>OLOZ01000027.1_pt1 | contig 154420 bp, 182 predicted proteins | sample 1673021 | NCBI WGS metagenome assembly OLOZ01 (sample SAMEA3136747, study PRJEB25190) | human gut metagenome | biome: human gut; feature: human-associated habitat; material: faeces | place: Austria | collected 2013 | reverse complement strand
AATGTTAAACAAATTAGAATAGTTAGAGAAACGTGTTCCCGTTTTAGTTTGATTATAGTTACAGATCATAATCATTCAAACTCTTACAGAAAGACACATGATGGTGCATCTATCGGATTAGATTTTGGCCTGAAAACTTATCTAACTAAAAGCGATGGTAGCAAAATCGATTCTCCATTATTCTTTAAACAATATCAAAACAAGATTAGAAAACTAAACAAACGGTTTTCTAATACAAAGAAAGGATCCAATAATAGAAGAAGAAAACTGTTTGAACTCCAACAAACGTATCGTAAAATAAACGATCTTCGATCGGATTTTCAATGGGGATTAGCACACCAGTTATGCAAACAGTATGATTATATTTTTATTGAAGATCTAAACATTGAAGGAATGAAACGTTTGTGGGGAAAGAAAGTTTCCGATCTTAGTCATTCTTCTTTTATTGATAAACTAATGTATGTTTCTTCAAAGTATGGAGTAACGATACACAAGATTGACAAATGGTATCCTTCTTCCAAAACTTGCGAATGTGGCTGCATTAATAAAGGACTGTCGTTACGCGACCGCACGTGGGTATGCCCGTCGTGCGGCGCGGTAAACGACCGTGATGTTCTTGCAGCCCGTAATATACTTCGGAAGGGCATTTCCGAATTGGAGAGCAAGAGTAATTCCAGCGATATTAATATCGGGGTTTCTTGCGTTTGTATCCAAGAATCCCATTTGCTTTAGCGATGGGAGTGTGTCAAGTTAAAAGATATCGGCATCGGTTTTAGAACCATAGAAGGTGCAACAGAGGTGGCTAATTTGCTTGTTAAATATAATGCATTTAAAACAGAATCAAGGTTTCTGACAGGCTCGTATGAACAATTTCGGATCATAGGGGAAAGTGTTTGCCCGGCTATTAAAGAGGAGGCGGGGTATAGCAAGGAAGAGTTTGATAAGGTAAACAAGGAAAGCAAAGATCCAGAATTGGAAAGTATAAATTCCTTCAATGATACTGTGAAAAAAGCCAATGAAATTAAAGACAGGGTGTTGAAATACGTGTACAACATAAAACAAGAGCGTTCATATAACAATGACCTGGTTGGCATCTTTGAAAGGTATAAAGATATAGCAGATGGTGATATGGAGGTAGCTATGAATTTTATTAAGGAGGCCTATCCATTCAATGAAGAAACAGAGTCGTTTATCAGAAAAAAGTTTGACATGCCTATACCGGACGAATCAAAAGAGCAGTAATTAAGCTAAATTAAATCATTTTGAATCTTTTTTATTATCAAAAGACATATCTTTGTCCAAAAAAAAACAAACAGAATGGAAGAAAAAGAGATAAAAGAAGCTATGATTGAAGCCCTGACGCACTTAGAGGGGTGTAAGTATTTCGTGGCTACGATAGTAAATGAAGAGGAAAGAAGATTTGATATGAGCCTAAGAATGTCACAGCATCAATTGGCGTTAATTATAAAAGGCATCTTATCTAATAATGAGATGATGATGATGGATGTTTTGCAGTGGTGTTCTGAAAGATTTAAAAATAGTATAGAGAAAGGAAAGAAATCAACTAATTAAATATTAATACAATGAATCGATGGTTTGAAATTACGGTAAAAGCCGAGATTGATAATATCGAGAACGGCAAAAAAAAGAAAGTAACTGAAAAGTATTTAGTGGATGCCTTGTCTTACACAGAGGCAGAATCAAGATCGTTGGAGATCTTCAAGGATTTGTACAATTCTTTCGAGGTTGTAAAAATTAATCCTATTAAAGTGTCGGAAATCTTCTTCAACGGAGAAGCTGAGTACTGGTATAAGTGTAAGGTGAATTACATTACACTGGATGAAAAGAAAGGTAAAGAAAAGAAAACTCCATGCTATATGTATATCCAGGCCGGCAATCCTAAGGATGCCGAAGCTGTGTTGACTAAAGGTATGCAGGGTACGTTAGGAGACTGGAATTGCGAGTCTATTGTGGAAACGAAAATCATTGAAGTGTTTAAATACGATCTTCAGAAGGGAGCTGAAAAATTAGGCGAGAAGAAGAGTGAAGAGTAAGGCTGATGTAGTTTCCAACATAGCGCTTGTTGTGGCGATAATATCATTGCTTTCAGCAGGCGCTTTCCTTCTGATAGTGATTAAGACAGACGAGGTATCTAAATTATTAATGAACGTACCTTATCTACTGGCTTCAGCGGGATTATTCTTTTCAATAATATCATTATTATTCGAATGGAAAGCAAGGAAAAGAAGCTATACGTCTGCGAAAAATGCGGACGAAAAGTGATGATAAGAAGTCATGGCTTATGCCAGGCTTGCAGGAGCAAAGAGTTGACTCCGAAGAAAAAAGACAGAATTACATCCATTAAAAACAGCAGCAAGAAGAAAAAGTTAGAGAACCCGGATTTATCCGGGTTTTTTCGTCTTATGTTGGAGGAATTGAGTACTATTCGAATGTCTATGACTGGTAAGGCTATTCATTTTCCTACAGTATGTAACGTCTGTCACATACTTCCGAAAAGGTTATATAAGTCGGTTGCCACTTGCAGAGATAATATAGTTTTCCTTCATGAATCGGAGCATACGGTATTCGACATGTATCTTGACCGGATGGAATTTGATAAACTTGAAACAGAATTTCCTTTTGTGTGGAAGTATGCGGTAAAGAAGGTACTGGATATGGAAAGCAGGGGAATGATTAAAGAAAGAGGTAGATTAATTATTGAAATAATTGACAGATATGAGAAAACTTTATAAAATAAGAATAGAAGCTGACGATGAAACTATCTTTTATGCTCACATACGAAGAGAGAGTTATAGTAAGGATATAGCTATCGCAGTGAAAGATAGAGATAAAGATGAAGTGGAAACAGTGTTACATTGTATTAAAGAAGAATTGATTAGAGGAAGATCATGAAAGAAAAAATAAAAATATTGACAGATTTAGGATTTGTACCTATGGTGGAAGGAGAAGGAAATACGTTGTTTAGAATGAACGATGTTGTGATATCGGTGTCAGATCCCAACCAAACACCAGAGCAGTTAAAGAAGGAGGTTATGTCTTTAATAAAGAACAGAGACATAGCAGAAAGAGGCGGACAGGTTCCAGTAGTTGAAGAGCCGGCGCCTGAGCCAGAGCAGGCCCAGAAGGAGGAACCGGAAGCTCCGGAGGAGGGAGCCGCTTCTAACCCTGGAGAAGAGGATTCGAATCCGTTTACAGAAAATCAGGAAACGTTAGAGCCGTTTTATATCTGTGATGAGTTAAAGAAGATCGAGACTCCCAAATTCGTAAGATTGACATTAGACGGTAATCGTTTTTATGTAAGAAAGATGGATGATGGGACAGCCAAGATATATGCTTCGGTAACAACCATGATCAGAGACGGATTCGTAGATGACAAGACGGCTCTTCAAGAATGGAGACAGGAGATGAGGATGATTGGTCGCAATCCGGAAGAAGTATCAGAATATGATGCAGATAAAGGAACGATCATGCACTACCTATACGGATTGTACTTGACGGGTAGAGATATGGTCTTAAATCGAAGTTTTATAGTTAAGACAGTGCAAGAAGGCAAGCTTAAAATATCAAAAAAGAATCTTGACAAATTCTTTGGTAGCATAGATGATCTTGACGATATGATTGTCAGAGTTATGAAGTTTGCTAAGTTTTGTTCGGAGTATAAGGTTAAGCCGATGATGATTGAAAGAATATTGTCATTAGAAGATTATTTGGTAGCTACGCCGATAGATGCGATGGTTAAAATGACATTCAAATACAAAGAAGAAGGTTATTTTGGAGCCGTGTATCAAAGGGCTACGGGGCAGTTCAAAAAAGGAGATCCGAAGAAGGAAGTAAGAGAAGTGGAGAAAGAAGAGATTGTTATCTTAGATTTTAAATCAGGTGACATACGAAATGAACATGCTTTTCAATTGGAGGCTGAAAGGAGAATGGTTAAAAACTGGTACGGAATTGATGCACGTATTATGAATTTTTCTCCAAAAAGCACGAACAGTAAAGGTTATACGCTAAAAGAATGGTCTGATAAAAATGCTGCTATGGAGAAAGCGGACTGTGTGTTCCAACAAGGGATGTTGAATCATATCAGAAAAGATAAGAGGTTTAAAGTGAGAAAAGGAGTGCTGAATATCAATAAGCCGTACAATGAAGAGGATCATATTGTCGTATATGATATTGCTGAGGAAATGTCTAAAAGATTCGTAATATGAGTGATATTGTTATTCCTAAAGGAGATTATGTGGAAATCGTAAAACCGATATGTATCAATCCTTTTGGTGATTATTTTATTAACATCAAAAGGGGTTCAAGATTAAGATTATCGAAAGATTTGAAAATAGGGGATAAGTATGCAATATGCATACTCACATCTTACGAGAAATATGGCAAGACTGTTAATGTGACAATGCCTATACTGGTTAGAAACACAAGAAGAGTATGAAAAGAAAAATTAGAAGAACCGGGGAGATAATAGACGTAATCACCTTCAATGGTTCAACTATAAGAAGAGACTATGACAAAATACAATTCTATGACAGCAACGGAAGTGTGATAAATGAGAGTTTAAATTATTATCTCGATACCCTTCCTGTGGATGATGAGAACAAAGATGTAGACTGGGAACAACGTAGATTCGATCTTGTTAAGGCTTATTCTATTGAGTTCATTAAAATGCAAGATAGAAAAGGAGAAATAGATTGCGGAGTATATATACCAGATGTGGTGTCATGGTCTATAACTATAGCGGATAGAATCATAGAAGCAATGAGAGGAGTTAAAAATGCTTGATTTCAGAAGATACGAAAACGTACCCCGGTTTCAACTTGACCGCAGGCCCGGAAGGAGCCGACTGAAGCTAACCTGCCCAGCTTGCGGGAAAAGCCGGTGTCTCACCCCTTATATTGATGTGGCAACAGGCCAGGTTGTTGGCAACGAGTTCGGAAGATGCGATCATGAACGGACTTGCGGTTACGATAAACGACCTACTGGTAAGGATGTAGGTGACAAAGATCTTTGGATCTCGGGAAACAAGTGTATAAGAGCTTATCGTCCTCCTGTAAATCCTGACGTTGTAAATTACATACCTTTTAGCGAGTTTGAGAGGACTGTGGTTCCAGACGATAGAAACACCGTATTTAGATTTTTATCGTCTCTATGGGGAAAAGAAAGGGTATCTGATGTGTTCAGAAGGTATCATGTCGGAACAATGGACTTATGGGGATGGAAAGGGTGTTGTATATTCTGGCAGATAGACAAAGATTTTGTATGTAGAACCGGCAAGATCATGGACTTTTATATAAAGACCGACAGCCAGGGGAATGAGATTGATGTAAAAAGAGTGAAAGAAAAAGACGGTGACAATGAGCGGCCTCATGTTATGTTTTATCACTCGTTGCATGCAAGAGACTTCTTGTTTAGACAATGCCTGTTCGGAGAACATCTTCTAAGCCAATATCCGGATAAGGTGGTTAATTTGGTGGAATCAGAAAAGACGGCTATTATATGCGCTGTGAATAAACCGGATGAGTTATTTGTAGCTACCGGTGGGTTGCAGAATCTAAGACCGGAAGTGATAGATGTTTTAAAAGATAGAAAGACCGTAGCTTTTCCGGACAAAGGACAAGCATTTGAGACATGGAGTAAAAAGATAGATGGGATGATGATGAAGTCAAGGATAAAAGTATCGGACTATCTTCAAAATGTTGAAAATGTAGGAGACGGAGATGATGTGGCAGATTTGATAATCAATAACAAGGTAAAAGAAAAATATCATGAGCCTGGATGTTTATATTAAGAACAAGAAGAAAGAAGATCGTGAATGGGTTGCGAACATCACCCACAACATGAACAAGATGGCACAAAGAATATTCGTATCAGAAAATAAAGAAACGCTGTACGATTATGTTTGGAGACCAGAAGAATTGGGTAGGGAAATAGATACCGATGAGATGAAGAATGTACTTACAAAAGGCATATGTATTATGATCTCTAAGAGAAAAAGTCTTTTGAGATACGAGCCGGAAAACGGATGGGGGTCTTATGATTCATTTCTTAAGTTTCTTATCGAATATAAAGAGGCGTGTGAAGATCATCCGGGTTATATAATTGAAGCAAGTAGATAATATGGAAAATTACAAAAACACTTTAAACGAGGTAGTGGTGATTGAATCGTCGCCAGAAACGTATTTTGTTTACGCTATTCGTAATGCTATTCGTATCTCTAAATGTGCGTATCCGACAGCCAAGAAAGTAATTTTCAAAAGAGAGGACGTAGAGGTAGAGATCTCAGAAATGGAAACTGAAAGCAGTTTGTATGAAAAGTTTAAAGAAAAACAAAAGAATAGGGTATGGAACTTAATGAGCGCCAACAACGGGTTTTAAGAGGCGAAATTTGTCCTTATTGCGGAAGGGAAACCGAGCTGGTCAACGCCGATAAAATATATAGCAGAAAAGGCTTAGGTATGGTTATGATGTGCAAACCATGCAATGCTTATGTCGGTGTTCATGAATCAGGGCCGAATAAGGGAAAAGCTAAAGGCCGGCTTGCGGGGCCATCACTGAGGTCTCTTAAGATAAGAGTCCATGCCGAACTTGATAGACTATGGTCTACGCCAGAGGAACGGGAAAGGATGTATAAAGATTTATCTGAATTTCTCTCTATACCGGAAGAGTACACACATATAGGTATGTTCGGCGAGAAGACGATGGGGAAAATCTTTCAGTTCTGTCATGTAAACAAAGAGCGATCAGGTTCGAGAATAGAATGGCATAAACCTGGAGATAAGTGCCCTAATAAAAACAATCAAATAGTGTCAGGCAGTAGCGCATGTAGAGGATGTCCTGAGTATCTTCATGATGAGAAAGACGGGTATGTCTGGTGTGATCCTGATATGAGTTACGGCAGGTTGAAATAGGGCGAGAATTGCCTATCTTTGTGCTATTATCAATCAAAAAATGTAAGAAGATGGGCAGATCAACAGAGTACTACAGGACTCATCCCGAAGCCAGGAAGAAAAAGGCTAAAAAAGACAAGGAGATAAATGCCAGACCGGAACAGAAAGCCAAACGCCGGGAGCTTGGTCGTAAAAACTACGAAACGGACAAGAAGAAGGGTAAGGGCTGGAGAAAAGGCAAGGATTGTTCTCATACCAAGAACGGTCTTAGGTATAAATCAGTAAAAGCTAATAGGGGATCCAAATCGGATACAAAAGGTGACAAAAATGCACGAGGAGATAGCAAATAGGATAGATATAAGAAGGATATTCAAGACCTCTAAACAGGTCATGGAAGAGGCGTATGAGAATATCTTGAAATACAGGCGGGGAGAGCTTATCCCCGCTAAAACCGGATACGATTATATTGATGAGGCTTTGCTTGGAGGTATTTTCCCTCAGCATGCTATTGCCATAGGAGCCCGGCCATCTGTAGGTAAATCGTATGTGGCCCAAAAGATATTGGAAAATGTGATGAATCCGATGATCAACCCGCAAGCAGAAGATTATTTTCTTGTTAATTGCGAGTTCGAAATGAATCCTCAAGATCTTCTTCTTCGTAGAATGAGCCAGGATATGAAAAAGCGGGCTCCTGAAATATTAAGAAGGCAAGATTCTAATACAGTGGAAGAGATGAGGATGTTTGAAATCCTTCAAGGTGAAATCAGGAATAATATAATATACATCGATGCTCCGTGTACGGTAAAAGAGTTTGAGGCGGCTGTGTATCATATAGCTACCAAACACAAAGACAAACGTCTTATAATATTTAAAGTCGATCATATTGCTTTGATAAAAAGAATGGGGTTAGATCCTAAGTCGGCTATAGATGATTTGGTGGCGGTTATGAACGAAGCTAAATTAGTATATAAAAACATATTTTTCCTCATCATATCACAATTCAACAGAGAGATAGAAGGAAGGATAAAAAGCCCACAAGAGCAGCCTCCGCGTCTTTCTGATTTTTACCAATCTGATACGCTGGGTCAGTTATGTACGTTAATGATAGGTTTGCACAATCCTCGTAGGTACGGGCTGGATAAGTATATGATATTTGGGAAAGATTGGTATCAGACTCTTGATAGGTTTAAAACTGAAAACAAAACATCATTCAGGACAGCCGGACTGGTGTTTCATCATATACTGAAGGTAAGGCAAGTTAGTATGGAAGAGCTTACTAATACAATCCACCCAGAGATTCTGCCGGGGCATGGATGGATGTACGGGGAGGGCGGGACGAAGTTCGTGAACCCCAACCAGCCGCCGACGCCGCCCAAGCTCTATACTGTGGAAGACGTTACGGACAATCAGGAACAAGAACAAGAGACAAAAGAAGAACAGTCATTGTATTAAAAAAAATAAGAACCATGAGACTGACAGTAGAAGAAAACGAATACCTGATAAGTAAGTTCCTTTTGGTTCTTACTGAGTTTGCAGGAGATGAAAGAGAGATGTTTTTAATCAACTCCATACATGATAAGGCGGTGGCGGATATGAATTATCGTCTTCCGTCTTTAATAAGCAGAGAACGTAAAAGACGAGTCATTGAGCTCCTTAAAGAAGGAACCAGAATAATCAAGGACTTTTCCGGATATGCAGGTGATATGGGTATGATTAACGAATACGATCGTTTAAAGAAAGAAATAGGAACCGTCCAAGACCAGCTTGGTGACGTAGAAGGTCAACTTCGGGCAGCAGGAGAAGTTATTAAAAAAGAACTTGATATGATTGCTGACCGAATCAAAGAAGACCTCCTCGACCGAGAACTGGCTAAAAGTAATGCCGAGGCCGAAAGAAAAGCCAAAGTAGATCCGAGATACGAAGTAGCTTTAGGTGATTACAAGGAGATGCTGGAAGTGATTTTTACAACCAGAAACAAGTATTCTACGGTAGATTCTGTACATGACGATCTTCGACAGTCGGTATCTACCGGTAGAAATTCGATTATTAAAGAAGGGTACAACAGTTAAAAACAAGGAGGGAATATGGAAAAGAAGGAATTTAAAGTAGGAGAAGTATTTACTGCCGGACTTGTAAGATTAAAATGTGTGGAAGGTGATACATGCGATAGGTGTATATTCGAAGATTACGATTCTTGTTCATGTACAGACATAATTATTGGTCCATGTGGACATGTTGATAGACAAGATAACAAGAATGTTATTTTTATTAAAGCTGATTAAGAATGTACATCAATTTCAGACAACTTGCAGCATCAGACATGACTCCTAATGATCTTGCCAATCTTCTTGCCATAAGACAGAAGGATTCGGTTATGATCGAAGCCATGCCGGAAGAAGATGCTGGGAGGTATATAGAGCTTGGCCTGGTTGAGAAATTAAAATCAGGCGTGATGAGATTGACCAACAAGGGAACGTCTTTTGTGAATTATATAGAGACACCGGAAATGACAGACGAGGTTCTGGAAACGTTGAAGATTATGATAGGAATGTACGAATCATATTCAAAAGACATAGGTGTCAGCAGAAAAGAAGCAGAATCCAGATTGTGTTGGTTTATGGGTAACACCTCATTCAAGAAAGAGGTCATACTTCAGGTAACGGAATCTTATATAGCAGAGTCAGGAGATTATACAATGAGCTTATGTAACTTCATATGGAAACCGCCTTCTCAAGCTTTTTCAGTTCATATGAACCTTAAAAATTCAAAGCTCTTTGACTTAATAGCTGAAAAATTTAAGATCGCTACCGAGCCTTATTTGGAGCCTAAGAAGAATAAGGAAATGGATTGGTTGTTTGCCGTATCTAAATTGCCTACGCCGCCGGCTAAAGGCAATCCGGATTATTTATTTACCGGAAGTTCTGAAACAGACAAAGAGAGATTGAAAAACATAAAAACATACTTATTTAACAAAATTAGAAAGCAATGGAAAAAGTAAGAATCAGAAAGATAATAGAGGATATAATTATTACTCAGTTTCTTAATTCGGAAATAGATATAGTTCATGAAGAAGATGTGTCGTTTAAAGAACTTGGATTAGATTCTGTTGATCGGATTGAGCTTGATGTGATGGTGGAACAAAAATTCAATATTGTTATTATTGATTATGATATGGAGACCATCAAAGATATGACTGATCTTGTTTACAAAATAATAACAGAAGGATATGGGAAGTGACATAATTTTATGCATGGCTTTAATAGCGTCATTTGCTTTTGTTATACAGTTTTTGTTGTCGATATTAGGATCTGATCTGGATACGGATATTGACATTGACAGTGCTTCTGATTTAAGCATGTCTTTGTCGGACATCATATCATTCAAGGGCATAACACATTTTATTCTTGGATATAGCTGGACTACCTACTTTTCGGGTTCCCATTTAGTAGGGGTTGTGATAGGGTCGCTTTTCTTTATCGTTTTGTTTTACGTATATAAGTTACTTCTTAAGTTAAAGCAAGAAATGGTGTACGAATGTCCGGAAGATTTAAATGGAAGAGAAGTGGAGATAGTGTTTAGATCAGGGAAGAATCATTATATGGTAAATATTTCGAAAAATGGAAGACAGGAGCAAATGAGAGTAAGATGCTTGTCTGGAAAAACCTACAAAAACGGTGACAAGGTGAATATAAAATATGAAGAAGGAGAATTAAGTATCTAATTTTTTTATCAACAATTAAATTTTAAAAGTTATGACAACAATCATGTACGTGTCAGCTATCTTAGCTGTAGTGATTATTTTGACAATCATCGGAGTCTTATCAAGGTATCGTAGATGTAAACCTAATCAGGTCTTGGTCGTTTACGGTAAGACAGGTGGGGAAAAGAAATCGGCGAAATTATATCATGGTGGAGCGGCATTTGTCTTGCCTATTATTCAAAGCTATGATGTTTTGTCAATGGAGCCTATGCAAATAGATTGCAAGCTTACCGGTGCTTTGTCATCTCAGAATATTAGAGTAGATGTACCTACGACCATTACAGTAGCTATCAGTACAAATCCCGAAATCATGCAAAATGCGGCAGAAAGACTTTTGGGGATGGATACCGAATCTACTGAAAATCTTATTACGGACATCGTTTACGGTCAGATGCGTTTGATTATTGCTGAAATGACAATCGAAAAACTTAATTCTGACAGGGATGAGTTTTTGGATAAGGCGAGAAAGAACATTGATAACGAGCTTAACAAGTTAGGTCTTTACCTCCTGAACATCAACATCAGTGACATCAGAGACGAAGCCGGTTATATTATGAACCTTGGTAAGGAAGCTGAAAGTAGGGCTCTGAACGAGGCACAGGCTAATATCGAAGAACAGGAGAAGCTGGGTGCTATTAAAATTGCTGTACAGCAGAAGGAAAAAGAAACGGCTGTGGCTAATACCAAAAAAGAACAAGAGATTCAAATTGCTTGTACTGAAAAAGAAAAGGAGACAATAGTAGCTGAAACGAAGAAAGAAAAAGAAATAGCTTTAGCTTTAACCGACAAAGAGAAACAGATCGGTGTAGCTCAAGCAGATAGAGACAGGGCTGCGGTTATCGCAAAAACTTTAACCGACAAGGAATCGGCGATCGTAAGATCTAAGGCAGAACTTGAAGTAAATAAAGCCGAGGCTGAAAGAATGGAAGAAGTCGGAAAGAATAAGGCTGAAGCTGACAAGGAAGCAGCTATAGCAATACAAGACTCTGAAGCTCAGATTAAGAAGGCTGAGGCTGAGAAAAATGCGTCTATAGGATACAACAATGCCCAGAAGGAGGTTGCTGTATCAGTATCAGAACTACAGATCATCAAAGCTCAATCAGAGAAGAAGGCCGGAGAAGAAAAAGTTAAATCGGAAGCGGCTGTAAAAACAGCAAAAGAGCTTGCCGACAAAGAAGTGGAAGAAGCTAAGGCTAAGAAAGTTCAGGCTGCGCTTAAGGCTGAAAAGATTGTGCCGGCTGAAACCCAGAAGGAAGAGGCTATCTTGCAAGCTGATGCCGAGGCCGAGAAGATCAAACGCCGGGCTGAGGCTGAGGCAGCAGCACATTTGGCAAAAGCTGAGGCGGAGGCAAAAGCTATTCAGATGAAGCTGGAGGCAGAAGCCGAAGGTAAGAAAAAGTCGTTAATGGCAGAAGCCGACGGATTTAAGGCCATGGTGGAAGCAGCAGAATCCAATCCTCAGATCGCCATCCAGTACAAGATGGTTAATCAGTGGAAAGAAATTGCCGGAGAACAGGTTAAGGCATTTGAGCACATTAACCTCGGAAATATCACAGTATTTGACGGCGGTCAGAACAGTACCGGTAATTTCCTTAACAATGTTGTCAAGACCGTCGCTCCGGCATTGGGAGTCATTGATCAGCTTCCGATTGCAGATACTTTAAAGAAGCTAAAAGGAGATGACAAAAAATAAATACAATGGCCCAAGGTTACACTTGGGCCTAATTGAAGAAATAAAAGCAGCATTCATAGATTTCCTGCCGGCAGGAACAGTGCTTTACTAATTACGATATTTTTAACATGGATTTTGGACAAGATTTAGAACCAGAAGAACTGACCAAGCATTATGATCAGTATTATGGAATTGATTTTGAAACAGAAGAAGAGGAGGATGAAGAGTATGACTGACGAGGAATTTGTATTGGATAATAAGAAAAAGGTTGTTGTAAGAAAAAGAATATCTTATTTAAGCAAAGGTGATAAAGTGTGGATCGTGTCTTCCGATGGGTATCTACTACACACGGACGTAGTTAGAGCCGACCGGGGCCGATCTTATGTGGATATAGACGGGATACTGTATTGGAAGCGAGGATTAGATGGCAAACATCGTAATCGTAATAACTACATGCAGTTTGCCATGACACCAGAAGACGGTAAGAAGTATGTCGTATATTACCCGGAAGGATTTAAAGACAATGACTTATGATGGTCCCAGAAACGCATTTGCTATATAAGGAGTTTAATGGTGTGAAACGTCTTGCCATTTCTTATTCCCAGATAGATACGTTTCTTACTTGTCCAATGAAATGGTATAAGACTTACGTAGAGGGCAAAAGGTCTACAGAAAAACAAGAAGCTACGTCTTATGGCACGGTTATTCATAAGACACTGGAATACTTCTTCAAGAACGGAAGGCAGCCTTCTGGCAAAGACCTTGGAGAAGCAATAAGTTACTATGCTTACCAAGAAGACATACCTTGGCAATCACCGGAAAATATGATGATAGCCATGAAACAATCTGGGGAGCTTCTTGCTTGGATTGTGGATCTGTTTAAAAAAGACGGCAATAGGTTTATGATAGCTGATAGTGATCTTAATCCTTGTGAGAAACTTATCAGACACGGCGCTATAGTTGGAGTCGAAGAAGATTTTGTGCTGCCGTACCGCCTTCCTAAGCCAGTTGACATAAATGGGGTAATTCATACCCATGTGTACATAGTAGGATCGGTAGACCTTCATCTGGCTATAAAAAGTAAGAACGTAATTCACCATTATGTCATAGATTGGAAATCAGGTAATAAGGTTTTTGATTCTAAGAAGCTGGAAACAAATTTACAGCATCCTATATATTCATTTTACATCTATAGAAAATATGGTGGGGTTCTGCCAGATATGAACATCTATTTCTTTACCAGGACCAGGCAGTACCAAAAGGTTAAGGTGGATGAAGAACGTAAAACAAAATCTATAGAGATGCTAAATGATACATTATCCAAAATGTATGATTTTGAAGATAATAGTGTAAAAACATTTCAGGCATACATCCAGGGGGCAGAAGGAGCCAGATATAGCAAGCGGCGTGCCACCCTAAGCCAGCCTGTTTCGCAAAACAAGCTACCCTGCCCGTCGGCACTGTGTTATTATTGTGACTTTGGATTACATAACAAAAACGAATGCCCTTTCTCTTCGGATTGGGATCCGTCTAAAAAGATAAAGCGATGAAATACGAGGATGTTCAAAAGTTAAGAACAAAATACCGGCAAGATCCGGAAGTCATATATCTTGAAGAGATGAGGAACGTGGCGGTACGGTGCGGAAATTTTAAAAAGGCGTTTGAGTTCCAGGAGAAACTTGAGGCTATTTGGTTTAACTACTTAAAGGGAGTGCAATGAAAGAAGATCTAATATGTGGAGTAGCGATCCTTTTGTATTTAGTTTTATTATACTTGCTCACGACAATTTTCATAAAAATAGGTGAAGCAGTAGATCGTTATAAGATGAAGAAGAAAACTGACAAAATCAAAGTAGGTCAAAGATACGAACATAAGGGCTACTTTGAGGATCCATTTGAAAGAGGCAAGCATGTGATTAAGATATTAGACATAAAAGAAGGGTACGCTCTATATGAGTACGAAGAAAAACTATATATACGTTCTTCTGAGAGTCTTGAAGATATTGTTAAAAAATATATTTTAATTACTGATATAAAATAAGGGGTTATGGAAAAGAAAGTCACAATCAAAGAAGGGATGGATATTTTTTACAAAAATGCAGGGAAAGATATATGGGTCTATATTGGACTTTTTGGAAATAAAGTGCTATCCATTTTAAAAAACAAAGGTGTTATTGCATGCGAAAACGATGCTGAATATTGCGTGTTGATGGATGGAGAAGATCATTTTATAAGTATAGCAAAAGACATGAGTCACGACTATTGTTGTGAATACGTTGTAGAAAGAGCAGAAGCCTACAGAGACTACCCCTCCAAAGGTGCTACATGCAGTGTATGCCTGTTTGAAGATAATGAGAATAAGGCAAGGGAGATGTTGAAAGAGGCGATAATAGAACTTTCAAAAAACAGTAAAATAGATTGCGATGGGCTTTGAACTTAGACCTTACCAAAAAGAAGCAGTAGATGCCGGGCTTAAGTTTCTTACAGGAAGATCTAAGAAGCCTGGCATAATAGTGGCCCCATGCGGAGCAGGTAAGAGCCTTCTGATATCCAAGATAGCGCATGAGATAAATAGACCGACGTTAGTATTGCAGCCATCAAAAGAGATTCTGGAACAGAATTATGCGAAGGCTGTATCATTTGGCTCCGAACCTACCATATACTCTGCCTCATGTGGCGTAAAGGAATTATCGGCTATGACTTATGCTACACTTAAAAGCATAAAGAAAGACGTAGCAAGGTTGAAAGATATAGGGATAGACACCTTATTGGTGGACGAATGCCACTCGGGGTATTCCCCTGAGGAAGGTTCTGAATTTATGGAGTTTATGAACGAGTTCCCAGAGGCGAAGGTGCTGGGCTTCACCGCCACTCCCTGCCGCCTCCGAACCTACAGCTCCATGCTGGAAGGAAACTACAGCAAACTTAATATGCTGACGAAAGACGAACATAACTTCTTCAAGAAAATAGTTCATGTAATACAAATACAAGAGCTAACTTCTCAAGGTTTTTGGTGTCCACTTAAGTACGAACGATGGTCGTTTGATGAATCGGCTCTGATGTTAAACAGTACCGGAGCTGAATACACCAACGAATCTATTAAAGAAAGTATTGTACGAAATGGCTTAAACAACTCTATCTACAAGCGCCTTCTTCAACTTATGAACGAACGTAAAGCCATTTTGGTCTGTATGGATTCTATCGAATCATGTAATAGAATATCAGAGTTCATGAATGCCAAGATGGGAGCCATAACCGGTGTCGTAACATCACTAACAACTAAAAAGAAAAGAGAGCAAATCATATCCGATTTCAAAGAAGGTAAGTTGAAGGTGGTTTTTAATTATTCAACGCTTGCTACCGGATTTGATTTTCCTGAACTTGATTGTGTGATGTTTGGTCGCCCAACTTTCTCATATTCAACGTATTACCAAATATTAGGCCGAGCCGTCCGCATCCATCCTGACAAGAAAGAGGCGTTGATAGTTGATTGCTGCGACAACATGAGGCGTTTCGGTCGGATAGAAGACCTGACAATCGAACAATTTCCTTCTAAGGGATGGTGTATGTTTGCCGGCGATCAACTTCTGTCCAATATAAGGATGGGTGATATTATTACCAAAGACGAAATCCTTCGCCGGGCAGCCTCGCTTAAATCCGTAAATGGAGATGGTAGGAGAGAGGACGATCTTGACAGCATAATAATGTGGTTTGGAAAATATGAAGGAATTAGATTCAAAGACATACCGGTGTCGTATTTTAGGTTCTTGGCTGAGAATATGGCAGTAAAACCGGGAGATAGGAAAGAAAAGATTATCGAATATTATAATAGGATAAAAGCATGAACAACAAGAGAAGAAAAAAAATATCAGATGTTATCAAAAACGCAAATAAGTATAAAACAGATTTTGAATACATCAAATCAAAGTTATCGGAGTTAAAGCACAACATAAATTCAGCCAAAGATGATATTGATATGATTTTAGATGAAGAGACGGAGGCGAGAGATAATATACCGGAATCGTTACAAGACTCAGAAAGATATTGGGAATCAGATCGGGCTGTAACTGATATGGAGGAGGTGGTTGATGACATGGAAAGCATTATAAATGATATAGATGATGTGATTTCAACCATAGATGGGAGCATTAAAACCATAAATGGTTCTATAAAAGTAAATTTAGAAGGAATAATATAAATGGAAACAAATGAATTAAGGGAGATACTTAAATTATATGGTCTTAAACATGATGTTGTTATCAACAAAAGTTCAAAAAGATATTCTATTATATTGGATAACAATATAATAGGAACCAACCACGCTAAAGAGAGGGTGGTTATATTCCGTCCTATACCGGAAGGGAAGAACACGTTCTGCATGGAACGAGATAGGTTCTATACGGAGTTTGAAGAGGCTTTTGATGATGATAAGGCGATTGAAGCTGTAAGACAATATTTTGAAAACAATAAAAACAGAAGGTCATGAACGAAAACGAAGTATTTAGATTAAAGGGCAGAATAGCCATATCCAACCTGTCACGTGAGGACAAGGATATGATAAATAACATTCTTGATGGTATCAATAAAAAGGATGAAGATGAAAAGGGTATGTCTATACCGTAAGAATAAAACAAAACAACGGAAGGGTTGTGCATGCTACTCTATTTTTTAAAGACAAGAAAGGCCCTACATTTGAAGATTTAAAGAAGGAGCTTGATGGCATGGGAGTTAAAAATGATAGTTATAGCAATAACGGCATAATTATCATTAACCGCATTATCATGAGCGGAGAAGAATTTGATCGCTTTGTAGGAGATGATGGGCGATATTATTAGACAGTTAATTAAAATAACGATAAAACAAAATAAAAGATGGACGATATTATTATTAAAAAAGGAACCGATGTAGTTCTTAATAGAGATCTTAATGTTCGTGAAGTAACAGTAGCCAGAAAAGGACTTAAGGTTGCATGTGAAAAGGATATCAAAAAAGGAGATACAGAAGTTACACTGTCATACGAAGGTCGTATGGAGTTCGATGTACCAGTTGAATATATATCTAAGAGTGATAATACTCTTTTTGAAAATAAAGAAAGTAAGTCGGTAAAGAATGACATCATTGACGATAAACTACGATGGGATTTGCTTCCAATGGAAGAGATTGAGGATATTGTAAGAGTCTATCATGCTGGTGCAAAGAAGTACGGACCCAATAAATGGCAGAACCTTGACAACGGGTTTGAACGGTATCGTGCTGCGGCTGCCAGACACCTAATGGAATACATGAAAGGGGAAAGAATAGACTCAGATACAGGAGCTTTTCATCTTGCACAATGTGCATGGAATTGTATAGCTATGCTGTGGTATGATAAGCACGGGAAAGGATTAATACCATTAAATAAGGAGGAAAAGAAATGACAATAGAACAACTAAATTATTTATTAAGAAAAGAGCTTTATGCTATAAAAAACCATAAAGACAATATTGATAGAATCAAAAAAGAATATTTTGATTCCAATTATGGGTTAAAAGAAGGAGATAAGATCCGTATTTTACACGAAGCAGGAGATGAAATGATAGGCTTCTTGAAAAAAGTTGAAGTATGTGAAGACGGAGATCTGTACTTGACAATACAAAAACAAAACGAAAAAGGTGACAGAGGCAGAGGAAAATGGAATATGTATCTATCATCAAAATTAATTAAAATTGAAAAATGTGTATAATACCATGAGAGTGTTAAGTTTATTTGACGGAATGTCATGTGGTCAAATAGCGCTAAAAGAAATAGGGATCACACCTGAAGTATATTATGCATCAGAAATAGATAAGTTTGCTATTAAACAAACGCAATTAAATTTCCCTAATACGATACAAGTAGGAGATGTAAGGGATTTGAATGTAGAAGATCTTGGACACATAGATCTTATTTTAGCCGGCAGCCCATGTACGGATATGTCCTTTTCTGGAAAAAGAAAAGGGTTGTCTACCGTAGAAGGAATAGAAATCAAATCACTTAATGAGTATCTTGAACTAAAAAAACAAGGATTTGAGTTTGCCGGTCAGTCTTACTTATTCTGGGAGTTTATTCGTATTTTGAATGATGTAAGAAAAACTAATCCTGATGTATTATTTCTTCTTGAGAACGTTAAGATGGGAAAGAAATGGGAGCCGGTATTTGATGATGCTATAGGGTGTAAAGGCAATCATATTAATTCAGCACTTGTTTCCGCTCAAACCAGGAAACGTATTTATTGGACTAATATTCAAGGCGGCATTATCCCTCAACCTAAAGACGAAGGTTTGACTATAAGTGATATAGCGGAATATGAAGTAGATGAAAAATATTACTTATCTGAAAAAGTTTTAAACAATTTAGCTTTTCACTTGAAAATAAATCACGACAGGGGAAATTGTTATGGAGCTAATATTAAAACAAAAGATGAGAAATCCAATACTGTTACTATAAAGGGTAAATACATGTACGATCTTATTTGTGTAGCAATGAGAGGCAGGAATCCAGAAAAACCTACATGTAGAGAATCTGGTCTTAAAACAGTTCAGAAAGATAATCTTATTTTCCAAATACCAAGAGGATTTAACAAAGGTGGATTTCATGAAGATAAGGCTCCAACATTATCTTGTAATTCATATGATAGAAACAATTTTATCATACAGAGAGCATTACATGGCGATTTCAGAATAAGAAGATTAACCCCTACAGAGTGCTCCAGGTTACAGACTGTACCAAATTGGTATAAATGGGAATGCAGCGAAACCCAACAGTACAAGATGTTGGGAAACGGGTGGACTATTAAAGTTATTGAACATATACTTAAAAGAATAAAATAATAATGATTAGAGCAAGATTTTACATTAAAAAATCCGACTGCGATAACGACTACCATCCAGTCAAATGGCCTATAAAATATCCATATTGGTGTAGTGCAGAATCCAGTAATTCATTTGTATTGGTGGCGTATGCTGAAGATGAAGACAGCATAAAAGAGCTGTGGCCGGAGGCGTATGATATTAATGTCTTAGAGAAAGATACCGAAATTAGATTCACATTAAGATTTCCTAAGCCGGAATGGTATGAATTATATGAAGAAATGTATGATACATTTGTGTGGATTACAGACACATGTCTGCAAGATGGTAAGATAAGAAAAGTAAAAGCTAAAATAGAAGATTATGATGGTACTTTATTAGCCGACACTCTTGGCCGGTTCACTCCTTATACAATAGGGTATCAAGCTTTTAAAAGTAAAGAAGAAGCTTTGAAATATGCAGAGGAACAGAGAACGGATTTAATTAAGTCTCTTAGGTTACAAATACACGAACTTGAAAATCTAAAATTTGAATGCGATGATTAACTATGCAGCAAAAGTCAGAAAAGCTTATTTGATAAACAATTTCGATAAGATTCTTAACAGTCTCAACACGCTTCATTCAACGGTTGAGACCATGACGTTGTTCGTAAACGACCAGGCTTATAATTACATTCTTAAGCTAAAGGAAGTGATTAAGGGTGGTCCTATGTATAAGCACAATATCAAGCGTCTTTTAAATGATATGGACAAAGAGATAAAGAGGTACAATGCTTCTATCTACTACATAAATAAAGAGCGTAGTGAGGTTATAGCTGATATAACACAAGCGATGGAAGATTGCCTCATGCCATACATAGACGATCTGGCCGGCGCTATAAGGGCAGCCGTGTGGTCGAGGGGTGTGTCCGAGGAGCGGACGGAAGCGGCGGTACTGTCCCTAATCGTATCCTCCTTGGCCACGACATCAGGCAGACTTATTTCAGGTGGATATCAGATCATGAAAGAAATGGGTGGTGGATGGGGTGGTAATCCATTTACGTTTATGAGCATTGATAAGATAAGACACTTATCTACATCATTATCTGATGCTATTACCGGTGGAGAAATAGCTCTTGAAGAAAAAGAAGCCAATGACATAACTAAGGCAATGGATGTTTTTATTGAGAAAATGTCTGATTCGGATATTGTTGACAAGGTAATCAGCATACTCGAAGAGGCAGAATCTAAAAATAAGGAGGAGCGATCGTGAATTATTTGGATGGATATGTAGAAGAAGTTCTTTCCGAGCCGTACTATGATGATTACGGCTCTGGGGTTTTTAGGTGGTGGGTAAAAGTATCTTACGTTTGTGAAGGAATAGGAGCTGTCACTACCTTAATGTTTGATACGAGAGAAGAAGCGGAAGCTGTAAAACCAGGTTACAAATTTTTATGTTGAAAATAATAGATTCTATTCTGTAATACAAATGTAATTCGTATCTTAGATATATGATTCATAGACAATATTTATAGTATTAAAAATCATGAGATTAGCATACAAGTTCAACATAGGAAACAATGAAAATATATCATCTCTGTGCAAGATTAGCAATAACTTGTACAATCAGGCATTATATATTTTCAGAGAAACACTTTCTAAAGAAGATAAGTGGTTATCCTATTTTAAACTTGATGATATCATGAAGAATACCAAGAACTTAGATGGAGACATTAATTACAGATTACTAAAGGCTCAATGTTCTCAACAAGTTCTTCGTATTCTTGATAAGAATATAAAAAGCTATTACAAATCGGTCCAAGATTACAAAAAACATCCTAATAAGTATAAGAAAAAACCAGGTCTTCCTAATTACAGGAAGAGAGGTTCTGAGTTTAATTTGTATTACACGAGTCAGAGTTGCAGAATAAAAGATGGGAAAATAATCCTATCAAAAAATCTTTCAATAGATATTCCTCAATATGAAAAGTATTCTGATTTGATTAAAGATTTTAAACAGATTAGAATAGAACCATTAGCGTGTGGATATAAGATAGAAATCATTTATGAGGTAAAAGATACTGAAGTATCTAAAGGTAGGGAAGAAAAAGTTGCTTCTATTGATTTAGGAATAGACAATCTTGTAACATTAGTTAGTGAAGATTTTACCTATCTTTTTAGCGGTAATTTTGTTAAATCATATAATCAGAGATTTAATAAAACACTTGCTAAATTAAATAGCATAAAGGATTTACAAAAGATAAAAGGAACAACAAAACGAATAAAGAAATTATATTATGATAGAGAACAGTACATAGAAGATGTCTTTCATAAAATCAGTAGAAAGATAGTTAATTTACTTATCGATTCTAAGATAACAAAATTAGTTGTAGGCTATAACAAGGGATGGAAAACTGGAGTAAACATGGGAAAAAGAAACAACCAAAAGTTTACCCAAATCCCTTTTGCGAGATTAGTAAGTTATTTAGAATATAAATGTGAATTATCTGGTATTGAAATAGTTATTCACGAAGAATCATATACTTCAAAATGTGATTCATTGGCATTTGAGAAGATAGGAAAACATGATAGCTATTTAGGAAGAAGGAAGAAACGAGGATTGTTTCAATCTTCAGTAGGAAAACTCATAAATGCTGATGTAAATGGGGCATTAAACATTATGAGAAAAGTAGTCGGTGATTCCTGTGAATCAATTCGTAGGATAATTGATAGAGGGTTATTGTTTAACCCGGTAAGGATTACGAATGTATTTTGTTAAGAAGGTGCATTCCGAAACTTATAAAGAAATGTAATAGATTTTTATTTAATTTAATATTTTTCATAACATGGAAAAGAATTTAAAACTCGTATGTCCAAAATGTGGCACCCCTCACCAGCCTCATTCTCCGCACACGATGGATGCAGATGGATTTGAAAGGTGTGAGATAAGAACTGTTATGGAAGACAGGGGGTGGTGCTACGAATGCTCTTTTTGGCAAAATATGTACGACAAACACAAAGACGATCCGGGATGGGTTAGGATAGACGGTGAAAGCTTGGTGCTTAAGCCTATGGTGGAAAACGTACCGAGCGGATGGAACAGCCTTGGATGTGGTGGAAGAAAAATGTATATCAATATCGAAGGGAAAGGCATTGTTACATCAAATAACTGCTGATGTCAAGGTGATGTTTCGGACGCATTCAAGGATCTTATGCCTGATAATGCTACTTGGGCTACGAAGGAGGAATTTGACAAAGCTCCTGTAGTAGGATATATTATAGAAGGTGTTGGTTTGGTTTTCACAGATAGGGGAGGTCATGAAGTTAATGCTTAGAAACTTAGGTAATTATATACCTTTTTTCATAACAAAAGAAACCGGTTCTCTATCATCTCTGACTGAGGACCGGTAAGAAAACAATTTCAGAAAAAATTAAACCTACATAATCTTTCAAGTAAGAACAAAAAACGTACAATCTACTCTTTGACGATGCTAATATAGCATATTGGAATCATACAAAAACAATGCAAGTCCGATATTCTTCGTCTATTTGTAACTAACATCATCGTCTCCTTCCGAATCAGGAGTGGCGCCAATGAAGAACATCATTGACTTGTTGTTCGTCTGCTGCCACCAATTATAGGCGCGCGCTACGTCTTCCGGCGTCTTGATGTTATACCATTGTTTGATAAACGTCTGTTTGGCGAGTTGCCTAAATAACTTAGACTCTCCCTTGTATGTACCGGATGTTACTTTATCAAGTGAATAATTCCTAAGATCGGTAAGATCCTTCAGTTTTCGCCCCATAACAAACGGATCGTTAATGATATCTACCACGTTAAGCTCCATAATAAACGGCATCTGTGAAGCTATTTCGTTTATGGTTCTGAATCCGACATAGGATCCAAATTGAGTAAGCCAACTTTCTTCGTTTTCATCATCATCACGCCATCCGGCAAGAAGCATAGATACGGCTTGCATGATAAGAAACGTGCCGGCATAGACACTGAGGCGTTTGAGATTAGTTTTTTCTACCTCATTCATATTGTCTTTATTTTCGTTCCAGGCATCTATGATGTTTTTCATACCAGACTCGGAAGCCAGGCTAAATGTTTTGGCTATCATATTCTTTAACGTAATTGACAACCCTTCCTCTTCTTGCATTGTCTGGAAATTGAAGCCACGTCTTTTCCACAGACGTTGAGCTGCCAGCACCAGCCAGCCTCGGTGGGCGGTCATGAACCTGGCTATCCAGTTGCGCGATGCGGCAGTTCGGTTTTCTTCATTCAAAGATCCGTTACATATCTGCGACAAGCTACGGACTTGATTCCTGGTTATAGCCATCTGGGTTTCAACTTCCTCAACAGTAACACCCGATCCCGGCTTTACAACCACCTTTCCATCCACGACGTCTACCATACTCCATAAAGTACGATCTTTTAATGCGTTCCATTCTCTTTTTATGGTACTCTGTTCTTTACCACGTTCTTTTTCCATCTTGAAATCCTGGAACGTGTAGAACCGGCCTTTATAGTATCGCACGTTATCCATAGTGGCAATCATAACCTGCGGATCAAGAGGGTAGTTCAGGATTTCCATAAAAGCATACATCGGTGAACGCATTAAGGTCCTGGCCACTCTATTGTATCCGGCACCATACATTCTGTTTCGTATGTTGAAAATACCCATTCTCTCACCTATGACATATAATTTGCTTTTCCTATCTATGTCTCCGGTTTCTGCTATACAAGATGGAGCAAGGCGTGAAAATTCAGCCGATGCGTATTTAAGGGAGTCTTTGCTTATATACTGTCCTATGGCAGATTCCATGATGAGGTTGATATGACCTGTTAAGGCGCCGGTAGCTGCCACAAACGGGGACAGCGCCAGGTTCATGACCGACATAAATCTTTCAACGGCCATCATTATCCTGGTAAGGTCTACTGTGTATCCACCGATGTTTACCGTCAGTTTTTTGGTGTTCATCCTAATGCCATAATAATGATCGTTAAAGAAGTCTCTAAACATCTGATATGCTTGAGTCGCTTCAGCCTTCTTACCACCCTCAAATTGTTTATTCAGTAACATCTGCTCCAGTCCTTGGGCAAGCTCTATAGACTTCTGCTTTTCGTTATATAACGATGACTGCATCATAAGCATCGAATAAGAGTAGCCAAAATCGTGAGATACATCATCTTGGTTCTCTAATTCATATATGTAGTATTTAGGTATGGACCGAACCCTATCTTCCGGATCATATACCTCACCCTGACGTGTTTTACCATACAGGGAGTCATCTACGCGGTCAAGACATAAGTCGGATACGAAGTTCCTGACCGTACTTTTAAGGCTGATACCTAACCCTTCTATACGTTCTATATCTTGTTTGGATATCTGTGGAATAGCATACAGGTTCGGGCTCTGCTCTTTGTATAGATCAAGGGATTGTCTTTTTATTTCCTTGAGTTTTTGAATCATATTCCACTGCTCTATGTTTTTAGTAGCAACCTCATTACCATCAGCATCATACTTAATGCCGAAGTCGTTGAAATATGATTCATCACGATACAGGCTTTTCTTAGGCATGCGATGACCATACCCATGATCTTTTACATAATCAGGATTACGGCCGCTATTTTCGGCTTCAGATTCAGCCACCCATGCCCTTGCAGGATCGAAAGACAGGTACGATATGTCCATTCCATAATCTTGGGTGGATGTACCGTTTTGTACGTCCTTAACCATCTGCGCCACATCTATCTCACCTCGACCGATTTTGTCGATCATAGCCGCATATCCGGTAGGCGCCATGCGTTTATAGTACGAAAAGACCTGGCTCCTGGCAAATTCATTAACGATATCGTTCACTTCAGCTACTCCGTTATCGTGTCCAAATATGTCAGACATCTTAGCTCTAACCGCATTCCTAAAATCTCTACGATCTAGCTTTTTATCTATTCCCAATTTTTCTGACAAGTAGTTGGTTTCAGAGACGGTAAACATATACCTGTTATCTTGAGCCATGAATAACTTATCTCTAAGAGCCTGAATCCTTTTGGCTTTTTTGGCAGTAGTATGACGCTGTGCAAACTGCCATTCAATTTCCTTAGAGTCAGCAAGAGCATTTAAATAAGACTGATTTACTTCGTTTTCAGCCTTACTGCTTTTAGTAAGGTACTTATCAATATCTTCAAGACCCACCATCTTAGCATAATCTATCAAAATAGCGTAATCGGCTTCAATAGCTTCAGATGCGGCCCTAAAAGCATCTCTTTCAGATGAGGTAAATGTCGCTTCATTGATTTCTCCGATATCAGCCACATCGCGATTGTTTCCGATTATTTCCTTGATAATGGCCTTATTTTTTTCTATATCTTTTACAATCGAGTCCACGTCAGTCGCATCTCTATCACTTGTCGTAGAACTAATGATATCATGCGCCATTTTAAGATACGAAGCCTTGTTATTTGATTCGGTACGCGCCGACTGTTCCGATTCTACGTCATTCCAAAACCGATCGTTGAATGACAGGTGACCCCCCAACATAAGCGTCTTCAGCGCAGCTTCTCCTCCAGACTCGCTCTGAATCGTTCTTAATTTTTGCAAAAACGATTCTGATACGGCATTAGTGGCATTATTTGATTCTTTTCTCCAAACTTCATTTATGGCTTGTATTTCTTTGGCCATCTTAAGTTGGTCGCCGGTTTTTTCCACTCTCCTGGTTCCTACATATATGTATTCCGAAGCTGCCTCCTTACGTTGTTTACGAAGCAGTCCTTCTTCTTCGTAGTTACTACTCTTATAGTAGGCAACCTCATCAAAATTACCACCGCTATCAATAAAAGGCTGCCTCAATATCCGTTTTTGCCGGGATAAGGCATTAAGGTATTCTTTGGTTGTTTGAGAAACCGGATGTCCTAATTCTTCTTCAGCCTTTTTGTATATGGATTCCATTCTTGTGGCATAACTTTCACTAAATTCCAATTCTGAATTTTCAGCATCCCACTTTTCCATCTGTTCCGTATAGATCTTTTCCTGCTCGATGGTAAAAATATCGGTATTAACCCTATCAGACGATGGCTTAAATTTAGCGTTTTCAGTAACCGTATTTCCATCCTTGTCAACTACTTCTCTTTTAAATACGTAATTACGGTTATTGTCAACCACATCACCAATTTCTTCTTCTGATATCTCTATGTTCATGGCAGTCGCAAACGCTCGCATCTGCGCCAGCTTCTTATTACGATCGTATTTAGCCATATCAAGAGCACTACGAAGGTAATTGGAAGTTTTGCCGTCTACTTTCTGAAGCAGTTTTTCAAATTCAGATTTGTTAAAACCATGCTTTTTAGCATATGCCAGGAAGTCGGATATGGCGGGCTGGGCATTCACCATCGCATTGTAATTGTCTTTGGCAATCATAGCTCCAAGAGCGTTATTGAACGGACTGGAAGAATGCTCTAATATACCGAACCACCTACTTATCCAAGAGACATCATGTTGAACTTTGTCAAAAAATTCTTTTACTCTCTTTACCTTATCTGCCGGCACATGAAGTTCGTTCATTAACTTATCAAGCAACGTGCTTTCATCAAGGTCTTGTACTGATTTAATATCAGACTGAATACCATTAATGTCGGCAATGACGGTATTAATCCTATTTGTATAATCCTGCTTTTCACGTTCATCAAATTCGGTACTTCTGTTACGGATATATCCTCGAAGATCGTTCATGATCGGAAGAACCTGATTGTTGATAATATCTACGTTCTTTCGATCATTGGTATTGAAGTGAAGCTTACCATCTTTGGTATCACCATGAAGGATGGTGTTCACCACATTGCTTAAGTATCTGACCTGAGCTTCGGCTGTAGAGATCATGCTATTCATGGCAGCCGCCATCTCATTCTTGTCTATTTCGGTCTCTACCTTATTTATCTTATCTTCTATAGTCTTAAGCTGAGCAAGGGTCATAGACGTAGTTACAGCCCTATCAGAGCTTATCTGACGCAAGTCTCTTAAGGTTTTTCTCAATGCCCGGATCTTAGACTCAAGAAACTTGTTCTTGTTCATAGAAGAAAGGGAGTATAATGTAAAGTCATTATCCTTTAACAGAGAGGTGTCAAATCCTTTATCTATGTCAGTAATGGCAAGATCACGAATGCTTTTAATAACGTTATTCAAATCTTGTCTTTGGGTTGATAAAGCTGATTTAAGCCAGCTTACGATTCCAGAGAGAAGCTGCCGGACGCGCCCCAGGAAGGAGGTGGGCTCTACCGGCGCCTGTGCTGTGCCGGTCTGCATCTCCCTGGCGAGGATCTTTCCAAGAATTTCTCTCCTAACAGCATTATCAAGCTCAGCTCCTTCATATACTTTACCGTATGTATTATAATACTGACCTGCATACTGGTTCCACTCTTCCGTACCTTCTACATCTTGCAGAACAGCCTCAACAGCATTCTGATCTCTGTATGCCTCTACAAGGAAGTGGGATGTTTCTTCTACTAAATCAGATAAAGTAGCATCTTCACCAACTGCTATTACGTTATTGGCAATATCCGCCAATGCCTTAGCAGAAGGTTCGTGCCCGTATTTGGTTTGGTACTTCTCTATATAGTCGGTCATACCTATGACGCTAACGCCAAGAGTTTTCAGTATCTCGACAATAGAATTTCGTTGGTCACGTTCCTGCCTGCTATAATCCGATACGATCTTAGCTTTAGTATCAGCATAAAGATCGTTATCTTCTAACATGAATGAAACTACAAGCGCATCAAAATGATCGTACTTGGCGTCCAATTCATTGTATCTTCCTGACTTAAGATCGTTCTTTATCTGCTCTTTGCTAACCCTTTCCGTTCCTCCGGTGGCGAGTCTCATAGTTACCTTGCTATTATCCAACGAGCTTATGGTTATCATACCCTGGTCGTTCATGGAAACATCGGAACCAAAATGATTACGGAGCTCGGTGTAGGATAAGGCTGAATTGAAAAGTCTAATTTGTCCAGTATGACCTTCTCCTGTAAGATAATAGCTTCTTGTTTCCGAATCAAATATCTTAGATCCTGACAAAAGACCTTTCTTTATAAGGTAGTTAATTATCCCGCCTTTTGTTGATAAAGAAGTAGAAGCAGAAGCGGTCATGACCGGTATAAAAGACTTAGGATTATTAAGAACATACTTTCCAGCCTTGTAAGTAATGTCTGCCACGCCATCCACGGTAGATTCTTGAACGGTGCCGGATAAGAATCCTATTCTAATATCATTCCCACCAGAACGAAGAGCTTCTCCGTAATCTTCAAATAATTGACTACGATCGTTCATAAAAAACAAACGAGGCTCTCCGGTCTGATACGTTACACCCACAGGATTAGGATCTGCCTCCGGTAGCTCTTCTGGGCTAAATATCTTAAGACCGTCTTTTATAACCATATAATTAGCATCCTTATCCTGTACCATAGATACGGGAGTGAAGTCCGAAGATATAGCATCTTGTAGATACTGCCCGGCGTCTATTCCAGGTCCTTCCGGTACGGAAATACTTGACGGAACCATAGCATCCACCAACATAATATTATCACCCAGATCTTGGCTGTAAAATCCAAAGCCCGATTCTCGGATTCCATAAGGTGCATCTGATTTTGACACAAGAATAGGATTACTCATCTTAGAAGCCTTATCCAGCACCCTTTCTCTATAGGATTCCGGAATAAGGCCGATGTTGGATTTTACCTTATTATAAGCCTGTTTATTAACAGGTACATTCCTTCTCCAGTCACCAAAAGCCTTTAAGAACTTATTAGAAAATACGGTTTTAAAAACAGTAGTAGCCCGTTCCCTGTTCTCCATAAGAGGAATAGATGCTATTTTATCAAACAACATAGACCTGTCCCCTGATCTGGTAGAGACAGAAACAACTTTCTTTTTATTATCTCTTTTAATAATACACGTTGATGTCATAGTAAAACATTTTTGTTATAAGACAAAGGTAGTTAAAAATCAAGCATATGATAAAACAAAGCCATCTAACTTCTCAGTCTGATGGCTTAAAAATAATATGAAAAAAAAATAATTATAACTTGACGCCAATTGTCAAGTTCGGCTTATATGTAATGCATGTACCCATCTCGGTGAATGAACCTTCCCGATTCGAAACGCTCAATATCTTCAGGGCAAATAAGGCCCGAATCTTCTCTCCTGGCTTCAAACCAAAGCCCTGGCTTGCGAAGTCGGCAAGTTATGATATAATTGAAGCAATTGTGCGTAAAATGGAAAACAGATCCTACAGGGAAATACCTATCAGCTTGAAATACGATTCTTTTTCGTTTAGTATCAAACGTGATATCCCCTACTATCTTAGCCACGTAATAGCTTCTGCCATTTAACGTTTCATCTGTCTGCGGTATCCAATAATAACCTCTTGCCATAGCGCAAATATATGAAAAAGTCAGATAACTTACGTACCCGACTTCATTATTTGTTTAAATAGACCAGTTCCGTCTATTATAATATGACCGTTTCTCATGCGGTCATTATTTGGGTTATAGAGAAAGTTAAGACCATCCACTTTCTCTTGTTTTTCAAAAGAGTTGATATCCTTTCCTCTACTTGCCCTATCAAAAGCCTTCTTAAACAATTTGCCTCTGAAAGTCATAATAATCTTTCTGGTAGCGCTATTCCCGGCTCTTACCATTACTTTCCTTGCCTGGTCTTCCGAGACAAAACTGCTTCGAAAAATATACGATGCTGCTGCTTGTATGTCCTGCTTGGTGATCATATGATAAACATTTCTTTCAAGATACTGATATTTATTGCGTATATCAGTTTTATTTCATCTTTATCATATACGTCAAAAAAGGATTTACTTAAGTCCTTTGAATCTTCGCTCAATTGAATTATGCAATTACCAGTATAAACCTTAAGCTTGTAATTATCGGAATATATATCATGCATGGTTTCAAATGTCTCAATCAAATTTTCAACAAGGGCTCTGTTAAATGAAAAAGATTCTTTACCATTACCTTTAAATGTGATATGATCTAAATTAATGTTGTCAAATTTATACTCTAACTGATTGCCGTCCATCATATTATAAGTGATTGACTTTTTGATTATAAATCCCATATTGTTTTATTTTTTTTTAGTTAATACAAATGTTATTAAAATTACTCATTTTATTTATTAGATTCAACCTTGTATCACAAAGTATTTACTCTAATTGGATTAAACACAAATCCACTATCGATTATCTTTCCAATAAAAGAATCACCAATTACTTTTCTTGCTATTCCAATTGATCCATTAATATCTGCATTGATCAGTTTTCCAATTGAACTTTGAAACAATCCACGTTTCTTTCTTTTTCCTAAGTAGGATTCCTGTTTCTTTAGAGGTTCAAAAGCAAGATGATCTATCTTTGATGTATAGGATTCTTCATGAATAACAACATTGATTCCTAATAACTTTGCTTTGTAAACAATCTTATCTATTAACTTTGAATGAGGAATAGAAACAAAATGTTGGTTATTTCGCCTACCAATATTGATTTCCTGTTTCCATTCCTTATTTAATCCGATGATGATTGTTCCTATGTTGTTTGATCTACAGAAGTTGACAATATATCTGCTTATCTTATGCAACTTGTCTTCTATCCAACAATTTCTAAACAAAGTGATTCTTCTTATCCTATTTGAAGATCCTCTATCACCAACAAAAGACATCAACTTAGCTTTCTTCTTATTGTACCATTGATTAAATGATTTCATAATCCGTCCGTTTACAATGAAAGGAATTAATCCTACATTGCTAATACATGAACATAAATTATTCAATCCTAAATCAATCGAAAGAAAATTGTCTTTATCTAAACCAAGATCAATTTCCTTTCTTTCATAAACTACCTCTACTACATAACAGGTGGCTTGAGGTATGATTCTAACTTGTTTTAATTCATCTTTCTTTACATTTGTTTTGATCGGTTTAATTGTGTTTTTGACAAAATGGATATAACCATCATCCTTTATCCTACAATCACAGTTAGTAAAAACAACCATGTTTTGTTTCTTGCCCTTCTTATACGAAGGAAGATGAGGACGATGATTACCGTATTTCGAAGGATTCTTTTCAAAATCTTTCTTTAATCTCATCCAGGATTTTATGTTTTTAAATACCTGTTTAATCACCTGCTGTGAAACATGATTAGGTAAATTCCTGAAATCAAATTGGTTTTCTTTGCAAAGTTTGTTTGATAAATCAAATTCCTTTAAGTAGTTACCAGAAAAGACTCCTTGACGAATGTTGTAAAGAACATAATTGTACAACAAACCGGATTTGAGGCAAATATCCTCAAACCGGTTGTCTTTAACTATATGTCTTTCAACAAGTTTCATTTAAACATTTTAATACACTAATACAAATCTTCTGAATACAACTGTTCTCTAATGGCATTCCTATCTACCACCATCTCCTGATTATTGTTTCTAACAAGTTCAGACGCTTCCTCTCTTGTTAAAAACCGGTTCTTGCTCGTCAAAAATCCTTGAACACTGCGGTTTTTATGGGCTATTCCATATGCCGCAAGTTGCGATATTATGGAACAGTGTCTCAATCCACAAAATACGGTTCCAGATGGTATATTTACTGGACCGTGAGGCTTGTTCTTGTGATCTTGAACCCATATAGCTGCACATACAACAATTTCCTTATCACACATAATTTACATATTTAAAATACCGTTTTTACCAATATGCTTCTTTTCTTCTTCAGTAGGCCATTCTTTCTTGAACTTACCATGCCACGTTCCAGGAACTACCACCAGTTTATCATCCTTATCATATTCAATAGCGGCGCATTCAGAACAAAGAGGCTTGCCTTCATATCCCTTTAGCGACTTATCGTAAATACGATTCTTACAAGGTCTTATAATAGCCCAGTAACATGATGTGGCTGTATTATCTATACAGCCACATTTTGAACAAACAAACAAACTCATCCCGCAATCTCCCAGTCATTAGACATAATATCATGTTCGGTTGGATTCCAATTTGATGCTACTTTTTGACCTGTATCTATCATCAATATATTTACGTCAAACATACAGATATACTTTTTACCCCAATCGATTCTTTTTATCTTACGACCTAATTTAAGCCGTTCTAAAGCCTGTTCGAATGTCATGCCATGACGAGGCAGTTTGAGATACTTTTTAAGTCTGTCGGCAGCTTCATTTGGTGTATGGCCATCGTATTCGAAAGCGGTTTCTCTTTCAGGAACATCAAACAAATCCCAGTATTTGCTTTCATAGTGATTAGATACCTGACCGGTAGGTAGGATCGCCATCACAATAAACCAATCATCAGAACCGAAGCATTTTTCTCCATCGCTGTGTCTCCTTGATTTGCAAACTTCAACCTGTCCGTTTCTGGCTAATAGATTAAAGAAGGCGGCGTTATACAACATGCGGTACCGATACAATTCATTGAAAGTATGGTGTCCATCAGAAACCTCTCCCATGTCTCCAGGTTCTGCTTCAGGTTCAGGATGATTCGGGTAGTGGTAGTCTACTGATGCCTCTAACACGGACTTTACGTGTTCCATTACCCTCGTAGCATCATCATGTTTAAAAAAATGCTTAATTCCTTCAACGAATTTAATATCTTCGTTGATTGCTGATTCGAACTCTTCTTTAGTCATTACCCTGACTGAATCTTTTAATTCCATTATTTGTAATATTTTAATTGTTCTGAAATCCTATATTTACTTATATCATCGCACAAGTTACACCCTCCTGTACATCCACAAATCAAACAATACGAGTCTCTTTCTGTCTTCGATTTGGATTGAAAATCTCTTACGGCTTTAATCCAGATAGGAGAAATAATCTTACCGGAAAATACAGGTACATCTAAGATTAATGTTTCCATTATTTTGGCAAAATATTCATATAACACGGCACATCTACCACATCTCTTCTACGAAGTCCCTTATCAAAATAGGAAACCATATAAGTGTTTTTACCTTCGTGATCAGGTCTGGGATCAAAGCATTCAAAAACGAATCTTGTTCTACCTTCAAGATGACCAAACATGAAAACAAATTCGCCACCGTATCTTTTATTAGCCAATTCTTCTACGGTCATAATCTGTCCCCTCCTAATCCTGAATTGATGCTAACGTACTTAACACGGACATCACTTCCACGTCCAAGCTGACCCCAGCCGGGCGATGGCGTTCCCTTAGCCGGAGCAGGGACAGCCCTAAGCCGAGACCAGTCCTGCTTTTGCCTCATGGCTTCAGCCTCTTTGTAATACTGGTTACACAGCTCTTGGTCTTCGTAACCAATGTAATCTTCCTTATTTTCCATATAGAATAGTTTTTCAACAAATGTACGACATTAATGAATTAATTAGATTTAAAATAAAACAATATGAATTAAAATAAAAACCCGATACGTTAAAATCGCATCGGGCCTGGTATTGAAAAAAAATAGGTTCAGATCTTGGGTAAAGATTCGAGCCAATTTTTAACATCTTTATATTTAGGGTCTTTGTCTATTCTATCTTTCAGTTCATGCAATGCTGAGTCCATAACCGTATTCGGTACGCCAATCAACTCTCCTATTAAATACAAGGGGGTTTTATTCGATTTAGATTCGTGTGCTATATTCATGTCCAAAAAAAAGTTATGTGAAACAAACCGGCCACGGGTATTCTATTGCCCGCCGACCGGTATAACATTTTTATTCTTTTTTTTCCAAACGGGAAAAACGGGAATGCGGGAATCATATTTTTTACTATCTTCCGTAAAGCCCCTGCTTTTAAGCAGGGGATCAATGCTTCTTTTGATCATCTATGTATTTTTTAATAACTGATTCTGATATATGCCCTATTGTTTCAACATAAAAAGATCTTGTCCATAATGAAGGCAGTCTTTTCCTTATTGTTTCAAATTCATTTCTTAAAACGAAAGACGTGTATCCTTTTAATTGTGATACAATATGGGAAATAGAATCAGAAGGTGTTGCTTTTATGAATATATGGATATGATCGGGCATTATTTCCATATATTCAATAGTCCATCCATTTTCCGTTGACTTTAGCAGAAGAAGCTCCTTTAATCTGGATTCTATCTCCCCGGTCAATATTTTTCTTCTGTATTTTGGACACCATATTATATGATATCCTATGTTGTAAACACTACTTTTATTAGTTTTCCATCTTTTATCCATATTTTTTTTTATTGCAAATATAGAAATTATTATTATATTTGCGTCATAAATATAATTAAAAATGATTTCATACAAATACAACATATATTATTCAAAGAAAACGAAGTATTTCGACAAGATGCTTCGTGAATGTTGTTTTGTATGGAATCATGCGTTAGCTTTACAGAGAAGATATTATCGAATGTTTGGAAAATACATTTCTGTTAACAGGATACAAAAGCATTTCTCTAAAAAGATTAAAAGACATTTGCTTCATTCCCAAACAGTTCAAGAGATTCTTCAAAGATTAGATTCTGCATACAATCGTTTCTTCAAAAAGTTAGCGAAACGACCACCTAAGTTCAAATCACCTGAGAAGTTCAATTCTTTTGTTTTCAAACAGGGTGGTTTTACGCTGAATGGAAATTGTCTAACAATTAACAAAGGAAAGAAACGATTTAGATTCTCATACAGTAGAGTCTACGAAGGTAATGTTAAACAAATTAGAATAGTTAGAGAAACCTGTTCCCGTTTTAGTTTGATTATAGTTACAGATCATAATCTAACAAACTCTTATAGAAAGACACATGATGGTGCATCTATCGGATTGGATTTTGGACTAAAAACTTATCTAACTAAAAGTGATGGTAGCAAAATTGATTCTCCTCTATTCTTCAAACAATATCAAAACAAGATCAAGAAATGCAATAAAAGGATTTCTAAATCTGTTAAAGGATCCAACAATAGAAAAAGGAGACGTTTTGAACTTCAACAAACGTACAGGGAAATTAAAAATCTACGTAATGATTTCCAATGGAAATTAGCACATGAACTTTGTAAAAAGTATGATTTCATTTTCCTTGAAACGTTAAACATTGAAGCAATGAAACGCCTATGGGGAAAGAAAATATCTGATTTATCCCATTCATCATTTATTAACAAACTGGAGTATATTGCAACAAAATATGGTGTAACAGTCCATCATATTGATAAATGGTATCCTTCTTCTAAAACTTGTGAATGCGGGCATGTTAACAAAGAATTATCATTAAAGGACCGCACATGGGCGTGCCCCAGGTGCGGGTCCGTAAATGATCGTGACTTGTTAGCATCTAAAAACATTCTTCGGAAGGGCATTTCCGAATTGGAGAGTATGGGTAATTCCAGCGGTAGAAATACCGGGGTTCCATACGTTTGTATCCAAGAATCCCATAGCCTTTAGGCGTGGGAGTATGTCAATATGGCTCCCGCACCACCGGAAAGGCCTGGGTCTGGATCTCAGGTCAGATCCTTCCAGTTTATTTTTTCGCCGAGGTAATCTTGCACGGCAAGCCATCTTATAAAGGCTACTCCTTCGGGAGCATCCGGATCATCCAAATACATTAACGTAGCTTTCACCAACTCGTTCTCACATTTGAAGACCTTCGGAAAACCATCCGAATAGTACATTGCAAAGACATATTGGACATCGCCCCATGTCGCTTTATCCGGCTTCTTCGCTCCGCACTTTTCAAAAATATCTTTTATTTCCGGCTGCTTCCAGATCCTCTTGGATCCATCGACGTTGACCATCTTCTTTACCGCCTCATCAGCGAGAGCATTAGAAAAATGGTAGCCGTAAGTATCTACATATTTCTGATAAGCTGGATCCTCTGCGTCTGCTCCTCAATAAGAACGACCTCTGCCACGTCCGCGACCTCTACGCATCTGAGGTCCGTCACCGTAGTATCTGTCGTCTCCATAGTAATCGGTCGGGTAGGATTCGTAACCCATCCTCCGGTATTCCCGGTCCTCCATTTCATGACGACGTTCGCGCTCTTCGAGCCTTCTTTCCCTTTCTTCCAGCTCGTTTTCGCGCTCTTCCATTTCTTTCATCTTCTCATGCATACCGTAATGGTCGTAAATACCACCACCATACCCCATGTACGTCCCATCAGAACGCCGGCTTCTGCCTCCACCTCGTCTGTCTTCTATCTCGTCATATCCAGGATATTCTCTGTGTCCTGAATTTAAATCATATACTATCATATTATACTTATTTCAAACGTTCTACAATTAACTTCTTTAAATCTTCGAATGAATCAGTAAGGTCATTCACCTTATTTTCTATACCAGCTATTTTACGATCCTGCTCTCTCGTTTGCTTGAATGCCGGATTGATATCTTCTAATATAGATTCACAAGCCTCTATCTTGGCACGATGGGCATCTACGCTGTCTATTATTTCCTGACTGGTGCTTTTTATGGCATTCAGCTCGTTCATAATCGGATCTATGCTGGTAGATAATGTTATGCCCATAGCCTTAGCCACATTCTGGGATTCCGGGACCGTATAGGTCTTGGTTTCGCCAGTGAGCTCTACCGTCAGATCCACCACGCGGGTCTGCATCGCCTGATACTGACCTGGCTGAGGAGGAAGATACCTGGGTTCGGATACGGCTACTACCTTTCCCAATTCGTATTTAGGTACTGTATTAGTATCAAGGGTATGTACCTGAAACCCTTTCTTCAAATCTGAAAACATGATCAAAATATTAGTTAGGTGAAAATAGGGTGATGATCTTCATCACCCTACTGAAATCATTTACCTGCTTTAACTTCAGACGCCTGGGCTGTTGTTGTCGGAACACAACAATCCATTAATCTTAACACGCCACGAACTTTATTGAAGTACAGAAGGCGTTCTGTGCCATTTACCATAGCAGCACCCGTGACAGCTACGTTAATAGGGTTCACGACATTCACTCCCGTAACCGGGCAACAGGTGTCGGCTCCTACTGTTGAAACTGTGCTGTTTGCCGGGACCGCAATCTGTACCGGTAGAGCACTTCCGGCTGTAGGGACTACTTGCCTTATCTTAAGAAGGATAAGACCCTCACACGGAAGGGCGATCCAAGCCCGTGGGTTAATACCGAAGACTGTATTTGTCGTACTGACAATAACATTCTTCGTAACCATCTCATACAACGATCCTATTTTAGAAACACAAGCCATATTAGCCTCCTTTCTTAATAAAATCAGACAGCAGCGTTGTTATTGCAACATCCGTTGTTACATCCGCATCCGTTATTACAGCAACCTCCTCCGAATACCTGTCCCCAAGTATAAGCCTGGTAAGGAGAACAAGAGGGGTAGGCCGGGACGGCCGTCGGGCGTAATTGACCAACGATATTCTGGGTTTGTTGCTGAGATAATGCCGAAGCTGTCAAAGCCGCTTTTTCTTCACGAAGTTGAGCAATAGTGTTCTGCATCTCCCTCATTTCCAACTGACAGAATTTGTCATTGATCATAACGGTTTGGGCGTCAAGTTTCGCAGACAAGATATTGAATTGGCTTGTAGCTTGCTCACGATTGTTAGCCAGACCTTGGTTGAGACCGTTCTGCAAGACATTGGTTTGTTCCAACGTGCGAAGCTGGTTATCAAAACCTTGCTGAGTAATCATTCCCTGAGTCTGGCAAGTGCTTTGATTGATCAACGAACTCAGATTGCAGCAGCAAGAGCTGATTTGATTTCCTATTTCACAACCTTGTTGTTGAACTGCGTTGATAACAGCCTGAGAAGTCATACCTACCTGACCAGCTACTTTATCAATGGCACCCTGTACGTTGCAGATAGCGTTTTGAAGTTGAGTAGTAGAACAGTTCAAAGCAGAAGCAATCTGATCTATGGCGCTACGATTACCTTGAATTGCCTGCATCAAAAGTTCACGACCGTAATCGTTATTCAACTGAGCCGGCAAACCATTGGCACAACAATCACCGCCATTTCCAAAACCGTTACCGAAGCCGCGTCCACCCCACAGCCAGAACAAAACAATTATCCAGAGCCACCAACCGTTAGCCCCACCGAAACCGTCCTGGTTGTTACGACCGTTCATCAAAGCCGCCACCAGATTAGGATCCATTTTATTACCACCTATCAAATTAGCAAACATGCCGGGAATCATTGAAAGAAGACCGTTGGTAGCTGCTGCGCCACCGCCGTTAGCCCCGGCTCCATCTAAAAGGACGATTTTATCACCACCCATAATTTATAGTATTTAATTGTTAAACATACGTGCATGAAGCACGTAACAAAGATCATGATTGTAAGGTGGAATATTGGTGTGTTTATTTCCTATAGAAGAGAAGTATTTTCACAAAAACAAGAAGAGATGAGTAAATATTACTATAAACTCATCTCTTAATCGCTTTTTGTTGTAATAAAATTCAAGCCATGTTACACAACTTGAATTTATATTCATCAATTATATCATTCAAGTCACAATCTGATAAGTTGAACCATTCTCTGTATATTCCTTTGATATCGAATCTTGCATGAAGCTCGCTTTCTATGTCTTTATCCACATAAGCTATTAATGTTAAGTTATCTTCTACAACAGACAATCCAGATAGCCTTCTTTTTACATCAGAACTTTTACCTATTTTATAGAAACCATTATTATTATTTCTTATTATATATGTAAAATATTTTATATATTTTTTATTATATCTACCAATAAATCTATGTGTTATATCTAATACACAATCTTCATTTTTAATATTACATAAATCAAATACATCGTGAATAAAATCTTTAAATAAAGACCTATCACACTTCATACAGATAATACATAGAATCGATTTGGGGAATAAATAATAGTCATGCCTAAATACATGACTATCATTATCTATTATTTGATTTCCATTATTATCATATCTGTATGATATATAATCTATCCCATCCTTAAAATCAAAAGATGATATTACATCCTTTATCCAATGTTTAAAATCATACTTACATTCTAACAGTTTATGAACGTATTTTGCGTCAATCATCTTTCTGTCATTTATTAACACAAAAGGAATAAAAGTATTATCCATAATAAAAAAATAGGCCCAAAAGAGAATGTCAGATCCCACTATGACAAACCCTAATGAGCCAAAAATATCTTTCAACATCAAACAACCAGAGGTGGGATCTCGTTGTTCATTGTTTCTGGAACAAAGATAGGAACAGGATTTTAAATAACAAATATTTTAATACTTTTTAAATCAAACCAGGGCCCGCATCACTGCGAGCCCTGATCTACACTAATCTAAACTAATACCATGAAAAACTTAAATCTAAAAACTAAAGAACACACAAATGTAGGAAAATGTATGCCTTTCACAAAGAATCTGTATCCTGTTCTTTTGTGTGATTCAAGACATGGGATATAGTTCTGATACTTAATCCGGTTTGATTTTGTATCAGATTATAAATATAGGATTTTGAAACTACAGTTCTTAATTGACCTAAATCATTCATAATGTTTTTATACATAAGATGAATGCTGTTGTTACGTTTGATGGTACTGATTCTCATTTCCTACCGTTATTAGTTACGTTCTGTTCTTACTTTTTCCCTACTTTCTATAATCCCTTCCTGAAACTAATATCGCAAACTTAATAAAAATAATCCATAAACAATGGAAATCTAACTTTTCTTATATGTTATTGATATATGCACATATATAAGAAAAGTGAGACTTTCACAAGCCTCACTTCCCAAATTGTAATTATGAAAAAACTATATCATATATATACAAAAATTATTTGCATTCTAATTTATTAAGATCACCTAATTCAGACTTGCTTACGGTCATGTCTTGCGTCAAGCCAGATCTGTTTTGGTATGGAGCGTAATCGGTTTCTACCGTCTTAGCCTTCTGAGTAGAATCGTATTTCACCTCCGATTCGGTTCCTGTCAGATTTTGGTAGATAGAGCCGGAACTACTTTCGCCGACTTTAGTAAACACTATATCCCCTATTCTGATAAAATTATCATACAAACCTTCTACGATAACATTATCATCCTGATTAGTTATGTTATGATCCCGAACCTCATTTAAGAGATTAGGATGTTTTGTAAAAAGATCGTGATAGAAATCAGAACCGGCATATAACATATCATAATAATCCAAATAGAACAGATCTGTAAAAGAAGGATCGGTGCTGCTCATGCTATACTCAAATAACTGCTCACGATCATTACCTGCCAAAGATAGTTCAATTTGTTTTAACGTATCCGGATCTGAAACGGTAAGACCCAGCAAATGATCCGGTTTGAAATCAAGATACTTGTATGCCCCTTCATACACTTCCGTATTATGAAGCTTATTTTCAAGATAAGATTGGTATAAATCGAATAAGAGTAAAGGATTCTCTTTGTCCTGCTTTCTGTTTATGTATCGGCTAAACTCCCGTTCTTCATTAACATACGGGCTTCCGGGAACAACAAGATGACCGAATGCCAATCTGGTAGCATTCATCTCTTCCGTATTCTGAGAATCGGTATAAGACAGGACGTATTTTTTAATAGAATCAGCAAGGGCCTTACTATCTACGTTTTTCACGCGGAGCTTATCTAAAACACCATCTTTAAAACAATATTCAGGATAGATACCAGGTGGGAAATAAGTTAGACTCTGCTTGGCAAGCTCGGCAGCCATATCGTACAAATCACTTAAATTATCTCTTTCTACCTTATGATATAGGTTTCCACCAAGATAAAGCAGAGAATGATTTTCAAATGCCGATACCGGATCTATGTCAGATTCCATATAAACGATATTCATATTATCCATATACTCTGGCAGAAACATAACACGGCGATCCCTGCTATCTCCAAGAACGTCGTCGATAGCAGAAGCTAAGGTAGGAGCATAAGTATCATCGTTGCGCCTTGCTACATAAATATCAAGATCCAACATCAAGCTATCAATTTTATTCAGCGATTCTTCTGTTCCGTCATATGCCTTAGACACGCCTACGATATCTATACCAAGACCTACACAAGCCTCTTCTACGTCCCATATCATACTTCTAAGGTCTTCTTCTGTATCAGCATTAACCCTGTTTAGAAAGGCTGATATACAAGCTCGTAATGACTCAGATCCAATAGGGCTGTAATAAGCATAATCTTGCAACTTTGATAATGACCGTCTCTTCCCTTCTACGATATTATTATCTTCTAAAGCCACAACCGGAACGATGTTCATATTCGAAAATTCGTTGAACAGCGACAAGGCAAAACTCTTATCCGACTGATATCTTTCAACTAACTCCGGATATGAATCAGATAAAGATTCGAAAGCAGCATCAAACTCTGAAGCAACACTAATACCTCCTACTGTATTTTTTATAACCTCGTAAACTTCAGCCGGATTATATGATGCTCTCTTTCCTAATTTATTGAAGACGCCATTTTTATACACAACAGGACCGTATGGTTTTTCTACGGTTGTGAAGTAAGACTCTTTCCCGAGATCGTGTTCGTTATTGGAATAATCTAATAATAACCTCATAAAAGAGCTGACCTCATTAAGTACAGAAGGATTATCTAATATCCTACTTATCTCTGTCTCATTGTACAAGCCGGATCTCCTTAGATTTTCTTCATTTAGGATAAGATTACCATCCACATAAAAAGAGCTTCTAACTCTATTAATAAGAGATCGTATGCTATATATGGAATTGGATATCATAACATCTCTTACATCCTTAACATCCTGAGCCGTTAAAGGATCAGCAAAATAAGTCTGACGCTTCATATACGACAGCACGTCTTCTAAAAGAGGTTCGCCATTGGGATCGGTATTAAACATCTCCCCTGGAGCCGGGTTGTTCCAATGACCGTAATACGACAAAAAACCAGGAGTGTAAGCCTTAGCCCATACCTGAAGGGCCCGCTCGCTGTTTCCTAATACTTTTAAAGCACTTTCGTAAAGAACGGAAGGCTCCCCGTTAGGAGCCTTAACCCGTTTTATTTCATTTTCCTTTTTTTCTATCTGACATTTGACACCCATTGTAATTAACTTTTTTGCAAAGTTAATTATAAAACCGACTTATACAATGACGGATCCCAAATTCCTTCTATATAAATCTCCGGAAAACTCAAACTGCCATCACGAAGAGTGGTGACTTCCAAGCTGGGAATGTTGAAAACAGTACTGGTATCACCAAACTCACCATTCAACTTGATAGCATTTCCGCTGTTATTAGCCTCATAATAAAAATAACAATAATTTTCATTAATGCTTGGATCATATTCGTACCAATATGTTAGATCTTGTATATGATCTTCTATGTTACCAATTTTGTTTTCACCTAATATAAAAATACCATTATTGCTATGATTATAAACCATAGATTCATAACCACCATGATTCCAATTACTATTAAACATTATGTAACTAACATCAGAATCATGATCTTTTAATACAGGTCCTATATGTATATGAATTTTATTAAACTGACATACATAAGGTCTTTTTCCTCCAAGCCTTTTTATATCTTCATTGGATAACTTATTATAACATCCTCCCACAAAATTATCCGCAGCATTAAAAAATCTCCTTCTCATACTTAACACTCCTTATTTAACTCATTTATCGAATCCGAATTATCAGAACCTTCTACAAGATTCTTATTCCTATCTATCTCTTCCTGGCTCATATTACTAATCATATTTTGTATTTTCCTACCAGATTGAGATAAAGAACGGATGAATGCGCTGGAACTTATCTTAACTCCAAGATCCGGTTTTGCCCTAAACGCTTCACCGGTACTGATATTATACAAATCATACACACCTGAGTTCATATAGAATTTATATATCCAGTTTCCACCAGCTTTTTTGTACCCTAATTTGGTTAACTCGACTACACTCATACCAAATTTAATGCCATTACGACCCATTATCTTCTCCGGTATAGGTTCTACCTTAGCCGGAACAGATGTATATGCTTCATCGCCGCCGTACAGGAAATAAGGGGTTGTCACCCTTGATATGTGAGTAAGCGACTCTTCGGATATACGAGGTTCGTCTTTCGCAGCCTTAGATCCTTTCCTTAGATTGGATATTCTAATAAAAGGATCGTATGTCAAAAAGGTTAAGCCGTATTCTACTTTATAACCTGATACGCCGTTAAGGTCCCTTATAGCCTTAGTCGTATGCGAGTGATTGATGGTGTCTATACCATACCTTGATTCCATATCGGTCATAATACTATTAACCTCATCTCCCTCTACATAAACCTCTTCTCCTTCCGGGATAGAGGTTATGCCGGCAGCCCTTCTAAGTAGCCATAAAGTAACTTCAGCAATGTCAGAGAACTTATCTCCGTTCTTCCTATAGTTATCTACTCTTCCTTCTTCAGATCCAGGTAATTCGACATTTCTCTCAACTTCGACATTTGTTCTGGATTGTCCTTTGCCTTCTCCATCTCCCTTTTTATCGCCATCTTCCTCAGTGCGTACCGCACCGCCTTCTGTACTTCCTTCTTTTCCATTATTTGAAATATTATCTGATTCTGACTCTATAGACTCCACGACAGCATCATACTCTGGTATGCCGCTAAGGAAATCCGCTATGTTATTCAAAAACTCTATTTTTTCCTCGTTTGTCATATTAAGGCTTTCCACGGGCTCCCATATAGCAGGCAAGTTATTTGATTTTATTGCAGTAGAAACATCTTCTATAGTTTGGTTGTCCACCGTAGGCAAAACTTTAGAAACCAAACTATTGATATCAGATTCCATTTTTTCTACTTCCTCTTTTGTGCCATATTCTTTTAGGGTATCCATGCCATTGACTCTAAGAGAATAATTCAAAGCCTTGCTTGGAACAAAATTAATATATTTCAAAAAGTTTTTCAACTCTGATATAATTTGTTCGTCAGATCTTGGCCCAACATAATCAACCACCACCTGATCTGTTTGAGAACGAAGCCAAGAAACGTATTCTTCTAAGATCTTACCACCTTTACTGGAAGGAGTGGATATTTTATCACCTACTGTTCCTTTAGGTTCTAATCCCATTTCTTCCTTAAGGCTTTTAGGATTACCTCTCTCACGAAGAAACCTCAAATCACCTCCTACAATCTTCCTTGCTATAAAATCAAAAATATTAGCATAAGACGGCAATCCTTCTTTTTCTATATGAGATTCTATTTCGTTTAACATAAGAGAGAAGTTTTTCCTGGAGGTACGCTTCTTGCCAGGTAAAGACTGCGTAGCTTGTGCCGCAGGAGCCGGCTGAGCTAATGGCGCCGGCTGAGTCTCCCGGGCAGCCCCTTCCTCTGGCATTTCCTCTTCATAAACTTCCACATCTTCTACCTTAGAAGTAACGGTCTTACCCTCATCAGAGAAAGGAAGATCATCCTCTATAAGCGATTTAGGTCTGGAAGATGATTTGCCAAACTGAATCCTGATCTTAGGAGCGACAAACATCTCACCTTCGAAATCTATTCCAGATTCTACTTCAGACGTCACAATGTCTTTCACATTCCTGCTTTCATCTTCTACCCACTTAACAACATCAGGAACCGTAGATAATTTTTCTATAGCCTCACGAGCTTTTCTAAGCCCTGAAATAGGATTCAAATACGATACTTGATACGAAGCCGGATCAAGACCTAACTTGGTTAGATACGCATTAAGATCTTGTATGTCATCTTGACCCATCTGTAGCAATTCAGAATCACCAGATTCAAGCAGCATATCTATAAAAGACATCCATTTCTGCCCTTCCTCTGATTCTACAGAACGTAGGCTAACTGGGAAAAGATAATTAAGACCGTTTTTACCTTTGATGACGACTACCGGAACTCTTACATTTTTGTAATTATTCCCCTTGTCATTTAATATAGAATAAGCAAATGGGAAGCCTGTGTATTTAGATCCGTTCTTAAGCACGACTTTGCCATTTAATACATATCCAACATCAGATACTTTTTCAGCACCTTTTTCGGTAATAGGGAGATTTTCTATCTGGCCATATCCTTGACCGTTCACCTTCATGTTAAACACCGGTCTTCCGGGAAGGGTCTGGGCAACAACATGCGTGCCGACGCCGATGGTAGCCGACCGGCCGGCGTCCTTCTTCCACTTGTTAAAAGCCGTTCTTCTTATTTTACTTATACCATCTATGCCTCCTGTATCAGCTTTTACAACAGAAACGAATCTATTCCCACTCATGACCTTGATAACCATATTGGACACCAGTTTATTCTCAGCAGATTCTATTCTTTTTTTATCGCCGGACTGAACAGCATCATTGTATTCGGCAAAAAGAGACTGATTATAAGTATCATTTACATCTATTTCGAGATTAACCTTATCTCCTTTTTTCAAAGAAGATAATGCTTCCTGATCTATTTTATCTACCTCATTCTCTCCGAATCCGACACCCGTTCTGTACGGAACCAATTCATCTGAATCAAGACGCTTATAAACCAAAGAATAGGAATTACCCACGTCCTGAATAGACACGTCTGTGTAACGGTTAAGAACACGAGCCGATTCTTTGTCTATAGACCATCTCGCATGATAAGGCAGTTCAATTATAGTAGCCGTTTCTCCACCTATGTTAAGAGAATACCTTTTAGTACCATTAGCGTTCGTTTCAGAGCTTATTTGAATAGGAACCAATGATTTTATAGAAGATATAAATTTATCGGCTCTAAGACCCGCAATTTCATACCTTTCGTTGCCATCGTTGGATATTCTTCTAACCATCAACGTCTCTGGATTTTGGGCACTATCTATGTTAGCTCCAGGCGTATTATCGGATTCATCTAACTCATTTACAAGAGAATCTATATTGGTATCATCCTCCCCAAAATTACTTAACGTAGATTCGGAAATACGACCTTTATCAATAATCCTGTTTTGTTCGATATAAGGAAGGAGATCTGTGATGTTTCCAACCTGGCCAAGATCTTCTATGGTAAATACAGAATCGGCAAGCTTATCTTCGTCAACCTTCTCCCCTTTATCCCGTCTGTTCATTATATCAACATACGAAGAAATAGCATCATCAAGTTCCTTCCTTTGATCTGGTTCCAAATTGGATTTAGCCATATCAATAATAGCTTTATTATCCTCATACACAGATCGATGTTCAGTAAGTCTCCTAACTTTATCTGATAAATCTTTTATCATCTTAGCCGGACTATCACCAAGATTTGATATATAATCATCAATATCCTGTTTATACTTTTCATATATCTCCTTCTCCCTTGGAGATAAAAGATCTTGATTACCTGTATATATCTTATCTACGATACGTTCTTTAACCTCTATAGGTGCAGACAAAAGATCTTCCATTGCCGACTCATAATCAAAATCAGACAATATATCTTCTTTCGGCTTCTGAGTTATACCATCGTTTAGATGACCAAATACTTTCATGGTAAATGCTTCATCTGAATTTATTTCTCCATTATTCAGAAGCTCATCTATTTTTTCATCCAAACTGATATTATTACCCTCTGTCTGGTAAAAACGATCACTTTCTATAGATTTAGTATTAGAAGATACCATATCATTTAAGAACTTAGAAAATAAAGAAAAATCATGTCTCATGAATTTCTTATCCTGTATGGAGTTCATAAATGACCGTAAAACCTTATATTGGGTAATGGCTTTCTGGTATTTCACCACCATATTTCTTAAATCCTCTGCTTCTTTCTTCCCTTTATTATTCTCAATATAAGTACTTAAAGAAGCTACAGAGTCATAAGCTTTCAATATATCTTCAGCAGTTATTGTTTCGGATTTAAACAACTCAAGAGCTAATACTCCAGGATCAAAAGAATAAAATACTTCTTTATAACTACTAAGAAGATCTTCTGACAACCTTCTATATTCCTTATTAAGATTATCGTATTTAATAGTTTTTTGTTTTATAGCCTCTGCTTCGGTATCATTGCCATCCTCTACTCTTCTCGGAGTTGTAGCCAACCTCTCTATTTCAGCATTCAGATCATTGATCTCATTACGCAATTCCCTTAACTGATTAACTGTATCAAAAGCTTGACTTGATAATGAATAAAACGTATTTATATCATCAAACAAATTATTGTCATTTACATAATCAGCAATATCATTTGATGCTTCCATTGCTATATCTTCTGCATCCAACCCCTTAAACACAGCATTAGCAACATTAGATCGATAAAGATCAGATGAAGTCTCAGCAGTAATAGCCTCAGCAAAAGAAGAAGCTTTTTTATAATTGGCTAACTTCTTATCAAAATCTTTTATAATATCTTCCTTGTATTTTTTAACAGTTTCTTCATCTACTTTCATTTCAGAAGCCAACTCATTTTCGTCAAGGCTTTTAACCATTGACCTGAAATTGTTAGCCGTATCCTCTAACATTCCCATTCTGTCAGATAATTCAAATTTAGAATAATAATCTGATTCAGGATCATTCATTTGAGCATTAAATTCGGCTAAATTTCGCATAGAGTCTTTTACGGATTGAGAAGTAAAAGCATTATTACTATTAAATTTCTCAACATCAGTATTAATAGTACGCTCTTTATTTCTCCTTTCATATAAACCAAAAGCACCATTTCTGGCTCCAAATAAACCACCAATCAGGGCTCCTATGCCAATCTCTTTCAATCCTTCTTTGGTTGTAAATTGTTCAGCTATGGCCTTAGAAAAAGAATCAACTATAGAAGACGTAGCATCAAGATACGTCTTATCATATCTTGATCTAATAAAATCTTCTCCCATGCGCTGAGCAACACCTTGCATGCCTTCCTCCCATACACCTTCAGATATGGGTCTTTTAGATACATTCCAAATAGTAGCTAAGGATTTCTGGAATAAATTTGCTTTTACCGTCTGTAATCTTCCAGCATCACCCGCCACCTTCTTAGTCCCTAATCCAAACAAATAGCGATCTACAAAACTCTTTGATCCCCTATATGTGTTTGATACACCCTTTAATCCAGGTATGTATTTAGAAGCAAAACCAGTGTCTACTCCAAGATATTTTCCCAGAAGAAGATAATTGGATAATCCAACTATACCCATATTAGCTAAAAATATGCTGTTTGCCGTATCGGAAATAGAACTCTTAAATTCAGCCATCTCAGACTGATTAGGATTCCGACCATACATATTTTTAAAATATTCCTTGTATTTACTTTCAGAGTCTTTCATAAAGGACTGAGCCTCCACGGCAGACTCCCAGCCGGCGCCCACAAACGTATTTACTCCTACCTTGGCCATATTGCCTATGGCCCTGCCGTACATCGCTCCTGCCCTATACGCTCCAAAAGCAGATTTTACAGCACTTGCCGCAATCTTAGACGCCGCCATCTTTCCGGCCACCCTCATCCCTACTTTAGCACCAACAGCTCCAAGACTTGACACACCCATCCCACCTGTAAGGTAGGCAGACAAAATAGCTCCTGTCGTAAACGATAGACCATTTCCAATAACATCATTAAAAATAAAATTTGCAGTTCCAAGACTCTGCAAAAATCCCATATCACGTTCTTCTCTTGTATAATAATGAGGAAGAGAGTGGTTTATTCTTTCATCTATATCATTTATGGTTCGTGTAAAATCATTGTCAAATGCAGAAGATAACGTACCAGTCTTTATAAGATTATACGCAGCCGGGATAATACCTACTACTCCTGATACACCATATAATGCTGTTTTTGTGACAAGCTTCCCTATGCCATTAACAGCCTTATTCCAAGTAGTTTGACTTCTTCCGTAATAATCTTCATTATCCCTTCCTGGCATATAACTTTTAAACTTTGCAAGACCGATGTTCCCATCGGATAAAAAGTCATATGCTTCATCTAACTTAATAGTTCTTCCTTTACCAAATACACCAAAATCAGCAGCAGATGACTGTTGATTACCAGCTATAACCTCACCATAAGACGTTTGTTTACCAGAATAAGTATTCCTTGATTTATCTTGAATAGATTTTATCATGGAATTTAACTTATTATAAGACTCCTCTTTCTTCTTTCTTGGATCATCTCCACCATTCAGAGCCGATTTTAGTCCAGAAAAAGATGTGTCTACATCAAAAGAAGTATCTATTCCGCTAATATCATATCCTTTTTCTGAATCATCATCAGGATTTATGGCTGATACCGGGGGAGTATATGAACCTACTTTCATCCTCTCCATCTCTCTTTTTGCTCCCTCAATAAGAGAAGATTCTTCTTCATATCGCGTAGGAACTCCGGCATTATACCCTCTCAATCCAGTAGATGGTAAGAAACCTGATTTCTCTACCAATGTCTGTTCCTTATTTTCCATATATTATTCCCTATTTACACTATTCAACAACTTCATCAACTTGCCGTTTTTATTCAAAGACGTAGGCAAATTACCTCCTTCTTTTGCTGCCACCATATCCTTAATCTCTTCTGTTATGGCTGCCACAACAAAATCAACTATTTTTTTCTGAGGCGCAACAGCAAGTTCTTTAGACACATTATCCGCAAACCATACATTAGGAGTATCAAACGAATCTATTAACTCAGGTTTACCATTCTCCATAAGATAAAGCCTTGTCTCATATCCATAACCGTAACTTGTCTTAGGATCATAACCTTCAACCTTTACACCAAGCTTTCCACTGTTATCCAATATATCTTTAGCTGCATTAAGAAGCCAAACCTTTTGTTCTGGCATATCATCTAAATTATTACCAGATTCATTTATCATATCCGATAACACTTTCATCATTGAAGATACAGAAGCATAAGCGGGTGATATATCTGAATTTTCAAGCATCTTCGGATACCACATATTGGTATCACTTCCAAATGTAGGTCTTATAATACCACTTTCATATCCACCTATATCGACGGAAGGAGTATTAATACCAGGATCTATGCCATTATTTATCAACTCTGTTTCAGATACCTCAACAATATCTATTTCCTCTCTTTCACCAGTATGATTAGCAACCAAACTGTAAGTCTTCTCTCCATTGTCGGCTATTCCCGATTCTGTCAAAGAAAATGATTCAATAGTTGCCGATGATGATTCCGATTTACCAACAGGATGCTCTGCCATTTTCTTAGTAAATAGATCCCTGAGAACCCCCATCTCTCTATAACCAGCCTCCTTGGAGGTTAATTTGGTTGAATACGTTACTGTGTTAGGTGAATACAGTTCGAGATATTCTTTACGTATCTCATTTATACCATCATCTTGAACCTTAGTTATTTGATCAGCTATATTAATATCACTTACTGCATAGTTTCCAACGCCCTCCATTCCACTAATAGAATACAGTGCATTAAAAAACACCTTTTCTTCACCATCCGAGAAACTATTTTTTACATCATCGTATTTTTTTAAGAAATACCTGCCACTTTTGCTATCCCTCTCAAATACTTTAGATAAATCAATGCCATCATTTTTCACCCTCTTTCTTATAGTAGCTATATCAGCAGGCGAGAATCCTTTTTCATAATATCTTACTCCAGATTCTACATCGCCGACTGTACCTCTATTTTTTCTTAAAATATCATTAAGGGATAACGCTGTAGCATAGGCTATATATTCTTCGGGTTTACCTCCTTCCTTCTGCGCGATCGCATTTGCTATTTCAGATACAATATTATCATAAATCTTATTCTCCTTCTTAATTCTATCATTCTCTATATCCATCTTGTCTACAGCGCTATTAAGCTGCATATAAGCATCTGTGGCAGCTTTTCTCTCTGCCATAGGTAGCTTATCAAACATATCATTAGAAAGACCTCCATTGTCCTTTATATACTTAAGAAGTTTTTCTTCATCCATAAGATACTTGTATCCTGATGTTTCATCCGTCATATTTCTTGATATGGCAGCTTGAATATTTTTCATGTTTTCAGCACCAAGGGCCGTAGATAGTCTACTTCCGGATGTTACAAGATCTGTATATGCCTTATTAAACTTCTTATGAGTTTCTTCTGATATGCTAATATTTTTAGTTTCGATAGGATTAGCTGAAATAGTTCCACCAGAGTTTGTGCCAACGCCCACCTGCATGGCTCGGCTTCCAGCTCTGCCGCCTGCCGCTCCTGCACCAGAGGACATAAGTTTTGCTATTCTGGCTTCATTAAGCCTATTCTGCATCTTCAGACGTTCTTCGTCTAATCCAAATCTGGCTTCATCCTTATTCTTACCATATTCAAACTCTGCAATATCCCTATTTCTTTCATATTCAAATTCTATCTTCCATTTTTCGAAATTCAAATTAGCTAATCTTTCCCTCTGATTATATTCTTTGGTTTTCCAGTAAAGCTCGTCGGCTTTGATTATGAAAGACGAATTATCATAAGCATATGAAGCAGCAGCATTATTAATAAAATTATTTTCAATAACCTTCATCGCTCCAAGATACGGATCGTAAGTCCTTTCATCCATTCTGCTAAATTCAGATTTCATGGAAGCTATTTCAGATTTGGCTCTCTTTATTTCATTTTCAACCATTTCTTTCTTTGCAGGATCAGAACCCAAACCGGAAAGATCGGCAGTAAGAGCATCAACATACCTCTGCTTATCACTTATCTGCTTATTCATAAAACCAAGAACAGAATCATACGAATATAAAGAGGGATTAGAGTCTACCATGTAAATAGCCTCCACCTGCATCTGCTGCCTTGCTTTATCTGATAACCCTGACAATGCGAAAGAAGCTATCTGTTCAGGAGTAAGCATATCCTTAGTTACTTCTTGTACTGCCCCGGTAGGATGACCATCCTTGTCAAGAATAGGAATCTGAACTTTAGCTCCTTTATGAAGCTTGCTTATAAAATCTATCCTATCTTTTAATTCCTTATTATAATCAGTATAAGGAGTATATTGAAGAGGAGCAATACGGGAACCAGCCTTTCCATCATTCACCCATTCATTATACGGCTTTAAAGCCGCATAAGCATTCGCAGCAGAATAAAGTTCTGGATTATTTATTTGTAAATCAGATAGCATTTTATGCATTCTCCTGCCTTCTTTTGTGCCGGCAATCGCGTTAATGACCGTATCATCCAACACTGAACTGATCTCTCCTTGTATAGCTCTCGTAACACCATCAGAAGAAAGATCCACGCCTTTGAATTTTTGATTGATGTTAGCAATCACACCTGACATCTTATCTTCCATATAAGCGCGGGCTTCAGGCTTATCTATCTCTTGACCCATAAGATAATCTACCTGGGTATAGATCTTTTCACGAGCAGCATCAACCTTCTGCTGTTTGTACATCATGACGTCCTTAACAAGATCTATGTTGTAAGGACTAACATACGGGGCATATTGCCTTAAAATACTATACTGTGAAGCCACTATTTGGTCCTCCTTCTTCTTTTATTTTCGTCATCTTCTTCATTTAAACTTCTCAAGTAAGGTGTAGAATAATCACCCATATTCATCACATCCTGATTACCTTGAACGTAAATAATTTGGCCACTTGGAAGCATTCTCATATTCGGAGCTATGGAAGCTATGGTATTCAACGATGTACGAACATTGAACTTATTCTGTATTTCGCTGTTTATGCTATCATAATAACGAGCAAGATTTTCATCCCTTATAGCCATAGCCTTCAATAACCCAGATTCATAACGTTGCCTTTCCGCTATGTTCTTATCGTCTGTCTGAACATAAGCCATTTCATTGAATCTATCAGCTTCGTTTATTTGCCTTGCGTTATTGAAATTTACTTCGTTAATGTACTTGGCTATATTGCTTCCGGCTATGGCGTTCATATTAGCCAGAATAGCAGAGCGCTGGGAGTCAGGCACGTCACCTACTGCGTCCAACTGAGCCGATGTCGCGCGGTTGAGCTCGTTGATATACTGATCAGCAGATTGCAGAACCGGATCTATTCTCGGAGCCTGATGCCTTTCCAATCCCTCTATCTCCAAGCCTGTATCGAGCGTTCTCAGCATCTCCGGGAAGATAGGACCGAACGCCGCCGGTCTGCCCTGTCCTTTAGGTCCGTTGTCTTCAACCACCTCCTCTGTATCGGTGTCGGTTGCAGTCGTAGGCGTACTTGCTTTCGGTTTTACCTCTATCCTTCCAGGAGATCCAATCTTAGGCGGTGTAAGGCCTGGTGCTATGGGACCGGCCTCAATAGGCTTCATTTCTGGTTTAACAGACTCAAGAACGAAGTCTATTTCCGGCATTAACCCACTATCTCTTAAAGCAACAAACTTATTATAATCGGAGCCCAGAATCTTCTTAGCGGCATCAGATTTATCACCAAATAAGTCAACATAATTCTTTATTCCTTTTTCGTTTAACAATCTTTTTTGCTCTGCCGAAACAACGTCCAACCCATAATAAGAACGAGTAGCTGTTGTCTGACCAAACTTATCATCTACGGCAAATGAATTATAAGCCTGATTCCCTCCGTAGCTTCCGGCGTCCTGGCCCCAGAATCCGTATTCATCTCTGAATTTCTTGGCTGCATCAGCATTCGTAATAGCGCCTACATCAGCTAACGCCCACAATGCATTTAATTGCCTGTTGTATCCTTTCTGGAAACCTTCTGTATCAAAATCACCATCCGTATTGTACTTGTTAGCCCATCGGTTTACGTCGAGCAAATTAGATACCGCCTTATCATTTACCCTGCCGTATCCTAAATTGCTTCTATGTTGGAGATTCTGGTTGGCATTGACACTGGAATCAGGATTAAGAATCTGCTCACGACCACTAACATCAGATACAGTCATATTAAGAGTTCGTCCAAATAACTGATTGATAAGCTTATTGTAGCCGATAGCATTCTTTCTAAGCTCCTCCAGCTCCTTCTGAGTAGGTCCACCTTCAGCCATTTTTCTGGTTTGCTTAACATACTCGTCATATATCCAGTTCTTAGCATCTGATTCTGCAATATTAAAAGCCTTAGCTTGTTTCTTTACCTGATTCAGATCAACAACCCCGCCATCCCTGAAAAAAGCATCCATCTTCTCGTTACGCTTAGATTCTTCCTGTTTGCCATAAACGATTTCAGCGAAAGAACGAAATTGTGCTTCAAGCTCGTCTATCTCTTTCTGGTTTTCATTGACGTACTTGGAAAGAATAGAAGCATTAAGATTAGATGTGTTTTTGTCTTTTACATCTTCATTTTTCTCTAATCTCTTATATACACGCTCCTGATCTTCGTACTTATCAGACAAACCAATCTTCTTCTTATATCGATCAAGGAGTGTAGCGTATGTATCTTTTGACGTTGCCTTAATACCATAATTTTCTCTAACGTAAGAGGCAAACTCATCATCTATCTTACGATAATCGGAAACAATATAAGCCTCTGGCAAATCAACCGGAGTGCCACCATTTTCATGTCTGTTCCCTTTGGCTTCCATAGGCCCTACGGAGTCAGGAGTCAGCACGTACTCGCCTTTCTCTATCTCTACATTCGCAGCATCTTCCATAGACTTGGGAAGAGGATAAATATATTCGCCGGTCATATCAGACGTATCTATCTTCTGACCGTTACCTAAATTCACGCCACCACCTTCACGTTCCCACTTGATGAATTGCTGCCGGCGCTCCTTGGCAAGTTTTTCCCTCGCTGCCTGCTCGTCTCTGCTGGCTGCATACGCAGCAGATGAAGCTCCCATGATATTACGGGTAAGACCTAATCCTAAACTAACACCAGACAAGGTAGCTTGAGCCACATTAGCACCGACCTTATTACCGGCTCTTATCCGGCCAAGACTTGTACCGAACATTTGAGCTCTGCCGGTTAGATCGGGTGAATAATATGGGGTAGTCATAGGATCAAGAGGATTACCATCTTGGGAACGTTTTTCTTTAGAGGAATCAGCATCAACACCACCTACATTCATTGCATTATCAACGACTGATTTCTCTACGTTTTTAACCATACCCCTATTATCAGCGAGATATCCTGCATATCCTGCATCATGATTTTCAAAAAACGGATCGGATGTAGGCATACTACTAAATGGATTTATCTCCCCCTCCTCTGTTTCTAAAATCACATCAGAAGGCATATATATATTCTGAATATCAGATTCACCCCATTTATTAACAGGCGTTCCATAATCAAGAATAGGCTGAGTAGAGGATACATTAATATCCTGTTTCTTATCCTGAACACTACCGCCAGGAGCGAATATCGGACGATTTTTTATGATTCGTAATTTCATACTATCTTTTTTCACAAAGATAAGAGAAACGAACGAGAAAATCCAACGGAATCGAATCCATTTAAAAATCAAGATGGTAGAGGTGGAGCCTCTTTGGTTATAGGAGCGTTGACAGCCTTTTCTTTCTTCTTGTACAACTTGAGAACTTTCCTGTATATAGATAACACAACCGGGCTCTGGATTTTCTTCATAGCCTTAGCAATAACATCTGATGATAAGACAGACATCACCACCGCATTGAGGAACGAACGAACAGAATTGTATTTCCCATCAAATCGCTTTAATAACCTAATCCTAAATGATCTATAGAGATAAGAATCAGACAATTCCTTGAGACCGTTATTCTTGAGCCTTCTATTTAAAAATGCAACAGCTTTCTCCGAGAAGCACATTCGATTTTTACCTTGTTTATCTGTTACATGTGAAAACCAGGACCATGCCGTGCTTGGGTGTTTGGCAATCCTATCAGCAAAGCTATCCAATATGTTGGTTCTGAGATCTCTTTTATGAGCATGGCAAGCGGCTATCTTCTCATTTCTACTAAGAGCTCCATTAAGACATCTAAATGTGGTACGTTCTTTTCCAATGAAATATTCAGGATGCTCTTCTGCGAATTGAGCCCTAAAAGACTGATATCCACCCTTTCTCATCAAGTCTATCTGAGACCTAACATAAAACCTAACACACTTTTCTTCAGCTTCTTGAACTTTCTTGCTACGAGGATTACAAAGACGACCAAAACGACGGTAGTCATAAACCATAGCCTCTACAAAATCATTGTACGGGAAATAACGACCAAATCCGTAGTTCCAGACCATGAAGCAACGCACACGATCCTTCCAGTAGTCGGTGATGACAAAGTATTTACCAACCCTTTGTTTCTCATCAACTTTGTACCACCTATCAAATCTCCCGTTATAAAATAGATTAAAATACTTTAAATTGCCTAAACATTGACCGGCTGGTCTGCGTACTACATTATAGCCTAACTGATTGTGATTATTATAGATAACCTCAAGGGGTGAAACCGCCTCCTTTTTAAGGAGTGATTTGTGAAGCTTGTCGCAATATGTCATTTCTACTATCTTTGCCATTGGTTATTTGTTTTGTGCAAATATACGAAAAGTATTCATACTGACGGTAAAGAAATTGCACGACCCTGTATCCGGTTTGAGAAAAATAGGATACAGGGATTTTTGTTTCATATAGGCATGGTAAACGTAACCGATTCGTACCGTACCCGTAAGTCACTGAACATCAGTGGTGGGACAAGTTATCTAAAGGTATAATAGGATAAATGAATTTCCCCTATTATATATTCCATTCATACTCCATTCAGTCGTATTCATTTTATATATTTATATGTTATTCATATTTTTTAAATATCAATACTGTTTTAAATATACTTTTATAGTTTCGGAATCGAATCGAACGTAGTGAGTGAGATTTCGAAACAATTAATAATTTATCATTACGACTATTTACTTTTTAGCCTGATTGATATTAAAAGTGATTGAGTATATCGACCGGAGGGAGATATACGAAAGAACGAAAATATATTTTTATATTTTCAATATCTATATAAAGCGATTGAAACCGAATCGACCGAAGGGAGTGAGGTTGAGAGAAGCGATAACAGTTTCACGAGTAGCCACGAGATAAGCAGGCAGGCGGGTAGGAGAGGCCGTCGTGTGTTGTGAGGCAGGATAGCGTTAGCCCAAGCGTAGGTTCGGATCATTAGCTCGTATCATTGCAAATTGTAATCGTTACGAAGTATAAAAAAGCCGGATTATCTTGATATCGTTCTTCAACCTTTGGTATCCGCATAACGAGTCTCAAATCCGGCTTCGCTTTATTAATATGAGAAATAAAATAATTGTTCTAATTATCAGTGACGCCTTTAATGCGAAGCTGTATATTGGGAAGCACGGCATTAATCAAAGCCATTTTCTTATCCTCTTCGCTTTCTTTTTCATGCTGTTTATACATCATGCTGTAATCACTGTCATCACCATCCTTTTTCCCGTCTAACGTCAGTAAATGATTTATGATGTCCTTACCATACGTTTCAGTCCATGTACGGAATCTCTCTTCCTCGGACTGTTCCTCCTGGGACGGGGCTTCCGGGTTAGAAAGGGCGGCTGCCACTTCTACCTCTGGAAGTGTTACTGATGCTGCTATTTCACCATCATCTCCGAATCCCATTTGACCATACAAAGATACTGAATTTTCTTCAATTTCCAAACCAAGATTTTTAGCAACTTCCATAGCATAGTTATAACGGTCATCATTTCTTATAACACTCTTATGAGGGCGCCCTGCTCCTTGGTTCCAAGCTATTACAGCATCTTTAAGGTTATCGGCGTTCATAAAGTCCTGCCGGCTGTAGTTGTAATACCCTGGTCCTTCTTTTCCTTTTCTTGTGTATAAGAAATTAGAATATCCGGTCTTTCCTTCGTATTCGTCAGCCAAGAACTCAAGTTGGTCTTTGAATGTTGGTGTAGAATGACCTTTCTTTTTAGCATGCTTGAACAATTTATCCATGCGCTCATTATGCCATTGCTGTATGCCGTATGATGTTTTGTTGTCTCCGTATATGTCATCTTTAAGGCCGGATTCAGCCATGAGATTACCTATGATAGCAAGCGCCTGTATCTTGGACATGCCGCGCTTATTAGTAAAGTATTCATATGCTTCACGCTGCTTGCCAACTACGCCACCTTCCTTCTTCATGTTGGTATTGTATCTCTTTCCATTCCATGTAAATTCCTTAAGACCTCTTTTCCTGGCTTCTTTAAAGGCTTCACCTCTTGTAGTGGAAATAGAGTCTTGTAGCTCAAGATCATTTTTTATTCCAAGAATAGCATCAACAATAGTATTATCATTATCCTTTTTATCAACATTATCCAAAACATAAGATTGGCTTATCAAATTTGATACGCTCTTTCTATTTTCATAAGTTCCTTCTTTATCTGATGGAGCTTCAAAAGCATACACAAGTGGATACGAATAATCCGTATCTGGATCTTCTGACATAAATTCGCTTACTGCATGAATGGCTTTATTGTATTTAGTATCCTTTATACTATACATCCCAGCATCTTGAACATGATCATAAAATCTGTCTATCATGTAATTGATATATCCACGCTTATTCCCCTTAAATCGCTCTTTATCTTTCTCAAACTCTTTGGGTGGATATCTTTTATCAGATTCTTGGAAAAGTCCCTTAAACCCTCCATAATCAGATACGGCATAGGGATTACCACCAGATTCTTCAATAATATTTCCAAGTACGGCTTCTATCTGGCGTTGATTGAAACCTTTATCATATAAAGCATCATAGATCATATTCATTCCATCTACGTCCATAGTGCGGTGCGTACCCTTGCCCACGCGCTTCATATTTTCATATTTTGATTTGAATAAATCCCAATCTATTTCCGGCTTAGAAGAATCCCCTCCTTGTTTTTTGGATCTTATCTCCATCCTTTTATCCAAATCATTCTTTGAATCAATAATAGATCTAAGCATGATCTTGTTTGGATCACTCTCTTCGTATGGGATTTTATCTTCTACATAATCCCTTATTTCAAAAGGATATCCTATTGTATCAAGAGTCTTAGTAACAACCCCAACACCAAAAGGTTGGTCATCTCTATAAAAATCGTACTTATCTTTCACAACCATCCTACCTCTATCATCACGGTACATGGTAAAACTTGATAAGCCTGATAAATCATTTAAATCTCCGTAAGCATCCGGTATAAAATTATATTCGTTAAATACCTGATGTTCCCCAGTTCTGGCTTTTTTTAAGAGATCTATACCCTCTTCTACCATTCCAAGTTTCCTACTTGTTACATTCCTTAACTCCTCCAAATCAGATACGTCCTTGCCTGCAACTCTTCCATCAATTATCTTATTATCTAAGGAATAAAGCTCCCTTCCATATTTTTTAGCCATTTTCTCCCATCCACCATTTATCCTGTCAGATATAATGGATTTGATATTGTCTGGTATTCTAACAATCCCGTTTTCCTCTTTCAGGTTATTTGGTTGGTTTAAGAATCTAAACCAAAGATTCTGACTAAAATCATCTACATTGGCTTTCGGAACATCTTGACCAAAAAATTCCATTATTTTGGTTTTCAATCCTCTTTCGTTAGCATACACATCAGGTGTTATATTAGATGCCAGATATTCTCTAAGCTTTACAAACGGACCAATTTTATTCCATAATGTTTTTGGTTGTTTGTCCTTTACATAATTTTTATTTTTCTTTGCCATCTTTTTCTTCCTCTAAGAATCCAAACATTTCACCTGCGCAGTTACCAACAAATCCAGCTATGTAAGCTGCGTGTTCATCTTCTCCCACTTTAAAACCAAGAGACATATTACAATGTTGGCATACCGACATAGCTGCATGAAATGATTCATGACATATGTTTCGCATAGTCATCTCATTCTCACTCTGAAAGTTCCATAATAACTTAAAAGCTCTATCATCCCCCTTATCACGAACAAGATTCAAGAAAGAGGCTTTTGAATCTAAATCGCCTTCATTTCCCCACTCTCCTTCATGATCCGGTTCTGCATTCTCAAAACGATCACACAGTGTTTTGTAATCTAACCCTATGGTGATAATCAACTTTAGTGGATATATCACAAAATCAAATTCTTTTTCTTTCATTTTTTTTTCAACAAATGTAAACAAAATAGCCGAAGAATGCCACCATTCATTCTCCGGCTTGTTATGATAAATCTCTTCTTATGAAAACAGTACGAATGTAAGATTTAAATCTTAATCTTCTTAATTTCCTCAATCATATTCTTATATCCGCAGAACTTGCTGTTAATAACATCGAAGATAGATTCTGACCAGCCAGCTATGTTCAAGATATTAGATCCTCTGTAAAACATCTCACTTCCATATCCTTGAATAGAAATAGAAACGATTTTGCAATTTGGATTCACTTTCTTGAACCCTTTCAAAAGTTCGGCGAATTTACCATATCCATAACCGGAGGTTTTCTCCCATACAACAGATTCACCGTCTCCTATCTGCATATCTGAAATAACGTACAAGTTATCTACTTTGATCTTATCTTTAACGCACTTATCCAAGAATGCAAAAAGACCGTTTTCGGTAGCACCACCGCATTCTCCTCCGGCAGTAAAAGATTTTTTGTTATTCCATAAAACACCTTTACTTCTATCGTATTCGTAATTGATAAGGTCGTCACCAAACATACCAATAAATACGTCAGGAAGCACAGATGCGATCATACAGCCAAACAAGTTACCAATGACAGCCGTACTTGTTTGGCTAAAGGCAGACACCTCAGAAGATCCTCCCATATCTCCACGTACAGAGCCAGAGTGGTCAATCAGGATAGCCGACCGCCCCTCCAATACCGGCAGGTTCTTGCAGGAGATGGTTATGGCTTTCTCCAACGCATCTAAAATCTTATCTTTGTTACGCGCTGTTAATTTAGCACGTTTTTTATCCGACTCAAATACAATATCATTATCGGAACCATCAGTGCCTATATTTTCAACCTCTTTGAAAGCTGAAGCAAAACGGAAAGGAAGCATCTTCGAATTAAGCACCTTCTCTTCTATTGTAAGCTGCCTACAAACTTCATCTATTTGATCAGGTGCGTATTTGATTATGTTTACAAGGTTACGAACCATATTAAAAATAGGCATACCTTTTACATTAGAAACCACGTCCCGAATAGCGTCACCTAAAGCTTCTTTCTTTTCCTTATTGTCTTTCTTGTCCTGTCCGGCTTTAGACATTTCTTTTTCAAGAATCTTGCTTTCGTATAATCCAGACAAAGACCTACCTTCTATAAGGTACTGGAAAGCCGTTTTGTTAGCCTGATTGCCTTTAGGGTGAAATAAGTTTACTAAGTCAACCATAGTAATGACCCTACTGTCCATCTTATACTTATCAATCCGATACGGATCAAGACCTTCCAAAGCCGTCTTAAATCCTTTCTTAATAGCGCTGGATATTCCTCTTAACTTCTTTGGATTTTTGTCGTTAAGAGCCGCATAGCAGCCAAGGATTTCGCTCATATCATCAGGGCGCATAACGATCTTATTATAGAACCTTGAAGCCCATTCCTTACCCGATGCTTTGCTGGCAAGGACAGAAGCCATAAGATGCGTTACTGACCTAAGCTTTCCTTCTTTCCTGACATACAATGCTGTTTGTGCTGCGAAATACGGATCCACCTGATCCATAAGGCTCTTAATTCTTTCTACTTTATCTTTTTCTTTCTCATAATAAGAATCAGATAACATGGTAGTCATTACCGTAGATACCAACTCTTCTTCTGCGTTAGGCTTATACGCCTTCTCTCCCATATGATTCACGATCGTAGGTTTAACACCTTCATCCTTTTTGTTAAACTTTCCCATTTGTTGTTGTTTTCTTTAAAGTGTTATACAAAAAAAGCAGTGATATACTACCACTGCTTGAAAAAAAAATATATCAAAATGAATACTCAATGAGGGAAAAGCTGAAGTTAGTGTAAACAATGAAATAATGGATTTGAACCATCGACCTATACTTTAAAAGAGTATCGCTCTATCCATCTGAGCTAAATTCGAAGTAACTAACCTCATCACCACTCATTAGTTTTTATATATTTCAAACAGAGGAAAAACGGAGCCGGATAAAATGAAAATATTGGATTCGAACCAATGAAAAGTATTTTTACATAATACCGCGTTATCCACTACGCTAATTTTCGAAGTAACCGAACTCCTCACCATCTATATATTTTATTAAAACAGGGAGAACCTGGAATGTGTTTTAATATGAAAGGAGGTTTTGATCTACCAACTGATCTAATTTTTCTTGCATGAAAAATATAGGACTCGAACCTATGACACAAACCGAAGTATCACCTTCCATCACCACTGTCTTGTATTATAATCTCTCTTGATTACGATGCAAATATAGACACTAAAATATGATTTACAAATTAAAATGATTTAAAATGTATTAATTTGGATAAATTACTTTAGAGCCATAATTGGATTACCCCATCTTTTTTTCCACTCCTTGCCTAAATAAGATATAAGATCATTGTAGTTTGTTATAAATCCTCCGTCTATTATCGAACTTATGGCTATTTCTAATTCCGTTATATCATTAAGTTGTTCTTCCGTTGCCATATTTCTTATTCCATCCTCATGTTTATTGAATACAATAAAATTAATAGCCTTTGCTATCCTTTTTATCTTATCAGATAATTCATTTTTGTTTTTTACAAGTGATCCTACAGATTTACATGTTCTTATATAAGCATCACCTGCCATATTTCTATTCTTGATAAGGCCATCAGTAAGCCATATAACTACACTCGCATATATATCTGGATCTAATTCCAATGCAACCATTACAAAGAAATAAGGATCCACAAACCATTTCTGATCTTTTCCTTTTCCTTTTCTGTAAGCCATATGATATTTTTTAAGATCAGTCAACTTGCTAATACACAGATCGTTTTTTTGTACTGCGATTTTTACCGCAGTACATATATTGTTTATATTCAGTCTCTTAACTAAAGCATACATTTTCTCTTGAAATCCTTTTGTACTCATTAAATCATCTAATCTTTTTGGAGCCAAACCATGTTTTTCCCTCTTTTCAGTCAAAGCTTCCATTACCTCTGTTATACACACAAAACCGTCTTTTGACATAACAGAGATGTTTCTACCCAACAATTCTCTGCTTTCTGATTGCAATAACACGTTACTTTTCATAATTTTACATCATTTTATTGTTAATAAATAAGCGCCTATCTGTCCGAGATGGATCGATAGGCGCTACAAATATATTCAACTATTATTAAATCACAAAATAAAAACTACTTATTTTCAACTTATTAAATATTGTAATTTATCTATTCTTAATCTTATCTTCAGAAATCAACCACTGGAATATAATTTTCCGGTTGCTAATTACTTTCTTTATCCTCATCAGCATCCAACTTCCTCTTAACCTGTCCAGCCATGACCGTCTAAAATTAAGAGCATCAGGATTAACTGACTTATTTATATCGTTATCGTCCTTGATCCAGATAGGTGTTTCAGATCGGTCATCGTCAACCCTATTAAAGAAGTCATTTAACTTATGTCTTCTATATATCTCAGTATCCAGGACCTCAGTATGGTCGCCTACGATCTTCGGATACGATATACGTTGCGCTAAATTATTCTTTTCTTCTGGAACAAGATGAATTTCACCTGAGTTGTTTGTGTCGTTGTAGATGGTTATCGTATCTAAACCTACTTTTCTATCAAGTGTGTAATTCACATCATCGACGTATTTCCTTGCATCAAGCTCGTATTCTACAGAAGCCAGCGTAGAGCCATTATATTTCTCTTTTATCGGCACTTCTAATATAAATGGATATGTTGCTCCGTAGAATGTCTGGAAGCTCTTATTCGTCAGCAAATGACTCCATAAGCCACCTTCTTCGTCTGATGCCGGGAAGTTTATTCCTGTCTGGAAATATTGTTGCTGTTCTATATAATAGTCAGGACAGAACGAATAATAAGAAATCCATTCTTGCTTCAGACACGAATATCCGATAGTGAACGACACGTCTTTAAAATACTGTTCGTCTTTTAAAGATATTTCCTTATCGTTTGACAGTACCTCTGTTTCATTGTACAAGAACCTTCCACCATCATATTTGTAATATGCCGGGTTCTTAACAGGTATATAATCTTTTTTAGTGATAAGTACCCTCTTATACCTGTTATCCCATCCAAGAGACAGACCAAGACCGATAAATTTATTGTCTGTATCTTCTTCTGTCATCTCTGTGCCGGTTAAGATATTAGTTATTCCGTATCTAAGAATCTTAAACGGAAGATGACGCTTGAGCCAATGTCTGATACCTACACTAAGTTCCTTGAGATTACGTCCGTTCGGATCGGTCATAAACACTTGTGCTCTTTTAGTATCTACCCAGAAGTGACCAAATTCTGAACTAATTATTTCAGTGCTCTGGGTTCCAGAATAACCGAGGTCGGTCGTGTTGTACTCCAGAGGCCGGGACGCGAACAGACCGCCGGTGCCCATCTCAGCCTGCCCTGGGGAGGTGCGCTCCTTGATTACGTCTATGGCGTTATGGAGTGAAACCTGATCCTCGAACCTGACAAGAATCTGATCGGATTCAATACGCTTCATGTGAATAAGCTTCCCGTTGTTGGTTGGGAACTCATGATAGTCCATAGGCTTGTACGTTAGCCACGGATCTGTTTGACTGTTTTCAGATACGTCAGCCCTACTCCATATAACACCATTAGGTCGCTGGTAAGCACAATCATAAAAACGACGTTCGTATGTTGCCGGCAATACATTAGGTGTTAATGTCATTCTTGATGAATAGATAGGACTTATCTTGTAATCATTGTCCCTATGGATAGATACGTTCTTTTCTTGTGTCCACCAAGCAAAATCACCATGAGCCGGATAAAACCATTCATGGGGCTCTACTCCTTCTAATCGGAAATTGCAATTTATTTCCGATTCTACAAGGAATTGAGGGATACCATAAGACCACAGATAAAATCTACCATCCACATATTTCTTAGCCTCGTTCTCACCATTTAAATTATACAAACTTTTTCTATTTGGATAAAAAGAATACGTTCCTTTGCTTGATGATGTCCAGCTATTAAAACGTTCGTTGTCAGTATGCTCAAGCATATCTTCTCCAGTATCGTAATTAACGAAATACTTGGGAAATCCGACATTTCGGTAATCATTGTAAGCAAATGGTATCATATCCCCTATACCAAAAGCAGTATTATAAAAAAATGGGAATTTCCGTTTCATGGAAAACCTCGATATGTAGGTGTCACCGCCAAACAGCGGTTGTTTCCCTCCTTGGAAGAATCCACATCCTCCTACTGATATCCATTTTATGTCTTCTATAGCTCCATACTGATCGGGTCTGTACCGCATAAGCTTCATATACGGAGAACAGATATAAGACAGCATCTTCGTCCTTTCAAAAGATTCTTTAGATCCAGCATCAGAAGCCATGATAACAGGGTCATGGATACGACTTGTATCATATACCTGGGCTTGCATAGGATACGATACAAGATACTTTGAATTTAAGATGCTTGTATCAGGATCCTTTTCTCCCGGATCTCCAAAAGACAAGAACATGGAGGATTCTCTATCTATGTTATTTATAAACAAGAAATCTTTTGAAGCGTTTTGGTTATCATCACCCACATCTTCTCCAGTAACCCAAGATGATGTCGTAGATGGGTCGGATATGGGGTACATGCCTGATTTAAGACTCTTGGTGTTAGCCAATCCCCTTAATCTGTTTTGTTCGTATGGAGCCGTATCATCGAAGCCCATCATGCTATTGTAGTAACCTACAGACGTGTAATAAAAAGCATGGTTTCTTCTTGGGCCATTGTTTATGAATGTCGTGAGCCAATCATATCTATACTTACCATACAATACCGGTCTTTTAGCAAGCGTATCAGATATGGTGGCAATCATTGAAGCAAATATCATTGCCATATTGATATTACCTATCACACCTACATACGCAGACGTAGAACGGTTCATAAGCTCTTCCGCTATCTGAGAAGCTATGGTGGCCGTAGATTCGATGTTAGCCAACGTAGCCGCCATCTTATATGATTGTTTCCCTAATATCGTCCATTTGGGATGATCTTCAACCTCATCAAAGTTTCCTACAGACATTCCCCTTATAAAACCTTCTATAGCCACCTCCGTAGGGGTTTCAGGCTTATTGAAATAAATATCAGGAGAACTAAATGCATACCACACGTTTCCTTTTCTGAAAAATGGGTGGGTTATAAACGATACCCTTTTTTCAGTTGCGTAATTAAAAGAGTCATCCGATAAATCATTATACGGATAATTAGGATACAGATTAAGATTCGAGTTTTGACCTGAATACCTGTACATGTCGTAAGCTATTCCGGTAGCTATAACAGAACGATTAAGGCGTCTGTCACCTCTATATATCTCATAGCCTGTAACCATATCTCGCTGCTCTTTGGTTATCAATCCGGAATCTACAGCAAAATCAAGGAAGACGTTAATCATATCCTCGTCTACTAATATTCCTATAGGATAAATATCAGAAGGAACATCATAAGACCTAACATCCCGATTCATGAAAAGCATATGATCGTTGTCCGGGAACTTATAATGCCGGATAGGTTGTTGACAAAAGACGGTACTGGTATCTACCGTACCATATTTATGACCTTTAAAAGACATCATTCCCTTATCATCCGTAGAAGGGGAACCGTAGTATTCAGTAAGCTTGGATACGATATTGTCGTAAGCTTTCTTGGAATTGCCTTCATAGCCATGATCACTTATCTTAACCTTGCTGCTGTCATACAGTTCAAAATTAGCAGGATACTTCTCAGACGATTCCCAGTAAGCGAAATCACCGTACTTGTATTTCCTTGGAGCGCAGTTTATTGGGCGATCCCCGCATATCGTACACTGGCTGGAGTATTCTACTGTGGCCCTTAACGATATTTCTTTTGCCCGTACATTTATCCTGTCTATTTCCTTTTCTCTGATACCAAAAATATAGGGGTATATAGTTTTACCAAGGACGTAAGATGTGCCTACCAAACCTCTTGACGGTTTCTTACTGTTCTCCTCTTCTCCATCGTCTTTAACCTTACAGAAATCAATCTGTCGGACGGTAAAAATCCAAGGGCATGATACTATAGGACAGTCTATGGCTACATACAATCCATCAGGGTACTTATCGAAGAAAGATTCGCCTATGTGCCCAAAGTAAGGACGGGATGCTCCAACAATAACATAATTATCGCCTTCATCCATAATCTTCTCCCAATCAAAGTTGAGATCATCCTTATCTATCTTCCTATTGCTTCCTTTGTATCTTGGATCTAATGATTTCCAAAAAGAAAGACGGACATATTGTGTGGACACAGCATCCATAAGACCATCTATTTTACCCAAAGATTCCAGATAAAGAACTTTGTCCTTGGCCGGGAAATCAGGATCATCCCATTCTTTAGGTCTTGTAATATGAAGGAAACGGGCGTTACGAAGCACGCATTTCGTAAACCTCCATACCAACAACTCTGACGTAAACATCGTAGAACCTTTAACATCTTCAGGAATAAGAGCGCCTACGTTATTGTCAGCTAAATTAGCATAAGAATCCCAGGTCCATCCATCTCCGTAATCTCCTTCTGGAACGTAACCGGTATCAAGGAAATTATATGAATAATCATCTATCTTCTTCTCTATCTCAGGCCAGGTGTCCCTTATCAAGGCTCCAGGCGCTATCCTTGACCTGTAGGCGTCGTTGTGGATAGTGCTCGAAGAACGTCCGGCACGCCAATCTGGAAGACATCTTCCATTAAAACAAACCTTCCCCTCTTCATCTTCTTTATCGTTATTCCACACATCATTCATAAGAAGGTATGCTCCAAGAAGTGTAGAAGATGACTGGAATGAGTTATAATCGCTTCTAGCAACAGTAGGATTAAGACAAGGCTCTTCTATAAAACATCCGCAAGTACACGGCATAGAATCCAGAACATAAATAGCTTCGGCTATAGACTGTAATATAACAGACGGTTGTAACAGAGAATCATATACAGCACACGCCTTAGTCCCATCATCTCCCGACCAGAATCCAGCCCAATGACCGCCATCTTCGTCATCGGCAAAGAAATACTTGTCCATGAACTCTATCATTTGTTCCTGTAGTTCCCAGTTAAATAACACAGAATATTTATCCTGCTTTTCACCGCCGGTAGTATATAGGTAGTCGGTGGATACGTGCTCCATATCCTCAAGCTCCTTATACGTATATTCTTCACGGAAACCCACAATACGATCTACCGGAGCTGTAATAAGCGAATACTGGCGATGCGCATCAGTACACTCGGCTCCAAACTCAGGAGCCTCGATACCATCTATAGCTTCTTTTTGTTCCTCCGTATTATGATCGTCAGGTTCTCCGTAGCTGTTGAATATATCGCATATTTCGTTGGCAGCAGCATTATTAGGTTCTTCTGTAGCGGTATTACATGCGATGTCTTTTATATTAGATGAAAAATAATTAATCACCTCATCTATTATAATCTGACTTCTGAATGTAAAACTAACGTTCGTATAAGTTTTAAAATCATTTTGCAATGTTATAGTTTGACCGATAGTAGCCGGATTTTTACATTCTTCTTGTCCTGTTTCTTCATCATCAAAATCCTTCGGATCTCCTGCCGTATTATAATACTGCCACTTGAATTTACGCTCTTGCCCTGAACAAGGTGGAGCATATTGGTTTATGGACTTATATACCCTATCGGTATCCTTATTTTCTATTTCTGCCGCAGCATCTTTATAAGGGGGAGGTATTAACACAAATGCCGGAGTTTTATAACCGTTGGAGCACTTAAAAGAAATAGCAAACGGATACACTTCATTTCTCATATACCCCACATACAATGAACAGGCATTACCATCCTTATACAGATCTTCGTGGGCTACCGATGCCTGCCATTGAAGGAAGTGTCCCATGAGGGAAACTACAGGCTGTAAATTCCATTCTTTTTCCGCCGTAAGACCATATTGAAGAAGACGATTCCCGACAGCCACAATCCCCCTTGATGTGTTATACACAGGTTTTTTCAAGGATATGTGTTCGAATGTAGTACGTTTGTTATTAAGATCCGAATAATACAATATAGTCTTTTCTGATACAGGATGAATACCTTCTACAAAGTAATCAACAACCGGTTGAGTTTCTCCGTTGTATCCTACTGTATTTTGAATGATAACAACCTTAAAATATTCAACTTGACGATCTATGTTAGATACGACGAATCTAATACCTAAATTAGTACGTTCTCCCCATTTGCCATCTTTTTGAGTAATATACTGTTCATCGAATATAGGTACAGGATTAGTAGGATTAGAATAACTTCCAAGCTCGTTTCCAAACTCGTCACAAGGAGCCACAGTAGCCTGATAGACGCCTGAGCGCAGGCTGCCCCCGTACTCTATCTGAGCCGGCTCTATGCACATGGGTTTGAGTAGCGGAAACACCCTAAGTTTCTCACATGCCAGAAAACAACCATTCTCCTGCATGAATTTGTCCCTATCGTATTCTTTATCGCATATCTTATACCCATGATAATGATACCATATATCACCTTCATCATCAGGAGTCAGAGCCTTGTCTACAATAACATACCTGGGAGGATTATAATCATCGGTCCAGTAAATACATTTTCCACATTTCTCTGTCTTTATTTCTATGGTTTTTATAGGATGGTAGATAGAGAAATTAAGGCACGGATCTTGCTCGTTGTCTTCCAGCAGGGTTTTTATGCCAGAACACAACGACTCCGATCCTTCTACCATAGATTCTATATCGGAATCGGATAAGATACTTGTATCGGATTCAGGCTTGAAATAAGTTATTTTAGATACGCCTGTTTCAGGATTTGTTATAAAAAAATAGATATTGCCTGAAGTAAGATCATTCTTGTAACCAATAACTTTAAACCCATCGAAATCAATGCATTTAAGATTACTATGCTCGTTAGATCTCATCCCAACATTACCATCCTCGGATTCGATGTTGGCATTTAAGGCAAACGTATAATGCTGATCCGTAAGACTCGACGGATGCAGATCGCGATTCATACCTGTTTGAGGAACCGCTATGTTTCTGTTATCTTCTGCTGCCATTTTATAACTGTTTGTCACAAAGATAGCAAAAGAGATTTAATCATGGATTTCTAAAGTAGGTGAAGAAAAGAAATACATTTTCAGTCTCCTACTTTATCGACCACACCTACATAAAAATCGGGGATAGGATTATCATTGAAATTTCTTATTTGAATATCAATATAATTATAGAAATAATCATCAACTGGATCCATTATCGTCACATTACTTTCTAAAACCCCGTCTTTGTATGAATACAGTTCCTCATGTTCGGAATCAATGTAAAAAATATATCTTGGTAAATCCTGGGTATTAACCGTTAGATGATTATTAAACAAACTGCATTTAGAATGATCAGCAGACAGAAGTAACAATAGAAACGTATATACAGACTTATCTCTTATTATAATATCACGATTAGATGATACATTAGACAAAACTTTGGATAAATCAAATTCTCCAAAACTTATCTTGAATTTCTTTCTTCTTATTGGAGTTATATATACTGGACTATTAACTACAATATTATTCCATTGAAATTGACTCCCTTCCATTACAGGAGAGAAACAATTACCCATCACCATATTAACATTTTCAAATCTTCGTCTCATAACATCTACTTACGATTTATATCTTCTACCCCTAATTAACACAGTGCCATCACCGCCGGCTCCGGCATAAACCATAGAGTATCTGACGCCGCCTCCTCCGCCGCCATAACCTCCGCCTCCTTTACCGGATCCGTTTGTTGATCCTCCTGTACCAGATCCTTCACTATAATCGGATATTCCGCCTTGGAATACTACTCCGGTATTGGTTTCTCCGCTTCCACCACCGGCATTTCTTTTACCGCCGGATTCTCCAAAATCTCTGGTAGTATGACCTTGACCTTTGATTACTCCATACTCTTCTCCATTAGTGTCTCCACCATCCGAAGCACCATCTTGCGTATATGATGAACTGCCGGCACTACCACCATCTCCTCCCCTCCACTTATTAGCTCCCTTTCCTCCATTTGCTCTATAAGACGAGCTCATGAATTGAGAATAACCACCATCTTTACCAGGAGAATTTTGTTCGGCTTGATAAACTTTTGCTCCTCCTTTTCCTACTGTTATAGAAATAGATTGACCAGGTTTTACAGCAATAGCTTCTCCGTCTTTCCAGCCTTTGTTATCAGATTTGAAGGTCTTGGTATAACCACCTCCACCGCCGGCAGAGCTACCTCCGCCTCCGCCTCCAACTAAAAAAACGTCTACGAGAAAACAGCCATCAGGAACTATCCATGTGTAATTCCCGGCTGGATAAAACCTTATAAGAAAGTCTTCAAGCTCCCTGTCTTTATATTCGAATCTCCTCCTCATAATTTACACAAATATATAAAAAGAATCATTGTGATATATACTACTCTCTGTTGCAGAAGTAACACAATCAACATCTTCATCTGCATTATTAATAAGATCTCTCATTCCATCGTATCTATTAGAAAACATAAAAACGTACCTCTGATCATTTATCTGAAACTTGTATATAATACCCTGTTGTTCACTTGGAGCAGGATAATGGTCAAATCTAATCCATATTGCCATTGGTTCGTAACCGGTAGAGGTGCTTGAAAACGAAAAAGAAACTGGACTCTGAGTATGAATATTAAAGGCTGTTCCTTCTCTAAGCTGATTCAGTACACTATTTATCTTATCCTGGCTAATTGTATCGGATTTGATTTTATTCATTAAATTAAATAATCTGATTCTATCTCCAGGCTCGATTTCTGTTTTTACACAATGATAAATAGCTCCATTACCAGATCTCTGTTCTTCAAAATATCTTCTCCTACTCACGATAATACTCCTTTCTGTAATATTTCAAGAAACTAAACCCTTCAGACTCCTCTCTAAAAACATCATGCCGATTCCAATACTTTTCTAAGTTATATGCTTCTCTTTCAAATACGATATTATGATACGCCTTGTCATGATAGCGATATATGCACAACCTAATCAGGTACTCAATTAAATACCATGAATAGTATAAAAATATCGGAATAAGAGACAGCCACAGCATCCACCATCCTGCATTACCGAATAAGAGACACAATCCTATTGTAAGCAAAGATACGAACATACCAAAATAAAATAATGTATGGTACTGATTGCAATGTGCTTCCTCATGATATTCGGTTCTCAATGATATACTATCACGTTCGGTAAATACGGCTCCAAATAACATAATTGTTTTGTAGCCGTCAATGAACGTAAATAACTTAGCTATTTTTGATTTATAGTATATTTTCATTGTCAAAAATAATTTTAAACCAATTACACAAAGTCAAAAACTCAATAGGAGAATTAATTCCATCCCATTCCCATTCCTTAAGGTAGGACTCTAAGCTGCTTCTATCAACGTCTTCATATCCATGAAGAAAAACCAGATGAGGCATAAATAGCTCTCCCCCTTCCAAAGATTTGTTAAACTTATTAACCAACCTCTTTCTAAACTTAGGACCGTACCATGATTTTTCATTTGTAGATCCAAGACAATAATAAGAATTGTTTTTAACCTTAATACCAAACCATTTACATACGTATGGATGATATACTCTATCTGCTAAGAATATAAATGGCTTATACCATAGGCAATGCCAGAATGTACTACACTCGCCTCCGAACTTCTTAAAAGCCCATCTGAATCCTCCTGAAAAATACCAGTTGTTGGCTCCTCTCTTAACCTTAACTTTGTATTTAAGATTCTTGTTACGGTTGCTAACCCTATCCCACGGCTTGACCTTATCGGTATCCATATCAGGAAGGAATGTCCAATGATGAAGCAAGGCACTGTAATAAGGATTGTATATCTTGTGTCTGTTCCTAATAACGTACTCAAAAATATCGTATCCTACTTGCCTGGCTTCTTCAAATCCTTTTTCTGACAAGAAAGCTAATATAGGAGCCAGATTCCAGATCTGATCTTGTGAAGTGAATGGAGAGAAGCATGGATCTTCGTCTTTTAACTCTATACCATTAGTGTACCCGGAACTTATTTTGGTAAGACCGAATTTGCTTGCATCTTCGCTATGGATATCGTCTCTTAAGAAAAATCCTTTTTCGAATTTGAAATAAATACCTTTATTGTTATTAAAAAATAGATCATAAGTAGTATCGGCAAGACGGGTAAGCACCAGTATGGCATTACGAACATCATCTTTTGTCTTGTAACCAAGAATCATTTCCGTATATACAAGCTGAAGATACTGGGCCAGGTTAATGGTTCCGTCGCCGACCCAGCCTACCCCGTTCTTCACCGACGACAGTGGGATGCACGAGGCCTGCTCTGTGTAGCTGGAATCATAAACGAAATCCCGGTAAAACACCTCCTTAATCCTATTGTATTTATCCCAAAGACTTTCCATCACCTTAACCTATAACAATAACACAATCACGCTTTTCCTTATTATAAACCATCGTACCCATCTTAGTGTACAAACCTTTTATATTTTGGTAATTGGTTTCACCATGAGCCGAAACGTTGGTAGTGATGCTGTCGGAGTAAACCTCCTCGCCACCTTCGTTAATGAAGTTAAATCCTTGTTTAACCATCTCTCCTCCAAGGTAGGCTGTAAAAGACACAACGACATTTCCTCGCCCTCTATTCCCATACCAATTACCATAGATATCGGCATTGATATTAGGCTCAGACTCGTCCATGCCCGGCGCTGATAGCAGGGTCTTCATCTTAATAAGCGCCCCTTCAAGGCCAGACTGCATGTTATCACCACCATAAATAAGGTAATCACCTACCTGTTGTTGGGTAGTAGCCCACTGCTTACTCCATCCAACGTATTTATTATCTACATCCGAGATGCCTGTATTGGTGAACCCAGTTGCAGTATCAAAATCAGAACCGTCTTCTGATTCCCATCCGTATCTAAGAACAAGATAATCGAACTCAGGAATTACAACGACCTGCTCGCCGGCAGCTTGTGTGATTGTAACGTTCTTACTCTCTCCACCAGCCGTTACCTTAGCTACGCCTCTACGATCTTCAGCTACCGGATTAGGGCCGGCTGTGAAGATAATATTTGCCGGTCCTACGCCTCTCATTTTGTCGGCAGTTACTATTTCGCTTGCACTAACTTCTAACATTTTGTTTATTTTTTTAATATTTCGAATACGTATATCCAACTCGACAAAAATACTATTGGGCAGTACATTGTCTCTACCAAACTTGCATCTCCTTTAAATTGCCTGATTGACCAAACAATCATAGATGCAATAACGCCAGACAAGTATATAAATAAAACTACCTCAATCATACCATTTTAAGTATATCGTCAATAACTGGATACGCCTTAGTATATATCTCAAACTCAGCACGGCGCCGCCTAAGAGGTTCGTACATGCCTTTTAATGTCATACCCATCATCTTAAGTTCGGTCTTAGCATTTTTCAGCTTAACCAAATCTTGCTGTGCATACAACTTAAATAAGTCGGCAGCCCCTTGTGCTTCTCCATTATACATCAGTTCCTCAAAGAATCTCATCTTTACAAAATTATCTACATAATCCAATACCAGACCTTGAGGCGTATCTGGTATAATTATATTAGATTCTCCGTCAAAGGGAAGAGACCGGTACTGCATGTAAATAGGTCCATCGAAATTAGCATACAGGAATCCGTTTACGATATTTATCTCATACGGACTATCCTTTATTGCTTTATTCCGGCATTTACTTAAACAAGAATCACGAAGCATAGGCTTAGCAAGACCTAACATTACCGGCCGGTCATAATAGCAACGAACTTCATGATCGCGATCGTGGGTGTTGATATAAAATTTTTCAACTATCACTTTCTCGCATTCTTCTTTACAACATTCATCGCACGAACACCATCTATAACTTCTTTCAGTGCGTTCTTTCCACGCTATTGTATTTTGAAGCTCTGGTATCACCTTATCACCTTCCGGCACCTCATATCCCTTGAAATCGCATTTAAATGCCAGAATAAGATCAAAGTAATCTCCCGGCATACGAGCCTGTCCTCGCTTGACGTCCACTACCGCCTCTTTGCGCATAGTAATATCGCCTCCAAACTTCTTCAGGGCTATTTCAACCCATTTGTAGATGGATACCTCATCTATCAGATCACGCTTGTCAAATGATCTTAAAGATGATTTTAATTCTATGATATATTCCTCAACAGTCATCGTAAAAAAAAATATGGAGGACAGGAAACGAACCTGACCTCCACAAAGATATTGATAATATAGTTAATGTCCTATTTTGAAGATTCAAAAGTTAGGGTCTTCAAACTTACCGTACTTTAGAAAAATATTTCTACATCTTCCCTTTATGCCATTGAGAGTAACTTCATATCCAGGTCCTGTCATGTATATGGTTTGTTGATTGATTCTCTCTCCTGAATACTTATCCACAAAATAAGATCGATAAACACCAAACTTGTTCTTAACAATATCACTGTACAGCTCCCATTTACCCTGTCCATTCCTGAACATAAACTTGACTTCCTCAAGAAACAAACGAAGATTCTTTTCTGCGATGATGATTCCATTCTGCTCAAGCTTCTTCGCCACATCTCTTATTAGCCACATGTTTTCATGATCCACCTTCTTAAATGACTCAGAAAACTCTATATCCCCTTTCTTTTCTTCTAACGTATTTACAGCTATTTCTTTTTCCATTCTTTCTTGCTCTGCCCTTTTATGTTCAGCCAAAGCAATAGCTTCCGCTTGCTGAGCTCTACGATACTGCTTAGCCCATTCTTCGGCTGCTTCTGCCGGATCAGTAAAATTAGGAATAGAAACCAAGTTTGATGTTAAAAATTCTTTTATCTTCGAGTTGCACCATAATCTAAAATCAGTATCCAACCATCTCGCAAAATCTATGGCGAGATCTTCAAACATCCATGTGCCTCCTCCATTTTCAGGACTTCCAAGCATAGTTGTAACTATCTGATTCTCAGAAAGGTGGGAAAATCCCACCATTGACTTAATTAATTGATTTACAGATGGCAACCTTAAATACTCGGCAGGTTTCTTATTGAATGCTTTTGCCATCTGTGTGGCATTTAACAATATACCATAAGAAGTTTTTATAAAAGAAACATTATGGCCATTATAGCTAAAAATTTTAGATAATTTTACAGATAAATCCGTTTCGTTGGATTCTGACGTCAAAATAATGTTACTATCCTTCGCATTGTTTTGAAAATTGTTTACCTTTGCCTCCATAGAGCTTTATTTGTATAAAGATATTTTGTTAGCATTATATCCGTCCGCTTGAGAAAGTAGACGGATATGCAAAAGTAGCGATTATCCTGTATCTACAAAGGGTGATCGCTACTTTTTTTTCTAAGACTTTCTATGTCCTAATTCTTTATCTTCGAAAACTCTCTTAATCTGGAAATCTTTAAACACCCTTCTTTTGGCAAGTATTTCATTGTACATAAATCGGTATCTTCGTCCTTTATTCATTTTAACCCTTAACTTCTTTTTCAAGCTATCTTGTATTACAAAATGGTAATATCTTTTAGAGTCTGAGAAATCCATAGCCAGGTGGTTGTAGAGGTAGCCGTTGGTGCCGAGCCTGCTCACGATGTCCAGGTCCCGCCTGACGGTAAAGCGCTGGCCCGGTATAAGCACATGGCATAAGTAGCCAACGTTATCTACATAAACACCGGCATCAGCCTCTATATAATGTTCTGATACGGTTTTCCATATAATAGACAACAACCTTAAAACCTCTCCCCTGTCTCTTATCATGCCTTTCTTAAAACCATTCTTTCTCTTCATGAGACGATGATAGTAGGCTGCAAAATACGGTGATTGTATTGATGTTCTTTTCATGTCACTAAATTATAAAAAAATGGGTCTTGGTTTCACAACTAAGACCCAAATAAGGATAAAAATGTTTCGTTATTGAACAATTTGACTTTTTTGATTGGAATCAAGATTCGGATTTTCATCAACAGGAATCTGTAGCCTGAATGCTACTTCCTTTATCGTCTCTGCCACTACGTACTCAATTAACTTAATAGGGCAGATAAATTCGTATTCCCATTCAGACTCACACCCTTTAGGTGTAGGATCGCAGGCCATTAATTCCAGCGCCTTCTTTCTTCTTGTTGTAAAGAACTCTACGTTAATAAGCTCTATATGGAAATCCGGTATATAAATATAGTCGTTTTCTACATAATAAAAAGGACGCCGTTCTTTAACGTATTTAGCATACGGTCTTTTTTGTTCATTACGATACGACTTTATTTCAGCAAACTTAAAAAATATGGTGTTATCTACGTTAGTCACCTTAGTAATAGCCGGTCTAAGGGCAGAATAAAGAAGTCCTGGAAGTTTATGTTTTGACCGCATAAGTGTATTACATAACGCAAATTCGGCATCGCAGCAAACTATTTTATCAACTTCAATCATCTCCAGGCAAGTAACGTAAGTTAGGAGCCGGTGGTCGCCAAGTAACGTCCCATCATCCCACCTCTGGGCTGTATAAGATTCGGCTTTGGTTCTACCGATATTCAATATCCATCTCCGGCTAACATGGGAGTCTTTATCAAGGGCATGAATGCCATTTATGACTCTTGATACAAATTCACCATTTGTAATCATACTCCCCTCCTTTCTTTTGCTCTGGATTCTCTTGATTTAGCATTCAAGATCCTCATATAAATCTCTCTTTCGCTCATGCCGGATATGGTTTTTATAGCATCATCCAACATAACTTTCGTATATAAAGGTTTAGGGAATCCTTTTATCTTAACCGGATCAGGAACTAACTTAGCCTTCCGATATTCATAAAATTTCTTAGAAGTTACATTAAGATAAGAAACAGCCTCTTCCCCGGTATAATACTTAGCCGGATTAGCAAGCTGCGTCCATGTCTCAAGATCGTTGGCTGTAAGATGATCGCATTCCCCGCTTAAAAACATCTCCTTTATCTTATCGCATACCGCCGCACCACTTTTACGCAGCGTCTCTGTCAGAATTTCCTTCATTTTCAAAACATCCTGTTTTAAATCTTAAAACAATAGAGGCAATGATTATCAACAGAGTAACAGCCATAACAGACCACACTACGATATTGTGCTCAATAGGCATCTCTATATTAACCGTAACCCATTCTACACAGATATTAAAAATCATGCTATAGATCAATAACCTATGCCATATACAAAACCTGAACATTCTTGAAAAAGCCAAGAGAAATAGGTCCCATGATAGAGAATGACCTAATATCGGATACAGCCAATTAGTGATACTAAAAGGATAAAACTCATCAAAAATGCTGGCTAACATAATAACCTGCATCAATACAGGATAGTACTTTACAAACGTCACACAGACATTCCTTTGTCCTTTGCTAATAAACTTGTTGCTCATAATAAATTGTTGTTATGTTATTAAAATGGGGAAGGTGATCAGCACCTTCCCCTGGTTTTCAATCACTTTTTAGTGCTCGTCTTCTTTCTTTTCATCTTGCCTCCAACGCTACCGCCTTGACGCATTTTAGGTCTGTCTTTCTTATCGACTTCACCACCCTGACGAGCTTTCTTTTTACAAGCCATGATACTAAAATTTTAAAATTGAATGATATGCAATATTAATCATTTTTATTCTAATGGACAATACTTAAAACAAAATAATATAATCCAAAAAACATTCAAGGGAGAGAACTAAATCCCCTCCCTTGTTAATTATACTGGATTAAGATTCATCTGAGAATAAGAGTATTTTAAAGTTCCTCTATCATCACCGCACTCAGCTCCATCTACGATAAAGTTGTAAGAAGCAGGTGACTCATTATAGACATTAAATATACCACCATTCTTGGAAATATCTGTTTTTTCAAATTGTCTAACAGTAGCACTCTTATACAATTTGCCATCATAGGATACGTTTATAGTTCGTATATACCATGTAGTATCCTTATTCTCATCTCCAACATGAACATATCCTGCCAATATACCTCCCGCTACAGCTCCGAAATACGAACAAGAGCTTCCAGGCTGTTTTCTCTGGGTTGTAGTTCCAATGCTTATAGTAGCTCCAGGTATCTCACGGTAACTAGAATCTACAACCTTGATGTCGCAAGTATAAATTCGTATATCTCCATTTTCATCTCCAGTCCACTCGAATCCAGCAATACACTTGCCGGCACCAGGGTTATAAGAAACATTATTCTTCTTATAAGTAGCCCAAGAACCGTTTTTCAATGTGATATGAGCGGGTACAAGCTTGACCTCAGCAGCAGCTTGTGTAACATTTATTTTCAATGTTTTACCACTGTCATTTTGAGTAAGCACAACGGATCCAGTACGAGAAGAAGATGTACTTGTGTTGGCAGTTATCTTAAGAACACAAATCATACTATCAGAAGCCTGATTTTTATACTCAGTCGTAATCCAAGAAGGTTTAGACGTAGTGGCAAAACCATGATAAGAACCATTCAATGTGCTTTTGATTGTATATTGAGCATCATTAGATGCAGCTTGAACAGATAAAGATTTATCTGAAGTAGTATTATCATCGAATGTGAACTTATACAACATTTGTCTTGCCTGCGAAATACTAAGAGTAATTGTCTTTCCAGATTCATTTTGAACAAAAACAATGTCACCAGATCTGGAAGAAGATGTTGTATTGGCAGATAACGTCACCACAGCCTTCATACTTTCAGATGTCTGATCTCTGTAATCAACAGAACACCAATCAGGTTTTGACTTAACAGAAAAACCTATGTATGAACCGCTTTTGGTACTTATGATAACTTCTTCAATATCCTGAGATTCTCCAGTTACAGACCTCGACTTGCTCGTTCTTCCATCATGGAACTGAAATTCGTATGGAGCATATCCGCATTTTCCAACTTCAAGCTCGTATTTTACATCTTGATTTCCACAATCATCGTAACGAACGTATTTTACCTTATTGCTGTTGCTTCCAGATCCACATCCAACTTCTTGCCAAGAACCGTAAGATCCGCAATTACAGCAATTCCTACAACTTACAGAATATTGACGATCTATGCTACCAGAACAGCTATCACGATAAGCATCATACTGAGTATGGCCCACACAATCTCCTGTTCCGTAGTAAGACCAGGCTGTACAAGATTCTCCACCTCCATTAACCCATCTTGTGTCGTTATAAGAAGAAGAGCATGGATTGGTGTCACGTTGTTGCTTCTGCGACGTACAACCGTCGCAACGGGTGCTTCCGGTATCCGACCAAGAAGGAGTTGTGCTATCAGCTACACAATCACCGTTTTTGTTAGCTACTGCCTGGCCTTGGGAATTTACAGCATCTTGAGCCTTTTTGTTGGCATCAGCTTGACTGATATTGGACGTAAATGGACCACCTACTTGATCTTGTGTTACGGTAACAGAAGAGCCATGCTGACAGGTTCCGCAATTATTTCTGGTGAAAACCTTACTTGCCTTACCAGTCCAGGTACAAGTTCCCTGCGCGTCTGCAAGAGCCTGCCCCTGCTGTTCAACGGCAGCCTGAGCCTTGCTATTTGCGTCTTCCTGACTTACGGTAGACGTAAAAGGACCGCCAGTTACATCATCTTGGTCTATGGTAACTTTAGATCCGACACCGCCGTCAGCACATTGCTTTGTAAATTGCTTGCTATATGTTCCGGTCCAGGTACAAACCTTTCCACCACCTTCTACCCATCGTTCATTTTCTCCACCATAACATTCGTTGGTATTAACCTGTTTTTTATAAGATTTACCACCTTCACATTTGGTTTCGAGCGGTTCCGAATCTTCCCATACAGGATCGGTGTTATCTGTTTCACATGTTCCGTTCTTGTTAGCGTAAGCCTGACCTTGTGCTTCTACGGCTTCCTGAGCTAATCTATTTGCCTCTTCCTGACTTTCATTAGAATAGAACGGTCCACCCACCATGTCTTGTGTTACGCTCATCGGAACGCCATGCTGACATGATCCGCAATTGTCTTTCGTAAATTCCTTGCTATATACGCCTACGAACCTACATTTACCTTTCTGATTGGCAATATTCTGTCCTTGGGCTTTAACAGCTTCCTTGGCCTTATTATCAGCATCTTCTTGACTTACGAAAGAAGTAAAAGGATTGCCTTCAACATCAGCTTCACTTACCTCTACTTCTGTTCCTGAATCCGGTATCTCACAGTCGTTCTTCTGGAACGTTTCTGAATAATGACCGGTCCAGCTACAAACCTTATTTCCGCCGTCTACCCAACGTTCCTGATTATGAGTTTCAGAACATTCATTGGTGTCACGTTGCTTTTTCTGAGACTTACCTTCGCTACATCTAAGTTCTTCCGGTTCTACGTCTTCCCATACAGGATCGGTGCTTAATGGCGTACAGTTACCGTTTTTATTAGCATAAGCCTGACCGCCTTCTTCTACGATCCTACGAGCTTCTGTATCTGCCGCCTCTTGACTTTCTGTTGATGTAACAGGGCTTCCATTTACCATCTCAGCCGTAACCTCCATCTCTACACCTTTATGACAAGCCTCGCATTCGGGAACGAATCTCTTGCTGTAATGACCGGTATAGACCGTCATATCTTCGCAATTCCCTTTATTATTGGCAATAGCCTGACCTTGCTCTTTGACAGCAGCCTTGGCCTTGTTATTAGCATCATCTTGGCTTACGGTAGATGTGAAAGGAGCACCAACAACATCTTGTTCGGTTACCGTAATCTTAGATCCTACCTGACCTTCAGTACAATCATTTTTGGTAAATTCCTCACCGTATTTACCAGTCCACGTGCAATGGCCGTCCCGGTTAGCTATGGCCTGGCCCTGTTGCTCGACAGCAGCCTGAGCGAGCGCGTTAGCCGCCTCCTGGCTTTCGTATGAAGTAAAAGGACCACCGGTTACATCGTCTTGGTCTACTGTTACCTGAGAGCCTACGCCTTCTCCTTCACAATTGTCTTTTGTGAATACCTTGCTATATACACCAACAAATTGGTTTTTATCTATGCAAGTACCTTTCTTATTTGCAAGATCTTGTTTCTGTTCTTCCATAGCAGCTTCAGCCAGCGCATTAGCTGCCTCCTGGCTTTCCCTTGACACAAAAGCATCTGGGTATCCGGCAAGATCCTTTTCAGTCAAATCAACGAAGCTTCCGGTCTGAGATTCGGCATCGCAATCATTTTTCTGAACACGAGCCGAAGCCTTTCCTATAAAATAATTAGGATCCTCAATGCATTCACCATTAAGGTTGGCTTGTTCTTGACCGTTTTTCTCTATATCATCAAGAGCTTTCTTATCAGCATCTTCTTGACTTACGTCTGATGTGTATTTACCGGCTTCTACTGTGTAAGTGTAAGGAGCTCCGATAAACCCATCTTCGCAGTCATTCTTATAAAATACTTTTGACTTCTCTACGTTATACCATAAATTTGTTTCACAGGTGCCATGCTCATTAGCATATCCCGGACCTTCAGCTTCCAAGGCTTCCAAGGCCTTCTGATTAGCATCTTCCTTAGAAACAGAAGAAGAGAAGCGGCCGGCTTCTACAACGTACTCCACCATAGATCCAACTTCGGTTACCTCACAATCTGTCTTTTGGAACATCTTGGATTTCCTGTCGTTGTACCATTTTATGGTATTGCAAGTACCATGAGAATTAGCATAGTCTTGACCCTTGGCATCCAACTCAGCTTCAGCCTTACGGTCAGCATCTTCCTGGCTTATGGTAGAAGAGAACTGCCCGGCTTCGATAGTCATCGTAACCAAACTTCCTTCTTCAGTATCAGGATCGCAATCGTTCTTTCTAAACGACTTTGATTTCTTAACATTATACCACAATATGGTTATACAACGACCATGCTCATTAACCCAGTTCTGACCATTTTGCTCAATGTCTTTCATAGCCTTGTCATCAGCATCAGACTGAGATATGATAGACGTGTATTTTCCGGCCTCAACAACATACTCAAGCTCTTCCCCTTTCTCTGTTTCAGGATTACATCCTTCTTTTGTGAAAAGAGCTGACTGTCTTTTATTTCTATAAACTACCTGTTCTTTTTTTTTATGAACTAACGTATATTCTTCAGATACGCTACCGTCCCTGGAAGACACCCTTATCTTGACACTTCTGTTGGCACCAGTATCATTTTCATCAAAGTAAATATTAACCTTGCTATTAAGGCCGCCTTCTTTCTTATCTATGTCTGCCCAACAATTACCTACTTTCATTCGCTAACCCTCCATCTTAAATTTTCGGGAGTTGTATTTACGTTGATTACCTCAGGAGACCCATCAGAATCAAGATCAACAACATCCTTGTCCAGGTAAATTTCCTCCTTATCCACAGACTCGCATTCAACTATTTCAATAACATAATCTTTTATATTGCTTTCTATACTTAACTGCGTGCTTGTTTCATCACCCTCAACCTGTTCAAATTCCTTATCCAATTTAATGTAAGGAACGACCTTTCCGGGCTGATAGATAGGAATCAGTACACCATTTATAGTTATGTTCTCATTAACTTCATTCCCATCCTCATTATCAGGCATGGAAACAATCATCGAAACCTGGAACGTGTCTTCAAGACCCGGATCACCAGGGAAACCATAATCAAGCCTAATATCATTGACGTCAATATTTAGACCGGAAGCGGTAGTAAATGCTTTTATAATACCCTTTATATCTTTCTCACCTGTAATAAGGGCATTGATAGAAGCGGCGTTGGTAGTAATAAGGATCTGCTTGTCTCCACCAGATATAGGGAACTCCAGCCTGCTAACCGAGACTTCTGTGATCTTAATGCCTTTTTGCCTGAAAGTAATAGCTTTCATACTTTCAGTATCGGATTTCTTCACAATTCGGATAGTGATTCTGTCTTCCCTTCCTTTCCAAGATGGAGCATCGAAATTCATTTTATCACGACCGACACCTTCCTTCTTGTCCGAGGTAAGCCAAGAACCATCATCCATCTTATATATTCTTTCTTTGCTCATAATAACCCTCCTTTATTAAAGTGTCAGTTCCCATTCAACGCCATCATCTACCACAACCTGTACCGTAGCCGTACCTCCTGTAGCTTCAAATGTTATGTCAGTAGGAATAACGTCGAATATCTCTTGTACACCTACACATCCTAAGCCACAGATAATGTCCTTAAACCATTCCTCTTTAGCATATTTTTTAAGAACCTCTTTAAAGAACTCACGAAGCCAATCTGAATCAATAGATTCCTTAAGTATGGTTTCTATTATCTCCTTAAGCCAAGATTCGTGCATTTCCTCTTTCAGAATCTCTTTAATAAGCTCGACAATGGTTTCTTTATCTAACTTATCAGAAGGCACAGAGCCATCAACGAGATTACCCCCACATATAAATCCTTTGCATTTTTCTGCCATTTCTTATCCTCCTAAATTAACAATGGAACCCATAAGAACTATTTGCTTCTTCTCGGTACACAACCCTCACTTCAGCAAGTTCATCCTGTTGACACATATCCCGGCAGAACCTAACAGTACGACCCTGGACTTTATACATATCAGAAGGTACGACACCCCCGCAATAAGATACAAGCAAAATCTCTGCCGGATCTTTCTTTAGAACCACATGAGAAGTACCGTCAAACACTTCCGTATTGACAGATCCACTTACGTTAATAGCCCTTGAAACGTATTTAGCTAAATTAGCCAAAGCTCCGTCTAAAGGCATACCATGATACAAACCAGCTTCTTCTATAGTTTCTCCATCATAGAATATGTTAGAAGAAGGAATATTGCAATGATGCGGGCGTTCGCACCCACCATGACTGCCAAAACAACCGTTACCTGTTATTGCCATTGTTACTCAAAATATTTATTTTTTGTTTTAAAAATTCTATTTCCCTATCCTGATATTCCATACGGCATATCATTGCATTGATTAAAGCCGTAAGATCAGATTTCTGAGCCAGACTGAAGTAGCCAGCGTTGATGCCGTCCGCGCAGTACACGCAGTTCGTGCAGGTGTATCCGTCCGGGCATGGCACCGGCGTTTCGTCCACATGTGGAACATATACGTGTTTGCCACTTAAGCCCTCACCAATTTGTGCACTCTTTTCCATTTTGTAACTGTTTTTCAAGTTGTTCAACCCTTTGTTTTAAAAGCGTATTCTCTTCTACCATCCTATCCAAAAACTTATCTATGTTTTCAAAAACCAGTTCTATATTATGCATAACCTCATTATAAGGCATACCTGGAGTTAATTTGGATATGAATGTCTTGCATCCTGTATAATGAATGCAATGATCGCTTAAATGACCATACGGGCAATCGCATTCTTTTGGAAGAATCTCGCAATTGTCCGTACAGTCATTACATGGATCAGACCCGATACAAATATTAGATCTCAGAATATCAGGTCTGTCATCTTTACAAGTGTTACATGAGTTCATGACTTTTTTTTTTTGGTGCAAGATAACAATTTTCATTCACACCATCACAATAAGAAGTCAATCAATGTATTCCAAGCGGTTAGTGCTGCCTTTAAAAACGTATCCGCATCTGTTTTCTATCTCTACATCGGTAATAGGGAGAATAGCATCTTTACCATAAGTAGGTTCACATTTTGAAATGAAATGCCCATCAAACCTGCGGTTGACCGACGTCTAACAACAGTTGGGCAAGGCCGCAATAGGTGCGATACGAACCAGAAACGGCGTAATGCGCATGCAGATGACGAGGCGAGCAAAAGCCATTGTACGCATAACCGCCGAAACGAGCAACCACTCTGGACTTTATGCCGATAGCTGAAGCCCAGTAGCAATTGTCATATGTATAAAAACATTCTCCTGTTCCGATACTTCCCCCTTTTTTATCCTTCCATCCGGCATAAGGGATACGGTGTAAAGTATAACTATCTCCTAAATTTTGGGTAGTTGCTATCTTTTTATATTTAGATTCAAAATTAAAAACCTCACCATTATTTATAGTAGACCTTTTCTCATATGTCCATTTCTTTTGATCTGGCTCTATATAAATATTAATAGTATTACCTATTCGAGTGACATTAGGATCATTTAAACAAGTTCCTACCTGTTCGTATCCCCCTCCACAATATCTAAAGATGTCTCCAGACAAATTCATACCATCGAATAAAGACATCCTTAAAATAACTTCCAAATCAAATTCTGCTGGTTCGTCATTTTCGTCTAAGGCTGATATGGTACCAGTCATTTCCTTAAACACAATAACATTCATATGACCTTCAGCCATACTTTTGGTTCCCTGAACGCTCTTATACCAATATTTTCCTCCATAAAAATCAAACTCTAATCCTTCCTCTACTCCTGTCTCAAATGCAAAAGAAGCAGCCATCTGACTTTCCATGCACTGTTCTTTAGGATACTCTGAATTTATGAGATTAGAAAAATAAGTTTTTTTAGTAGGTTCATAATGGATAATAGAAGCATCTGTAGCCCATGCTCCATACAGCCACGACTCTTCTCCCTTTTTACGGTATTTCACTCCTCCGTATTTGCGATAATTGACATCATTACCTATTCCGTTATTACTTGATATCCCTGATCCAAAAGTATCTGGATTAGCTAAGTATTTAGTACCGTACAGCATTTCAAGGTATATGATATAAGCATTCAAGGTCAAAAAACCACCTTCTGAAAAAGGATAAGAAGATTCTGGATCTACGTTATTAGCCCTTGAATACTTAGCTATATTGATTTGATTTACATCATTGCATCTCGGATAAGTTCTTCCATTTAAGAACATTGTACATGCGTCACCAGCTCCGGATCCAGATTTACAATTTGTTTCTCCCTCATACAAGAAAAAGAAAGATCTTGCCTTGGAGTCTACTGTACATACCGGTCCAGGAGATAAGGCCGTGGGCGGCAGCACAGGGCACGTCTGGCGCAGGTCAAGTCCGTCCAGCATAGGAACCGTGTCTGCGTCGTACACACCAGACCATATTTTCCCGCTTTTGCCAACTACCTTATCAACTACATACAGACTCTTGCTACATCCTAAGAATATGCTATAATTCTTTGAAGTAGTCTCCCAAGGTCTTAAAATCCTTACCTCTGATCCTGATACATTATAAAGTTTTTGACCAATACCATACTCTTCGTAAAAAGCCTTAGCGTCAAATGCTCCAGCATTACAATACTTATTTTTATGACCGCTATCCAAATACAACTCCACATCACATTCGGCTCTCATTTCCTCGGTTATGCCTACCGTAGGAGCAAAATCTCCATTTTCAAATCTAAGGAGATTGTTCTTACGAAGCTTTCCAACCGGACGCACTTTGTCTCCGGTATTTTGAGTCATGTCTATAAGGTAAAAATCCCAAGAAGGGAGAAGGCTTTTGTCGCCAACTGATTCCGTGGCTTCTGGAGGAAGCTGGTCCTCAGCCCAAGCGGATGCCGATCCTGAAGCACCTTCTTTAAGAACGTTGAAAGTATTACCATCAGACAAAACAAAAGGTTCAGATCCCTCCCCTTTCTTCGATAAAAACTTTTCCCTTTTACCAACTTGATTAACGACGATGCTCTTCTTAGCCTTATTCCCCTCATCGGAAATAGTGTAATTCAAAGTCGTATCAAGACCTTCATTTATTTCAGAAAACACCGACACCAGTTTATCATTCTCACCTTCTGTCGGATTAAATTTTACGTTGCTCATTTTCAAAAATCAAATTGACATTCATCAACAACGGGCTCGCATTTGGTATTTTCATTAACCCATTTCATGCCCTCTTCTTCCAGTATCTTCTTAGCCTTTTCATTGGCATCATCAACACTAATGAAAGACGTTACGGTACCGGCGTATATCCTCCTGTATTTCTCAGGAGCCTTCCATCCTTCCTTACAACGTTTACTAAACCAACCATGTTGATCTTCGTTGTAATAAACGGTTTTACATACTCCAGATTCGTTAGCGGCAGCCTGCCCTTCTTGCTCAAGAATCTTCGCAGCTTCGTAGTTGGCTATTTCGGTACTGAACTTAGACCATACACGCCCGGCCTCTATCACATGATGTGTAGGTCGTTCTTGTTTTTGACCATCAGGACAATCATTTTTAAAGAAATCCCCTTCCTGTCTTGTGTTATAATATACCTCGCAACAGCCACCTACTTTATTAGCATACAACGGACCTTCTTTCTCCGCAAACTCTTCCGCTTTCCTATCTGCATCATCTTGGCTTATATCCGAACAAAATTCAGCTTCATGAACGATGAAAGTTTCTTCAGAACCAAGATCTTCCGGACAGTCCGATTTCTTGAAAACTTTTCTGTATTCTTTGTTGTAATACATTTTTTTCATGACAAGATCTTATTAAGTTCTTCTTTAAATTTCTGAATCTCGTCCGGACACAGCCCACATTCCCCTTCACATACGATTCTTCTCATACGATCTATTTTAAGAACCGTATCCATATCAGGCTTGATACCTACCTTATACTTATGATATTGTAGATACTGATCAGCCTTACATGCTATAAAACGATCAGCACACTCACATAAGTAAGATGAAGGGAAAAGGATTTGCTGTGTACTTCCGGTAGCTGCCATATCATTTCGAGGTAAAATACCTGGCGTATTCTTTATTTATATATTCAGAATAAGTAGCAAGATCATCCGGATCCGGGCACTCGTTCTTCAAATTAACAATCCACCCTCTTACCAGCTTTTGAATATCAGCATACCTTTTACTTACACCTCCTACAAACCTGAACTTGCGATGAAGGTCTATGATTTTCTTGTCCAATACAGCAAGTTCATCGTATTTCTGAATACAAGCCGCATTAGAATCAGCTTTAGGTGTCGTATTCGACTGAGGCTTTATAGCCCGACTTTTATTAACAGAAGCAATGTTGCTTCTTCCACATCCGCATCCCATAACTTATTGATATTTAATTGATTATATTTTACAACCACAATTTTCGCAATTATTGAGAACGTAAATCAATTTAGATGCTTTTTCGTATAATTGTTTTACGTTTTCAAAATTCCCTAATCTCATATTAGCTTCAGCCGCAGCCAGCAAAAATTCTATTTCTTTTATTTTATTAATAATGTCATCATCCTCATGATCACATAACACAGTTGACCTGGCCCATATCTTATCTATGTTAAGACGGATCAGATCTGTTTTTAAATACTTTCTATTAAATGAATAAGAGGAAGGACTGCCTTTTATGGTAATATCGTATATACCATCTTTTAGGTTTTCAAAATCATTTCCGCGACCTGGATTTATGCCAAGAGTCTTACTGTTGAATACATTCAACTGATTCTTACCAAGATAATAAACATACTTATTCTCGTCTTCAGGTGGCACGATCTCTATAATAGCCGGTCTGTCTGCAAGTATCCCCCATTCCGACTGATCGGCTATGCGAAGCGTTTTAGGGTTGTTGGTGCTTATAACCTCAAAATCAAGATGAATGTTGTTCATACTCTCCTCCCATCCCATTCTGGTAAGGGAATCATCGTATCTGGCTGTTATATCAGCTCCCTCTACTTCAGTACTATTAACACGTACCTCAGTACCATTTATCTTGACTCCTACTATTTGGGCTACCAACGACTTAGCCATACCAAACATAGGAACTATGATTTCTCCGTTGTAATCAGTTCCTTCATTTGGATACTGCACTACTTCCGTCTTGTACAGGCCGTCATTTCTTCTGGCTACTATTCTAATAACCATCTGATTTTCTACATCGTAGTCGGTCATTACTATCCTGACATAGAAAATGTTATTTCTTATCTGTGGTAAAATATCGATATAGTTCATACCTTATCTTTTTCTACAAAGATAAGTAAATGAGGTGATAAAAGTTTAAACTATTGGACATTAAATAAAAGGTGAGGTGATTGTCACCATATCCGATAATAGATTCCAGCGCCTAAGTAGGGGGAGAAGCCCTCGCGCCCAACTCCATACCCTGCCGTCAGTCCTATGCCCCATCGCCGGCTCTTTTCGTATATTATTTCTTTTTTATGGTAGATGATCATCGTATCTAAATTAGGTCTGTATCCGCTTATAACAGCCCGATAATCATCTGTGTTGTATGTTTTTCTCTGTATTGGTATATTGATATAAACAGTGTCTTTTATCGTATCTTTTTTAACTATAGCATCCATAGGGAAAGGTATTTCTACCTCCCCTACGTCAACTATATACTGAGGAACAGGAATAGGTTGGATAATGGTATCTATTACCGTATCTATTTCTATATCGTGTATTATTTCTTTCTTCTTGCATGTTTTACCAAATAAGAAAGATATAAAACACAGTAGAAGAACTCCTAACACATGCCCGGCTCTCATTTTTTGCAAACACATCTTTTACCCTCCTTATCTTCGTCTAAAAGCTCTTGTATATCACCGTTGTTAATACCTTCTTTAAGCTCTTCTCCGAATGGAACTTTTTGCCACCAACTTACTTTGCTAAAGAAATACTTAACGCCTTTTACTATCATTAAATCAGGTGCAAGGTCACCGAGGCGCTTGAATGCCATCCCACCGTATAATATTAAGGCGAATATCGTAATCCACTGAAGAAGCATATCTATAAACTCTGGAGATTTATGTCCTCCCATAGACATAATAAGATCCATTCCGGATATGGTAAACAACCCGAAAGAGCAGGCCGCGAACTCAAGAAGGATTTTCAAAACTCCCATTTCGCTTATGCATGTCAATATCTTAAAAGGCCTCTTTCTCTTTCTTCGGATATAGCAGTGTTTGATACTTTTTATAGTAGCTAACAAAAGATTTATAGCTAATATAAACAATATAGAATATATAAGGTGGTGAATCTCCTGGAAATTCATCCACAACGCTGATAATCCGGAAATGAGAAAAGCCCAGAAACTTTCTAAATTCATCCTTCCTACAAAACGATAAGCCATATTAGAACATAGTTACTTTCTTGCTACTTCCAAGAGAGTCATATACGTCAATATGGACCCAATTGGTACCTGATTCTAATCTAATGGGACAAGGAAGTAAATCCTGCAACTGAATTATTTTATTCCTTGTCTCTTCTGCCGTCATGCCCTTGGCATCGAAATCGATGGCTGCTCCAAGCATATGAGGACTGATATACAACGACCCTGATACGGTCTTTGATTTTACTATATCCGAGATATTGTTCCTAAACCCACGCTCATCAAACCTTCCACCTGACTTCCATGTATTGACCGTCATCGGAGTTTTCAAAATGTCTTTCCTTAAAACCAGTATCGTGTGAAGCAATTCAGTTCTTAAATACCTCCAACAAAGATCTTTATCTCTGCCGTATTCTTTAGGACCAACTAATTCAACAATACTAAAATACTGACTCAATTCTTTTATAATATCTTTTCTTTCCATAACTTAACCTTTTTCACAAAGATAATTAGAACCTTACCGAATATGAAAATAAGTGGAGTTTGGATTAAAGAAAAACCCCTGCATAAATAAATATACAGGGGTTATCCATAACATTAACAACAAATCACGACCTAAACAGCCCTCACATATCCGGCTGATACAAGATCGGAAAGATTCTCATAAGCCAAAGGAATACCTGAATATCTTATGCAAAGATACTTAATTTCTTTGTCAATGTAATACTTTCCATTCTCTAAAATAGAATTATATACCCAAGGAATAGGATCGTCTATCGTACCTGAATGTTTTTCCTGAACAACCATATACAGGCTTTCAGTTCCACCTCCCTGACCAGGAACCCAATCGGCTTGGAGATTGTGATTTTGTCTTACTTCAAACAGGGTCCAATCCAAATCCGAAGGTTTGTTCTTGCTACGGAAACGCTGCCCTTTTACAACAGCCGTACCCATAGGAAGACCTTTGTCGCCGTAAACTCCATCCTTATCCCAAATAGGGTACAGCCCCTTTATCTTAAGAGCAAGATTCTGGTCGGTATTTTCCAGCATAGCCGGCGTGTTGATCATCGCCCTCATATACATAGCTGTAGCCTTCTCCGGATCATTGGCTTCAAGGATCTTATTTTTTTCTATGATCTGATCCTTTGTCCTTACCAACTTCTCAGGATAGCCTTCATCTACTTTCATAGACTCAACTTCACTCCTGTTGGTTTTAGAAGCTATTTCCTTTTCTATGGCAGCAGTACGATCGTTGCACTCAGATTCATATACGTGCATTTCATTCATTGCCGTATTAGCTATGTCAAGTTCGTATTCTGAATCTGCTACAGATACAGTATATATCCCACTTCCTTTTGCTACATCAATATCGTCTTTAACCCTCTGCCTCATGCCACTGTTATACCATATCTGTTTACCATCCAGACTATAAGAACGAACAGCATCAGAATAAGCATATTCTCTGGCTTCAGAAACCTTCCTGTCTTTAGCCTTGGCAAGCAACTCCTCTTCAGTTGGTCCAGGAGGTTCCGGGTCAAGCTGCATGGCAATAACTTCTTTCACACTCGCATCAGGATTGTCTTGATGGAATTTTTCTTGATCGGAGTCAAGTTGAACCCATTTACCATCTAAGAAATCTTGGTAAGAATACCCTACTTTGTAAGAAGAGGAGTCCAACTCGTATCCTTCCCAGTAAAAACCTTTTACGTTTTTATTTACATAAAGCATACTCTATCCTTTCTATTAAGCTTGTTCACCCACTCTGATAACCAACTTATCATTGATATACCAGATACTTAATTCTATAAAACTATTGGCCGGTATCGTAACACTGTCACCTGACATGCTCTGGAACTGGCCAGAAGTAGGAAGCGGCTGCGTGATGTCTGTGCCGGTGGTGTTGTTGACCCGCACCTGCCATTCCCTCCCAACATACTCAGAAGATACGGTCATAGACAGATTCGTAGCAGAAGCGACGTTGGCTATGATATTATGAGCACCTTTTGGTAAATTTGCCAATGTTGTAACAACCTTAGGAGTCGTAGCCATAAACTTCAAATAAGACAATATGGTATTAGACAACGTAACCATATTATTCATAACCTTATATGTCTTATCTTGAGTAACAGTATATGTTCCTACCTGAATCTCTATATCAGATTCAGATACGCCTTCTCCAGTATTGGCATCTGAAAATGAAACAAGTACAATCTTTAATTCAAAAACACCTTCAAAATCCCTACCATCTAAAAAATAATCCAAAGAATAATAATTACTACCTAACTTTCCTAACGTAATTTTATTATTGTAAGCATCCAGGACCTTCCCAAACGAAGCTTCATCAAGTGTTCCTGAATTACCTGAAAACATAGATAGATCAAGATAATTCGAATCTACTCCTGTACTTACCATACCAAGCGATTCAAGTACCTTAGTTCCACCGTCTTCAGTAACCAAAATATATTCGTTATACACGTTTTTAGTTTCTGTAGATGCCACATCGTCTTTTACAAGATACATGACATTATCCTTCGCTTCTTCAACAGTAGGAAGTTTGCTAACAATCTGTTTCTTCCACCCTGCCGCCGAAACAGCATCATCTATGTACTGTTTTGTTACATGATCTCCCCATGTCATATTACTAAGAAGAGTCTTGCTACCGTCTTGACTTCCGGCAGGGGGAGCCGGGATAAGGCCTCCTTTGCCCGACTCCGAGCCCGTCCCAGGAGCGGCCTGCACCACATTCTCAAGTCTGGAATCAACCTCCAGACCTTCGAATTTACTGTTATAACCTACTTCTGCCATTTTTTATTTTTTATTGATTTTGTCCAACAACTTCTTGATCTGGTCTACGATGTCCATAACCGCGCCAACCTTGTTTTTTACGTCCTCAACCTTCTGATCGATCTTAGAATCCAAAGCCTTTAAACGGTCTTCGTTTTTACGATACACTAAATACAGGGATAAACCGATGATTGCTATCGTAAAGATATTAGCCAAAACGCATCCGATTATTATCTGAAACATAATGATTATATGGTAGATAACGCTACCACACGCTTTAATTATTCAACTTTTTACAAATATAGTAATTGTCCCAACCATAACAAGATCAAAGACGCTCGTTATTAACATCGGACACCCATTCTTTAGATGAAAGAATAGATTCAAACTCAGAAGAAGAGCTGTCATATACCGGATACGGGTATTGAGGATCGTCATCAGCCTGCATGTCTAAAGACTTGAATAGATGATCATAATGTTCTATGTGCAAAATAACTTTAGAACCATCTACACTCGTTTTTGGACTATCTATTTCTAATTCACGCCTCTTTTCTTCAGATACGGAATCATATACTTCTTTTGGTATGATAATGAATTTCATATTACTTTGATTTTAGGGTTTGTAAATAGTTATATGCTTTGATACAATCGTCTTTGGAGAGGATCTGATTGTTGTAGATGCCTAAGTTCTTAAAAGCTATTTGGGTATAATTATTTAAGTTAAATCCTATATTCAAACTTGATTCAACGATCTCAAAATTTTGATCTACGGTATATTCATACTCAACCCAATTTCGATCATATAATCTACCATCTGAGCAAATAGCATGCAATGATTTAGTTCCAAAACTTTGTAAACTACGTGGATTATTAATAGATATAAGCAATCCATTAGCAGTGTTATACAGATAAACATTTTGAGCTTTTACAATGCCACAATTGATCTGAACATTTGATAACAATTCCCAATCTCCAACAATCGTCCAATCTTCGTTCATTGTAAAACTAGAGCTCTGAACTTTATCATCCACCCCATCAGTAATGAGGTATCCTTCGTATTCGGGGATTTGTTCAACTAAAACATCTACTTCTTGTGAAGAATTATACCATATACCATTTATCGAAGTTGCAGCATACTGTTTTTGGAAAGTATATATACCATCCTTGATTATTTTAATATAATCACCACTTTTATTTGCATTTCCAACTATACAGCTATCCCCTTCTTTCATACCTGTGATACGTATCTTCCAGTTAGCAGAATCAGATTCGTTTGTTAAAATCAAAAGATTGCTGTTTCCGGTTCCGATTATTCTAAACGAATCTTTTTTTACATCTGTTGGCTTAACTACATTATCTCTAAGATTAAATGAGTTGAAGTTATATGCATACAACCCATACCCGCTCCCTTCTGCAAACCCAAAATTCGACAGCACAAGATTATTACCATTGCCCGTAATGTTGGCAATAGTAGCACGATCTTTGTCCTCGTTGGTTTTGCCTACCACTGTCCATGCTTGGTCGGGGAAGAGCCAGGGATATTGCTTCTTATACCAATTAAGAACCTTTTCATCGTCTTCATCGGTAGAGAAATATCCATTACAGATTGTTTGACCGGCAATGGCGGCTTTAGCAAAAGATGCATAAGTTGCATTCTTCCATAAATAATATAGCCCAGCGTTTTCCACCCAGTCCCCACACGTACCTGTTACAACTTTATTAGTTAATAAGTTCTTAATACATATATTATTACCATTTCGTTTACAAGCAAACAAATTAAGCCCATTAACAAAATCAGCATTTATATAATAGTTATTACCCGCTATAAAAGATACATAAACCAAAGACGAATATTGCATGGAAAAAGTTTTTTTGCTATTAGCTCCACACAAAATCATGTTCCTTGTCGGATTATTCTGAAACGGAATAAACGCCGTGTACACCGTATAGGTATCCTCAAAGTTAAGTTCCTTCTCTGTAACTGCAAAGTCGTCTATTCCGTCACCGAGGATAAAGCCTGGGTAGAGAGGAAGAATTTCAATCGTAAACTCTCCTCTGGTTGCACTGACCCCATTATAGAAATATAATGACCTATCCGTATTTATAATATCAATGTCGACTGTATAAATACCATCTTGAGTCCACTTTCCGTATATATTACTTGGAGAACTGGTGTCCGAAAGAGAGAGAGTATTGCCATCAACTAATCCAGTGACCTTAAATGTGAATTGAGCATGCTGCGTACCAGAAGAAACAGCCAACATATAATAATCATCTAAAGTAAATTCATATTTGCCACGATCAGTTGGTATGCCACCTACTCCACTCATTCCCTTCCAAGCGAAATTCTTCATCTGTAAATCATGCCCATTACCTGTAAGGTCTTTCCATACAGGGTTCTCTGCCATTTGTTCATTAGTGAGACCTAATGCTGAATATCTGGCTACTATGCCTTCTATATCTGGGAAAGAATCAGCATTACATGGTAAATCTAATATCATTTTCGCATACTCTTTAAAAGGTATGGAAGTAGGTACATCATACCCTTTGGATATAAGGGCTTGCCTTATATCCTCTTTGGTATTTATGATCCTCATTAACTTATCTGATATGGTTCCCATTACACTTCCTCCCCATTTATGTAATCTAATACCTGACCTATGTCTCCGATGTCTGATTTTATTGACTCTCCTTGAGAATGTATTTCAATAAGTTTCTGATATAAGGTGTTATCCCCTATACGATTCTTATCTGTAGCTTGTTCTTCGATCTTAGTTATCGTATCAGGATCTTCGTACTTAACACCATCAGGGCCATACCATTCGTCTGTTAAATTCGTGTATTTATGACGAACTGGAGTCGGTTTAGACTCCAGTGTTACTAAAAAATATTCGTTACAGCTCATGACAATAAGATTTAGTGGTTGCAACAATTACATCTACAAACTGTTCTCACGTAGCCAGAGGGAATGGCAGCCAGCTCCGTCCCTACGGCTATCGCCGGGTCAGTGCTTTCCATGACCGTCAGCGCCATCTTATCCACGTCAAGGTCATTGTCGTAAACGATTTCTCCCTCAACGTAAATGCTCCCTGCATCAGAAACGTAGCAGTTTTTTACCTGTCTTATATGACGCTGTGTAGCAGACGCAAAATCACACTCGATACTTAACCAACCTACCGGTATCTGATCGATATTGGATCCGATATTGTAATCAGGGTCGGTTGTTTTAAGAACCATATGTCTCAATTCCCTTGTATTTCCGTATCCGTCCATTGTTATGTATGTTCGGATCTGAACCTTACCCTTTTCCGTCTTATAACAGTTTTCTACTATTTCTGTATCGGATGTAGTAGCATCAGGGAAATCACAAACAATACGCTGCCATCCTTCTTGTATTTTGCTGAATGTGGCGCCTCTTTGTATATCAGGGTCGGTCGTTTCTAAAACAATAAGATACTCGTCCCGGACACCTATTATGCTATCTACCGACCTGTATCCACCAAGATGTATTTTACCACCAGGAGTAGTATAACATTCATCTACGGACATAATATGTCTTTCCGTAAGATCAGGAAAATCGCATTCGGTTTTCGTCCATTCGTTAGGTATCTTATCTATTCTCGTCCACTGAGGATAGGCGTCGTCCGTTGTCTTAACAATATAATAATACTGTTCCCTTACACCAAGAACGGCATCAATAGATTGATAACCTTTTATATTAACCTTACCACCATCAGTCTTATAACATTCATCTACTTCAACAATTTCCCGGTCCGTCATGTCAGGAAAATCACAGACCATCCTCACCCAATCTTCGGGAATGGAATCCAGCACGGTTCCTACCTTAATATCAGGATCGGTTGACTGAAGGACGGTGTAAATCTCTTCCCTGGTTCCAAGGATGTTATCTATGGCTACCAAACCTTCTACTTGCACTTTTCCTTTTTTAGTAGTGTAACATTCAAGAACGTAAGTTACATCTCGTTCTGTCATGTCAGGAAAGTCACAAACCATTCGAACCCAATTTTCTGGAATTAGCTTAAAAACATGGCCGGCAGGGAAATTATCGTCCGTCGATTGAATAACGGTATAAATAGATTCCCTGATATTTATCTTATCATCTATGGCTTCCAATCCTTCTATTTCAACCTTACCATCCGGAGTCTTGTAGCATCTGCTTATAAACGTAACATCACGCTCCGTCATATCAGGAAGATCGCAGTCGATCATAACCCATTCGTCCGGTATTTTAGTGAGAACCTTGCCTACCGGATTATCCATGTCGGTACTGTCGGTAATTCTATGGGTTTCTTTAAGAACATCCATCTGATCGTTAAGAAGATACCAACTCCATACTTCAACCTTTCCACCAGGTGTACGGTAACAGGTTTTGAAATCTTTGATAACTTTCTCAGCTATGTTAATCCACTCCCATTCGGTTGTGGCCGGAATACCAGAAACAGGATGCTTCTTACCTTCTTCGTCAAGATACCAATAACAGCCATTTAAGGACACAACCACTTGGTAGATTTTGTCCCCTATTTTTATACCGGATTTGCTGTCATCTACCGGTTGGGAGGAACCCCATTTTCCAACTATGTTGGTTATTTTATCAATGCCCCTACCAAAGGCACCGGATAAAAAATCCACGCCATTCATATGAAACTAACTTATTTCAAATTGTTTTATTACAAAAAAGGGGGTGGAGGACCAGCCTCCTCCCCCTTGGGATATATAGAAAAAAGGAAAATCAAATCTTGCAGGGCTTGATATTTGCCGAAGCAGCTAACAAGTCCATAAGGTCTTGAATACCTTCGTGAGCGCCATACGGTACATGGAAGTGTACTGTAATATGATCATCAATTACCCTACCGAAGCCGTTAGAGTAACGTGCCGGCTTCAACGTTACTGAATAATCAGCATACGGAGCCAACAGGTCTAAGCGGGTTTCTTCGTTGGTAAACATCCGTTCCATAAGTTCTTGGTGAGTCTTACGGAAATCGAAGAACATACGTTGTTCGCGTTCTTTATTCAGCAATTCAGCGCCGAGGTGAGTACGCGGAGCCCAGTGCTGTTTGTATTCGGTATGGATCGGGTTGAAGTACGTGCTGATAGCCTCGCGCTGTTCATCCGGATAACCGCCATTTACAGCAATACGAACAGATCCTTCTTGGAATGTCAGACGGTCAATCAAACAGTCGGACGGAGAAATCATGTAGTCAATACCACGGAACAAGATACCGCATTTGCAGTTCTTAGGAATCGGATCGGCGATAATGGACTGATCTCCTGCTACGGCACCCAAACGTTTCCAGTTACGTCCACGATAAGATTCGGGAGCTTTAGATACGAAGAAGTCTTTGAAAATTTTATCGCATTCGTCGCAAACCATGTTAGTAACGACCGTTGTTTTGAATTTGTGTTGACATCCACCAGGTGTACCGTAATCTTCGATTGTCAGATACGGGAATGCTGCCTGCAATTCTTCTTTAGCACTGTTACCACATTCATCATCCGGCAACGTAATTTCATAAGCTTCTTTCGAAACCTTACAAGAACCACATGCTTCCCAGCTAACGGTAGTAATAGTAGGATTGCTACACATATCTGCTGTTTTAGCAACGAACGTTACTGTGGCAGTCGGATTAGTTTCTACAAATGCATCAATATCAGCCTTCGTCAGTTTCTTGCTTACGGCCACAGTGTACATACCTACGCCGCCATCCTGGGCTGCTGTTTTCTCGGCAGTGCTACTAACGGCATTCTTAATGCTTTCTACTACAGTAGACTGATCAACGCCATCATCCTCTAACGTTACGGCATAAATCAAACCGCCGTCTACCTTAGTATATCCGTCAGGGCACTCTTCGCAGCCTTTCATGATAGAAGACAGCTTTTGAGTATAATCAGAAGGTTTACCACCTTCTTTCATCACCTGATATTTAGATGTAGAAAGATGACGTCCTACTCTCTTGATATCCAAACCGGGATAAGCAGCCTTAAGCTGAGCCAGGGCATAAGCATCACCGGTATCACACATTTCCATGCAATAGAAATTCATGTCGGTTTCCACCGGAGCTTTTTCCAGTTCATTGCAAGAATGAATCGGATGGATTTCTACAAAATCACCTACCTTTCCACCACCTGCAATCGGCTGATTCTTGATACGTTCGATTGTTTTCAGAATAGCAGCCAAAATATCAACATCTTCGCAAGGATCACATTCTGAGCACATATCTTCACGACCCGGACAGTTTTCGAAAATGATGTAATCATCGATATTTACCTCACCCATAGGATAACCACGAAGCTCAAACAAACGTCCTGTTAACTTAATATGGATAGGAATACGATCGCCTTTTCTTGCTGTAATAGCGGTACTGTCGTCAATTCCGTTATAACCGAAAATAACCTCATCTACTTTAATTTCTTTACTCTTCGGAGCAGAAGCATACACTTCTATAATTTCATCAATAGCAAACGTAGGTGTAGAGAATGATTTATCATCAGATACACGGTCGTTAACCATCTCATTACGTCCGATTCTGATCTGGAAACGTTGTTCGTCCTTACGATATCCTTTCAAGTCTTTCAACGCTTTCAAACCATCTTTAGTCTGCTCACCATCCAAATCATAGATAGCGATCTGACCTTCTTGAAGCAACAAAGAATCTACGTCCGCCAACTTAGCGTGCGGAGGACAGATAATGTGTCTGTCATACGGTTTATGGATAGCCATAGCCTTATAATATTTTAAAAATTAGTATTCTGTTATCTGTCTCAAAAATAGCGATAGTCATATAAGCAACAAAAAGCATTAGGAATTAATTAATTCTTAATGCTTTTTGATAATGTTTAATTTAGGGTGTGCCTTTATTCTGCTATAAAGGAGATTGGACGTTGTTTGAGTCTATTTGATAACGTCCGTATTCGCTTTCATTCAAAGCAAATTGCTTTTCAATCATGTTAAGGATAATACCAATTAATTTATCATCTAATTCAGGATCTATATCAGTTGAATTAGAACCATCGGATTTAATATATCCTTCGATGTCAACTTCCTTCGGATAGCGATAATATGTAAGGTAAACGGTGTCTACATCAAAACCAGACTTATACACCCTTACCGAATCTTCTCCTATTGTATAGAATGTTTCCCTAAAATCAAAATCAGGTTTGTTAAAAGAGTCGGCAAGAAGTTCATGCGGGTTTTCGTTCTTAGCCTCCCACATGGTAAAATCAGTGACCGTGCATTCACCTTTGGTAAATACGCCTGATATGTTTGAAAAAGAAAAGAAATCAGAAGGCAATGAAAACAAAGTGCTTTCCGGATTATCTTTATCTCCTCTCTCATCAAGTTCTTTCGAATACACAACCAGCTTTTGGATATAACGTATATCCTCTTCATTTTTCTTATCAAGGATATAACGAACAAGGCGGTTTTGTTCGTCATTAAAAAGCTGAACAAAACGTGCCTTGTCAAGTTTTATACCACCGTTGGTCATGTTTTCTTCAGCCTTCTGTAAGGCCCGAAGATAACAATCAACGATTTTCATAAATTATTCTTTTTGTCAGCGTATTGATCAACATCGAAACCTTTCTCATCTTCCTTTTTCTTCTTGTCAGACTTAGCGCCTTCTATTTTTTTATGCTTGTTCTTTAAAGCGTTATACGCTTCCAGGACACGTGACTTGGTTTCTAACATCGACTTATTGGAAGCAAGAGCCATAGATGCAGAGATGGCGTCGGCGCCCAGGAGCTCGCCATTCAGATACAGTCCGTCGGTGTTGACGGTGACAGCCAAGCCCTCAATCATTTCCCTGATCATACGATGGAATTTAATCACCTGCATCCCTTCGGAAGATTCGTCGTCAGATAAAAACCTTGAGCTTGCTTCTTTATACATGTCAACGTTTGTATTCTTGGCGTCAATCCAATTAGTGAATATGTATTGAACCATGCTCTGATCAAGCTCTACGCTGTATATGATGTCAAGATACAAAAGCAGATCGTAGATGCTTTTCCTTTCAGCCTCTGACCCTTTCAGCTTGTTCATAAACTCATATAAAATATCAGCCTTGTCAATCTGACGTTGTTTCCTGATATCTACGGCCGTAGTCTTGTCTTCTACACAATAATAAGATTCGACATACATCGGATTACCATCTTCCTCTTTAGGAGTAAGAGACTTGGACAAAATAGCTATATACAGCTCAAATAAATCACGAACGTCATTAGTGTAGAACAAACGACCATCATACAAGTCAATTCTGTAAGAATCCCAGAAATCGAAATTCTTTTGGTCCAGGTCCTCATTGACAGTTTCTTCAAACGGATACCGAATATTCTTAATACGCATATCCATTTCATTCTTCTTGTCTTCAAGTGAGTAACCTTTATAACATGCTGAATTGATGAAGAAACCGGTATCATACACCCTAAGATCCTTATCCCATCCACAACAAGATACTGTCTTGTTCCCAGGGAAAGGAGTCTTGGAAATGCCTCTTTCCTGATATCCGGAAGGAGCTTCTTCATCCATCTTACCTGTTATAACATAAATAGAGTCGGAATATATCTTCATTCCTCCTACGGTAGCCAGCAGTTTCTTAGACTCATGGCTTTCTTCAAAAATCTTTTTTCCCATTTTTATATATCCTTAAAAAATAAAATTTGCGGCCGGTTTTAAAGCCGACCGCAAGTTAATACTAAAAGTTATGATCACAAAGAACTCGGTAACAATTCAATTGTTACGAACCGGCTGGTATCTTTTACCCAACAAGCCGATACAGAGTGACACCAGAATTGTTCTGACATACGAGGATGGCTGGATACAATTTCTTGAGCCGATACTCTGGATGACCATCTACCTTGTTCGTAACCCCACCACATAGAACCGATATCAGGCTTAACGTAGAATACGTTGCTGTTGATGTTACCAATACGAGCTTCGGATGAAGCAGGAATGCCGGCGAATGCATTGGAATATTCAGGAGCGGTCAAATCTTCCATGATACAAGAATATGACGTAATAGGAGTCATACCGTCTACCAACTGGCTTCTATCTACCATATCAACGTAATCCAAAGAAGGTTCGTGTTCTACAATGACCTTACCAATACCCGGAATAGTAACACCCTTGATCTTTACAGTTCCTAATTCAAGAGCATCGTTTGATCCTGTTACCGGATTATTAATAATACGTTCTGTACCCATAAGAGGAGCTAAGGCGCCTAATTGAGAGAAGAACTCATCACGGAAGATCTCAACGATATTCTTGTAAGCCATAGCACCTACCTTGAATTTCATTACACGATTTTCAATCGGCATATCGCTACGGCCACGGAAAATATAGTCAGCAGCAGCCAGGAAGTGTTCGCGCTTGATACCACCCGGACGAGCGTAGGAAATAACGAAACCACGGCGCAGTTGGTGATACAGGCCTTCGTTTTTCATCAAAACACCATTATGACCCTTGACTCTACCACCGCGCATGAACATAAGTTCGTATGCTTCCATCTTAGCCAACTCAGCCAAACAGAACAAAGACACTGTATTAGCTACACGAGCTGTACGCATATCAATGCTTCCGTCACCAAGACGAGAACCGATGATAGCATAACTTGCATCACCTCCTCTGATTTCAGAAAGCTGACGAACTTTCTGGTAAGCCTTGTCTATGAAATTCTGTGTACGTTCATCCGCATAAGCCAAAGACTTAATACCGGCATACATAGTCGTTTCACCTTCAACACCACGGTGTCCACCAAGCGTAAATTCACAAGTCATAGAACCGGCCTTAGAAGCACCTCCTACACCAGAGAACTGAGTAGAGAACTCACCAAGAACGTTTGTCACCTTCCAGTATTTAATACCGGCACGAAGCATGTCTTTCGGGAAGTATTTAGCACGAGAACGGCCCCACAGCTTACACCAGTATCTCCAGTTTTCACCTTCTTGTTTCGGAGGACGCTCTGTAGAGATAAGAGCCTGGCAACCGTTAATCACATCGTAAGTAATAACATCTCCTTGTTTAAATTGTGCATTCAACACAATTTCGAAGAAGCTTTCATCAATACCGGGTTTTGCATATTTCAAAGACGTGTCTTCTACTGTAACCACCTCATACGTTTCTGATACCGGAAGATCATAACGGAATGAACCATTGATACCATTTACGGTAATAGTAGCATCCTGTTTAATCATACCCATATACATAGGCAGAGGATAGTTTGTAATGTTAGAAAACAACTCAAGCATACCCAGATGGTTCTTATCCGGATCTTCGTAGTACCAATCTTCTAAAGAGCTAAGATCGTGTTCTACGATACTTTGCTTAACGACTTTAGCGTCGGTATATCCAATCACCGTGTCACCATTCATGGTGGCCGGGAAATTTTTTGTTAAAAGTACATTAGCCATGAACGAAAAAATGTTTTAATTTTTAATCTATACTGATTTCATCGAACTTCACACCTTGAACTTGATCACCTTTATCATCTACCGGAGCCACCCTCTTGTCTTTATTTGTATGGCTGATGAGCTTATAAATTTTTTTCTTCTCATCAACTACAGCTTGATTCGACTTCTGTTTTATGAACTCTCCTGGGTTCATAAGAAACATAATCAAATCTGGCGCCTCTTCCGGATTCATCATCATCTCCCTTACCCTATTAAATGCCTTAGTGATTCCGGGATTCGATTCAGAAGGTTTTAGGGCAAAATCAAGAGCTTTAGATACCATAGTGTCATTTAGCTGATACTTTTCCTGGATAGAAGACTTAAGGTCTTTCTTATACCTTCTAAAATCTTCTGCATCCTTCGCCTTCTTTTCGGCAGCCTCTTTAGTACGTTGCTGGATAATATCATCCATTCTCTTATCAAGATCAGCCTTGTACTTTATAGCCTTTGCTTCAACATACTCTTCACCTTTATTGATAATGCCTTTGAAAAACTCATCAGCTTCATCTTTAGGCAACCCAAGAAGATCAACATAATGGCGAACGATCTTTATCTGATCTGCTTTGTTTTCAATGTCAAGCTTTTCTATAGGAGCGACATTCGTATCATATTGCTTAAGAATATCAACGATATTCGCGCCGGCCTTATCAGCCTGTATAAGCTTCTTAGTAATATCAGAAACAGAGGTAACATCTATCTTATCCTTAACAATGTCCTCTTTCTGGCTTTCAAGGACTGTAGATAGTATGTCACACAACGAATCTTCTTTACTAAAATCAAGATCATTGATAGTAATCTCTTCGCCATTTTCACCGCTAAACACCACATCTTTCAAATCGGGAATAATCCCTCTTGAAGAAAGAGCATCCAATACTTTTCTGTAATTGACAACCGGGGTCTCTACCTGATCCTGATTAACATCAACTACATTCTCTCTTCCCTTTTTATCCTCTTTAGGATCAGGAGTAGGATCAACAACCGGATCTTCTTTAATTTGAGAACCTTCTTCTACAGGCTTCTCATCTTTTTTAGCCGGTTCATTACCATTAATAGGCAGAATATCTTCTTCCCTATTATAAACATCATCAACCGGACCGATACTAAAAATATCGTCCAATTCTACTATTCCATTTTTTTCTAATTTTCCCATACTGCAAAAATATTTAAATACCTATATTTCAGATAAAAAACTTATAAGTGTTTAATCTTCACTAAAAATTAAATATCCCCAAATTTTATTAGAGATTTTCTAATGAAATTTGGGGATATTTAATCCTTAATTCTTATTGATTCCAGCTACATACCTTTTGGTGGCGTCTTCCCTCGCTCGTTGGGCAAGTTCTTTGGATTTTAATTTTAGCTCTTCCATTTTCATTCTCATTTCATCATCATGAAGTTTGGAATCGTTTTCGAGCTTCTTATCCTCTATCCTTTCCTTGCTTTCTATATCAGCTTGCCTTACGGTCTGATCTGAAACAGAAGCCAGGAAGTTGAGGGAAGTAGCGTCGCTCTTGGCGTCTGCCGCCCTGCCTGCCGCCTGGATCTTCTCTTGAAGTATCCTGTATTGACCTTTCTTGTCTTCCAAAGCAAGTTCATGCTGACGTTGCTTATCCTTCTCAGCAGCTTCAGCTTGTATCTGTTGCTGGTTAAGCTGCATCTGATTCTGTTGTTGCTGCTGCATCTGACGCTCGTTGTATGCACGAGTATTCCTTGCATTCTGTATAAGCTCTACCATAGAATCTGATGTGAAGATAGATGCAAGATCGTAAATATCGCCTCCGGCTGTATTTAGCTGCAACATGAAAGTTTTAAATTTCTCAAGCTCATCCCTTTTCTTGGAATTAGATAATGCCTGAACACCAAGATGCCTTAGGCTAAGACCGTCGGTTCCTATAGATAAAAACGCTCTGGTAAGGTCACTTTTTGTGTACATTACAGAAATATCCTTTCCTTCTTCCTGGCATTGTTGAGCAACAGCCAGATGAAGATCGAGAGCCCGTTTCTTGAAATAACCGAAGTTATCAAAGTATATCTGTGTTTGTAACATAGATGCCGTAACGCCCTGCTGGACTCCGGTGGCAGTCTCATATCTGTTGGGGCCGTTAATTACTTGAGGCGTGATACCAACCATTTCAAAACACTTCATCCTCGACCATTCAGCAAGCTCCATTCTTGTTTTAAGCTGCTCTGTCTGCGACAAATCATAGACGGCAAACTGGTTGAAAGGAACACCGCCTTTCGTATTTTGAGATGAGGTATCTAATGTCAGAGCACCTACAGACTTAGCTACATCAAGAAGGTTTGCCCATATATCAGCCACATCTTCACCCAAATCCTTGTATTCACTTGGAACCAGATTTATATCCCCTAAGAAGAATTTACCGATCTCCTTTTCAAGAATATTGTTTATCTGATTTATGGAGAAATTATAAAATATTTGATATGGCTGAATCCTGTTAGCCATAGAAGTACCGATATATCCGGCAACGGGTAGAACAAAGTCATAGATGTTACTATCCCCTTTTATCTGGTGATCGATAGGTTCTCCATCCAGATACAGGTTATCCTGAGCGAGAGCCCCGCCACTGATCTTAACCCCGTACCTTACCTGTGGAACGTAATCTACGAAATAGGTATTAATCTCCGGGTTCTCCATTCCCTTACTCATGGTCCTGGTAATTTTCTTAATACCATTTTCCTGTAAAAAGTCCTGAAGAAGCTCGTCGGTTACCATTTCGGTAGTTACTAATCCGGTTTCAGTTTGGTAGGTAATTACATACACCTGAGCCGGAGATACCCAGTATGATTCAGTTACCTGATACAAATCACTACGAACATGTTCGTCACTTAAACTCTGGGCACGGTTATAATAATTACCATGCTCTAAATTTGGCATGAATCTGGTTCTGTGATATTCGTTGCCATTACTATCGTATCCGATATATGTGCCGGCTGGAATACCGTAATAATCCTCATAAGCTTTTATAGAAGCATAATCATTATACCCTTTCCAAGGTATTACCCTATTCTGATATAACATCCCTACACTCGCCGATTTGGATAAACTTACATAGTTTCCATTATCACCATTGTTATAAGTACCATTGAAATTATCAGCACCTCCTATAAGCTTTTGCTTGTCTTTTGCCGTAAGAAGATGCCCCCACCTTACTATAATATCATTGGCAGTATAATAATGAACACGACCAATATAATCACCGTACTGCGGATACTTGCTATCTAATGTCTTAGAGTAAAATGTATTCAACGGAGACCACCTCTCCGGCTTATAATAGTCGTATCCTACATGATAATTTCTAAAGCAACGACCGGTAAGAAGATAGTCAATGAAATTCTCAGTATCTATCTCATCCATGTAAAAACGCCCCCTGTCCGCCTCAAGCGTATGAGAACCCCATATAACCTCGGCAGTCTTCCATTTTGTATTCATGAAATTCTCTATCTCAGGAGGGGTCATAGATGCTTTCACCTCTTGTATCTGTTGAGCATAAGCCTGCTTTTCTTCTTCGCTGGCAAAATTATTATAATCCGGATCCAATCCTCTATTTAATAACTCTTGCCTAACCCTTCTGTCCAACTCCTCTTTAATGTAATTATGAAGAAGATTCTCCTTCGTAGCAGAATACTGATTCACTTCAGATTCATCCAATCCAACTACATTATACTTGTCAGAAAGATTACCCAACCATCCTACAAAAGCGTTTACGATCGTACCTATTATATCATAATGACGTAAGAATGATGGAATATTTACATTGTCCCTTATAGACTGAACATCCTTAAGATAAGGAATTACATCTTTCAGTTCCATAAAGGATAACTTACCTTCCATCATCCTATAAAAATCCTTGAACTTTTGGTTCTCATCAAGCTGCTTCAAACCAATCAATTCAAGAGAATCCATAGTGGCTTTAAACCACTCCTTGGTTTTTCTCTTAGTAGGTATAGCCTGTACCGGCAACCCTGAAAATACTCCTCTGGCCGGAAAAGCCTGATCTCTATTAAAATACTCCATGAGCTATATGTTTTTTCACAAAGATAGGTAAATTGTTCTACCTATCTCATTCTGTAAGGGTTATGTCTTCTTACCGTAAATCCTTTAACCTGCTCTGTCTTCCTACGTTCTCTCTTCTTTTGATTCTCCTTCTGAGTCGTACTTTCAGGCATGTAACCCATATCATCATAATACTTAGCCAGAAGAAGAGCGTGGCCGAAGGCTATGATACGGTCGGTGTTGGTCCCAGGACCGAAGGCTATGATCTCATCAAGAAGTTCTATATCAGGGATACGGTAAATACCTTTCTGTGTTATTTCATTACCATCATCATCATACCCAACAACAACATCCTCCCAGCAATATTGAATAACGGTATTGAAAAGCATGCGCTGATTGGGAACCGTAGGAGCCAAACCGAGCTTGTTGTTCTGACGGGCGCCAGCACGGATAATCTTACCGGCAAGACGTTCGCCATCTTCCAGCAACATAAGCTGCTTATTTCGTCTCGTAAGATAAAATTCATACATTCGGTCGGCATTCTCCATAAGACACTTGGCTCCATATGCCTCTTGAAGTATTTCACAATTCCTACAAAAATCATCAGAAGATGGAGGACGTGATGCGTATGATGCTACTATGCAATAAGCAAATGGATCGTTGATTTTTACATATCTTTTAAGTACATAAAACGAACCAACAGAATCAGTATCAGCCTTGTCAGATTTATAGGGGTCAAGCGATGAAACATAAGTGTAATCAAAAACACCTCCTTCTTCTGGTGGATCCTCATATATAACAACAGGAGAATCTATGTTACCACCTTGAAACGGATAATCAGCAAGCTGCTTATCACTAAAATTATACCCCATTTTCATGCCGTCTATCTGATAAATATCCACTGTTTTACCAGGCCTACCTTCTTCAAGAAGACGGCTTTTGTGCTTCAACGCATCTTCTACAGGGAACCTATTTACGTTCGTATTAAGGAAACAATCATCTATAGACAAAGGGAATGCCATTCGTTCTTGGACGTATAAAGCCCTATCCTTTTTGACAAGTTCGTCAAGACGTGATTTTATTATTCCAGTATTTTTATCAAAATCTGAAACTTTTATTTTTATCTTCTTAAGACCGGGAGCATTCTCTACTCCAAGATACTTATCAAGAGTCGTTTCTTTCTTTTCATACGCATGAGACATCTGGGCCGGAACAAAGCATCCGGATTTACATATACGCCATGTTGGTTTAATAACTCTCTTATTTAGAATATCATAATTCATTATAATGAATCCATATTCGTCCGGAGAGTTCATGATTTTCTGGGCATCTTGAGACTTTTCTACATTACCGCCAGTTCCCGCCATCAAACAAACGCCCCTCATTCTACCATGCATCATATGAGCTGGCCTACCGGCAAGCCATGCCCCAAGCACCGGGAATTTACCTACCTCATCATATATAGACGTATATGGAGTTCCGCCTGCGGTCTTCAATGAGCCTCGTGTCTTTCCATCATCAACGTTGGTGATTCTTATTCTGGCATGAACATCACGTTGGTTATTGATGTTTCTTGTACCTAAAACAACTTCTTTAGTCCAGTCGTTACCGGTCCTGTTTATAGTAAGATAAGGAGGAAGATTATCAAGTCCAAACTCAAGATACTCTCCCATATTGGCAAGGTCTTCTTTACTTGCTCCAATAACATTATGCGTCAAATTGTACGTCATTGTAGCATTACGAGCCAGAAGAGAGCTCATTATGGCCGTATTGTGAGTAACGATGTAATTGGTGGTCAAAAATAAATGAGAATCATTATCAACGGTTATACAAGTGGCATGCTCCTTTCCGTATATCGATATGGATCTTATTTTTAATTCCTTACGATTCCTTGATAGTATAAGTTTATTCCCCTCCAATTTAGCATACCAACCTGAAGCCCAAAACATACGTTGTACAAAATTTATGACATCCATGTCAATATGAGACAACGTAAGCTCTTCTTCTCCGGTTACTACGTTTCTGAAAGAACGAATGAAGTTTTCTATAAAATCTTTCTTTTGATCTATGGACGATCTTAAAAACTTCTTACAAACGTATTTATCGAAAAACATATCCCCACCATAGCCACCGAGATAAGCCGCCAGCATCGAGGCGTAGGCCGACGGCGGAACCGGCAGCTTTGCCGTAGGGTAGTTCAGGGCCTCACCTACTGGAATAGACATACTCTTATAATCTAATCCAGCTATGGATCTAAGACTCCTAACATGCCATTTTCCGCCATGATTGACACGCCATTGGTGATTTCCGCAACAAATAACGTTACGACCGTCTTCGAATACGACTCTGTAGGTGGTTACTTTCCCTTGAGGGTAGACACCTACGACCTCTACCAAATTCCCTTTATCGTCATATATCTTATCCCCTACAACAATATTTCCTATCATCTTTTCCCGGTCCTCAAGATAAAGTATCTCAGAATCAAGAAGGGCTTTTCCAAAACGACGGCACCCGAACATGAATATTCCTTTATTCTCTTCTTCAGCCTGCTTTAGAAATTCGGCAAACATCCATTCATTATCACGAAGCTGAGAATTTCCAGGAATACGATCATCTCCTACGTCAATCATCATCTTCCAGAAATTGATATGCCAATATAGCCAAGGATGGATAAATACCCCATTTATGGTAACACCGTTAAGGAGTTTCATAGCCTCATTCTCCCAGAATTGCTTGACATCATCGTCTTGCTCTTCATAAGAATAAAGGTCATTCCATAACGGAATATCGTTACCCATATTTATATAAAGTTCTTTACTGTTAATATTCATGACAAAACTACTTATCGAGCTTGTTCTTAGCTTCATTCTTAACAAAAGACTGAATACCTGATACTGTTTGTCCTCCTTTTAGGCTTTTCTTGTTTTTGGCAGCCTCAAGCTGATTATAGACATCCATTATCCCACACATCTTAATATAAGATTCAGTCCATTGCATTAAGCTATCAGACAAGCTTTTTTGAAACCTAAATTCTTTCTCTCTCTTATCGGAATCTTCTATTTTATCCCAAGGGTTTTCAGATAGATAACGTTCAGCCTTATCTATCTGATCCCTTAGCACAAGAAGTTTTCGATCTACGTAAGAGACATCATCGTTAGTCGGCTTTCTTACCTTCATTATTAATAATTTTTAAAAAATCCTCATACTGAGACTTAAGCATATTAAACCTGTCTTCAAGAGAAGATGGATCAACACGATACTTGCACATGTTTTTTATTCCTTCCTCAACAGATTCGTCTTTGAATACGACAGAACCAGTATTATTATCAACGTACATAATAAAATCTGATTCTCCGTCATTTACTATCCTATCAAGAACCTTCTTACTGTCATCATCTACATTGAGATCATGACCGGCGTTAATAGATAACCTGTAAACGGCCTTTATAGAAGAAGATACTTTCAGCATCTCTTGTTGATACAAGTTGGTCATAAACGACTTTTCCTCCAAATCAATAAAGTCTTCTAACTCTATGTTGTTTTCCTCATCCTTCTTCCTAATAATATCCTTAGTTATCTCTTCCATCTCTTCTCCCACCTTATCTTGCGCAGACAGTAGATGGTTGTAATAAGAAATAAGATGTTTTATATCTGAATCAAAATCAATCTTCTTCATTATCAAGAACCTTTTTATCATGAATAATAACGTCCATCAACTCCACTGATAAATTATAATCAGCTACTTCAAAAAGCTCGCTGTCTGTCAACGTCCTTAAAAAAGAAACAGATAATCCTCTTTTCTTGGCAAAAGATCTAAGTACAGCATAGAGAATGTCTCCGGCCGAATAATCGGGGAGATCATCACAAGATGCCTGCAACATAGAAAATAAGGATTTCCTTTTATCTTCGCATTGTAAATGCCTTGCTTTACCACATCCTCCCATAACACTTAACTTTTTTGGATTATAATACCTTCAAAATTAAACGGAATCTTTTCCTCTTTTTGAGACCCATTTTTTTGATAGTGAACAGTCATATGTTTTACGAATCTTCCTATTCCAAATCCTGCTGTATGTATCTCTATATTGAACTTGAAGTGACGGGAATCAATGATATTCAAATTAGAAGACGTACATCCACAAGATGTCTCTGATGCTGTTATCTTCATATCATGCTTCGACTCAAGAACGAATGAAAACCTTATACTGTTCCCTTTTTCTACCGGTTCGAAAATGATTTCAAATGATTTACCGTCTTTAGAGAGGTCAATATTGTATTGCTTGTCATCTGTAGAAATAACATTAAATTCATCAGAATCCATTGTAATAAGTTCTAACCTGTTCCATCTTGACTTCTCATCATAAAAATCAATAGAATACTGACGATCCATCCACGAAGGACGGGGAAGCCCCTCCCCAAGCGCACATTCCTCTGTCTTGCTCCAGGCCTTCTGCTTGATGAAGCACGTACATACCGAACAACGATTTTTACCTATTTTCTTGCTTACGTACAAAGAAAGAGGAAGCATAGAGTTAGGGACGTTCTTGGTATTGAATTTACATCCTTCACACTTTTCAAGACGTTCCTTGTACCAATCAGGATAATCTTCTTTTTTTCTTGGAAGTTTTTTTAATATCGTATCCATAAAAGCATCGTATATAACTTCCGCTTGCAAAATCTTTTTCATGACTTATCTGTTAAATTCCTGTTCTTGAATATTTTGTATTTCACTAAAACTATGACCCTTACGAGATTTAAAGATAGATAATTTGTTGTGTTTTATCAACATATCCCCACCTTTTATCTCACCTGAATCATAAGCATCCTTTATCATCCTTACCTTAATATCAAGACACTGAAGTTCTTTTTCCTGATACTTAGATAATTTTTCTACCTTGGATTTAAGACGCTCAAGATTGTGTTTGCGCCTCTCCATCTCATGAAGGTTACAAACCATATCGCCTACATACGGGAACGATACAGACACGTTATCTGTGTACGTACATAAGTTATTAGCATAAGAAATACTGGCTCTGAAAACGTCACGTATTTGGTTTCGGTCGTAAACGCCCCCGGTCTTATCCATCACATCATCTATAATATGTGACTCAAATGATATAGGGAAATTATTCTTCGCCATCGGCTTCAAAAGTTTTTTTTCTGTAAAATAAAGAAACCAACGCACATTGATCTCTTGAACCCTCCAATACAAAAAGACGGCGCATGTTCTCTATATCCGGGCACAAACACCTGGTCCTGTAATTCCCTTCACGGTCAATCAAAATACCACGCTTCTTCATCTCCGTATCCAAAACCGATACATATTGAAGATCGGTACTGAAACAATGAGAAAACTTCTTCTTCGTCTCATACGAATATCCAAACACAAAATAATAGGCAAGAAGATTTAAGTGCCTCGCATCTATGACATTCTTCTCATTGCCGGAAGCCATTAAGTATCCGTTATAAAACAGAAGTATCTTCTTCGCCATATCTACCGTATTGGAATAAGGTACTAAAAGCCTATAAGCCCTATTACTAACATCTTTATTATCACTTTCTTTCATGAGATTATCGTTTTGATACAAAGATAGGGATTAAAGATTTATAAATTTAAAATTAACGTATTTTATGACAATGGATTCAGGATTTGTCCCGATATTTGCACTGTAGCATTAAAAAAATAAGTTCTTGTTGTTCGATTCTTGAATTTTGTTTCTACATTTGTAGCACGTTACAGATTTAGGAAATAAATAATGAATGATAAAAAAAAATATTAATCGTCTTTCATTGTTTGCTTCTCAAATCTGTAACGGGGTTTTGGGATTTTCCGAACGAAAAAAGACATGAATCGGATGGATATCCCCAAAAATCCATCCGATTTTTTTTTGTTACGATATTCCGTAAAGCCCCTGCTTTTAAGCAGGGTATCAATGATTATTTTGATCATTTATGTATTTTTTTTTAATAAATATACTTCGGAAGGGCATTTCCGAATTGGAAAGCAAGAGTAATTCCAACGATAGCAATATCTGGGTTTCTTGCGTTTGTATCCAAGAATCCCATTTGCTTTAGCGATGGGAGTATGTCAAAGATTATGAAGCTACAATTAGGTAGAAATATTAACATAAGTCTCAGACTTTTGGAACAGTGGTCAGATGATTTGCTGTTCATGGAATTGTATGCTTTATACTGTATGATAAAAATCTCCCGACGGGATTCGAGAATAAGATTCAAAAACCAGAAAGATCTTCTTCATAAGCTTGGAATCGGGTATTCGAAGTTCAAGAACATGACAGGACATCCGATGTTTAACGAACTGTTCCGTATGACGGATAGTACGTTCGTCGCAAGAAGGTATCGTGTTAATGGCGTACAACTTACTCTCGGATGTGGAAAAGTGAATCTTCCAAAGAATAGGATTTTAATTAAGATAAAGAAAAATGAAATAACAAACCATGAAAAAGTCCTTGACAGGATAAAAGAGGCGATGTTTGTTAATTTAGTCAGAAACAATGAGTCTGTACTGAACAGTGGAGAGACAAACTCTCAGGCTGATGTCGTAGACGGAAGCCACTCGTATTATGGATTAATTGATTCGACGATAAGTAATAAAACAATTGCCTTGTATTTGAATGTAGGACTAACAAAAGCGAAAGAGATTGTCAGTATGGCGATACAAGACAAGCTCGTAAAAAGGTTCGAAAACGTACAATTTATAACATACGTAGATAATCCTCATGCTTACATTGAAGCAAACGAACATAACTACCCAATAGGTAAGCTGATTCCGGTATATAGGCACGGAGCTGTTTTCTGGCAAATAGCAAATACCTGGACCTTGTATAAAAAAGGAGCAACAAACAGATGGTATTTTGGAGAAAAGGATATAGAGAAAGAGGAGAAAGAAAAAGTAAGTAAGAAAGACGATTTCAATTTCTTCTTAAAAGACAACACTCATATCCTACGTTTCTTGAATGCAGAAGAAGTTGTTTCAGAATATGGCGAAATCCTTGGCATAGATCGTAAAAAGACAAAAGAAGAAGAAGCAAGGTCATTGGCTTCTGTTATGGCTAAAGAAGCGCACAAAGACTTCTGGGACGGATATGAGCGAAGTACACAAAACCAAATCATAAGAAAGTACTATCGCGCTATCATAGCAGAAGACAAAAAGCGAAGAATGGACATGTTCTTAAACCGTCTTAAACAATCATACGACAAGGTTAGTGGATGGAGTAAGGAGAAGATAGCCACAGTAAAAGCAGGCCTGGCTGATGCGGAAGCCTACTGTGCTGAGGTGGGGACGTCCGTTGCCAGGGTCTGCGGTAGGGTAAGTAGGAGAATGAAATCCTATAACAATACCGCTCCTGACAAAAAGGCAGGTTTTAATGAGGTACGGGATATGTATGCTGAGTTCGCCGGCGAGATGGCTAAAGCGGTGGGATCGGTAAGCGAAGACATCTATACGTATGTTAAGGCAGAACAGTTTAAGGAAAAGATAGAGAATATGGATATATCTATCCAATCATTACCTAACATTAATACAACAGTAGACAATGATAAAGAATTAGATGGTGAATCCGTATTCAAGGATATACCATTTGAAGAACTATCATTCTATAATGATACCTATCTTTATCCTATATCTCAGTATTCATCATTGTAATGTTTGGTACTTGAGAGAGGGTCTGTTCTTAGTAGTCGCCGACAGAGCCGAAAAACGATAATCTCGTAGAACATCGACGGAAACACCCGTTAGCCACCACTATGCCATAACTATATCTATACGAAATCATATTACTGTCTGATCTAAAACTACTTATCCAACTTATTATTTCTTTTTAATCCTAATTAATTCATTTTATATTTTAGGTTTTATTTTATTTTCATACTTTTGTTTTGTAGAACAAAATCAGAAAAAAGATGGCTATAAGTTACGATAAAAAAATCATGGAGTGCGTTCTTCGTTCAGTTATGTCCGAAGGTAATGTCGCACAAGGAAAGGCTATTAAGTCTATTTGTAAGTCACCAAAACCGCTGTTTATAACCGGTAAAGGAGGAAGTGGAAAAACAACGTTCCTTAAGCGTATTATACCGGCATTAAAAAATGCGGTTGTTGTAGCTCCTACAGGTGTTGCTGCTGTTAATGCAGGTGGTCAAACCATTCATTCATTTTTTAGAATAGGAATGCAGCCGTATATACCTGAAATACGAAAAGGCGCGTTTATGGATAACTGCGAATATAAATTCAACGGAGGTTCGGAAAAGATTTTACAGAATATAAAGTATCTTATCATAGACGAGATTTCTATGGTTCGCCCTGATCTTCTTGACAACGTAGCTGATATACTTCGTCATGCAAGAGGAGACAAGGACCCGTTTGGCGGCGTGAAACTTATTATGGTAGGTGATTTATTTCAACTTCCGCCAGTAATTAAGGAGGATTTTTTTAGAGAAATATACGATACATCTTACTTCTTTAGCTCCAAGTCTCTAATGGCTTCTGGTATGGAAATGGTTTCTTTTGAAAAAATATACCGTCAGAAAGATGAGAAGTTTATTAGTGTCCTTAATAAGGTGCGTGAAGGGCAGATGGATGATGATGTATTTGATACAATAAACAGCAGATGTATTCAGTCTGATAATAATCAAGGATATGTTGAGATTGTAACTACCAACTCAAAAGCTACGGCTATTAACGAAATGAGAATATCATCGTTACCAGGCTCTTTAAGAAAATTAGAAGCTGTTATAAACGGTGATTATCCTAAAGATGCTCCGGTTGAAAAAACTCTTTTCTTGAAAGAAGGATCAAGAGTTATGATAACAAGAAACGGAGGAGAGTACTTCAATGGCTCTCTTGGTACTGTATTATCTATAAAAAAGGGTGAGATTGAAGTAGTCCTTGATAAACCGAAAGATGATGAGCATACTAAGGTTGTTATAACACCATGTTCGTTTGAGAAAGTAAAATACGTAAGAAACGGATATAAGATAGAATCTGAAGTAGTAGGAGCTATTATTCAGTATCCTATAAAAATAGGTTATTCTATCACGATCCATAAAGCCCAAGGCCTGACATTGGATGCGGCTATGATGGACGTATCTAATTCTTTTGAAACAGGACAGCTATATACGGCTCTTTCAAGAGTAAAGTCTCTTGATGGATTATATCTTCGTCAACCTATTCCTAAGACGGTAAAAACCAGCGATCAGGTGGTGATAAACTTCTATAAAAGGACTCTTGGTAATGGAGGTATTGTGAAACCGGTTCCAATGGAAGAGCTTGAAAAGTCAATGATTAATTTGTCAACCGGATCTGAAATAGATTTTGCAGAGTTTAATTTATAAAAAAAAATATAGTTATGAAATTTGGAGAAGCTTTAGAGGCAGTAAAAGAAGGTAAGTTAATTGCACGTTCAGGATGGAACGGTAAGGGAATGTTTGTCTTTCAGCGCCCGGAAGATTGGTTGTCTACTGATACGATAGTTAATAAAGTAAAGTCATTGCCGGATTCGTTTAAAAAGTACGTAAAAGATTATTATGACATAGATGAAACCAACATGATTAAATTCTGTTCTTATCTGTGCATGAAAGATGCTAACGATAATATTGTAAATGGATGGTTAGCTTCTCAATCAGATATGTTGGCTGATGACTGGATGGTGGTTGGTTAAGGTAACTTAGTTTATCACCGCTTTATTTCTTTTTATAAATCAATCAATTATTTGCTTTTAAAAATTACAGTTATGGAAACAAAAGAAGAAAAACAAAAGAAGTTTGTGACAGAATTTGAAATCAATGGAGAAAAGTATGGCGGATATATTTATGCTACAACTTTTTCCGAAGCTGAAGATTTTGTTAGACAAAGAAAAGCGACAGAGAAAGTTGTAGGTGGTCCGTGTTTAGAACAAGAAGAAATTAATCGTCTTTATAACCATTCCTCTTAGAATTTTCAATGATCCTTGTTTGTTGGCATAACCTTGAGATGGTGATACTATAGTATATAAGTACCTAATAAGAATATGGCAAGAGTAGATAAAATATTTCAAGATAATTTGGCTCTTATAATGAGCCAGCCGTGGGAAGAGGTAAAGCGACCGGTCTACGGTGACGGGACAGGCGTAAAGGTGAAGCGTATCCTGCAAGTATGCAACCAGTACGATCTTCGCCGGGAATTTCCTCTTGGTTCGCTTAGACCTACTAATCTTAAAAACTCCATAAAAGAAATCTTGTGGATTTGGCAAAAAAGATCGGTAGACATCAAAGAACTTGGTCTCCATATCTGGGATCAGTGGGCTGATGATAATGGAAAGATAGAAGGATGTTATGGAGATATGGTGAACAGACATGTTTATATGGGAACCGGAAAAGCTCCAGATGGTATGACAGATATCCATGATGGTCTTTACGGTTTTCTTAACCAAACAGACTTCATTCTTTGGTCACTCAAGAATGATCGTTCATCAAGAAGAATAGTAGCATCTATGTTCGATCCTGAAACTAATAGTCTTAAGCCACTTCAAGAATGCGCGTTCCAGATTAATTTATCTGTTAAAGGAGATGAGTTATATATGACTCTTTACCAGCGCAGCCAGGATATGATTACAGCTTCTTACTGGAATGTAGCTCAATATGCGGCGTTGATGATGATGTTTGCTCATGACGCCGGGTTAAGGCCCGCAGTTTTCACTCATTTCATCCAAGATATGCATGTGTATGACCGTCACGAAGAACAGGCAAACGAGCTACTTCGTCGCTCTCTCTTCGGCCCGGTTCCGCAGGTTACTATCTCGTCTCGTATGGAAGGGAAAGGGTTTTATGATTTTGTAGCTGATGATTTTGAGGTATGGAATTATGAACCAAAGGAGCAAATAAAATTCGAAGTCGCTAAATGAAAATAAGCATAGATCGTAGAGTTAAAATGGTTCCTATAATGGAAATCAATGCCAGAGATGAAGTTAATGTCGGAGGTTTTGATTATGTTGTTGAAAACATACTTCCATGTAGGAAAGGATCTTATTCGGATTCATATGGAATCAGGTTGGTCATGTCTTCTTACAAACATGGCCAACTTGTAAGAAAAGTGGATAGCGTTTTTTCTATAGATTCTATTTTGGTATTTCTACCTAAAGGAGATTCTGTTGTAGTAGAATGTTCTTATAGAGAACTTGAAGAATGTTTCCCTAAAATATAGTGTAATGACAGGCGAAGAAAAATGTAACCGATGCGAGCAGTTTGGACCGAACGGTCTCACTGATTATCCATGTAAAAGGATTCCATCAAGGAACTGTCCTTGGTTTATTAAAATATCGGATAAGAAATATAAGAAGATTCTTGCCGATAGGGTGAAAAGAATTAAGGATAATGAGAAACTTAAGCAGGAAATGATGAAAGATCAGGATCTTGTTGAAGAAGTAAAACAAAACACAAAAAGATTAATGCAATGAAAAAGAAAAATATAAAACCAGAAGAAGTGGAAGTCGTTATTCCTAAAGAAGTAGAAGCTATTAACATATGTGGAGATATCAATAGTTTTATAAAACATATTATATATGTCAGCTTGGATAAGGTAAGCAGTGATAGGGCGTTTGTTAATAACGATGTTCTGTATATGGTTACATACGCATCTATAAAAGGTAAAAATATACCCGTTGGTGTATTAGCAAAACAAAAGGAAGCTAAAACAGAAGATATCGCTATGCCGTTTGAGGATATTGGAAGGGACGTAAATGTCGTGTATCCTATTGAAATAGGAAAGATGTTTAAAGGTTTTTACATCCTTAGCAACGGCGCTGTGGCTATTGATTACGAACTTACTGACAATGGAGGTTTTGACGATGATGACAACATTGGCAAAATTGACATGAATTTAAATTAGTGCGTTATGGTGTTATATATAGCAGCAGATCCAGGAAAAGATGGAGCTATAGCCTGCATCGATCAAGACAGCAAACTAATATCAAGAATCTCCACTCCAAGAATATCAGCTTCAGGGCCGGTAGACTTGACTAAAGAATATGTTTTTTGCCGGGATACGATCATAGAAAACAATCCTGATAGGGTAGTATTTGTCATAGAGGACGTCCACGCACTGTACGGGGTCAGCACGTCCTCTACAGCCTCCCTCATGGAGAACAAAGGCCAACTGCATGGGCTGTTCCTCTCCCTCTGTATGGCATTTACGGACATAAGTTGCTCCGTTAATTTCATAGCCCCTAAAACATGGCAGAAATTGGTTTGGACACATTCTGATAAGGTCATGGAAGCCAGTAAGGTAAATACTAAGAAAACGTCATTAGCTTGCGCTAAAAGGCTTTGGCCAAACGATACGTTTGTTAAAAACGAAAGATGTAAGACCGCTCATGACGGTATAGTTGACGCGATGCTGATAGCAGAAGCGACAAGAAGAAGTATTTAATCTATTTTAAATCATTTTAAATCCAATTAATTCAAAATTAGATTTTAAAATAATACATTTGCAGTGTTATATAATCATAATCGTAAGTTTTAAAAATGAAAGTAAGAGTTCCTGGCATACTAATGAATGAGAAACTTTCAAACATTTCAAAGATGTTTGAAAAGGTTCTAAAGGATTGTGTCACATCGAATATAAAAATTACTTTATATTTTGATCATATCCGGATACAAGCCATGAACGAACGTATAACATATACGGATGATATTTTCGATGTGAATACTGATATTTCTTGTGACCAGAAGTTTTCTCTTTTAGTAGATGCCGGGACTCTTATTTCATTTTTTAAAAATCATAACCAGGATATAGAGATAGAGATTAAAAACGATTACAGTATCGTTTTTAAATACGATAGAGGATCTTTCTCTTCTACTTGGATTGAGGATAAGGCTTTCCCTGATTTCTTTTATCCTGTAGGTGATGGTATTCGTGTTATGAGCTCATCTTTCATTCAGTCTATGAAAAGATCTTTTGCGTTTGTTGGATCGGATGAGTTTAGACCGGCTATATGCTCGATTCTCCTTAATGTGAAGAAGGATTATATTGACATTGTTTCTACTGACATGTTCCGTCTGTTTATAAACAGGAAAGAGTATGCTAATGCGGTAGCAGAAAGGTCAATTATGCTAAGTGAGGTTGCGGCTTCTATCTTATACGGCTTTCTATCTGATAAAGATAAGGAGATCAGTATTTCCATAGATGGTATTAGGACGTTTTTATGTTTTGATAATGTGATTATATCGGATATGAACGTAGAACAACAGTATCCTAACTACGAATACGTATGTAATAAATTCGAGAAATCGTCGAGGGTTAAGTTTGATAGGGACTTACTTATATCTGTTCTTAATTCCATGACTTTGGTGGATAATGTTGTTAATGTCAAGGTAGATAAAGAAAACGGTATAACGGTAATGTCTGAGGATTTTGGAAATAGAAAAAGGATAATGGAATCAATGCCTTTAAATGCGCTTGAAGGTCCGTGTTTTAATTTTTCTATCAGTAAGGAAAATATACTTTCATCCGTAAAATCTCTTATAAAAGGAGATGTTATTATGGATTGGTCTGATCAGTATAAGATGATAAAGATGTTCAATCCTAAATACGAATCAACATACGTCTTAAATCAAACATTGTATAATCTATAAAAAAAAATAAAAATATGGCTTTTAGAGAAAACAGAAGTTTTGGTACAACTTATTATCTGTATATTAATTCGGATGGTAACTTGTATGAAAAAAGTAACGAACCGAAAGAAGGTTTCGTTCAGCACATAAATCCTAATAACGGTCAGCCGGCGGGATATTGGAAAGAGTATTATAATGGAGTAGTTGGATACATTAACTACATCGGATTAAAGTCAAGCTCTTTCTCTAATGGAAATACTGTTACTAATTTCCTTATCGTATTAAAAGATTACGAGCTTAATGAAAACTATTGTATTTCCATACCTCTCGTCAATCAAAAAGGAAATATCAAGGGCTTTGTTAAGAGCTTCGTAAAATACTACGAAAACATCGATTTCAGTCGTGAAATTTATTTCAATGTCTTTAAGAAGAAGAAAGATGACGAGTTTGGATCTTCGGAACTTATTATCGCATATGCCGGAGTAGACGGAGAAAAAGATCAGCTTGTTGAACGTTTTTATAAAAAAGGCGTAAATGGTTGGCCTGACCCTGTTGAAGTTACAGGATTTGATGGCAAGAAAAGCCTCGATTATTCAGCTCAAAACAACTTTACTTATCAGAAGATTACTGAATATTCAAACAGGTTCAATGCTTCTATTAAAGACATCAGAGCCGGTATAATGGCTAAATTAGGTTTAGGAGGAAATACTCAGCAAGAGCCAGTAGCTCCTCAGACTTATACCCAGCAGCCGGCCGCGCCTCAACAGGTTCAACAACCTCAGTCTGTTCCGAGTGCTATTCCGTATCAGAATTATCAACAGCCTGCTCAACAGCCAGCACAGTATCAGGCACCGGCTCAGCCTGCTGCACCTGCCCAGGCACCTACTACAAGGAGCACCAAGCCTCAGCATCAGACGCAGCCACAGCCGCAAGCACAGATGCCGAACTTCCCTCCTATGGAAGAAGAAGACCTTCCATTTTAATATAAACATCAGCCCAGGAGAATAACATCTCTTGGGCTTTTAAAGATTGTGTAGAATGATAGTAGAAATAGTTACAAGATTTCCCCTTATTAAACTTCGTAGGAAAGTGACAGAAGAAAGGATTATGGCGAAGCATGGGGATAAATTATGTATGATCTACTCAGAAACCAGAGAAAAATATAAGCAAGGAGATGAGTGGGTCGATGATCCTAATGATGCAGACATAAGTACTTTTCGTGAGTGCTATGAATCAACGAAGGATATAAAAAAAGAAGGTATTGTTTATTGTACTATAAAAATATGATCATGGACAAGTTAGAAGATATTGAAAGACTTCTTTCTGAAAAAGAAGATAGCAAGAAGGATACTGTTTCTGAAAAGAACAACAAACATAAAAAAGAAGATAAGGTCGTTAATAAAATACCTGAATCTTATTTGACTCCAGGTTATCAGAAGACTGTGCAGGTAGGTATTAAGAAACTTTATCCTGATGTCGTGGTACCTGAATACAAATATGATGGCGATGCATGTTGTGATATTCGTGCATATAGAGTGGTGAAGATGGTGAATGATATGGGAGTGGAAATAGATGTTCCTTCCGATTTTGAATCAATTACCTTATATCAAGGCTATTCTGTTAGAATCGGAACCGGCTTCAAGTTGAATATCCCAGAAGGATGGTGTGCGAATGTAGAAGGAAGATCAGGATTCTCTTTTGACGAGGGAGTGGTAGTTACTAACGCACCTGGTAAATGCGAATTTACCTACAAAGGAGAGTATATGGTTAATCTTACTAAAATCAATAAAAAACCGACCGTAATCCATAAAAACGATCGAATAGCTCAGATGGAAATAGTTCCACAATACAAAATGGTATTGGAAGAGGTGACAGATATTGAGGTAGAAGACGGAAATGAACGTGGAGAAAAAGGTCTTGGTAGTTCTGGAGTTAAGTAATGTTTAAATATTTTGAAAATGAGCATGTTAGGTTTTACATTCATCACAGACAGCAAGCTGTCAATGTACAGGGAGAAAGCTATTAAATCCGAAAATCTTGCAAAAGAAATTGAGGAAATGCAGGATAAGGCTGATTTTTACAAGGAAAGGCTTTCCGAACTTAAGTCAGATATAGCTTCAAAGGATAAAGAGATTTTATCTATTGGCAAAGATCTTTCTGAGTCTAAGGAAAAGATTGACGCCTTGAAGGAAAATCAGAAAAAGCTGATAAAAAGCGTCAAGAAGAAAACGGAAGAACTTGATTCGGTCAAGGCTGATCTTGACAAAGCTAAGTCTGATCTTGATGAGGCTAATTACAAAATCAGTAACTTGGAAGAAAAGAAAAACAGTATATCATTTGAATTAAAAAAGAAATCAAATGCATTGATTGAAGCCAGGATCAGAATCGGAGATTTGGAAAACGAGGTTTCGGTTGGGTCCAAAACAATACAAGAGTTAGAATCGAAGCTGAAATTAATGCAAGTAGAATTAAGAGGCTACCAGATAGGTATAATCGGTAAAGACAAAAACGATGTCGCTGAGCCGGAATTGGATAAAGATGAGGAGGCATATAAGGATGTGGCAGAACCAGAGAAGTCTGATGTTGTTCCTGAGACGGATGTGATTCAGGAAGAAGCCGGTGATATTGTGGAGCCCGAAAACGAAGCTGAACGAGTAAAAGACACTAAAAAGAAGAAGAAAAAGAAATAAGTATTTTAATCTTTTTTTATGTTTTAATGTTTGCCATATTGTTGGTTAGTACTTAACTTTGCGTTGAGAGAGTTTTTAGGATAATTATTGGTTAATATTTAGCTGTTATATGCAGGCGTCTGTGAAGGCTCCTGCATATTTTTAAGGTCCTGTAGCTTAGTGGTGAAAGCAGGCGGCTCATAACCGCAAGATCGTGGGTTCAAATCCCTCCGGGACCACTGTCCAATGGTGTAGTGGTAGCACAACAGATTTTGGTTCTGTTAGCGGAGGTTCGAATCCTCCTTGGATAACATATTTTTTGATATAAGAGTCTTATATTCGAATTTAAATATTACTTTTGTATATGTTTAAATAATTGTTCGAATATGAAAAGAGGTAGAGACTGGGAACTTGAAAAATGTAACCTTGAAAGATTAATTCTTGATGAAAAAAGGAGCTATTTGTATATAGGTGATATGTATGGATGTTCTGGTACTCATATAAAGAATGTAGCAAGGAAACTTGGTATAAATGTCTCACCAAGGAGACGTCTAAGTGAAAGCGAAATAGATAGGTTAAAAAACGGGAATTGGACTCCTGTTAAAGCAGAAGAATGCACTTGTTTATTTTGTGGAAAAACATTTAGAAAACATAGTCATGGTATGGGTAAATTTTGTAATCAGAAATGCTTTTTTGATTACAAAAATAGGGAGAATAGTAATAGGGATGAAATATTGATAAAAAAGTGGCTTAACGGTGAAATAGATGGAACTAATAAGAAATATTTTACTTATAAACCATTTGTTAGAAAATATTTGTTTAGAAAATATAATAATAAATGTCAAAGATGCGGATGGGGTGAAACTAATAAAAGTACTGGATTGGTGCCGCTTCAAATCCATCACATTGATGGAGATGCATTAAATAATGACATTAATAATATAGAATTGTTATGTCCGAATTGTCATTCTTTAACTGATAATTTTGGATCAAGAAATAAAAACGCAACAGAGGGTAGAAGTGAGTGTTATGGAAGAGCATTTATAAAAAGAAGGATTATTGAAAATAAGGCCCATTAGTTTAACGGATAAAACCTTTGAGTCCTAATCAAAAGTTGCCTGTTCGATTCAGGCATGGGCTACATGGCTTGTTGGATGAGTGGTTTAGTCAGGGATCTGCAAAATCTCGTAGGGCGGTTCGATTCCGCCACAAGCCTCTAAAAAAGTAAGACAATGAACTACCCAGAGCAACAAATGCTTAAGATCCTTAATAGGGATCTGTTAAGTAATCCGATGTATGTTATTAACAATCTCCATATATATGATTGGGAATCTGACTTCCTGGCCATAACAAGATCATTGTACGCTTATGAAGTAGAGGTCAAGATGTCTAAACAAGATTTCTTTAACGACTTCAAAAAGGATAAAAAACATAAAGTTCTTAAGGACGGCATTATTAAGGTAGGTGGTGTCATAAGCTATCCTCCAAACTATTTCTACTACGCCTGTCCGCCTAATATGATTGACGTAAGTGAAGTTCCGTCTTATGCCGGGCTGATTTATGTCGATGTCAGTAAAAATAGGAAGAACGTCGTTAAGGTCGCACCTTTAATTCATAGACAGAAGTTTGATGTAGTGGGTAGGAAACTGGTGGATAAGTTTTACTACAATATGCTCACTTGGAAGAAAAGAGCTATTTCAAACGTGTATGCTGACCCAGCCAAGGAAAGAGAGAAGGGCGTGCGTGCCGGGGCTGAGGCTGTGAGGAAGTCGGCCTGGGATGCGTTCAGGGCGCAGTGCCCGCACATCGCTTTCCCCTATGGAAAAGAATTTCCGATGTGTGACGATCACGAACAAGATCATCCCATGAGAGACTGCATACTTCAGTGTGAAAAAGGTAGAATATTTAAAAACAGATTGAAATGAGCACCCCACGTGAATTAAGTAGAATAGCTAATAGGATAGCCGGTAAGATGACTGATGATGGATGGTCAAGTCCGGGTAGAAAGAGTCTCGTTTCCGATAAGAAGGTTATGGAGTTAATAGATTCGATTTTTAATGAAATTTGGAGAGAATTAGATGACGGGAAAAGAGTCCATATCAGGAAACAGATGATTTTCAAAAAGATTTTTGTCAGTAGGCAAAAAGATAAATACTATATACAATGCATAGAAAAAAGGGACGCCAAATAGACGTCCCTTTTTGTTTTTTATAAGCAATACAGACGTGAATAATCACATCACTTCATTACTGTCCTTACCAACTTAGAAACAGCTTGTGTGATAGTCCACCTGATGTTAGCATTAACATTGATAGTCTGAGGAGTACCGTTTGCATCCAAGTTGATTACCTCCTTGTCTATTTCCAAGAACGGATCACCTGCTGTCTGGGTAATAACCGTATTAGCTGTCTGACCACCAGCGGCCGTAACCTTAAGAGTATTTACCAGATCGTTTATATTAGTGTTCGCTGCAATACCGGAGAATACGATACTGAAAGCAAAGCCCCCTGTTGCACCAGGGTCGTCGGCAATAACAGCGCCGTTGCTGGTAGCCTTGCCTGCCGCCTGATAACTGGCAGGTATTTCCAACGTCAGAGGATGAGTCTCGTCCGGAGTTAGAGAGAACGTTAATTTAGTTGAGTTACTTGTACCGTTGATCGTTACAGTACCACCTCCTTTCCCTACGGATGCAGTAGAATCTATTTTTACAAACTCAGCTGCCGCAGCTTGGTTGATGGTAGCAGTTTTCTTAACACCGCCTGATTCGGCACCAAATTCTACTTGTTGCGTGCGCTGTACACGACCTTCGTATTTTTCACCTGATACGGTGACTGCCTGATCACCGTCACCTGATCCCGGATTGAAGGTTACAAAACCTATTTTCGATTCTGCCATGATATTTATTTTTAATTGATTAAGATACCGACAAATATATGATTATTTTTATTATCTTGTGTCATTGATTTATTTTTATTAAATACGTAGTGCTATGGGTTTTTTATCATATTTTAATCCTATTTATTTCTTTGATTATTATTTATTATGTATGTTTGCAACATAAATATAAAATATTATAACCATGAAAGTAGATTTTTTTAACAGTACGGATTTTTTAGGATCTAAAACTAAAGAAAGCAAGATCCGGAAGTTATCAATTAGCAAAAGTAAGATAATGACTATCTCTGTCGATAATTTGAATTGGATGGGGGTAACGGATGCGGTTGTTATCGGCTTAGAAGAAGGGAAGATATTTGAAGGAGTTGAAAATACGGTCTTTTATCTGGCTGCTTCTGATGTTGAAGACGAGAGATCGTTTAAGGTAAATAACCTTGGTGTAAAATACAAGAGGGTTTACTTAAAAGACCTGCTCGATTATCTTGGATGGGATATAGGAGAAAATTCTTATGCTGTGTATGATATTATAAAAGAAGACAGTAATCTATTCCGTCTTCAGCTTAGGGTAATAAAAAAGAGTAGGAGTGAAAAATGATGAACGATATAGATATTAAAAACAAAAGAATACTGCTATTTGATTTTGACGGGACGCTTATAGAAACCGCTTCTGGGAATACGTTCGCTACAGACTTGACAGATATGAGGATTAAGATGGATGTGGTGAATAAGGCTCTTGACCTCATGCAGGAGAACGGTGTTAAGGTATTTGCTATCGTAAGCAATCAAGGAGGAGTAGAAGCTGGGTTTGTTTCTGGAGCTGATATTGAAGCTAAGATAGAATACGTACTGAGGTCCGTACATGATCTGGCGGTAAAGAGAGGCATAAGAGGCGTCCTATATGAAAAAAGGTTGTGTTATTCAAATGACGAACAAAATCCGATGAGGAAGCCTAACACGGGTATGATTGATGATATTCTTATGAAGTGTAAAGACACGGTAATGCGTGGTATGAACTTTAGTCAACTTAAGGGATGTTCGTTGATGGTCGGAGACGCCAGTGGTCTGCCAGGGCAGTTCTCTGATTCGGATAAGGTATGTGCTGAGAATGCCGGTATTGACTATATGGACGTTATCACGTTTGTTGGTAAATAATTTTAGGTAGTTATGTGCAATATTATGAAGGTGAATAAAACGGCGATAGTTTATCATAAATCGGATTTAGATGGCGTTGTGTCGGCAGCCATCGCAACTATGTACGAAAACAGTAAAAACAAGGATGTTATTTATATCCCGTATTCGTATGAAGATGATGTTAAGAAAGTTACCAGCAAAGTGCGTGATTTAGATGTTGTTTACGTTCTTGACGTGTCTTTCGGATCCGATTCTAAAACTATTTTCAAAGAATGGCTTGATGAAGGAAAGAGCCTGATGTGGATAGACCATCATAAAGGAATTATTGAAGATAGTAAGACATGGGGGTTCGTAGTTCCGGGGTTGAGGAGAGTCGGTGTCGGTGCGTGCGCTCTGGCCTCGGACCTGCTGATGGGGAAGGTGCCGGCGATCGTCCGGTGCCTGTCAGACTACGATGTGTGGAATAAAGAATCTGAATTAGGCTGGGATACGGTAGTAGCTGTCCAGTATGCCTTGAGATCAAAAATAAGACTCAATGTGTTAATAGCATTGTCGTATTTGTATGACCATTTTAAAGAAGATATGAAGGACAATGAGGTTGATCTTATTTTTTATGATCTCGCTAAAGAAGGGCGTGCTATAATTAACTACATGGCTGGTAAAAACGAACAAGAGGTAAGTGCGTACTCGTTCGAAGCGTATGTTGATGAGGTGAAGGTCGTGGCGATGAATACTACAGAATTTAGCTCTAAAGTATTTGATTCTCTTACACCGGACTGGTTAGACGGTAGGAAAATTAAAGCCCTGATGCCATTTTGTATCATGCCAGGTGGTAAAGTCCGGTTCTCTCTTTATGAATGCGTAGAAGACAGCGCGGATTGCTGTGAGGTAAGTAAGAGATTCGGTGGTGGAGGACATGCTGGTGCTGCTGGATTCGTTATAGACGTATCAAGTGACCAGTTTAAGGACTTCCTTGAAAACCATAAACTTACTTCAATTCAATAAATTAATAAGGTCGTGTTTTAAATAGGATTGGTTTCTATCAATCCTATTTTTTTTTGTTGTGTGTGAGGTGGGTGGGTATGTGATGGGAGAGAGGGTAAAAGATGTTTATGTAATGTGGGAGATATGTGAGAAAGAGGTTTATGTCATGAGGGATATGAAAAAATGTTTATGTGATGGGAGAGAGGGGGTACCTATCACGAACCTCCCTCCCCCGAAACGCGTTTTCTCCCCCGCACCCCCTTCGCTGGAAAACCGGAAACGCGTTTTACCTCAAACCCACAAACTCTCTGATTATCAATCACTTATTTAAATTATTGATAATCAATGTGTTATTATAACCTATTGATTATAAGCCACTTAAATAAGAATATATCCTACATATTAATGTACGCGTGTAATACTGCTCTTGTGTTTTTTGTAACTTACTGATAATCAGATAATAGAATCGAAATTAATACAAGTTAACAAAAAAAAGATAGCATATATATTTGTAGTATTGACAAATGTCGTATATTTGCGTCGTGATCGAGAGAGATCAAATTAGTTAAGTAGTGATATACCATATATACGCCGTTGGCAGTATAATGGTTAAATCTCGTAGCCTGTTTGCGTTGTAAATAGGCTGCAAAATGAGGTGATATTGTTTAACAAATAAATACATAATGTTATGATTACAAAAAAAAATGTAAACAAGCTACAGAACGCTGTTATCAAAGAAAATGCTGCAAATTTGGTAGGTGCGGTTAAGTTGTACAACGCTCTATTTTCTAATGGTGCTGATTTGAAAGCTATTTGTAAGGCTTTAGAAATACCGGCAGAATACGCCGTAAAGGTAGCAGCCCTCGCCAAAGATAAAAAACGCCTGGTGACGGTATGTAGCCAAATGTTACCGAAAGTAGATGATATCTTTGTTAAGTTTACTTTATACTCTAAAGTGTATAAAGATACCAATGTAGACAAAGAAAAAGGAATTGAAGCCAAAACGGCTGATTGGTGCGCCGAGAATGTGGTTTACGGTAGCGAATATAAAGCATTTGGTTTTACTACTGCCGAATCATTGGAGACCAAAAAAAGTACTAAATGGTTGATAAAAGAAACCGACGAGTACAAAGCTACTTATGTGGCTGTTAAGATCAAATCTTATTCTATTCGCACTGTGGCAAAGTGTGTAAGTGAATACCTCGCACACGAGAGTACACAACAGTAACAAGGTACGGAGAGCGCCGTTAAGCTCTCCAAGGTTTGGCGCGTACCTTAACGCGCCTGTACGCCATTGTCAGTGGGTGAACGTCCCGCGTATGCTTTAGACTGAAGCTGACAAGCAGAGAGTTATTTTACATATTGGAGATAGATATACCGTTGCCCTTGCCGTTGGCAATTAAAGGGCTGGTATTACTGCATGAATCACCCGAATAGGCGTGATTTATGTTAGGTATGTGATTACAGTTTGGAAAATATGCCGTTGTACGAGGTTTATCTCCAGATCGAAACGTGTCTTACTTGCTTACACGAAAAACAGAACAAGGCTGTAGATTAAATTACAGGGTACAAGCATGTAGCCTACCATGTAGGGACGTGACGTATCAAAACGCAAGGACACAATCGCCTTTATTTGTGGCTAAGTTGTGTAGCAGACGGAAAATATAATAACACATAGTACGGGCCCGTACATAAGAACTACGTACTAATTGCGGGCTGTTGGTTGTAGCATAAAATTCGTACAGGATAGGAATGCGCGTTCGGTTCGATTCCGGAGCAACCTCTAAATTATAAACAATATAATAACATGGAAAGGAAATTTAAATCTTATATGGTAGATGTCCGCGGTCTGTCCAGGAAAGAAGCTAAAGAAAAGCGGAAAAGAGCGTATCGTGAATTTATGTTGTATCGTGATCTTAAAGAAGCGTATCATGCCGATACCGGAAAAGAAAAGTGCAAGCGTAAAGTTCATACGTCAAGAACGTACGTTAAGGAAAATATAAACAGTATTTAAATATGAATAGGGTTGTTTCGAATATCGGAGCAGCCCTATTTTTGTATCCTACTCTTTCTATTTACGGGTAGGATATTCTGAGAGTGAACGGCGGATGAGATCTATATTGGTCTAAAACGAAACTAAAATATGAGAGTTTGGATATAATGCCGGTATTTTGTCTATATATTGTCGTTAAAATTGGTCTAAAACGAAACTTTAGGCGGTTTTCTGACCCAAAATAGGACGTCGGATGCCGCCTTTTTCGTCTCTATGGATTGAAAATTAGGCTTATTGTATTTTTCTTAAAAATTAGGTATGCTTGATTATCAATTAGTTAGGTTTTATAATTCCCGTATTTTCGGACATACTTATTGTATTTTTTTTATTTTATGTGGTGGTTTTTATTAGTAGCTGACTTGTATTTTCTGTCGGTTGGTATTCGCTCTATGTTGGAGTACGGACCGGATCAGTATAATATTGTAATGGTCTTTTGCTTTTCTTTATTGGCTTTGATTATAGGCTTAAATATCTATCTTGATAGAAGGAGCAGGCGGTAGGGCGTGGGTTGAAGGCTCTCTATTCTCTCTATGGAATGATATTATCTCCAAACACCCCATACTTCATGCCAGAGTATAAGCTTGTAGCGCTCTCCGTATGCCTGTAGTGAGGCCGAGAGCGCAGGTTCTATGCGGAAAGTCGGAGGATTAGATGGGGTTGGAGAGGGGGAGAGGGAGGGCACTCCCTACCAACAAAATTCAATAGATAAGCGTTTTAAAACAGTATTCTGTAGGTTTTCCCACAAAATTAAGGATTACAGTGCTTTAAAACAGCATAATATGAGTTTCTTCCCACAAAATTCAATAGATTAGTCGTTTAAAACGGTATTCTATATGTTAGTAGTAAGTGAAATGTTTAACAATTAAAATATGGATGGTATGAACGTATATGATTTTGCACCCGATTTAGATTTGAGTAAAGAAGTAGAAGGTTCTATTTTTGGGGTGAAAGGAATAGAAGGCAGTGATGGTATAGTATATGCTAAGGTAGTTCGCTGTGTAGCCGTTAAGGATTACGGTTGTGAGAGGTGTATTTTTTATGATTGTTATAAGGATAAATGTTTGTTATCGTGTAGTGTTAGTTGTGTAGATGGAGACCGGATTTGTAGGTACGAACAGGCTGCCATAGAGGGGGAGTAGGCGGCGTCTTGGGCTAAGGCCTACGGTTGTAGGTGGAACGTAGGTCGGAGCAGAGCCAGGACAGTTTATTGTGGAACGTAAAAAAATAAAAAGGAGGAGATAGCGATATGAAAAAGGCATTTAAGATATTTTCTATTATGTTAGTCATAGAAATAGTGCTGATAGCTATTTTAGATGCTATGGCGTAAGTGAGAAAAATTTCTTCATTAATTTTCTTATGCTTTAGACAAAGTGCTCCCGTCTGCGAAGATCGGAGCACTTGCTTTATGGGATTCATGGTGCGGTAGGTCGGTTCGATTCCGGCGATCTCACACAACATTAAAACAAAGGAGGAAAGAAAATGAAAGATGGTATTACATTACATCCAGAACACGGATTGAATCCGTCTATAGAAGTCTGCATGATATGTGGAGAAGAGATGGGGATTGCTTTATTAGGGAATAACATCAAAGGGCAGGCGCCGCATCATATATGCACGGGAGAAATATGTGACAATTGCAAAAAGATAATAGATGACGGAGGCTGTTTTATTATCGAAGTTGAGGATGGATCAGATCAAAAGAATCCGTATCGTACAGGGAGATATTGTGCGATAAAGAAAGAGGTGGCAAAGAAAATATTTGGACAGGAGCATAGTGTTGTGTACATGGAAAAGTCTGCATACAGTCAAATAATACCACAAAAATAAAGAAAGATATGTTTACAAAAGAAGAGCGATTATTCATTTGGAAAAAGGTATATGAGGAGATCGAAAGATCAGAGAATGGGGATTATATATGCATCATGTTGAGAAGTATAGTATTTAATTTTTTCAGAACTTCTAAAAAAATAGAATCCATTTATGGGTTATATTTAGATAAACTGGTGAAAACATATTTCCCGGAATTGGAGGAAAAGAAAAGTATGGCTACAGAACCAGAAGAAGAATGGAGGATATATGGATGGTTTGGTTGTCTTAGTCCAGAAACGAAGGAGGTAAGGCTGAATATTGTGAAAGATATTATAAAAGAATTAGAATAGTATTTTTGTTAATCTATTTTATTCATCAAATTAAGTTTTGGGTTTTGGCATGTCGGTTCGTGAGAATAGGCATGTCTATTTCTGTATCATAGAGGGATGACGCGGCGTGCCGGCATGTACGTGTCGGTTCTGGTTCGAATCCAGGCATTCAACAAACATAAAATTAGATTAAGATGAGAATATACAAAAATGACGTAGTAAAAGTTACGGTCGTGTCAGCGGAAGGAAAGTTATTGGCGCCATCTGTAGAGGATAGCGGGTTCACATCTTTAGCTGGAGTAATATCTTATGCTAAGACAAAGGTTAGACCAGGAGCTAAGAAGCCTTTTGTGTTTGAGATATACAACAAAACGAGGGAGGAGTACGGACGATATAATAATTGTGGAGGAAAAATATGAAATATAGAGGGATATTGCTTCCAATGATATTAGCAGCAATGAGCGGAGATGATACCTTTATGTTAAACACTAAAAGGGGAAAAGGAATGCAGTCTACATATAGAAGGGAAAAGATTGTCAGAACAGAAAAAGAATTTGATATTAATGGTACTAAAGTAATGGCATACTCAAGAAAGGATGCCATTAAAAGATTAAAACATAAGAAGTAGAAAACGGATTTTTATGTTAATGTTAGTTTTTTCATTTTTATTGAAAGGAGCGCCGGCCTGTGAAGGTATGCGCTCTTTGTATTTATATAATGCATAAAACAATAATAAGATGACAGATAATAACATAGATGTGAATATCGTACCTGTAAAGAATGGTGCGAAACGTGTTGTGGTATCATATTACCATTATTCACGCAAGGACAAAAATCACATGAGTTCTCAAACGGATTACGTGTGGGAAACAAAGAATGAAGAAATGTTTAAATACTTTGAGGCCAGGAGGACAAAAGTATTTTATAGTCAGATTCGTGCCATGTGTAGATTCTATGGCAAGAAAAATGTACGTAAATACAAAAAGTTATGATATTAAAAACGACAACCAACGAATTTTGTTTCATTAACGTAAGTTTTTATGAAACAGTAGCAGACCCGCGTCATTTCTTTTCACAGGAATATGATGAGATGCCGGAATATGAAGAGGAATCGGATTTTGATTTTGATTCTTATTGTAATGCGTTCATGCCTTATGTGCAAGAATGGGCGGACGAGGTTAAAAAACGTCTTTTAGTATATGGTGTAAAAGATATAAAGGTAACATCAGTCGGACACCCAAGAGAGTATAACTATGGTACTGATTGGATGGAGGTAGAGGTGGAGTTCTGTGATGGGTGGCGACAGGCGATGTTATCCAACATTGGTAAGATCATTGATGATGATAGGTGTAAAAAATATGCTGAGGTAAATTATAAATCAGTTCAGGGTTACATATTTTTCGGGCCTGAAAATCTAAAGGAATTTGAGAAAGAGATAATAGAAAAGAATCCAAATTCAGGATATGATCCGGCAGTGCTATTAAATATGTATCTATCTTTGGCTTTTGTAAAAGAATTTGGGTTCGTAGCTGAAGATGCGTGGCATGGTGTAGTATTGAACGCCTTCCATTATCTACAATATCATGATTTCGCAACAACAGAAACGCCTATACCAGAAGGTTCGGAGTATTTATTCAATGACGTGCATACAGCAGAAGCCGACGAACTATATCACCATGTTCTGGATAAATACGGATGGGCGTGGCGTGATCCGAAATATAAGTCAGAAACAGAATTATGCGCAATGTTAAAATGGGCAAAAGAAAAAGGCTTGACCATTGAAGAGTTAAGTATTTAATTGTTAAACATAAGGCAGTATTGGTGCGTGAGCATAGGTGCTGCCGTTAAAATATTTTATAAGATGAAAAAAGAAGAGATTCAAACTATTTTATACACAATCAAAGAAGGAGACAGTATTAAGATCAAAGTACAAGACAAAAGTGAAGAAATAAGACTGCGGGATCATGTAAGAAGAACGCAGAAATACGGATACAGGTTTTGTTTGTCTCATTTACATGATGGAATTTTCTATCTGGAGAAGTTGGAAGAAGGGGATAAGGATAAATACTATAGAGTAATAAACAGAGGAAATGGAAAGACCGGAGTATAATAAACTACGCAAAATGGCTAAGACTACTCCAGGTCTGATAGTGGACGAGGCGCAAAACATGATGCGTGTATCGCTATACGATAATGGGGAACTTAAGAAGGTGGTAGTAGTAATGAAATGCGATTCTTTTTTACAGTCAAAAAGTAACATAGAAAAGATAATGTTATTATCATCTTCTATAGAAGATAGAAAAAACAAAGAAAAAAATAAAACAAAATCAGAAAATGAACAGAATAACAAAAATAAGAGAAGAAATAGGGGGAAAACAGGTTGATTTAACCTTTTACGGGCGCTTTTGCAGCCTTATCGAAGGTGATAGAAAGATAATACTAAGGGCGATAAAAAACGGTCGTAAAAAAGGCGTAATCGGGGCCATTCAGCCTGGGAGACATGACAGAATTTGGACCACGTGGTCTATTGCTTTTGATGATCTGAAGGTGGGGGATACAGTAGAGTTCACTACATCTGGAAAATATAATCCCGGATTTCATGCCACGGAAACGTATGTAGGATGTGTAGAATGGATAAAAGGGTCGGAATGTGCGATAAAAACCGGCAATGGAATGGCGGCAGTATTAATTAAACACATAGAAAGGGTGATAAAATGATGGATTTAAGAATGTTTATAAACCTATTTCAGGAGATTGAGGTAGAGAACTTGTTTAAGGCGTTAGATTTATGTATGGAATATGCAAGATTAGATTTGCATGTGTTTAATGTAGGAGCTTATGTAACGTGTTCGTACAGCAATGATCTTGAATCGCTTTCACAGGCAGAAGGTTGCAATGTGAATATGATAATAGAGGTACCCTACTTATTCGAAGCATTCATGGAATACGCTTCACCGGAAATGAAGTTGTATTATGAAAAACTAACAGAGATAGTATAATATGAAAGAAGAAGTAGAACGGATAAAGAAGTTGGTAGGCATAGATCATAACAAATGGGAGCAACCTTGTACATGTGATAAATGTAAGAATATGTGTAAGGTTCCTTGTATTGGTACGCCAAAAGACATAGAAGCTATCATAGATGCAGGATATGCTGACAGGCTAAAAGAGACAATGTGGATGGTGGGGTATCTTGCAGTGAAAGAAAAACCAATAGCGATGATCCAACCAACAGAGAAAGACGGGTGGTGCGTGTTCCGCCGGCCAGACGGTCTCTGCGAGCTGCATGACCGTGGACTAAAGCCGACTGAAGGAGTTCTGGCTTCTTGTAAGGTGGTTGAAGAAGACAATGTCCCAACATACGAAACATCCGTACTTAGAGCAGTAGCTCATGAGTGGGTTAAGGTAGAGAACTTCGCAACTATAATGAGGGTCGTTTTTAAATTTTTGCATGAAAATGAACGTAGAAAATAAATTAGATAAAGTGGTTAATATCCTAAAAGAAAAAGGATTTGTAGTATATAGAAAGGGCGGAAAGGAGCCAGGTGTGTTTTACGCTAAAGAAGGTGACAGCCGGATAGGATTCGTTTATCCCAACAACGGATATATATATGATAGAATAAAAATGTGGTCTTTTTCAAGGATATATAAACCACATAAGAAAACCGGGTCTTCGTGTTTAATGAGCGTCAGCGACGAATTTACGATAGAGAATGCGATTAAGAACATAGAGGATAGACTGTGGGTGAATTATATAAAAGATGGTAACAGAAAACGACCAGAAGAATATAAAAATATAAGAGAATTTGTTGGTAGCTTCACTAAATTCTACAACTCTGTAGAATTAGTTGAGGTTAAGTAGTTTTCCATGCGAGTTAGTTGCCGGCACTGGTCTGTGAAGATAGGTGCCGTTTTTTTTATTCAAGAAAGGAGGACAAAGATGGGAAAAAGAGACAAGGAGATACCTTATGAGGTAGTCATACAGGAAAGAAAAAGAGTGGATTTATACGGTAACGTAGTGTATTATATCTATTGGTTTGATAAATATGGGTACAATATCACAAACGAATGGAAATTCTGGAGCAAGGGTCCGAAAAAGAAATACGATAGAGTCAATCGTTATCTAACAGATAGTTGGTTGAAGGAATACTGTAAGAATAACAATTTAAAGATAAGTAGAATAAAGGAATGAAAAAGATAAAAGTAGACAAAGTGATATTATATTACATGGATCGGGTAGACCCTGACGGGAACCTATACCGGTTCTATGTATATAAAGACATGGCATCTGAAATAGAATACTTTTGCACGGAAGAGACAGGTAATATGACTATACCAATCGGAGAAGGAAAGTATATTGAAATCGTGCCAAGGGAAATAGTGAAAATACCGGTAAGGGGATATAGGAAGCTTACTGGAATATGGAATCGTGAAACATGTAACGGGAAGGGATGGTATAGGCTTTTTAATTATTTCAAATACAAGCCAGACATATGTTATATTAAAAACATAGGGCGTGATAAAAATGGAAACACAAGATATGAAATATCATTATTTAATGCCACTATGAATGTGACAAGGTATTTTAATCTGTGGAGAATGAAGCCAGGGATGCATGCTATGATAACAAACGAGTACGGAGTCTTGGATATTATAAAAGAAAAATTCGATAACATAAATATAGTGGAATATAGTGGAATATGGATTTAAATAAAGGCGATTATATACTATTTTACACCATACATGTCGTAAAATAGTATATAATCGCCACCTAAAATAATAGTTTATGACATTCAAAGAATTTATGAAAGAAGTAGGCTATGACCTGATGACTACCTTTTGGGAAGATTTCAGCATAGCTGACAAGTATGGTATAGCAGGTGTCAAAGATACCTACAGACGTGCGTTTAATGAATGGAAAGACGATTATAAGTTCTTTACAGAATTGACGCTGGTATTGAATCATAAAATCTGGCAGCATTATGAAAGCAATCGTGAACTGGCTGCACTGTATGACCGGTTGTGGCGAGAAGCTGATGAGTATGCCATGAACAACTTTAAGGGAGAAGAACTTGATTATTATTACAGAGTAACAGATTAGAAAGTGATTATGAAAAATACGATAGTAACAGGCAGCCTAATTGTATTCAGTGACGGATTTGTTTGGAAAAGATTGTCCAACGAAAAAGCCTACAAGATATGGGTGTCGGCAGAAAATGAAGATTTTGAGTTATACAAGGTGAGAGTAGATGATGAGTCCGAGTCATTGATAGAAAGTTTGGAAGATTTACAGGATGCCCTTAAACAGGGTCATTATGTATGTATAGAAGTAGGTAAGCTACCGTATAGCATAGATTTGAATTATTTACGAAATCTGCAAGAGATGTCGGTGACAGCCGTGGATGATCTAATGGGATTAAAAGAACGTAGCAGGGAAGAGGCATTTAACATCATTCAAGAGTGGACCAAAGAGTTTACAGAAAAATATGGGAATTATTATTTTGATGGCTCATACTATGATGAAATAGATGCATTTATCGAAGAAAAATTAAGAACTATTTAAAATATAAAGACATGGAAGACGATCTTATTACAACAAAAGAAGTAGGCGATTATCGCATTAAAGTGTATTATTGCCGTGATTCAGAATGCCCTATAACTAATTGGGGTTTGTTTGGGTCATTCTTTTTTGAATACTCTGATATGCATCGATTGCATGATGAATGCAATTGGAAAACTTTCTTCTACGATAACAAGCATGATCTTAGAGATGTTATTGATGCTATTGTAATGAAGCATATAGAACAGAAAGACATTGTAAAATATTTAAAGAAAGGGGAAGCGAATGGGATCTCATTCACATACAACAGAGGTGGCAATGTATGGGAGTTGAAGCATAAGACAAGTCCATATATAGGTCAAGAGTTTTTTCCAAGTGATTTGACGGACTTTGATTGCAGAGGAGAATTAATAGAGGATCTGGATGATGAAGACCTGTTAGATATCATATCCAAATATGGAAAAGATGTGGTAGCTATAGAGTGGTCAACAAGGGGTTATAGTCAAGGTGATTATATAAAAGGGATAGCATACGTTACAAAAGAAAAATATGATAATGAAGTCTGCAACAAAGAAGGAGACTGGAAAGAAGATTGTGCCAAGATTATAGATAATGAAGTAAAGTCCATAGGTATGTGGATGTGGGGAGATGTAAAAGGGTACGTTCTTGAAAAGAAGGTAGCATTTACCAAGAAATACAAAGACAAATCAAGAGAGGATGAAGATTGCGAAGAATGGGAAGAGGTTGATTCTTGCTGGGGATGTTACGAGGAGACAGATGAATTGATAAAGGAAGTCATGATAGAGAATGGCTTAGAAGAATAGGTTATAATGGCTGATAGTGACGGACGCCACAGGAGACAAGTGGGTAAAGTGCGAAGAGCTCCGGTTCAGGGGAGACGCGGCCTGCTCTGCGTGGCGTAAGGCTACAGTAGATGAAATTATTGAACATTTTAAAAACAGATAATTATGGGATATATATGTACAAGATGTGGTGGAACAAATGTTACCTGTGAAGCTATAGTAAATCCGAATACCGGAAAAATAATAGATTATTTTGATGGATCTTTCATGCATGCTATTTGCGCGGGTTGTGAAAATGAGGTAATAATATCTAACGTTGAAGGAGTCAAACATGAAATTGATTTAAGGTTTCATGAATTTGTAGAAAGAACAGGGAAAGAGCCTGAATACGTAGAATGTCAGATTGTATGGAAAGAGACAGGAAATGAACAAAGAGAGACAATAAAACTATCATTGAGCATCAACGATGATGATAATGATGATGTTTTTTATTATTGCAATGGGATAGAATCGTTTAAGCAACTTGCTGAATACGGAATGGGAGAATTTATCGTAACATTTTGTTGGAGTTTCTTTTAAGAAACATATATAGTTATCATTTTTAATAACATATCTTATGAAAACACAAGAAGAATACGCATTTGAAATTGACGAAATTGTTCGTCGGGATGTGGAGAGCTGCCAGAGCGACTGGTTTAGAATCGACAAGGAAATATTTATGCAACCGGAAAACAGGAATAAGATATTTATTCTTGGAACCCGGAAGACCGGATGTGATTTAATAATACTGGGTGGCACTAATTGTGATGAAGGCAGTATGGATTGGCTTTTTGGAAGTCTTGGCAATGAAAACTTCTATGTATGTCAACCGGTATCTTTCTATAAATCACAGCGAGAAATTAAGAAAGTGAATCCTTTGTATGCTTTCAAGGTGGCTACCGCTTATTTTAGAGAACAAGGGATGATTCCGGTATTTGAAGATGCCGAATGTAAATTAATGAAATTATAAGTATAACGATTAAACCAAAATGATATGGAAACTACAAACAGACTAACTTATTTAAGTACAAAATTCTTTACAGAAAACAAAGAAGAATATAGAATAACAGTTAGAATCTCTTTGGATGATGACTGCAAAAATAACATATGCGACTGGAGCATAACAGCCGACGTTGACTGGAAAAAACAAGTATGGAAAATATGAGGATTACTTAGGAGGCTGCTGCTATGATGAAGTTGCAAAACATTTTCCGGAATTGGCAAAATTCATATCGTTGCATCTTTGTAACCATTATGGTGCTCCTATGTATCCGGTGGAAAATGGCATATATCACGTTAGAAGAAGTGGTATGTCTGTGGCAATGGAGTATTTGCGTATATCAGAACAAGAATGCGCAGAATTATATAAAGCCTCTGAGGATAAGTTGTATTTCAAGTATATGCTTTTCAATCTTGGGATTGTGGATAGATGGAAAAGAGAATCAGAAGAACTTATTGCGGAACTTGAAAAATTGTGTGGCAAGAAATGGGTAAATCCGTATACGCCGGAAAAGGAAAGGTTTACTTTGACATTAACGGACGAGGAACGTTTGCTTATTGAAGAGCGCATTAAAGCTGGGTATTATTCCGCAGAAAATATCGAAAAATGTAGGGAAGAGACTCATAAGGCAAAGATGTTGAAAAAGCGTGCTGAAATTTGTGAGCGATACGATAAGAAAATCAGACAAGCAGAAGCAGAAAAGAAGATAATGCTCTGTGTGTTTGATTATGGGGTGTCTACTGATAATGTTATATATTATCCTCACACGAACACTTTGTCTTTCAATTGGAACAATTATGGAGGAAAAATCACACAGGAAGAGTTTGATGATTTTGTAAATAACGTAGACCGCTCTCAGTTGCCGGAAGGCATCAAGTTTGAACTTAAATAAAATATTAGATATGGAAAGATTGAATTTTGAAACATTGTTTCGTGTCGTAAGATGGGATTACAATCGCTGCTTTAAGGATGAATCACTGGATAAGGATTTGTTCGTAGAAAAATATGGACGGGTTATGGGTGAACATTATTATAACAAGTTTGTCCATGAGTTTGACGGGAATATCCTGAAGATGGTTGGTTACTTCAGAGGCTCCGAAAAAGAGGGGCAAGTCTTCTGCGATATGATAACCGAACGTATTGAAAAATACGAAAAGAGAATGTCATATAATAAAAGTAGGTTAAATAATTAAAAAGATATTTATATGAACAATTCAATGGTCGCTCACTTGTGGGCAAACGAAAAGCAAGAATCTGCAAATGGTAGTAATTTTTATTTTGAAGGTGAAAGTATTTACTCCTATGGAAGGCATTTTGAGGTCGGAAGAATCGTGCGAAACAAGCGTGGAGAAAAGGCGTATTTGATTAATGATACATACTATTCTTCTACTACAAGCAAGCATCAATATTATGTTCGTGAAGCAATACCAACTGGCTCAAAGGTGTTCTATGTTGAATGTAATATATCATATTGTATCGGCAACATGCTCTTTGTTACCAATATGTTGGAATGTATTAAAGATGCTATTAAAAAATACAAAAAAGCCAGAACTGAATTGTCTTATCGGGATGTTTGGGGGAATTTTAAAAATCTGATGGATTACATTGAGTTCTTCGATATGGGAACTCCCCAGCGTCTTCTTAAAAAGAGTGCAAACGAATGGCTTGGGACTAACCATGAATTATCATGGAAATCAGATAAGATTAAACGTGAACATGTCCGTGAATTGAAACATATTTTCCAGATATTGTTGAATCATAAAGCACTGGAAGTCCTTGGAACTGTTAATGTGATTGTAGATGAAGTTTGTGGTGAAGGAACTTATTTGAAATATCTGGAAAGAGTTGAAAAATATAGAATAAATATAGAAACAAAACAGGAAAAAAAGCGAAGGGCAAGGGAAGAAGAATTAGACAAATTTCGTAAGGATTTTTATGAAAGATTAGAAAAATGGAAGTCGGGAGAACTTAATTTCTTGCATTCATATTATTTTATTGATTGTGCTGACGTAAATGCTTGGATGCGTATAAAAGGAGGAATTATTGAAACAAGCAAACAAATAAAAATCGGGATAGAAGAAGCCAGAAGAATGTGGCAGGTGGTGTTGCTGTTGCACCGGGGAGGCCAGTTCCGGCATGGTCTGGTAGAGGACATGAATGGCAACAAGTGGAGCATAAACCGGTATGAAAACGATATACTGACAGCCGGATGTCATCGTATTGCGTATAGCGAGATGGAAAGTATTGCTAAACAACTGGGATGGGTGTAAGTAGCCCATCTTATTTCATAACAACTAAAAACAAGAAAAATATGAAAGATTCAATTATTGTCCCGTTTGATTTAAATACGGCGAGAAAAATTAAAAGCGGAGAAATAGAAGGTTCAGTATTAATTGGTAATATTAAAATAGAATTTGTATATGAGTCAAAAGACTGTGCAGATCGTTATAATTTACTTTTTGTAAAAAAAGATGAATCTGGGATAAGTGCTATATATGCCGATACAGAAGGTCGTACTTTTTTCAACAACGATCTGGAATTGGAAGTAGAGGCTGGAGCGTATTTCAAGAAAGGAGATATATTAATAAGCACGCTTGGGAACCCATTTATATATAATGGTATTATTAATAGAGAAGGAGATATGGGATGCATATATGGTATATCGGCATATGGCGAGATTATATCTGAAGAAGTTCCAATATGGACAAGTGTGTGTGGTGAGGATAAATCCAAGTATGTTAGATTAGCCACAGAGGAAGAGAAAAAATCTTTTGCTGAAAGAATTGCTAATACAGAAAACCTTAAAAAAGCAGGAATAATAAAACAATATCTAAGTAAGTACGAATATTTACTTGACGGACAAAAGAAATACGATTTTAAGCCATTCGATCAAGTATTGGTGAGAGCAAGCAATTTGGGAAATTGGAATCTACACTTATTTGCCAGAGTAAGAGAAGAAGAATATAAATATGAATGCTTGGGAGGTTTGAGATACAAAGAGTGTATCCCATACCAAGGAAATGAGCATCTTTTAGGAACTAATAAAAGCAAATAAGATCATGGAACAGAGAACAGCAACAATTCCGTTTGATTTAGAAACGGCGAAAAAAATAAACATAGGGGAAATAGCAGGTCGTATTGTGACAGAGAAAGGACAAAATAGAGCAGAAATCGTATATGAAGACAATTCGTCAAATTGTCCGTTATTGGTTGTAATTCATTCGATTTCTGTATCGGCAGACTGGTTTTCTGCTACAGGAAAAGCACTTAGCAGCGCAAATCGACTCCTTCTTGAAGTTCCAGAATATACTACGTTTAAAGATGGAGAGGTGTTAAGTAATAAAGATGGTAGCTATATCTTTATTTTAAATACACATGGGAAATATTTAACGTCTTTTTATGCCTCTTTAAATCAAAAAGGTATTCTTAAAATAGAAGATGGTTTATCTGCTTGGGAAAATCAGATAGAAAAATACAGATTTGCCACTGAGTCCGAAAGACAAAAGTTGGTTGACGCATTAAAGGCAAGCAAAGAACCTAAAGCTAAAGAGTATTTGAAACGCTTCTTCGGAATTGAAGAAAAACCGAAATATGAGTTTAAGCCGTTTGACAAAGTGCTGGTAAGAAAAGAAGGAAATAAAAAATGGAATATCAGTTTGTTTGCAAGGGAAATTGTGGACGATTATAATAGATTGCCTTATAAGTATGAATGTTCCAATGGAACATTATGGGATTATTGCATTCCTTTTGAGGGCAATGGATGTCTTTTAGAAACTGCTGAAAATCCAGAAAAATGAAAACGATAAAGTTATCTGATTTTTATCCTTATGACAGAAACAAAGGAGGAATACAGGAATTGCATCATAAAATCGAGTCCAAAACACTTCAGTATTGGGGTGAAGATAGTGGTATTCTGATCGGCATCACTCCGATATATAAGATACGTTTGTGGAGCGAAGAAGTGAAAGTTGTAAATGATAAAATGACAAATATGAAAACAAGAACATACGAAGGGGTGCAGCACGGAGACTGGGTAAGATGTGTCTTATGTGGAGCACAAATGCTTCTTCCATGTGGAGCTGACAAATGTCCGGAATGTAGCAGTAAAGATACTTTAATGTGGGTAGATGAGAATAGGCAAGAAATGGACGCTAAACATCTGGATTGTCTTGTCCCAATACGCAAATTGGAGTTACAAGAATATCTGTCCCCAGAAATTTTGAAAATGGAACATATATGAAAATAGAATACATACAAAAATGTAAATGCGGCGCAGTCACTATCAGATTTGATAATGGTGCTTCGAATAGCATGTTTTGAGAAACATTTGAAAAATTGGATTTGGATACTGGTGATGCCACATGGCTTCACCAGTTCTGCTGCTGCTGCAACCACTGCGTCAACCATTGGGGAATAGACTTATGCGGGTGTGGATCAGGACAGAAGGTAGGAAAATGTGAATGTGGATCCCAAAAGGCGCATGATGTATTAGGGGTTAAATATGATTCGTTTGGAGCAATATTAAAAAACTTTGGATAATGGATATAGTAAGTAAATACGCCGCCTTGTTAGGACAACAGAAGCTAAAAGAATCATTTGTGAAAGATTTGGAGCTTGTATTATCAAGAAAAAATCCTAATATAGAAAAAGGGAAACTTAATTTCATTCGTTATTCAGAAATGAAAAATTGGAGTGTAAGAGAGTTGTTTGGTGAAGACTTGGAACAAGCTGATAGGGCTTTAATAAACAAGGTGCATCATATGCTATTTGATATAGGTTCGGATTTTGAATCGGTTATAAGAATGCTATATAGCTTTCGTAATGGACCTAAATCGGGGATAAAAGTGGCGGATCCGGAGGATAATTACGAATGGACTAACAAGGACGGAAATGAAAAATATTCTACTAAAAATCTCCCAAAAGCGCATTTTAGATGGGATTGGAGAAGATATACCTTATCAAAAGAATCCGTTGATAAAATAACGGAGTTTGTAGACACCATATTAGAATCATAGAGAAATTATGAACGAAGTAATTTTAAGCAACATGTTAGGATGTCAGACATATTGTATATCAGACAGTCCTTCGAATAGATACTGTCTTATTGGGCCTATTGAGTGCAATGAGAAGTTAATAGAAGTGTTTAAGAAGGGGATAACAGTAAAACTCAAATACGTGGAAAAACGAGTCCTGGATACATTTACGGACAACGGAATCAACCTGAGCAATTACACTCACTGTATTATTGTGAAGCGGAATTTTTATCTCGCTTGGTAACAGTAAAATACAAACGATATGAATAATTTTGTAATAGATACTCCAGATAATTTCTGGCAAATAAGATGGCTTGATAAGTATATGGAAGTCCACAAAGGGTTCATAGCTGGTGGATGTTTTAAGAATATCCTTTCCGGAGAAAAAGTAAAAGATATTGATATTTTCTTTGAAAGTGAAAGCGATTTTCAGGAAGCTGTTAATTTGTTCAATGATGGAAGACATCAGAAAGAAGGATGGAAATTTAAGTATAGGAATGAGAAGGTATACGCATTCCAGAAAGAGGGAGAAAAGGTATGGGTAGAGTTCATAGAGTCAGAGTTCGGAAAGCCAGAAGAGATTCTCAGGAGCTTCGACTTTACTGTGGCAAAAATGGCCTACTATAAGGAGCCTAAATACGAAGAAAAAGAAGATGATTATTTTCCGTTCTCATCTGCAAGTATAGTAGCATACGAGTACAAACTACTCTATCATGAGAAATTCTTCGAACATCTTCATATGAAGAGACTGGTTATTGACGAGAATATCCCTTTTCCGGTAAGTACATGGGAGCGCTCATATCGGTATAAAGGATATGGTTACAATATGTGCCGGGAGACAAAGAAAAAACTTCTACAGGCTATTAAAGGTATAAACGTAGAGGAGGAAGATGTATCTTTGTACACTACTGGAGGATGGGATTAACTTATAAAACATAGATATATGAATACATCATTTGAGAAATCTAAAAACAGTACAGATGAATGGTACACACCTAAAGAAATTATAGACGCTTTAGGGGAATTTGATTTAGATCCATGTGCGCCTATGCGTCCGTTATGGAGGACAGCCAGGGTTATGTATAACAAAGAGCAAGATGGATTAAAACAAAAATGGGAAGGAAGGGTATGGTTAAACCCACCTTATTCAAGACCGACTATAGAGCATTTTATTACTCGTATGGTAGAGCACAATAATGGAATAGCTCTTCTTTTTAATCGTCTTGACAATAAGATGTTTCAGGATGTTGTATTCCCGAAAGCAAAAGGTATATTGTTCATGAAAGGAAGGATAAAATTCCACAGAGAAGATGGAACAATAGGTGAAAGTCCAGGATGTGGGTCTATTCTGGTTGCATTCGGCGAAGAGAATGCGGAAACATTAAGATCTTCTAATATTGAAGGAAGATATATACAGGTCAATCAAGAACCGTGTAACACCCATGTAGATTGGGAACAACGTAGATACGAGATAGCAAAAACCATACTTCCTATCACATCCGTATCAGGACGTGGACCTCACGGTGAATTAATATTGGAAGCGTGTGATAAGGCGGCTGAATTAGCTGTAATATATGCGGATGCTTTAATTAAAGAACTGAAATGAAATCAACAGTATATGCTCATCTTGAGAATGATTATAGATTTTATAGACTTCCTCTATTTAGAGCTACGGCTGTAAAATACGGATGGAATAATCCTATAGGGGAAGATAGTGGGAGAGAGAAAAAAATATAATTCACAGTATTAAGTAGATATATTATGAGCACAAGTAAAGAATACAAGGCGGTAAGAAACTGCATACTAAATGAACTTCACCTTACCAAAGAAGATATAATCAAAAACATAGAACCATTATTGGAAAAGCTTGTAAAAAGGTGCATGCATAATACATACGGAGGAAACAATCAGATAGAAAATTGGATCAGATGTATGGTAAATGACGAACTTAAACAAAAAGAAGGCTATGGTTTTGTAAGGAAAATATGTGGGGAGGTTATAAAAGATCATGTGTTGAATGAGTTGAACATAATTGTAAGACCAAAAAATGAAAGATGCGTATGTGAAAATAGAGTACCATCAAGAAAAGATGGTTTGTATCTAATCTACGGAAACGGACACGCTGAGCCGTTTGCTGGAGAGAATTTCAAAAAGAATGTGCGTTATATCGGATTAAAGCACAAAGACGTATCGTTTGCTATCTCACTGACGGAGCATGATAGCGTACAATTGCTTGACGATGATAGCCGTGAAAAATCCGGAAGTGAGACATATTACGAACGTAAATGTGATGCGCTGTTTGACATTGACGGACGCGGCAATACGGAACGCCTTGTGGCCAGAAATCCAAAGTTGAAAAATTTGCTGAAAGATGGCGAGTATATACCATCTCTTGGTCAATTAAATTTAATGGCCCATTATATGGACGAACTAAACAAAGCATTCGCTTATGTTTCGGCATCTCCCCTCTCCTCGACGTGGTATAGATCCAGTACCGAGAGCAGCCCGAGCGTCGCGTGGTACGTGGACTTCTCCATTGGTAGCGCGTACTACAGTGACAAGTACAACAGTAGCAGGGTTCGGGCGGTAATTGATTTTTAAAAAGGATTACAATGATAACATCGGTAAAAATAAAAGACAACACAAAAACTCCTTTTGAATATGCTTCTGACATAGAAGCATTTGAAAATGGCAGAGAATTTATTTTCAAGCCAGGAGTGAACGTAATTATAGGTAAAAACGGTAGTGGAAAATCAACCTTGCTTAACATCATATCAATGTATGCGTTATGTGAGAAATCCATGTGCTCTGAAATACCGATCGAGGCACTGGATTTTCCACCTATATTTGATGATGATGATGACAAGGTTCTTGATGGGATTGACATATCATCCGATTATGCAGGGAAAGTATTCCGTTTATTGCCATCGGCGGAGATGAATCGAGATAGTGTATTAAAAAACATCAGCAACTTAGATTTGTATGTGAATAATATTCGAAGATCTTATGGAGAGAAAGTGGTATTATCATTGGAATCACTTTTCAATTTAATGTTCGGTCAAAAGGATTATACATTTCCAATACAAGATCTTGTAGAATACAAGAAAAAATCAAATGCGTTTTGGATTAAAAGAATTGATAACCTGTTGAAGTATTATGAAAGAAACCGCATAACATTAACAGAAAGCAGTTTTGAATACACGGTTCTCATGGATGAGCCAGATAGGAATCTTGACATTGACAACATAATGCAAATTTATAATGTATTGTCATTCCATAAACCACAAACACAAATTATAGCCATAGTACACAATCCGGCATTGATTTACAAGTTAAGCAAATTAGATTGTGTGAATTTCATAGAGATGACAGAAGGGTATCTTAATAAAACTTGTACATTTGTGTCCAATTGATCAAGGCATTTATATGTCATTTTAACACATTTTTTATAAATCAATTAATTATTCATTTTTAAGTTACAGTCATGAAAACATTAAAAGAAAAAGACAAACAATCTTTTTTAGCAAGAAAAGAAGAAGTTTATTCCTTAATAATGGAAATGGGATCATTATTGGCAGATTATGATCATCAATGGTCTAATGAACTAAGAAGAAAATTTGAAAGAGCTACTTCTTTTCTTTCCTCTATGAATTAGAATATTTTCTATCATCGGGGAACTTGTTGGTAGGATTATAGAATACAAAGTAAAACAACTTATTTCAATGGCTTATTTCATATTAATGGGAAGAAGAATCCCCAAACAAGCTATAACAGGCTTCAAATTTCAAAATGAAACAGATAACATTCGTCCTTTTCTGTCAATCAGGATAAGGGGAAAGGACGAAATTATACCTTTCAAAGATAAAAAGGAGATACAGTCCGTAAAAGCGCATCTGTGTTCTATCTTCTCCGGATTTGTAAAAATAGGCGACTGGTATCTCAAGATGTCGGAAGTTAAGGAATATAAGCCGGTGACCGCCGAAGACATGAACCCCTACATCTTGTTTAAGACATCTAAGTTCGGAAACATAAAAGTTCGTTTCCCGAAAGATGAAGATATGGATGCAGAATTATTGGTGTTAGATCAACTTTTTGATGTAGAATGAATTATTGATCATATTTTAGAAATCATGACCTGGAAAGAATTAAAAGACAAAATATCCCTTATGACAGAAGAAGAGCAACGACAAGAAGTTGCAGTATGGGGAGAAAATATGAATCTAATGAAAGATTGTTCCTTGGAGAAAACAGACGAGGATATGTACTACAACTCTGAATGGGATTATACTTGTGAAGAGAGTGAATTGGAACCGGAAGACAAGAATGACCCTGATGTACATAAGGTATATGAAGCAGGAATGTATTATATTTATTCGAATTGATTTTAAAAAGATCTGATTATGGCAGCATTAACAACACTAAATATAACGGAAAAGAACGCTAATAACAGTTTGTCTGTAACTGTTAAAGTGAATGTCACCAAAGAAGGAGTGTTTACCACTACCTTGTCAAAAGAAGATGTGGACAAGATTCATTCTTATGGGATCAAATTACCTACAAACAGATTAGGCAACGAAGGATATTTCAATAGTATAGCACTTTCTGATTTGGAAAGTCAAATCAGGGAAGTTCTGAAGAGATGTTTGAGTTATAAAATAGTAGAAGAAGTGCCTGTTATTAAGTATCAACTGGAAACGAATTGCCTGTTTTCATATGACAAAAACGGAAATATTGTCCCTAACCCCTCTAAGGAATGGACAGGAGGCGATGAAAATGGAGAATGGAGGGATGGAACTTCCCGTTTAGATGCCTTAAACGCCCAACCTTTCGGTTTTAGTGTTTATGCAAAACCATTTCTAAAAAGAGTAATTGAATATGGAAATGGAGAGACAAAAGTAGAATACAGCAGGTTAAATACAGAAAAAGGAACCTATGCGCACTGGCTGAATTGTGTAACGAGCATATCATACAATAGACATAAACAGGTAATGGAAGTGGAGTGTAACGAATGTACCTCGAAATTATTCGTTGATATGATCAAGTCCATTTGTAATATAAGCGAACAAGTTAAGAGTTTTATCAATCCAGAACAAATAAAAGCAATTGCGGAGTCAAATGAACCGATTTTGCTTTTATCTAACAACTAAAAAATCATGAGGTATGTATGTGTTTTTATCTGCTTTCTGTTATGACTTATTTTTACGTTGTTATTATCATTCACTGTCATAGGATTGGTTATAAGCGTGAGTGATGAATGGCAGGAAATGGGTGACAAAATAATAGATAAACTTTAAAAATAATTGAGCATGAGTAAATATACAGCAAAACAAATTGCCGAGTCCGATGATCTGTTTGATAAGCAAATACATAAAGTCAGAAAGTTTTATTTGAGTCGTAATCCTGATAAAATGATGATGCTCGAAGAAAGAAAAGCTGTTATCAAAGAACGAAATAAAGGTCTTTCCCCAGAATATGATAAGGAATATTATTGCGGAACCTGCGGAGCTAAAGACGGTGCGGAGCATCCTAAAACCGGATATTGCTTTCACTGTGATACGGATAACTGGATTCCAAAAAATGACTAACAGCTAAAATAATCGAATTATGACAGCCGAGAAGTTTAAATCTATTTGTGAATATAAAGGAATAACTTGGAATGATCTTGTCCGTATTAGGATTATCAGGCCAAAGAAATTTTTAGGATTCTTTAGGCAATTAACGGGTATAACAATCGAAGGTGCATTCAATAGATGTTCTGCTTGTGTTGAAATAATGGCTAATGATGACAACGGTGTTTCAATGATGCACTATATTGATTACGAAGATATTATAGGAGTTGAATTAATTAAAAATTAAAAATAATTGAGTGAACAGTTTGCAAAAATCAGTACGAATGCGTTGTTAGGATTATCAACATCCGCCACATAAGAACCATATAATCCCGTAAATATCGTGATGCGTTGGTAGTACGTGTACAGATAACAAACAGGCGTTGGGATAAAGCATTTGGCAAACATTCACTCTAAATAAGAAATAGTAGATATGAATACAAAATTTGAAAACATGGCTTTGCTGAATATAGAAGACTACAATGAGCTTAAAGCTAAAGCCGAAGCAACAGATGAGCAGATAAAGAAACAAGCCGAAGAAATGGCTAAGCCTGAAGTTGTCACATTGAAAGTGTGCTTTGATACATACGGATTATTATACAGGCCAAATACTTGTGTTGATGTTGAAATACCATTCTATGATGATGAAAAAATCAGAGATATGCTTAACAAAGCAAGTGCTGATATAATGAAATGGTGTGACAAAAATATGATAAAATACAACAAAGAACTCAAAGAATCCAGGTCTACAAAAAAAACATTGCGAAGGACTAAGAAAGCATATTGCAAATCTCGAAAGACGCCTTTTAAGGCATACATTGGCAAATGTTATTTTATCTATTATATCAGTTGCGACTATAATTGCCCTTTTCACATTAATTCAAAACTAAAAAAAATATGAATAAGAATATAATCAACAACGCTCAACTTTTAGAGATTAAAACTAAGATTAGACAACTTGGAGCAATGATGAATGCATATCAATGCAGGTTTGTGGTTTCTTCGGGTCAATTGTTTTTTGTGGATGATGAATATGCTGGAACGGTTAAACTGACTAATCTTGATAATGGAGAATCTAACATATCATTCCCTTCATGTGACGATGGATTGATAATCAATCCAGCCGATAAGCATATTAAATAATTTCAAAACTAAAAATATTTAAATTAATTAAACAATAATAAGACATGAAACAAGATATAGAATTTGCTGTTCCTCTTTTTAAAGCTGGTGCAGAATGGCGCATTAACAGCGTGTGGCATTCTATAACAGTAATTCCAGATTGCCACCGTTTTATTGTGTTTCTCCCTAAGAAATCAACAATAGGATCAAAGAATCCAATTATGGGTATATTGGAAGAGAACAGAACTTTTATATCCAGCCGTCCTGGATGTATTTTATGCAGATTAGATGAAATGGAATCATGGGCTTATTTGGATGATCTATTACCTTAGGTAATTATATACTCAATTTTAAAAGTTAGAATTATGAAAAAAGATTTAACAGACAAAGAAAAAGAGGAAAGAATGAATTACCTTACCATTCATAAATGTAAAAACGAGGATGAACGTAAAGAGTTAAAAGAATTATGTGATTGGTATTTTAAGGATACTCCTACATTAACTATGTCTTTTTCTTTAACAGAAGAAGATTTTCGGGTAACAATGGAAAGGGACGTGGAGTTGTCGGAGGTAGCCAGAGCGGTAAAGAATCAACACCATAAGAAGAAAATTTGAAAGGTTATGACCGACAGAGAACTTCTTGAAGAAAACAATAAGATGTTAAAGGAAATCCTAAGTTTTGTGAGAAAAGTCGATTCTGTTGAATATAGGGATCATCATGACTTTATGGAATTTCTTAGAAATGTGGCAGCCGATATATGGGTAGAATATACGGAGCCTGAACAAAGAGGTAGATTGTTTAATTTAATAAATAAAAAGAAATGAAAACAGTTTTTGATTTAAGCAGAGATGAGATTGTGGCATTGACAGACGAAGAGATAAGTCTGTATATAGACAAAGAGCTTGTTGGTAAGGGTATTCCAATTGAAGCTAAAAATTGGAATATAAAGAACGAAAAAGAAGTCGTGTATCCAAGAACTGGAGTTCCAGTATTTATGATTATTTAACCAACAAAACCACCATACTTTAGAAGGTGGATGAATTGGTTTGATTAATTTTGAATCAAAATTACAGATAAAAATGATTTCATACAAATACAACATATACCATTCCAAGAAAACGAAGTATCTTGACAAAATGCTTCGTGAATGTTGTTTTGTATGGAATCATGCGTTAGCTCTACAACGTAGATACTACAAACTGTTTAGGAAATATATATCAATTGGTAAAATGAAGAAACATTTTACCAAAAGAATTAAAAGAAATCTTCTTCATTCCCAAACAGTGCAAGAAATACTTGAACGTCTTGATGAATCTTATAACCGTTTCTTCAAAAGAAAATCAAAGAGACCACCTAAGTTTAAATCACCGGAGAAATTCAATTCTTTTGTATTCAAACAAGGTGGGTTTACCCTGAATGGTAATTGTCTAACAATCAATAAAGGAAAGAAACGATTTAGATTCTCATACAGTAGAGTCTACGAAGGCAATGTTAAACAAATTAGAATAGTTAGAGAAACGTGTTCCCGTTTTAGTTTGATTA
>OLOZ01000024.1_pt1 | contig 170109 bp, 154 predicted proteins | sample 1673021 | NCBI WGS metagenome assembly OLOZ01 (sample SAMEA3136747, study PRJEB25190) | human gut metagenome | biome: human gut; feature: human-associated habitat; material: faeces | place: Austria | collected 2013 | reverse complement strand
TGAATAAAGTAAGGGTTAATGTCACCCCTCCGCTTCTTCAGCTGTCGCACATAAGTCGTACTCACTCATCGTTCGGGCGAATCCAAAAGGTATAAGATAAGTGTTATAAATGAAGTAGAGATCTGTATTGCTGATCGAATGGTCTCTTTTGGAAGACGTTTTGTATTCTGTGACACAAGCACCAAGAGGATCGCAAGGTTGATGTATGAGGGGTGCGGTTAGTCTTAACCTATTAATAAAAGAATCGGATCTCAAAAAGAGATCCGATTCTCGCACTAATAAGCTTTAAAGATAACAGCAAGAAGCTATTTAGCATATTTCTTAACCAGCTGTCGTCCTGCGATATAATCCATAACTTCTGTTGTTCCTCCAGCCATTTCGTAGCCACGGAGATCATTCCATATTCTGCCAGCTCTAATTTCTTTGGTGTAGCCAATAGCGGCATAAATAGAAAGGGCATGGTCGGCAACGTCGGTGAGATTCTGGCAGGCGTAGCTCTTTAGAAGGGCGGATTCGAGACGAGTCGACTCTTCTCTATCTAGCATTGAAACAACTTGATAGAGGCGAGCACGAACATTCTGGAGAATGTTCTCCATTGCTACAAGGTGATCTTGGATCGCTCCGATTTTTCCAATGGGTTTTTTAAAGGCAATTCTCTCTGAACAATAGGCGCCAGCGTCGTTCATTACTGCTTGTGCTTGACCTAGAGCTTGAGCAACAACGAGACAGCGTTCAAACTCAAGTTTCTTCATGAGAAGCTTCCAGCCTTCACCTGCTTTACCAATACGCATGTCTTCAGTAAGTACAACATTGTCAAAGAAGCAGTCTACAAAAGGAATGGTCTGTTGACCAACTTTATCGAGATGTCCGATGGTATAGCCCTCGATATTATTGGGAACAAGCCAGAGAGAATACTTGTCATTTTCGTAAGAATGATCTTCGTCTTTTGCAACAACGATGGTGTAAATAGACAAGCCACCAAGGGTTACCCATGTTTTCTGACCATTGAGGAGATAGGTACCATCAGGCTGTTTGACTGCAGTACAAGTCATGGCGTTGTTGTCTGAGCCTGCAGCGGGTTCCGAGATCGCCGTGCAAGCTACACAGGTACTTTCGATATTCTCGATTGCATCCATAATAAGCTTCTGTTGGTCTTCAGATCCAAAATCAATGACGTCAGTAATTGAATTAGTGTCCGTTGTGAAAGGAAGAGCGGTTCCGGTAAACTCATGGAGTTTTTCAGTAAGAATGATCTGAGTTAGTTTGCTACATGGAATACCTCCAACTTCTTCGGGCAGACCCAAATGCATGAAGCCGAGTTCTCGATATGCCATGGCTGCTTCGAGACTAATATGATGATCTTCCTCGTACGCTTTCTTTACCGCTTCGTCATCGAAATACTTCTCAGCGAATTCTTTTGCACTTTCAATGAATAATTCTTGGTCAGGTGTGTATGAGTAATCCATTGTTCCCCCTTGATACGAAAACGACGTTTATGGGATCGCGTTTATTGTAAAGGGGAAAGGAAGATAAAACTTATTCATAGAAATATGAAGTTTTGGGATTTGTATATCTTAGGTGAATAATGCCAGATAAATTGGAAAATGGTGGGCGCTACTGGGTTCGAACCAGCGACCTTTTCCGTGTGAAGGAAGTGCTCTCCCGCTGAGCTAAGCGCCCCAAACTCTCAAAAGAATGGTTATCGATATTTTAGAAGGTGAAGAACCTGTTTTGTCGATGAACCTAATACTCGAGTTTTAAAAAAATGAAAAACCCTCTCCGAATAGAAACCAATCAGAGAGGGTGCATATTTTAAATGGTGGGCGATGAGGGATTTGAACCCCCGACCTTGTGCTTGTAAGGCACCTGCGCTCCCGCTGCGCCAATCGCCCTTTCGAGTGCGAGAGTTATTTTCCCATAACAGGTATCTGCATGCAAGACATTTTTTAAATTTATTTCAAATTATTTTGAAATAAAAATTAAGCATTTTCGAATTTTTAGTTAAAACTCTCCTTCATTCTTTTTCGACAACGAGAGAAGGGGGTTGTGTGAAGAAGTCCTCAATAATAGGTGGTTTGCTGAGCGGTTTACTCTGCGTTGTCTGTCTTCTGGTTTATGTCTCGTCGGTTAGGACTCAGGCAGACTCTGCGCGCATGGAAGCGATGGAGAAGTATGGGGGAGAGCAAATTGAAGTTTTCGTCGCGAAAAAGGATATTTACCCTGGCGAAACGCTTAACAATTCAAACGTAGAACTCAAGGTATGGCTCAGTGATCTTTTGCCAGATGAGGCGCTTGTTAATGCGGATAGTGCATGGGGAAAACAAGTCTCTTCTCTTGTAGTGAAAGGTGAGGTTGTCTCCGAGAAGCGATTTAGATCCGATGTCGTTGAGATAGAAGTACCTGAGGGTTTGGTTGCTCTCTCTGTTCCTGCAAAAGACGTTCAGGCTGTTGGTGGCTCATTGTCTCCTGGAAATTATGTTGATGTGTACGCTACAGGAACTCAGACCACCTGTCTTGGTAAGAAAGTTTTGGTTTTGGCAACCAACGCCTCGGAAGGTGAAAAAGGATCCAAGGCGAGTGTGAGTTGGGTTACATTAGCCGTTTCTCCTGAAAAGGCGCAGGAATATGTAACCGCCTCTCAATCAATGGATATCTATTTCACGTTGCCGGCATTTGAGAGTAATAAAGGGGAGAAAAATGAATAAAAAAGCATTGTTATGTCTAGATACCGAATCGCTTCTGCATCCGTTTTTAATTGGATTGCCAGATGAAAGACTCGATGAGCAGTCATGGCTTGGAGTGTGCTGTGACGCTCAAAAGGCACGGTTGGCTGTTTTTTCAAATAAGGAACTAAAAGTTGTTTGGGTTGTTTCAAGTGATACGGTAGCGGGAATCAATCTTGCTGCTGCTTTAAGAAAAGACAATCCTTTTGTTGACGTTTATTACGTTACATTTGATATGACTGGATCGGTGCTGAGTCGATGTCGGGCAGCGAGTGTAAAACCCTTGAATAAAACAGGATTTATGCACGCTTATTCCTCTCTAAAATCAACCAAAAAAAAACAATCAGTATGAAGAAGTAAAACGGGATCAGAAGGCACGAGCGTTTTTGTTGAGCGAAGAATCAGAAGGAGATAAAAGTAAGCCTCATAACGAGATAAATCAAAGTCAGGAAGAGAAATTAAGAGCTGTGAATTGTTCTTTAGGAGAGAAGAAAGATGAATTAGACCTAGAGGAATCTCCTAATGTTTTCCCTCAGTTTTCATTAGAAAAAAGACAAGAAGCTAAAAAAGACATTTCTTTGCTTCGTGAACAAATGAAATTGGGGGATTCTGAGGTTCTAAGAAATACCTGCAACAAGAAATCAGAACCCATGGCTGATAAAGGGGATAGGCTAAAGAAAGCATTGGTATTACTGAAAGAGGAGCAAAAAGGGTGCGTTCTTTCGGTTTTTAGCGGAAGTGGTGGTTCTGGGAAAAGTACCATATCTGCAATGCTAGGATTAGCTGCTGTTGATTTAGGTTTTAAAACGGTAATCCTTGATGCAGATTTTCAATTTGGCGATATGGCCTTCTTGCTGGGTTTAAATGATCAAACTACCGTTCAGGATATTATTGAAAACCCGGAAAGAATACATGAGGTTATGAATCACGATGCCTTACCTTCCCTTATTGCATCGCCAAAAAATCTCGAGTATAGCGAGGTTGCAAGTAAACAGGTTTCGGAACTTCTGGTGCTTTTAAGAAGCCAGTATGAAGTTATTGTTGTAAACACGGGAGCTTTCTGGTGTGATTTACACGCCCAATTACTCGAGAATTCTGATAAGTCACTCTTCCTTATTGATCAAAGACCCTCTTCGGTTCGTTCTTGTTCCCATGCACTTTCGCTTTGTACGCGTTGTGGAATTGCCACTCAAAACTTTGTCTTTGCTTTGAATAGATGCTCAAGGCAAGCTCTTTTGACTTCTATTGACGTTTCCTGTGCTTTGAAGGGCGTTCACGTTCATGAACTCAAGGATGGAGGAAAGGAAGTTGGAGAGCTATTGGCTGCGGGATTACCAAGGGAACTAACGAGAGGAAGGAATGTTTTTTATGAGGGGTTAAAGGAGTTTGCTCAGGAAATTATTCCATTGAAAAAGAAGAGCGAGACAAGTAATACGTCTGCTTCAGATAGATCGAAAACCTTTCGTTTAATAAGAAGAAAGAGGAGAGCAGCATGTCTTTAACCGCAAGAGTAGAAAAAGCCTCCTCCGTTATCGAAGGTAGTGAATATGTTGATAAAAGCAATACTGAACAATTAAATGAAGCAGCTTCGTATGAAAGGATGAAAAGAAACGTACAGCAACTATTGCCCCCTGTTCTTTTGGGGAAATTGATTGAGCAGAGCCCCCAGCAGGCTAAGAGCGAAATAAAGATAGCCTGCGAACGGGTAATTAGCAAAGAGCCATGGTTGTATACCAATGCTGATTGTGAAAAATTTGTCGAACGATATTTGGATTCAATATTTGGGCTTGGTCCGCTTGAAAGTTTGCTAGATAACGAAGATATTACTGAAATCATGGTTAACGGTTCTCACTCGTTTTTCTACGAAAGGGAAGGAAGACTGTTTGAGTCGGATTCCGTTTTTGCTTCTGATGCGCAAGTTTATGCTTTGATCGATAAGATTATCAGCCCGTTAGGAAGAAGGGTGGACGAGTCTTCTCCTATGGTTAATGCTCGTCTACCTGAGGGGCATCGCGTAAACGTGATTATTCCTCCTCTTGCGCTTGATGGACCTGTTGTCACTATAAGAAAGTTTCGTAGCAAAATTTATTCGCTCGAGGAGCTTGAAAATATGGGCTCTTTCGATAATGAAATTAAATCCTTGATGAAGTGGGCGGTTAGAAAAAGGTGTAATATCGCTGTTTCTGGGGGAACAGGAAGCGGGAAAACAACCTTATTGAACGCCCTTTCAACCCAAATACCGCTCTCTGAGCGTATCGTAACAATTGAGGATTCAGCAGAATTACGGTTTTCTGAACATCCTCATGTCGTTCGTTTGGAAGCACGCCCTCAAAATGTTGAAGGAGTTGGTGAGGTAACAATAAAAGATCTTGTCATCAATTCCTTAAGAATGAGGCCTGATCGAATTGTTGTAGGTGAATGTCGGGGATCTGAGGCTCTTGATATGCTTCAGGCTATGAATACCGGTCATGATGGATCACTTACGACATTGCATGCAAACTCTCCCGCAGAAGCAATTTCGCGCTTAACGATGATGGTTCGTTATGGTGCGGAACTTCCTGTTGAGGTTATTGAGAATCAAATCGCCACTGCGCTCGATATTGTTATTCAAACTGCACGTAGTGTTAGTGGGAAGCGTTTTGTAAGCGAACTGGTTGGCTATTCCTATGACACGGTTCGTAGGAAATGTATAATTCAGTCTTTTTACAAATGGGATCCGATTGAAAAGATAGGAACGTGGAACTCTGTTCCTGCTTGGATTGATGAGCTAGTTCCTCTTGGTATGGCTACGCAAGAGGAGGTTGATTCATGGAAACGAGCCACATCGTTATCGTGATTGCTCTTTTGGGGGGTTTTACCTGTGTTGGAATACTCGCAAGTGAAGCAATTAATGGTTTACGTCATCGAAAAAGAAAAAGCAAAGTATTAGTTGGTGGTTTACCTTCTTCTGTTACTGCGCATGTGATGCGTAATGGGGTTATTTTCTTTGAACCTTTTTCAAAGTTTCTTCTTCGAAGCTTCTCTATTAAGAAATGGATCAATCGCTATGTAGGAATTCTTGGATCTTTAGGTTATTTTACCTGTTCAGAATCCCTTTTAAGTTTAGTGATATCAGTATTTTTCATTTGTTTGATTTTTGGATTTATCGTTTCTGGTTCATTTTTTGTTGGTATATCGGCTTTTGTTTGTCTCGTTCTCTTTCTTGGAATGCTCAGCAGAAGAAAGGAAGAAGAGAGGAAAGAGAAAATACGTGAAGCGATACCTGAAGCATTGCAGACTATGAAAACGTGTTTCTTTGCTGGGTATTCTCTTCCGCAAGTTTTTGAGCAGTTGGTGAATGATACACAAGGGCCGCTACGAGAGCTTTTTGAAAAAGTGGTAAGCGTTTTAAATACGGGCGGGACATTTGACGATGCGCTTGAGTGTATAAAAAGAGAGTCAGAGGAACAGGAACTGGTCTTTTTGGCTGCCGCTCTTGAAATACAACACAAGACTGGTAGTAGCATCGAACAGGTTCTTGAAGCTGCTCGAGAATCGGTTTGTGATGAAATCGAACTTAAGCGGACGCTTCGAACTCAAACCGCCCAGGCTAAGTTATCAGCGCAAATTGTTACGATTATGCCTTTTGCCCTGATTGCTTTATTCTCAATCATTTCTGAAGGATTTCTTGCTCCGTTTTTCGAGAGTGTGGCAGGGGTAATTCTTCTCGCAGTTGCTCTTTTCATGCAACTACTCGGCATTTTCCTTGTGAGGAAGATGTTAAGAGTGGATGTGATGTAAATGGTTGATCTTTTTCTTTATTCAGCCCTTTCTCTTGGCGGTGTTGCGGGCGCGATTGGTGGGATGGAGATTATTTCTTGGAGGAATCGGAAAAGAATATTAACTCAAATTAAAAAGCGAGTGGGTTGTGAGTCGTTTTTGTCTGCAAGGAGTATCTTTGTCGAAAGTAGAGGGTTGAATTATTGGATTATTCAGAAGATGGTTCTTTTTTCAGATGATCACGTAAATCTTATAAAGGGAACTTCACTTTTTCCTTGGGCTTTAGGCTTAAACAATAAAGAGATTCTTATTCAGAAGTCTGGGTTGTTGGGTATTGTCAATGAAAAGGGAATTTTTTCTATAAGGTTAATACTCTCATTTTTTGGCTTTATTGTTGGCCTGTTTGCAGGAGCCTTGTTTTCGGATATTTTAGCTCTTCTTCTCGCTGTACTCTTATTCTTCTTTGGTTTTCTCTTGCCGACACGTGCTCTTAAATCGGAAAGTCAGTTGCGCTCTCAATGCGTTGAGCGTCAGCTGGCGCAAATGATAGAAGTAATAATTTTGGGATTACAGAGTGGTCTTTCGTTTGATAGGTCAGCAAAGCTGTACACCGCATATTTCGAAGGAAGCTTAAAGGAGTCTTTTTCACGTGCTCAAAGTCAATGGGAACACGGATTACTTATACGAAGTGAAGCGCTTAAAAGCCTAGCTGAAACCTATGATTCCTCATTATTTTTTCGAGCTATTGAAAGCATTAATCGGTCCTTGCGTTTTGGTTCTTCGCTGTCAGAGTCTTTAAGTTTAATAGCTTCGGAAGCGCGTTCGGTAAGAAAAACGACACTTGAAGAACGTATTGCTAAAGCTCCGGTAAAGATGCTTCTTCCTGTAGGAACGCTGATTCTGCCAGCGATGCTCATTTTAATTATGGGACCAATCTTGCTGGATTTGATGAACGGAATGTAAAGACGATAGAAGGAGGACAAAATGGAAAGCATAGTACGTGTGAAGAAAAAGTGTATTGAAAAATGGCGTGAATTGGAAAATTCTTATTGCGGAATTATTGGGTTAGCACTAGAAAATGCCAGGTTGAAAGGCAAAAAGTACGTCGGACAGGGAACGACAGAATACGCGATTTTGGTTGGCGTTCTAGTGGTGATTGCTATTTTGGCTATTACGATTTTCAGACCAAAAATCCAAGAATTATGGGATGCAATTTCCTCGGGTATCAATGGGCTCTAGCAATAAAAAGATGTTGCGCCAGTCAGGCCAGGGGACTGTTGAATATGCAGTTGTTTTTGTTGCGTTTCTTTCCTTAGTTATTGCCTTGGGGGTTTATTTAGATTTCTTAAGAGACGGGACAATAATTCAACATCTACTCATGGGGGCTTCTCATCATCTTTTGGGATCGGGGGGAGTTTTACGAGATGTTTTTTTGTATTAGGTCTATGCGTAAACGGGTAAAAGTCCTTGATAAGCGAGAAGGAACAAAAGGGCAGGCTACGATTGAGGCTGCTGCTTTAATTCCTGTCCTTTTTATTCTTCTTCTTTTGCTTTTACAGCCTTCAATTCTTCTGTTTGATCGAATTGTGATGAAAAATGCCGCAGCTGAGGGATGTCGATTGCTAGCTACAAAAACTCCGGTATTGAGTGAAGGGAAAGATCCTTATGAGGAATACGTGCTAACGAGATTAAGTTCAATTCCCGAGGAAGATCATTTTCATGTTCATTCTCAAGGTTGTTCCTGGAAAGTCTCTTTGACGGGAGATGAGACTAGTAACCGCGTTGGTGTTCAAATCGTTAATAAAGTCAAACCTCTCCCTCTTGTTGATTTTATGTCACGGAGTATAGGACTTACTGATAGTGACGGATTCTTTGAAATAAAAGTCGAGGCTGAGTTTTCTCCGAAAAATGATTGGGTGTCTTCAAATGTGGCAGGAAACAATCCTGCTAATTGGGTTAAGCAGTGGGAGTAAAGATGAGAAAAAGAATGAAATTTCGAGGATTTATCGATTTCTTCTGGGATAAAGAAGGAGGATTTAGTACGGCCGGAATGGTTCTCGCTCTTCTTATCACTATTTGCTTGCTTTTTACTGTTGCACGAGTATATGAGGTTAATTCTGCTTCTGCTGATGTTCAGGAGGTTGCCGATGCTGCAGCCCTAGCAGCAGAAAATGTTGTTGCTGAGTTTTATATCGTTGTTGCTTTATGTGATGCTACGGTTTTGAGTTTGTCTCTAATGTTTATTTCAACATTAGCGCTTGGAGTTGTCTGTTTATGTACTCCCGTGACAGTAAGTTTTGCGGAGGCTTTTTTCAAGGCAGCTGAAAAGATAAAAGATGCTCGAGATAGTTTTGCTGAAAAGGCGCAACATTCTCTTGATAAATTTCAGTCCGTTCTTCCTTTTTTGGCACTAACAAAAGCGCAGAGCGTGTTTCAGGCGAATTCGTCTTTGCCCCGTGGAGGGGAATATTCGGGTGTTGCTCTTTTGGTTCCTTGGGAAGGAGAAGATGACGGATCGCTGGTTTTCGATAAAAGTGATGACGCTCAAAAGAGAATTGAAAGCAAAAGTGATGAGCTAAAGGAACAGGGAGAAAAAGCCGAAGAGGCAGCAAAGAAGGGACGAGCAAGCAAAGAGCGAGCGTTTCTTCACGATAGTGGTAGTCAGACGGACTATTGTATGTATGAAAGAGCCGAACATCTTGCTGGGATGACAGGATCAGAAAACCCGTTCTTCTCTTCGGTGGAAACATGGTCTTTTTCTGCTGCCTTAGATAGGGCGAAGGTTTATTACGAAAAAAGAGCACAGCAAGAAGAACCGGGTGGCAATTCCGTCGCAGAGCAATCGAATTCTGCTTTACGTAAACGTTTTTACGAGTTTGCTATTCAAGAAATTCAAAAAGGTTATGTATATGAAACAGACGAATCTTTCGAGGCTTATTTTCCTCTTTTGCCAAAAAACACTAACGAAATGAGAGAAACAGTTCTTTACACAGAATCCATCTATCCTATCGGGAACAGTTCTGGAAAAGAAATGATGCATGCGTGGGGAGGTTGTCCGGGGCTAAATGGTCAAGAAAGGATGGGAACCGGATCCATCCAGCAACTGGAAAAAGGGTCATATGAAACTTGCACAGCATGCGATTTTAAGGTGAGCAGTATGGGGAGTGTTGCTTCTGCTTCAACCAATATAGAAAACGGTTTCGAATACCATTATCTTGTTGTTGCAAAAGAGGCAGAAGAGTATCAAAAAGCTAAAAAAGAATTTTCTCCATCGGCGAAAAAGGTTAAAGGAATTACCAATGATCTTCTAGGGTATTTAAAAGAAGCTTTTGATCAGGCATGTAATCAAAGGATAAAAGTTTCTCCTCCAGGAAAATTTGGTGTTGTGTGTTTAGCAGTTAACCAAGATTCACAATCATCCTTTTCTCATTTAGCTTCCTTATTCATCGCAGATTCTGGCAATCTTGGTCCCTGTGTTGCGCTCTCCTCTGCGGTATTAGTAAAAGAGTCTTCAGACGAAAAAAAGACCATTATCAGTTCTTTTTTTGATGGGGTCTCTGAAGAGGAAGCTCCTGCTTTTGGACCCCTGCGTATTCTTTTTGATGTTTGGTCGTCTTTTCTTTCTGCATATACCGATGGTTATGATGCACTGCTAGTAGGTATTCAAAAAGCACTCAACGTCATTCCTTTTATGAGTGAGAGTAAATTGGGTGATTGGGCATCAAGTCGTTTAGAGGAGATGGTGATTTCTGTCGGACTTGAGCCAGCGGACCTCTCATCGCCGAAACCGGTATTAATTAACTCAGAGCATGTTTTGTCGATGGGTGAGGACTCCTTTTCAGCAAAACTGCTTTCAGTGAAACATTTCGCTTCCACTTCACTTCTAGCTGGAGGAAATATTTTTGGGGATGCTCTTGACGGTATAGAGGAGAGCGGATCGCGGTTTCTTGATGAGTTTTCTCAGGGATTTGAAATTGCAAGTATCGAAATATTTGAAGGTGCGATAACTATTCCTATCACTATTACGCTTCCTGGTTTTATTGCTGATGAAGCTCGCAATTTTTTTTCATCAGGAATTGAGTCTTTAAGGAATCTTGCTGCAACAGTTACGGGATGGAGGCAGTGGGAATGAAGTTAGTTGTTAATTCGAGAATTGATACTGCTAAGTTTAAAAAAAGACTCAAAGGGCAAATGACTATTGAATTTGTGGTTTGTTTTCCTGTAATGCTCGTCGTTGCATTGATTGTGGTGAATGCTCTTTTGTTTTTTGGTGAATGTGCTTCGTTTGATCGTAACTTTAAAGATGCCACATGCGCATATGCAAGTTCCCCTGGTTACGGACAAGGTATGTCTAATTCCTGCGCAAAAATTCAGAGCAGTATAGAAGAGGTATGCGATACAGAATATGTCGATGTGTCTGTTTCTTCATCTGGAGTTGAAGGTGGACTCGTGACATTTACGGGGACGCTTTCTTTTTTGCCAACTCTTTTTGGCGCTGGTACTCTGAACTCCGCCTTTGGTGTTTCTTTCCCACGAATGACTCATCAATCTCAGATAGTGATTGACTGTTATAAGCCAGGGGTGATTATATGATGCGATCGTCTCATTATTCTCGTGTCGCTAAAGCGATGGGGATACTGCTGTTTTTAGTATTGATGTGCGTATTGTTTGACTATTTTTTTGGCTCTAAACAACTGCCAGCTCAAAAAGTGTCTGGAAATATAGCAGAGGCGGTACTTGTAGAAAATCAGTCTTTTGAATCCGTTATTGAACAATATCCCGACTCTCTTTTTGCCGATTTTAAGAATGAACCGTCGGGTGCTTTTGTGGAGGAGTGCCTTGATTTGTCGGGTTACGAGAATGTGTATGTGAGTAAGGATGAAAGATCTCTCTGTTTTACTATGCCTCAAGATCCCACAGATGCTTTTTTTCGGATTAAAGACTTTTTGGAAGAAAAAGGATGGATGTGTATTGAGAGCGGAGTACGTTGTAAAGCTTCTTTTGTGAAGGAGACTGGTTTGCTGCATTGGTTGTTTGTAGAGACTTATTCGATTAATGCTGGATCAATGGTTTTGATAACGAAGGAGGAGGGGGATGACAAGGAGTGATATTCCGCTTTGCTTTGCGGCGAATTATTTCGACCGTTTGAAAGGGCTGTTTAGCTTTAAGGGTGAAGAAGTAGTTTTGGTTATTATTCCCTGTAAATCAATCCATACGTTTTTTCTTGACAGATCAATACATGTTGCGTTTTTCGATCGGAAGGGTTTTGTAGTTGCTTCTTATAAGGATGTTCCACCTTTTCGTTTGTGCCGTGAAAGAAAAGCGTATGGGGTTCTGGAGCGCTGGAGTGGCGGAAAGGGAGATGATACATGGTTAGAGGTAGGGGATCGAATTATTGTTACCACTAAACAATATAGAAAAGAGGGTTGAAAGATGTTAACAAAAGATCAAACAATGAATCACGGAACGAAAGAGTGCCCTGTATGTCATGCACTTTGTTTTTCGGATATGGATGTGTGCTATGGATGCTTGCATCGGTTTGTTGGTGATGCGACTGAAGGACGAGAACAAATTAGCAGTATGCAGTGTGAAAAAAGTGAGCTACCTACCATGATTTTGAACGGAGAGAGCAAGGAACATAGCGGCAGTAGATTCGCTTGTGTTCAAGGAGATTTATGCGATTTTGCTGATGTACGTCGTGATGAAGACCCCATGAAAAAAGACACGGAGGCGTTTGAGGTAATAAAAACACTCCCATTTTCTTCCGATCAATGTCTGAAATTTCAGATAGACGTAAAGATAACGGGAGTGTAGTTACGCAGTAAAAAACAAATAATTACTCATCTAGGAAGGTTTTTACCGAAGATTCAATGGAGCTGGTTGAACTCTCGATAACGGTTTCAAAACGGATGTTTAGAGAATCAAGTTCGGCGAGTCCTTTGGGGATATTGTGAGTGCTTGTTTCATTGGCGATGAGTTCATTGAGTTCACAGCCAGACAAAGCGCTGATCTCTGCCGGTAGGGGTTCGTCAGTTGCAATAGCATGAAGACCGCGGTATACATTTTCGCCAAATTTTGCCCAATGAGCTGTAGAGGCAATAAGTACTTGATTGTCTCTACGCAGGTTCTCGGCAACTTTCATTGCAACAGCGGTATGCGGATCAATGAGGTAATTGTAGTTCTTGAGGACGTTGCTAATAGTTTTAAGACAGGTGTCATTGTCAATGGAATCAGATGCAAAATCTTCCTGCAACTTTTGAAGAGTGAGAGTATCAATTTTGAAAGAACCTTTTTCCTTGAGGTCGGTCATCCATTGAGAAATAGTGTTGCCGTCGCGCCCTGTTAATTCAAAAAGCTGGCGCTCCATGTTTGAGGAAATTAAGATGTCCATCGAAGGGGAAGGGGTAAGGACAAATTCTCGATCACTAATAGAGTATTCCCCCGTGTTAATGAAGTCGGTTAATACGCGATTTTCGTTGCTTGCGCAGAAGAGTTTTCCAAGAGGAGTTCCCATTTGCTTTGCATACCATGCAGCTAAAATATTACCGAAGTTTCCTGTAGGAACACACACATCAAGTACTTCGCCCGCATTAAGCTTTCCGTCGTTTACCAGTTTTCCATAACTGGAGATATAGTAAACAACCTGAGGTAAAAGCCTGCCCCAGTTGATTGAATTTGCGCTCGACAGAGCATAGCGTTTGTCGTCAAGAAGAGATTTGTTAAATTTTTCATCGTTAAAAACATTTTTAACGCCTGTTTGGCAGTCGTCGAAGTTACCTTTGACAGCCCAAACCTCAACGTTGTCACCTGCTTGAGTTGCCATTTGTTTATGTTGGATATCGCTTACGCCGCCATCGGGATAAAGAACGGCAATCTTAACGCCTTCTTTATCTTTGAAGCCTTCAAGCGCTGCTTTTCCTGTATCGCCCGAGGTTGCAACCAGGATGAGAAAATTGTTATCAATGCTGCCTGTCTTGCGTAGTTGCGCGGCACTTTGAGCAAAGAAGAGAGGGAGGCATTGAAGAGCCATATCTTTAAACGCACTGGTTGGACCATGCCAAAGCTCTAAAACATGAGTTTTGTTGTCGAGCGATGTAATAGGGCATATGTCTTCTGAATCAAACTGATCCCCATAAGCTTTTTCCATAAGCGTGGAGATAGTCTTGTCGTCAATATCAATATTGAAAGCACGATAAATGCTTGCGGCGCGCTCCGCATAAGTGAGATTAGACAGCGAAAGTATTTCTTCTAGTGAAAAGTGGGGAAGATTTTCAGGAACAAAAAGTCCGCCACCATCTGCTAAGCCCTGCACAACAGCTTCGGTAAACGTAACAGGATTAGTGCATTGTCCGCGTGTATCAATGTATCGATTTGTAGACATAAGATTATCTTTCATGAGGTAACATTAACAGCGTAAGTATACTACGCTCGATAGATTGTTAATTTAGCTTTACTTAATATAAACATTGTTTAAGGCGAGCGCTAAGGAAGGGAGCTGTAGTGGAAAAAGTGTCTATGTCGCACGAGGATTATCTCGAAGCTATCGTTATGCTTGGAGGTACTTCTACTCTGCCAGTACGCTCTGTTGATATAGCTGCTAAGCTCGGTGTTTCGAAAGCCTCTGTCTCTAAGGCAGTGGCAAGCTTAAAAGCTTCAGGAATGCTCAATCAGCCGTTTTATGGTGATATTACTCTTACTGAAGAGGGGTATGAGTATGGTCAGGCTGTTTTGGAGCGTCACACCATGCTTACCAAATTTTTAGTTGAAGCCATTGGTTTAGATCAAGAAGACGCCGAAGAGGAAGCATGCCAAATGGAGCATGCTATCAGTGATGAGTCTTTTGAAAAGTGGCTAGCGTATTTCAAATCCATCGGTTTGTAATTGTGTGCAGTTTTTAAACTTGATTTACGGGCTTTTTGTTTATCCTTAACGTTTAAGAAGTAATGGTGATTTGTTTCTGCGGGGTACCGCAGAAACAAGTGCTGATTTCTTAAGCTTAAGGAAAAATAGGATAAGGGGAATTCTATGAATAAGCAGGCGAGTCAGGTTGCAGGAGTACCTGTTTTCGATCTCGAAAACAAGGTAGCCATTGTAACGGGGGCTGCTCGAGGTATAGGAAGGGGAATCGCATGGGCATATGCGGGGTATGGCTGCAAACTTGCGCTTGTTGATATCCTCGAGAGGGAACTTGATCAAACCAGAAAGGATATCCAAAATCAATTTGGGGTTGATGTAATAACTTACGTAGGGGATGTTCGTGATTCTGAATTAGTCGACCAAATAATTCAGGATACCGTTTCCACCTTTGGACGTATTGATATTCTTGTCAATAATGCGGGCGTTGGAATGACGCGTCTGGCGGTTGATTGTGATGAAGAAGAGTTTGATACAGTAATGGATACTGATTTAAAAGCAGTATTTTTCCTTTCGAAAAAAGTTGCCCAGGTGATGATTGAGCAGAAAAAAGGAAACATTATTAATCTTTCTTCTGTTGTGGCTCGTGTTGGGTCTTCTCGTATGGCTCCTTACATGGCAGCTAAGGCTGGCGTTCTTCAAATGACACGTGGTCTGGCTTTTGAGTGGGCGCGGTTTAACATTCGTGTCAACTGTATTTGCCCTGGTTATATCAATACTGGTATGACGGAAGATACGTTGGCAAATCCTCGTGCCTATGAGGCAATTACCAAAATGATTCCGCATGAAAGAAAAGTTGGAGAACCCGAAGATATTGCTGCCGCTGCTGTTTTCTTAGCGAGTGATTGCACTGGGCTGATTACGGGTTTCCCTTTGTATGTTGATGCAGGTCGTTCTATTTGGTAGTCGGGCTGTATGATTGTGTGATGAGGCTTTAATGTATTGCTGAACGCGATATTGTTGTTAAGACGTGTTTTTATTTTTCGTGATTTGGATAGGGATTTAACTATGAAAGAAAAGTTGCTTGAACTCTCAAAAGAAGAACTTGTTGATCTTTTGGAATTGAGCTCTAAAAACATCGTGGCGATGGATGGCGTTTGGTTTCAAACGCTCGAAGAGGCTATCGGCATGGATAAGGCAATGGATTACGATGCAGAAGCTTGGCGCCGATATTCTCCAGCCGAAGCACGTCGCTTAAAAAAGTACTATCACATGGAAGAACACCCAGGCTTAAAGGGTCTTGAGAAGGCGTTGATTGTCGGATATAGCACATTAGCTAATCAGACAAGTATTGTTTGGGAAGGCGATTCGCTTATTTATCGCGTTGATGTATGTAGGGTTCAAGCAGCTCGTTCGCGCAAGGGCATGGAGTTCCATCCTTGTAAACGAGTGGGACTAATTGAGTATCAGGGGTTTGCACGGGCAATTGATGATCGAATTGAATGTGAATGCGTGAGCTGTTATCCCGATATAACTGATGACACGTGTAGCTGCGCATGGAAGTTTACAATTAATCAATAGATAAAATCCTGCCCTGAAGCTTTGTGGTATCATACGAACAAGTGTTTGATATGAAAGGCTTTTGAATGGCTGCCGAAACAGTAATTTTAGGCATAGACCCTGGCCTTGCTCATACAGGCTGGGGTCTTGTTTTGCAGCGGGGGTCTCGCTTGTCGTGCATGGCATATGGCTGCATTGAAACAAAGAATGATAAGCCCCTTCCGCAGCGTCTTCAAAAGATCTATCAGCAAATGAGTGCCGTGGTTGCTCGTTATCAGCCAAGTTGTGTTGGAGTTGAAACGGTGTGGTTTGGCTCTAATGCCCAAAGCGCGTTTGCTACGGGTCAGGCTCGTGGTGCTGCGCTGGCGGCTTGCGCGAATAATGATATTCATTATGAAGAATACTCGCCGAGTCAAATTAAACTTTCAGTTGTTGGTACAGGCAGCGCAGAAAAGGACCAGGTTCAATATATGGTTAAGCATCTTTTGTCGTTGGATCGAATTCCATCTCCTGACCATTCTGCTGATGCGCTAGCAGCTGCTATTTGTTTTTCGACACATATTGGTGTTGGAAATAGAATCCGAAGGGAACAGCGATGATTGCTTGTGTAAAGGGTCAGCTAATTTCAAAAAGCCTCAATTCGGTAATTGTTGATGTTTCTGGGGTTGGATACGAAATACAAATGGCAACTACATCAATTTCAAAACTCCCTGAATTAGGGTCAACGGTTCAAATACTTACTCGTCTTCAAATCAGAGAGGACAGCTGCATTCTTTTCGGTTTTCTTTCCGCTGAAGAGAAAAATCTTTTCGAACGTTTTGTTGCGGTTTCTGGCGTTGGACCTAAGGCGGCGCTTTCGCTTTTATCTACCTGTGAGCCAAAAGAGTTAATAATTGCTATTGCGACGCAAAATATTTCTGTTATTCAACAAGCTCCAGGTGTTGGTAAAAAAATGGCCTCACGTATTGCATTAGAATTGAAAGATCAATTTAGTGAAGATGATTCATTGGCTCTTGGAAGCTCGAGGCAAACTTCTTTTGCTAGAGCCGGAGCACTTGAGGCTCTGTTGTCTATGGGCTTTACTTCGGCCGAAGCGGAGCTTGCTTTGAAGGGCGCACCTGAATTATCCACTGAAGCATCTCTTCTTCAATATGCACTTAAGCGTTTAGGGGAATAAGTGTCACAGGATTTTGAAATAGAAAACGTACTTTTTGAAGCTTATTCGGAAAAGAATGCCTCGCAGGCTGCAGAGCGTGATTGTTCTGTTGAGCTTAAAGAGGAAGATCTTGTTCTTGATCGTAGTTTGAGGCCAACGCGTCTTGGTGAGTATTTAGGTCAAGAAAAAATCAAAGACAGTTTGTCGATTTTAATCCAGGCGGCAAAGCATCGACATGATGTGGTCGATCATATTCTGTTTTCGGGACCTCCTGGGCTCGGAAAAACAACCTTAGCAAGTGTTGTTGCGAATGAGGTTGGAGTTCAGATAAAAACAACCAGTGGACCAGCGATTGAGCGCACAGGGGACCTTGCTGCGATTCTTACCAATTTAGAGGAAGGTGATGTTCTTTTTATTGATGAGATTCATCGTCTTAATCGGATGGTTGAAGAAGTTCTCTATCCCGCTTTAGAGGATTTCGCTCTCGATATTGTTGTGGGTAAAGGTCCGGCTGCTCGTTCTATTCGCCTTGATTTACCGCGCTTTACTCTTATTGGGGCAACTACACGTACGGGCTTGCTTACTGGCCCCCTTCGTGACCGATTCGGTATTGCTTTTAGACTCGATTATTATTCTCCCAACGAGCTTTCTCAGATTATCATTCGGTCAGCACGTATTCTTAACGTTGATATTGATGTTGAAGGAGCCTTGGAAATTGCTCGGAGAAGCAGAGGAACCCCCCGTTTGGCAAACCGTCTTTTAAGGCGTGTTCGAGATTGGGCTCAGGTGAAGGGCGATGGAGTGATTGATGAAGATTGCGCTGCTCAAGCTCTGAGCTTTTTCGAGGTGGATTCTTTGGGTCTCGATTCAGTGGATAATCGAATACTTGAGCTGTTGTGCCAACAGTTTGCAGGGAGACCGGTAGGTTTGTCAACGTTGTCTTCTGCTCTTTCTGAAGACCCTGAAACATTAGAAGATGTGTATGAGCCTTATCTTATGCAACAGGGGTTGCTTATTCGAACACCAAAAGGACGTCAGGCAACTGATCGTGCGTATGATCACTTGGGATTAATGAGACCAACGGGGAAACAGTGATAGGTTTTCCATTTCTTTTCTAGGGTGGACAAACGAACACAATGAGGATGACTATAGCTTTATAGTAAAAAAGTAAAAAGAAGTGGATGTGATTATATGCTGCATCAGGATTATTTAGTAAGAATGTTTATGGTGCTTGCGGCAGCTATTCGTAGAACCATTTTGAATACTTCAGGCGAAAAGGATCCTGAAGCTTCAGCAGAATTGCTCGAATCAACCTTATCAAATGCAACTGAAATAGATGGGTCTTTGCTCTTGAAGATGGATCCCGAAACTATGGTTTCGATGCTTCAAATATCTAATACTGACCCAACTCTTGTTGGCTATATTTCTCGAACGCTTTTACTTGAGTCGTCGTATCTGAGGCAGGCCCAGCGTTTTTCACGTGCAGAGCTTCGGGAAGAGCAGGCGTTATCTTTGGCTCGTGCATATGGATTTTCTCTTAGTGAAGAAGATGTATCGCCTGAAGCACTCGAAAGCTTTTTCGCTGAGTCTCTTCCTGAAAATATTAAGAGTGGTACCGAATCGTGCAAATGAAAGAGATGTCGTTATCTCTTTGTGGATGTGATAGGAGGACGCAACGCTATTGCTAAACTTTGATGCTTTGGTTTGTTCGTGCGTCCTCTTATTGATGTATAAAACGTTTCCAGCAAAATACTTGCTCTAAATGATTTACGTTACTAAAAGAATGACTGGCGGTATATAGGCGTAAAACTGCGCCAAATACTGTAACTAATAAAACCAAAAGCTGAATATATATTGGTTGACTCTATACGAATAAGCGTTCCTATAGGCTCTTTCACATCGATACAAGACCGTTTGTCTTGGCATTGTTTCAGTAGGTAAAAAAATACATTTTTATTCTTGACCTAAAAGTTACCTAAAGATAACATTGCCTTCGTAAGTTAACCAAAGTGAACTCAAATGACCTATTATTTTAGGATCCAAATAGGTCAGAAATGGGGGATGAAGTCATGGTTTTATCAGAAGTAAAGAAGAATGGCGTATACCACGTTAAACATCTTGATGGTTCGGACGATCTGAATCGTCATTTGGAGAATCTTGGCTTTGTTCCAGGCGAGAGTGTTACGGTTGTTTCTCGTATTGCGGGAAATGTCATCGTGAATGTAAAAGGATCTCGCGTTGCTTTGTCTTCTGAATTGGCACGCAACATTGTTATTTAGGGGTTTGCTTTAGTCTCTTAATTTTGAAAGGGGGTAGAGTGAAAACTTTACGTGATGTACGAACTGGAGAAACGGTTCAGGTAGTTAAGCTTCATTGCGAAGGAGCTGTGAAACGTCGCATTATGGACATGGGTGTTACGAAGGGTTGCACTATTTTTGTGCGCAAGGTTGCACCTTTAGGTGACCCTGTAGAGGTAACCATTCGTGGTTATGAGCTTTCTATTCGTAAAGGCGATGCAGAGCTTATTGAAGTTTCTTAGCGAACAGTAAAAAGTGTATGTTTGCTGCGTTTAGCAGCATTGTTTTTGTACCGGAGTTAACTATAGTTAACACTGAATGGAGGATGATATGAGAGTTGCACTAGTTGGCAACCCGAACTGTGGCAAAACCACTCTCTTCAATGCTCTGACAGGCTCAAACCAGTATTGTGGTAACTGGCCTGGTGTTACGGTTGAGAAGAAGGGCGGTAAGCTCAAGGCTGATAAGTCTATTGAGATCACCGACCTTCCAGGCATCTATTCTCTTTCTCCTTATACGTTGGAAGAGGTTGTTGCCCGTAACTTTATCATTGAAGAAAAACCTGATGCAATTTTGAACATTGTTGACGGCAGCAATCTTGAGCGCAATCTATATTTGACTACCCAGCTTTTGGAAATGGGTATTCCGATGGTTATTGCGGTAAACATGATGGATGTTGTTCGTAAGCGAGGCGATGAAATCTATGTTGATCAGCTCGCAAACGAACTTGGCTGTAATGTTGTTGAGATTTCTGCTCTTAAGAATGAAGGTATTGATGAGGTTGTCAACTGCCTCAAATCCATTGGTTCAGCATCTTTGCCAAAGCCAATCACCTTCTCTGCTCCTGTAGAAGAGGCAGTACATGCAATTCAGGGTCGTCTTGGTGATTCGGTTCCTGAGAATCTTCGTCGCTTTTATGCGGTAAAGCTGCTTGAACAGGACAAAAAGATTGTCGAATCCCTTCCTGGCGCTTCCGATGTGAGCGATATTATTTCTAAAGCAGAAAAAGAATGCGACGACGACACTGAAAGTGCTGTTATTAATGATCGTTATACCTTTATTGGTAATATCATTGATCATTGCCGCGATAAGAATTCTGCTTCGCAATTAACTACTTCAGACAAGATTGACCGCGTTGTAACAAATCGTTTCTTAGCTTTGCCAATCTTTGTTGTTGTGATGTTTCTTGTTTACTACATCTCCGTTACTACGGTTGGTACGGTAGCAACCGACTGGGCTAATGATGGTGTGTTTGGTGATGGTTGGTTCCTCGGCCCTGGTCAGGAACAGTTTGATGAAGAAAACGAGGCATTTGAAGAAGCTTCCGAAAATGTTGCTGCGTTCGAAGAGGCGGCTGAAGCTGAAGGGCTTGATCCTTCCTCTGAAACCTTCCTTAAAGATGCTGAGGCTGCAGGGTTGATTGGCACCTACGAGGCATATGATGAAGATACCGGCGAGGATGAAGTTATTGAGGTTGATGCGGCAACGTATGAGGAATCTCTTGAAACACTTGCTCCTTACCAGGGTGACCAAGAAGCCATTGCTGCTTTTGAAGCTGCAGCAATTGAGCAAGGACTCGATCCTGAAGCAGAAGATTTTGCTGATCAGGCCGAAGAAGCAGGTATTGTTGCCACCTATGTAAATGCAGATGGCGAGGAAAGTGAAGTTGACGCAGCAACATATGCTGAAGAACTCGAAGGAAGCGAACCTGATCCTACACAGTATGGTATTTGGGTAACGGGTATTCCAGTCTTGGTGGAAGACGCTCTCGCTTCTATTGACTGTGTTGATTGGCTGCAGGCTCTTATTCTTGATGGTATCGTTGCTGGTGTCGGTGCAGTTTTAGGCTTCGTTCCGCAGATGCTCATTCTGTTCTTTATGCTTGCTATTCTTGAAAGTTGCGGCTATCTTGCACGTGTCGCCTTTATTTTGGATCGTATTTTCCGTCGCTTTGGTCTTTCGGGTAAGTCCTTTATTCCTCTGCTTATCGGTTCTGGTTGTGGTGTTCCTGGCATTATGGCTTCACGTACAATCGAGAATCAGGCGGATCGTCGTATGACTGTTATGACGGTAACCTTCATTCCCTGTGGTGCTAAGTTGCCTGTTATCGCCTTGTTCGCAGGTGCAATCTTTGGCGGTGCATGGTGGGTTGCTCCGAGTGCCTATTTCTTGGGTATCGCAACGGTTTTATGTTCAGGTGTTATTTTAAAGAAGACCCGTTTCTTTGCTGGTGAGGCTGCTCCGTTCATTATGGAATTGCCTGCTTACCACTTGCCAACTCCTGGTACTGTTTTACGTAGTACTTGGGAACGCGCTTGGGCGTTTATTAAGAAAGCATGCACCATCTTGCTTCTCGCATGTATCCTTATTTGGTTTGTTTCTACTTATGGTTGGGAAGATAGTATCTTCTGCGCAGTATCTGATACTTCGTACTCCATTTTGGCAGCTATTGGTAATGCATTCGCTTGGGTATTTGTTCCACAAGGCTTCGGTGATTGGCAGGCAGCAGCAGCTTCCTTGTCTGGCTTGGCCGCTAAGGAAGACATCGTTGCAACTCTCGGTATCTTGTTTGCATCTGAAGATGCAAGTTGGTACACCAACTTTGCTTCGAGCTATGGCTATGCTGCAGGCTATGCATTCTTGGCATTCAACCTTATTGCGGTTCCTTGTTTTGCAGCTCTTACCGCTGCGGCCCGTGAGCATAATTCCAAGAAGTGGTTCTGGGCTCAGGTTGCTTTCCAGATCGGTACCGCTTGGGTGATTTCTTTGTGGGTATTCCAGTTCGCGGGATTGTTTACTGGAGAAGTTACCTTCAATGTCTTTACCGTTGTTGCAATTGTTCTGTTCGTTGCATTCCTTTACTTGCTCTTCCGTCCAAATAAATGGAAGAATGTTAAGGGTGAGCGCGCAGTCGACGCTGCTTAATAATTAGATTTTTGTTTGTTGGTTTGATTGGTGATTGGAGGAGTGAATAATGACAGCTGGAACAGCGGTTGTTGGGTTGATTCTTCTTGTAATTGTTACGGCAATTATTGTCAGCATGATCCGATCCCGTCGAGCTGGAAAACATATTGGATGCGATGGTTGTGGCGGATGCTCTCATGGATGCTCTACTTCTTCGGATCCTCATGGATGCTCTTGCGCAGAGCAAATGCTCAAAGATGTGGAAGAGAAATTACGTTAACTCGCATTGTGCACCAGATACCTTCGTAGAACCCCTTGTTCAGTACTTCACTTATCTACGTTGGTTCTAAAGACGCAATGAAAAAGATGCCCCTCATTTTGAGGGGCATCTTTTTCATTTTACTGCAAAGATGTAATAATTCTTAGCTGGTAGCTACAATATGATTGACGTATAGGGATGGGACTAAAGTGGGTAGAGATAGTGAGTGAAGCACTTGTATACGAAGGTTTGACTTTTGAGTTGCAGCGCAAACGCACATCTTCGATTAGGTTAAGAATATACCCTACTGGTCACATGCTTATTAGTGCTCCAACCTATACCTCAAAGAAGGAAATAGAGAACTTTCTCAGGAATCATCTTGAATGGATTCGCTTCAAACGAAAGGAAGTTCTTTCTTCGCCTATGGCTTATGCGGAAACAGCAAACAAGGAAGAGCAAAACCAGTGGAAAGAAATTATCCAAAGCTGTGTTCCGCCCTTGGTGGAGGAGTGGGCTTCCATATTAGGGGTTACGGTGACAACGCTTGCTTATAGAAATATGAAAAGCCGTTGGGGGAGTTGTCAACCATCAACGGGGAGAGTTTGCATTAACACGCGCTTAGCTCTTTATCCTCCCGAATGCCTAGAATATGTTGTTGTACATGAACTCTGTCATTTTCTGGAGCCTAATCATGGCAAGGAGTTTCATGCGCTAATGACTAAAGTTATGCCTGATTGGAAAGCGCGCAGGGCTAAACTCCAATAAGAATTCTTGTAACAACTTTTCTTAAGTACGCCGAACCGTTGGTCGGTTTTTTCTTTGTAAGTATTGACCAGAAACCCTCTTTCCTATTAAGTTAGACAAGGTTAACTTGAGGAAGGAAATCTTATTAAGCTATCAAGAAGCTATCAAAAACATTTCCTTCGAATTACGAAAAAGGAGTTTAGGCACATGAGTAAAGTAGCAATCGTTTACTGGAGTGGCACGGGAAATACTGAGGCGATGGCTGATTTGTTTGAAGAAGGGGTAACGAATGCGGGAGGAGAGGCCTCTTTGATTCAGTGTTCCAATTTTTCTTCATCTGATGTGAGTGACTATGATGCTTTTGCTTTTGGTTGTCCGGCAATGGGCGATGAAGAGCTTGAAGATACTGAATTTGAGCCAATGTATGACGAAGTTGAACCCGCGCTTGATGGAAAGAAGGTGGTTCTTTTTGGTTCATATGACTGGAACAACGGTGAATGGATGGAGTATTGGGAGCAGCGAGCAGAGGAAGCAGGCGTGAATGTTGTTGGAACGGTAATTGCAAAGGATTATCCCGACGACGAGGCAGCTGAGCAATGTAAGCAAGCTGCGGCTTCTTTGGTATGATTTTTGAGTGAGATCATAAATCCCTAGTTTTTGTATTAGGAATCTGGTATAGGAACTGAATTTTTTTTGAAATAAACAGATGATGCAATGAAGTATAAAGACCATCGAACTAAAGAGTTCGATGGTCTTTTGTTGCAAAAACGATTACCGCCAAAATAACTTCAAATATAAACTTGTAGGTATTTAAAGCGACAAAAACAATTCATGAATATGCGAATCTTCATTAAGCTCGGGATGAAACGAGATACCAATTTGGTTTTGATATCGAACACCCACTATGTTTCCCTCGATTGTTGCAAGCACCGTGCAGTCTTTTGATGCTGATGCAATATAGGGTGCTCGTATAAAGGTCATGGGTACGTCTTCCCAATCGCCAAATACTCCTTCGGTGTAAAAACTACCAAGCTGTCTTCCGTAAGCGTTTCTTTTTACGGTAACGGGAAGCGTTCCCAAATAAGGACTTTCGCCATCGATAGTTTCCGCTAAAAGGATTAAGCCTGCGCAGGTTCCTAAAACGGGCATTCCGTTCTCAATCATATGCTGGATCGGTGTAAACATTTCCAGTACACGCAACAGTTTTCCCTGCGCAGTGCTTTCCCCACCAGGAAGAATAAGCCTGTCAAAGGGCTTATTGAGATCTTCCTTGCAGCGAAGCTCGATGCAGTTATGACCAAGGGATTCAATCTTTTTTTGGTGCTCTATGAAGGCGCCTTGTAGCGCAAGAATAGCGACAGTCATATTACTGTCCTCGTTCCTCCATGATCAACTGAATTTCATCTTCATTAATGCCGACCATTGCTTCTCCAAGGTCTTCAGAAAGTTCTGCGATTAAAGAAGCATCTTTGTAGTTGGTCACTGCTTTAACAATAGCCTGAGCTCGCTTTGCTGGATTGCCAGATTTGAAAATACCAGAGCCAACGAAAACACCCTCCGCACCCAAATGCATCATAAGTGCGGCATCTGCTGGTGTGGCAATTCCACCTGCTGCAAAGTTAACAACGGGAAGTTTACCTTCTTTGTGAACGTATGAAATAAGCTCATACGGAACCTGGAGCTGCTTGGCTTCTTCGAAGAGCTCGTCTTCACGAAGGGAAACAACGTGGCGAATTTGTTTGTTGATGAGGCGCATGTGGCGTACTGCCTGAATGACATCTCCCGTGCCAGGTTCACCCTTGGTTCGAATCATGGTAGCACCCTCGGCGATTCGTCTTAGAGCTTCACCAAGATCGCGAGCGCCGCATACGAAAGGAGCTTTGAATGCGGTTTTGTCGATGTGGTACGTGTCATCGGCAGGGGAGAGGACTTCGCTTTCGTCAATATAGTCAATTTCGAGAGCTTCAAGAATTCTTGCCTCCATAAAGTGACCGATGCGGCACTTCGCCATTACGGGAATACTGACTGCTTCTTGAATACCCTTAATCATCTTTGGGTCGCTCATTCTGGAAACGCCGCCTGCTGCGCGAATATCAGCGGGGATGCGCTCAAGCGCCATTACGGCACAAGCACCTGCTTCTTCGGCAATATGCGCTTGTTCAGGGGTGGTGACATCCATAATTACGCCACCTTTAAGCATCTGCGCAAGGGAGCGATTAAGTTGAATACGATTTTCGTCTGCCATTTTGTTCCTTTCTGCAATGTATTGAAAAAGAAGATACCGTTTTGCTGGTATTGTCGATATAATCAAAAAGCCAATTATTTATATAACCAGAATATAACCAGTTTAGATAAGGTCAGATGCAGGTGCTTACCTATTCCTTTAATGAGAGAAAAGAAGAGCCGCTTTATGAATATCTCTATAAAGAGATAAAGCATGATATAGAACAGGGAATAATTGCGCCCGGGGAAAAACTTCCCTCAAAACGTGCTTTTTCGCGTCATTTAGGTGTGAGCCTTATTACGGTTGAAGGGGCTTATACTCAGCTTATTGCAGAAGGCTACGTGATTTCGAAAGAGCGAAAAGGGTACTACGCAAATAGTGTATTACCAGAACCAACGTTAACCACTCAAAGACATCGACAAAACAGCTTTGAACCTTTTCTGAAAAACAAGTTTCAGGGCGCGCTTTCTCGGGAATCCAAGAGTGAAAAACGAGAAGAAAAACCGTCTTACTTTGCTGATCTAACGGGGTCAGAGGTTGCACGAGGGAGATTTCCGTATGGAAGTTGGTCTAAAAGTATTCGAGATGCTCTATCGTGTGAGTCCGAGCAGGTTCTTATTGGAAATTCTGATACGGCAGGGTCAAGGCGTTTAAGGGAAGTTCTAGCGAATTATCTGTATTCCTTTCGTGGAATGGAAGTTGATCCTGAATGCATTGTTATCGGAGCGGGATCTCAAATATTAGACAATATGATCATTCAGCTTCTTGGTCAAACGCATACGTATGGAATTGAAAACCCAGGCTATCCAAGGTTGCAGCAGTTGTATCGTGCAAACAGGGTTAATCTGGTATGTCTTCCTCTTGACGATAAAGGAGTGGTAACAGAAGCACTTTACGGAAGTGATGTGTCGGTTATGCATGTAATGCCATCACATCAGTTCCCCACGGGGCTTATAACGCCGATCAGTAGACGTTACGAACTGCTTGCGTGGGCGAGTGAAGGTGATCGCTATCTAATTGAAGATGATTTTGATAGTGAATTCAGGCTTACCGGTCGTCCTATTCCATCCTTGCAAAGTATTGATAAACAAGGTTGTGTGATTTACACCAATACCTTCTCTAAAACACTTGGACCCGCATTTCGATTGGGGTACATGGTTTTACCGCATGCTTTAAAGGAACGATTTGACGAAACTCTCAGTTTTTATTCCTGTACAGTAAGCGCTGTCGATCAGCTTGCTCTGGCACGCTTTATCGAGCAGGGTGACTATGAGCGTCATGTTAATAGGATGAGGAATTACTATCGAGCATTGCGCAATAAGCTTATTTCCGAGCTTATGAAAAGCTCTTTTTCATCGCGTATTTCTTTATACTCACAAGACTCGGGAATCCATTTTGTTATGCATGTAGAAACAAAGGAACAAGAGCAACGATTGGCGCTTGAACTGCAAAAACGAGGTGTCAATATTGTCTCATTGTCAGAGTTTTATCTCGATGCTACTATGGCGAAAAATAAAGAAACCTCGTCAGGGAAGGCGAGGTTTCTTATGAGCTATAGTGGTCTTAGTGAAGAGGCAATTCCGAAAGTAATCAGCGTGATGGAAGAGGTATTTAAATAAGCACCTTATTCCTCTATGAGTCTGAAATATATTGTTTTTACGCCCTGGTCTCCTTCGGAAGTAATAGTTTTACTTTCAAATGTGCGAAGGGACTCTATAAAGGGGACAAATTTTTTGAATCCAAAATTTCGAGTGTCGAAGTCTGGCAAACGTTTTAAAAGCAATCCCCCTAAGCGAGCTGATAAAATCCAGCCATCGTCTCCGCAAAACTCTTCGGATAACTCGCGGAGTGTTTCGGTTACTACTTCAATGCTTGATCCATCCCCCCAGTCTGTTGAGGAAAAGGTTTCAGAGGTATCTTCGGTAAGTGCTAGCTCTTCGGTTGTTTTTGTGGGAGCGTGTTTCGGGGTATCGACTGGTTGGGTATTGTTTTGTGTTTTTGATCTCTTCTTCTTTTTCTTTTCCGATGTGGCGCTTCTATCTTTATAAAGAAGATCAAGGTATGAAAACTTATTGCATGCAGAAATAAACGATCGAGGGGTTTTCTGCTCTCCCATACCTAGGACAAACATTTCATCTTCGCGTAGACGAGAAGCAAGACGGGTGAAATCGCTGTCGGAAGAAACAATACAAAAAGCGTCAAGGCGTTTTTGGTAAAGCAGATCCATTGCATCGATAATGAGTGCCGAATCAGATGAGTTTTTTCCTGTTGTGTTGCTGTATTGTTGAATGGGCTGAATGGCATTTTCGAGCAGCTGCTTTTTCCAGGAGCTGAGAACAGGGGTGGTCCAATTGCCGTAAATACGTTTATAAATGATATTTCCTAAGCTGGATGCTTCTTGCAGGATGGTACTAGCGTACTTACTTGATATATTTTCAGCATCAATGAGCACCGCCACACGCATTTCTTTATCCATGTAAAACCTTTCTATTGAATAAACATGGCATCGCCAAAAGAAAGAAGTCGATAATGCCGTTTAATGGCATGTTTGTAGGCTGCCATGATGTTGTCTCGGGTGGAAAAAGCGGATACAAGCATCATGAGGGTTGAGCGAGGAACATGGAAATTTGTGATGAGCGCATCAACTACTTTGAATTCATATCCTGGAAGGATGAAAAGGCTCGTTTTTTCTCGATCGCGCGGAATAAGGCACTGTTTGTCTGAGTCCCAAGCACTCTCAAGACTTCTTACGCTTGTGGTGCCAACGGCAATAACGCGTCCATTTTGAGCCTTTGTTTTCGCAATTGCCTGTACAGTTTTTTCAGGAACGGTATATCGTTCGGTATGAATTTGGTGATTGTGGGGGTCTTCTTCGTCAACAATACGGAATGTATCAAGTCCAACTTCAAGATGCACCGTTTCGAAACCAACACCTTTTGCCTTGATCGCTTCAATGAGCTCGGGTGTAAAGTGGAGACCTGCAGTAGGTGCGGCAGCGCTTCGTTCTTCCTGGGAAAAAACGGTTTGGTAAAGTTCTTCATCACCTGCATAGTTTTTGATGTAGGGAGGAAGGGGGGTATGTCCGACCTGATGGAGGGCATCATCTAGGGAAGAGAGAGGAGTGCTCAAGCGAGCGAGGCGCTCACCTTTTTCTGCGTCCTCAACCCAATCGATGATTTCTGCCGACAAGATTATTTCGCCTTCAGCGTTCGTGAAATCTACGAGTGCTCCTGGTTTCAGGCGCTTTCCGGGACGAACGAGAACTTCCCAAATGGCGCTCGAGTCTTTTTTGGGCTCACGATCGAAACGTTCTCGAAGGAGGAAAACTTCAGCAGCGCCCCCTGTTTCATGCTTTGTTCCAAGAAGACGAGCAGGCATAACGCGCGTTTCATTTGCAACAAGCAAATCTCCCGGTTTGAGGTAATCGTAAATATCTCGAAAGATCTTATCCTGAAGAGCGCCTGTTTTTCTATTCATCACAAGCATTTTGCATGTATCGCGAATGGGTGCAGGTTCTTGTGCGATACAGTGTTCAGGAAGATCGTAGTCAAAGTCTTCAGTTTTTAGCATGGCTAGTTTTGCCGCCCTTTCAGCTGCTTTCTTTGCTTTTCGTGCAGCTTTTCTTTCTTCTCGTTCTTGTTGTGCTTCTTTGTTGGAAAACGTACAGCCGCAATAATTTTGTCGGTACATGCCTAGTTCACGGCTTCGTCTTGTCGCTTCTGGATAATCGCTTCGATAATCGCGAAAAAGCACTGTCAATTCAGGATAAAGCTTTGCGGAGCGTTCCAGCTCTTCTTTTATAAGGCTCGTAAACTGATACGGACTTACCGAAAGCGTTGTTCCGATGGCCTCAAAGTGATGCTCATGTGCATAACGTGCGAGTTCTTCAAAGCGGAAGCGGTAGCATTCTTGACAGCGAATCTTTCGTGGGGCTGTTTCATTCCAAGCGGAAGCGATTTTTTCATTCCACTGTGAATTACAATAAAGCCCTTCAGTAACGGGAATACCTTCTTGTTTGGCCCATGCTAAAAGCGTTGAAAGACGATGTTCGTATTCTTCTTTGGGTTCAATATTTGAATTCATGTATGCAATGGTTAGGTCATGACCTTCTTCGAGAAGATGCCTGACAGGCTCAAGAGAGCAAGGACCACAGCAAGCATGAAGTAATAATTTCATAAGCTTATCTTTTCTCTTTTGAATCGTGACCTATACTAACACCTGAAAACTGTTTACACATAATGAATAGAGGACTCTCCATTATGCAAAAATGCGATTATAAGGCCGTTTTCTTTGATCTTGACGGCACTCTTCTTGATCTTGATATGGATCTATTCCTACATCAATACTTCAGTGGCGTAAGTTCATTCGTTTCACGCAGGGGATATGATCCTGAGGTTTTTCTTAAAGCGCTTGGTGCAGGTGTTCGGAGTATGACTGAAGGAGTGGGCGGTTACAATATTGACCGTTTTTGGGGTGCATTTTGCACACGGACAAATGAATCCCAAGAAGAAATGGAACCACTTATTACTGAATATTATCAAACTGATTTCAACGAAATTGGTGAACATATCGTTCCGCGGCCTGAAGCGGCTGAAGTTTTAGAAATTCTAAAGGAAAAGAAGTATCCACTCTACCTTACTACCATGCCGCTTTTTCCGCGTATTGCAGTAGAACAACGTCTTTCTTGGGCGGGTTGTTCTCCTGACTTCTTCGATCGCATCACTACCTACGATAATTCAACAAGTACGAAGCCTCGTCTTGAGTATTACCAGGAAAATGTTGATCAAATTCATCTTGAACCTGAAAAGATTTTGATGGTTGGCAACAATACACAGGAAGATCTTGCCTGCATGGGTCTTGGGCTCGATGCTTTTTTGGTTACCGATTGCCTTCTTAATCCTAACAATTTTAATATCCAGTCAGTCAAGCACGGTTCATTAAAAGAGTTGCTTGGTTTTGTTGAGAAGCTTCCAGAATGTGAGTAAACGAATGGCTTTATTTGATTTTACGGTTAAAGCTCAGAGCGGTTATGCTCGAGCGGCGGAATTTGAAACAAAACACGGGGTAGTGAGAACACCTCTTTTTATGCCTGTTGGCACGAGCGCTACCGTCAAGGGTATTACGCCTCAAACCTTAAAAGATATTGGGGCACAAATTATTCTTTCAAATACGTATCATCTTTCTTTGCGTCCAGGAGAAGACCTGATTGCAGAGGCGGGTGGCTTGCATTCGTTTATGAGCTATGACGGTCCGATTCTTACCGATTCGGGCGGGTTTCAGATCTTTTCGCTCGCGGATACGCGCAAGCTTGATGATGATGGAGTTACGTTTGCGTCTGTTTATGATGGTTCGCGGGTAAGGTGGACGCCAGAAACCAATATGGATATTCAGCAAAAGCTTGGTGCCGACATCATCATGCAGCTTGATCAGTGTCCTCCTTATCCTGCAACGCGCCAGTTTGTGCAAAGAGCCGTTGACTTATCAGCAAACTGGGCAAAACGGTGTCTTGCTGCCCATACACGCGAAGATCAGGCTTTGTTTGGTATTTGTCAGGGTGGCATGAATCTTGATCTGCGTCTTGAATCAGTTGAGCGTTTGCTTGACATAAGCAACGAGAGCGTCGCGCGGGGGCATAAGGACTTCAAAGGATTTGGCATTGGTGGCTATTCGGTAGGCGAAAGCCATGAGGTAATGTTTGAGACCCTTGGGCAAGTTGCCCGTGCTCTTCCTGAAAATAAACCGCGTTATGTCATGGGGGTAGGAAACCCCACTACGCTTGTTCGTGCGGTGCGTGAAGGAGTTGACATGTTCGATTGTGTTTTGCCAACTCGAACGGCGCGTATGGGAACGGCGTTTTCATCGGCGGGGCGCATGAATATGCGCAATGCGAAATATATTCATGATTTTTCGCCTCTTGATCCGCAGTGCAAATGTCCTGTTTGTCAAACGCATAGTCGCTCGTATATTCGTCATCTTGTAAAGCAAAATGAAATGCTCGGGAGTGTCCTTTTGAGCACGCATAATTTGTTCTTCTTGCTTGATCTTATGAGACGAGCTCGAGAAGCTATTTTGGCGGAATCGTATGAAGAGTTTTATCAGGGATGGATGCATTCTCCTGCCGCTCGAGACTATTGATTTGTCTTTGGTTATGATATTGCGTGGAATTCAATCAGGTTTACTTTTTTAGCGTTAATATGTGTAGCGTCTGTGCTCTGACGGCTTGTGCGTTGGTGCGCTGTGTAAGTATTTAATTTTGGCAAATATGAAGTGAAAATAGATAAGGATTTGTTGTGATAGATTCCGACAAGAAGAAAAAGAAAGGTAAACCTACGCGCACTAACGCTGATCGCAGGAATATCTGGCTTTTGATCTTAACAACCATGTTAGTTCTTGGTTCAGTTTTTATGTTCATGCCGCCTCAGGAAAAGGTTAACCAGGGCCTGGATATTCAAGGCGGTCTTTCGGTTGTTTTGAGTGCTAACAGTACAGATGGTGAAGATGTCACCTCTGATGATATGGAAAAGTCTCGCGCGATCATTGAGTCTCGTGTTAATGCCCTAGGTGCTTCTGAAGCCACAGTTCAGGTTCAGGGATCCAATCAGATTCTTGTCCAAATTCCTGGTTTATCTGATACTGAAACAGCTCTTTCAACTATCGGTAAAACTGGTAAGTTGGAGTTTGCTCGAGCAGATTCATTTACTAATCCCGAGGATCAGGCTGCCATTAAAAATGGCACCTATGTCCAGCAGCAAAAATATACTGATGACTTTGGGAACTCTTTTGCCTCCGATCAGGTAACCTATCGCTCAGTGCAGAGTGGCACTTACACCCCACTTATTACCGGTGAGAATATTACCCGCGTAACGGTTGACAAGGCTTCGGAAACGGGCACTGATTATGCTGTCAACTTAACACTTGACAGTGAAGGTTCTGCTGCTTTTGCCCAAGCAACTAAAGAACTCGCACCTACCAAGGGTCAAATTGTAATTGTGCTCGATGGTCAGATTCAGTCCGCTCCTGCTGTTCAGTCTGAAATAACTACCGGTGAAGTTTCAATTACAGGCGGTTATACTCTCGAAGAAGCCCAGAGTTTACAAACAGTTCTAGAGAGTGGCTCTCTTCCTGTGAGTTTCCAATATGAACAGAGTCAGGTTGTTGGGCCGACGCTCGGCCAAGATGCTCTTAAGAGTGGTGTAATTGTTGCTCTCCTTGGCTTGCTTCTTGTTATTTTGTATTTGTTGTTCTTCTATCATGGCTTGGGTGTTCTTACTGCAGCCGCGATGCTTGTTTTTGCTGTTCTCTATCTTGGTTTACTTGCCACACTTTCCGCGTTCGGGCTTTTCTCACTGTCGCTTGCAGGTGTTGCGGGTATTGTATTGACTATCGGTATGGCAGCAGACTCCTCCATTTTGGTTCTGGAGAGATTTAGGGAAGAAATACGTATGGGCCGCAGTGTAAAAGCTGCATCCCTTACGGGTGTTCGCCACGCTATCGAAACTTCTATTGATGCTGACTTAGTAACGCTTGTTTCGGCGCTTACGTTGTTCTTCCTAGCTTCTGCTTCCGTTAAGGGTTTTGGTTTAACCCTCGCTCTTGGTATTATTTGCGACATCGTTATGATGCTTATTCTTAAAGCTCCGCTCGTTCGCTTGCTTGCGCCGCACTCTATTTCGAAGCATCCTGGTTTTTGGGGTATCAAAGACAGTCAAGTTGCTGCCGAGGCGTATGAGGAACTTTTGCAGGACGCAAATCCTGACAAGGGAGCATCTACTGAAGGTGCGCGCCGCAGTCCTTCTCAAATTCTTGAAGGACTCAAGGGTCGCTTTATAAAGAAAGACATCAATTTTATGGGAGCGCGGAAAGTTCTTCTTTCTGTTTCTGCTTTTTTGGTCCTTGCCTCTATTGCAACTGTCGGCTTTAAAGGGCTCGATTTTGGTATTGAGTTTGTTGGCGGTACTTCAGTTTCGTTCCATAACACGGGAGATATAACTATCGAACAGATGCGTGATGCCTTTACTGAAGCGGGTGAGCCAGACGCGGTTGTTCAAACGACGAATTCTGATGGAACTGAAGGCTTTTTGATTCGAACCACTTCAACATCTGCTGAAGATGCTGCTTCGGTTGCTACAGCAGTGGCAAATGATCTGAATCTTTCAACGTCAAGTTATGAGGTAAGTACGATTGGTCCCGATTGGGGTGCTGGGGTCATTCAATCATCGCTTATTGCATTTCTTGTTTCTATTTTGCTCATCATTGTCTACATCGCCTTCCGCTTTGAATATAAGATGGGGCTTATGGCGGTTTTGGCGCTTATCCACGACTTAGTTATCGTTGTTGGTGTTTACGCGTTGTTTGGTCGTGAAATAACTCCAAATACTATTGCGGCATTGTTGACTATTCTGGGTTATTCGCTCTATGACACCGTTGTTGTGTTCCATCGAATTAACGACAACATGAAAGAATCCAAGGTAAAGTGCACCTTTATGAGTATGGCAAATCATTCTCTTAACCAGGTGTTTGTGCGTACTATTAACACAACGCTCACCTCTTTCATTCCCGTTTTAGGTATGTTGCTCTTTGGCGGAGAAACGCTAAAAGACTTCGCTTTTGCAATGGCGGTTGGTCTGATTGCTGGTTCCTATTCTTCCATTGCCGTTGCTACGCCATTGTTCTCGCTGTGGAAATCGCGTGAGCCAAAATACGCAAAGCTCCAAAAGAAATATGGGTCGTCTATCACGCGTTTTACGTTTGCATCCACACCGTTGTTGGCAGCCGAAGGCGCTTCAGGCATGGCTTCTTCAGTCTCTGTAGTTGAAACGCTTAAAACAGATGAAAAAGAAACCACGAGCGTGTCGGAAGAGACAAGTTCGTCAACCGCTAAGAAGAAAAGTAGCTCTAAAGGCGGAAACAAACAGCAAGTTAACTACCACTATCGAAGGAAGAAGAAATGAGACAGGGAAGCGCACCAAATTTTGCACCACCCATAGAAGAGGGGATGGTTTTAACCTTTGAAGATGAAAAAGGAGAACAGGTAACCCTAGAGTTTCTCGGGTTAATTCTTCACGAAGATCAGCGTTATGGTTTCTTCTTTCCTGTAGACGAAGAAACACAGACTGGAGCATCGGGGGAAGTTCTTATTCTTGAAGTTACTGAGCTTGATGAAGACGGTCAGCCCTGCGCTTTTGAGTTGCTTGTTGATGAAGGAGTAGCCCAAGACATCTACGAGGAATTTAAGGAAGCAACTAAAGATCTTTATGATTTTTGTTAGGCTTGTTTTATTTTAGCGAGGCTTTGTGTGCGGCCGTCCATTTTTGGACGGCCGTTTTCCGTTTACAGAATTTGATTCGTTTGTTAACAATTCAGTTACATTGACACCTTTACAATACCAAAAACACTTTAGTCGACAAAAGTGTTTCGTTTATTTTGCGGCAAAGACCAAGATCGGAGCCGCACATTGTTGTAAGCTGCGGGTGTTAAGGTGAACGAAATGGAAGATTTTTTGTATCAGTTTTTCGTCAATCCTTTTGTTAGCTTGGGATCTGGTTTAGCTGAGGCTGGCTCAGGCAGTGCGAGTTGGATTGAGGATGTTGTGTCGACCCTTGATGGTTTTGTTTGGGGTCCTATCATGATTCTCCTTTTATTAGGAACTCATGTGTTTATGACATTTAGGACAAGGTTTATTCAGCGTAAGCTCATCAAGGGTATTAAGCTCTCTGTTTCTAAAGACGAAGGATCGGGTGACGTAAGTCCTTTCCAGGCGTTAACCACCTCACTTGCTGCTACTATTGGTACCGGAAATATTATTGGTGTTGCAACGGCTTTAATTGCGGGCGGACCTGGAGCTCTTTTGTGGATGTGGCTTACGGGTGTTTTCGGTATTGCGACTAAGTATTCTGAAACCCTTATCGCAGTAAAGTATCGTGTAAAGGATCACAATGGCAATATGCTTGGCGGTGCAATGTATGCTCTGCAGCGTGGTTTTAAAAGGAAGAAACTTGGTAAGGTGCTTGCGGTTTTATTTGCTCTTTTTGCTGCAATTGCTTCCTTTGGGATTGGTGCTGCTGTTCAGGCAAATTCGCTTTCTGAGGCGATTGTTTCAGTCGCGGGTGATGTTTCCATTGCTACCGATACGTTCTCGGTGTTTGGCTTATTCGAAACGTCTCTCTTGCAAGTTATTGTTGGCTTATTGGTAGTGCTTTTTGTGGCGATTGTTATTTTGGGTGGCATTAAGTCTATTTCTCGCGTATGTGAGAAACTCATTCCCTTTATGACTATTTTCTATGTTGTTTCTTGCTTGATTCTCATTATCATGAATGCTCCATTCCTTGGCGAAGCACTTGTTCTTATTGCTACGTGTGCCTTTACGCCGCAAGCTGCTTTTGGTGGTGCAGTTGGTACTTCTGTCATGATTGCGCTTCAGATGGGCTGCGCTCGCGGTTTGTTTTCAAATGAATCTGGTTTAGGTTCTTCTCCTTTAGTTGCCTCTGCTGCTGTTACTAGAAACCCTGCTCGTCAGGCTTTGATTTCTATGACAGGTACTTTCTGGGACACGGTAATCGTTTGTGCTCTGACCGGTCTTGCTTTGGTTTCTTCCATTCTTGCTAATCCAGAGATTGCTGCTACGTTTGTAGATGGCGGTTTTGTTGGAGCTTCGGCCGCGTTAGTAACAACGGTGTTTGCTCAGATTCCTGTTGTTGGGCCGTTTGTGTTGTGTGTTGGATTGGTTTTGTTTGCATACTCGACCATGCTTGGCTGGTCTTATTACGGCAATCGCTGCATTACCTACCTCTTCGGAAAGAACGCCATTCGCCCGTACCAGATCACCTTCATTTTTATCTGTTTCTTGGGTGCTATTGGTGTTTCGGGTTTTGTTTGGGATATTTCTGACATGACAAATGCCTTGATGGCAATACCAAACTTAATTGCTGTTCTTGGTCTTTCGGCTTTGATTGCACGCGAAACAAAGCATTATGTATACGACGATAATCTTGATGAAATTGATGAAACACCTATTCCTATCGAAGAAACTAAATAGTTTCATGCTTTGATAGTTGGTTTGAGTGCTATAGAGCCTGCTGCTCGTGTTGGGTGGCAGGCTTTTTTATAAACCGCTCTTGGACTATAGGAAACGCGAGGATAAGGTAAGCATTTCAACCAATTGGCTGAAATAGTAATAGCGGGTTTTTATTGCTTTGATAGGCTGGAAAAAGGCTTACCAATTACTGCTTTTTTAGCTGATTTAGGCGCAAAAACACATAAGCAAAACATAATTTAAAAAAATTTTTCTTGACTAGGGGGTTTCTGCGCAGTATCTTTTTAAATTGTGTCTTTTTGCAAAAAACTAGGTTCCATTGAAGGAGGAATTGACTCGTGGTTCAAGCTAAAAAACCCGACTCCACCAGCCGTTATAGGAATCGCAGAAGCTTCGCAAAGATCCCTGACGTCATGGACGTTCCAAATCTTATTGCTATCCAGACGGAAAGCTTCAAGCAATTCATGGAAGAAGGCCTTGCAAATGCCTTTTCCGACATTAGTCCTATTGAATCCAACACTAAAGATATGTGTGTCGAATTCGGAAAGTATGAATTCGGTGAACCTAAGTATAGTGTAGATGAGTGTAAGGAGCGAGACGTTTCGTATCAGGCTCCTTTGTCTGCTGAGATTCGTTTCATTAACCGAGAAACGGGCGAAATTAAAGAGCAGGAAGTTTTCATGGGAGATTTTCCTTTGATGACTCCTCGCGGTACTTTTATTATCAATGGCACTGAGCGCGTTGTTGTTTCACAGTTGGTTCGCAGTCCTGGTGTGTATTTCTCATCTGAGCGCGATAAAACATCCGACAAAACTATCTACAACGCAAAAGTTATTCCTTCTCGTGGTGCTTGGCTCGAATTTGAAACCGACAAGCGCGATATTCTTTCTGTTCGCATTGACCGCAAGCGTAAGCAGCCTGCAACTCTTTTGTTGCGTGCTCTTGGTATTGCTGAAACACGTGAAGAGATTATTGATATTCTGGGCGAATCCGAGATGGTTATCCGTACGCTTGATCGTGACCCTGCAACTACCAAAGAAGAGTCTCTCATTGAGCTCTATCGTCGCTTCCGTCCAGGCGAGCCTCCTACAATTGATTCTGCTCGTACGTTGCTTGACGGTCTTTTCTTCAATCCTCAGCGCTACGACCTTGCAAAGGTGGGACGCTATAAGATCAACAAGAAGCTTGGATTTGATCCCGAAAACAACAACTCTACGTTGACGCAAGAAGACATTATTGAAACTATGCGCTATATCGTTGCTCTTCATGATGGTGCTGAAGGTGTAACGACTGACGATATCGACCACTTTGGAAATCGTCGCATTCGTACCGTTGGCGAATTGATTCAGAATCAGTTCCGCATTGGTCTTTCACGTATGGAGCGTGTTGTTCGTGAGCGCATGAGCATGCAGGAACCTGACGATATCACGCCACAGAGCCTGATCAACATTCGTCCTATCGTTGCTGCTATCAAAGAGTTCTTTGGTTCATCACAGCTTTCTCAGTTTATGGATCAGTCAAACCCTGCTGCTGGTATTACGCATAAGCGCCGCTTGTCTGCGTTAGGTCCAGGCGGTTTGTCTCGTGAACGTGCAGGTTTTGAGGTTCGCGACGTTCATACCTCTCATTATGGTCGTATGTGCCCTATTGAGACTCCTGAAGGTCCAAACATTGGTCTTATTGGTTCGCTTGCAACCTATGCACGCATCAACCCTTACGGCTTTATTGAAACTCCTTACCGTCGCATTGTTGATGGAAAGGTTACCGACGATATCGACTACCTCACTGCTGATGAGGAAGAGAAATACACGATTGCCCAGGCAAACGAAACCTTCAATCTTGAAACGCGTGAGTTTGGTCACTTTGATGATGAAGGTAACTTCGTTAAAGCAACTAAGGTTCTCTGCCGTACTAAAGATGCCAATGGTGTTTTCGGTGAGCCTGACGAAGTCAATCCAATGAATGTTCAATATATGGATGTTTCTCCTCGTCAGATGACCTCCGTTGCTACGTCTTTGATTCCTTTCTTGGAACACGACGACGCAAACCGTGCTTTGATGGGATCGAACATGCAGCGCCAGGCAGTGCCTTTGCTTCGTCCAAATGCACCTTTGGTTGGTACGGGTATTGAGCATCGTATTGCGGTTGACTCTGGTGAGATTCTTGTTGCTCAGAACAGCGGTGTAGTTGACTACGTTGATGGTCAAACCATTATTGTTGAGCGCGAAGACGGCGAATACGATGAATACCTCATTCCTAAGTTCCAGCGCTCTAACCAGAGCGGTTGCATGAACCACAAACCAATTGTTGCTAAGGGTGATGAAGTTTGCAAGGGCGATGTTCTTGCTGATGGTCCTTCTTGTGACAAGGCAGAGCTTTCACTCGGACAGAACCTCATGGTTGCTTACATGCCGTGGGAAGGCTACAACTACGAGGACGCTATCATTGTTTCCGAGCGTGTTGTAGCTGAAGATCTCCTTACCTCTATTCATATTTCCGAGTATGAAATCGACGCACGCGATACTAAGCTTGGACCTGAGGAAATCACGCGCGAAATCCCTAACATTTCTGAAGATATGATTTCTGATCTTGATGCTGACGGTATTATTCGCGTTGGTGCTGAGGTTTTCCCTGGTGATGTTCTGGTTGGTAAGGTAACCCCTAAGGGCGAAACTGAACTTACCGCTGAAGAGCGCTTGCTCCGTGCAATCTTTGGTGAGAAGGCTCGTGAGGTTCGTGATACTTCCTTAAAGGTTCCTCATGGTTCTGGCGGACGCGTAATTAATGTTGTTCGCTCCTCACGTCTTGATGGTGACGAGCTTGCGCCTGGTGTTAACGAGCTTGTTCGTGTTTTTGTTGCTCAGAAGCGTAAGATTCAGCAGGGCGACAAACTTTCTGGTCGTCATGGTAACAAGGGTGTTATTTCTCGTATTCTTCCTGTTGAAGACATGCCTTACTTGGCAGACGGTACTCCCGTTGACGTTATCTTGAACCCCTTGGGTGTCCCTTCTCGTATGAATGTTGGTCAGCTTCTTGAAAACCATCTTGGTTGGGCAGCTAAGTGGGGTTGGTCTGATGAAGAGGAAACCAATGAGGTTGTAGAAGGACCAATGCATGTAGCAACTCCAGTATTTGACGGTGCTACTGAGAAAGAAATTTCTGACGCAATCGAGAAGGCAAACCGTAACCTTATTAATATTCATCGTGAAAAATATGGCGATAAGGCTCGCGTTGAGTTTGTTCCTCAGCTTTCACGTACAGGTAAAACTTGGCTCTTTGATGGTCGTACGGGCGAGAAGTTCCGTGAACCTATCACCGTTGGTCAGTCTTACATCTTGAAGTTGGGTCACTTGGTTGATGACAAGATTCATGCTCGCTCAACTGGTCCTTACAGCTTGATTACTCAGCAGCCTTTGGGTGGTAAAGCTCAGTTCGGTGGTCAGCGCTTTGGTGAGATGGAAGTTTGGGCGTTGTACTCTTACGGCGCTTCTAACGTACTTCAGGAAATCCTGACCATTAAATCTGACGATACTTCTGGTCGTGTTAAGGCTTACGAGGCAATCGTTAAGGGTGAAACCATTCCTGCTCCTGAGGTTCCTGAATCCTTTAAGGTTCTTATTAAGGAAATGCGTTCATTGTGTCTGAATGTTGAACTTGAGGGTCATTCCCATGAGGCTATTGACATTTTGCACGACGCTGAAAACAGCACTGAGGAATTGATCGGTACTCCTCTTGATTCCTCTAAAGAGGAAGAAGAAGACGATCTTTTGGGATCAATCGCTGCTGAATTGGGCGATATTCTCAATGATGATGAAAAGGAAACTGATGACACTATCGATCTTATCGGTAAGGGAGAGGAGATGTAAATGAGCGAATTTGATGTAAACAATTTTGACGCTATCCGCATCTCTCTCGCGAGCGCTGAAGACGTACGCGGTTGGTCTCGTGGTGAGGTTAAGAAGCCTGAGACAATCAACTATCGCACCTTAAAACCTGAAAAAGACGGTCTGTTCTGCGAAAAGATCTTTGGTCCAACCAAGGATTGGGAGTGCGCTTGCGGAAAATATAAGCGCATCCGCTTTAAGGGTATTGTGTGCGAGCGATGCGGTGTAGAGGTTACTCGCTCTAAGGTTCGTCGTGAGCGTATGGGTCATATTGAACTCGCTGCTCCTGTTTCTCATATTTGGTATTTCAAGGGTTCACCTTCCCGTTTAGGCTATCTTTTGGACATTGCTCCTAAAGAACTCGAAAAGGTTCTTTATTTCGCCAGTTCAATTATTACCAAAGTTGATAAAGAAGCTCGCGAAGAAGACGCAGAAGAGTTACGTGATGAATTGGCAGCTGATTTGGAAGAATTGGATGCTGAGCGCGATCGCTTGATCGAGGCAACTCGTCGTCTCTCGGTAAACTACATTCCTGAAGAGGACGAATTTGTTGATGATATCGACGAAGATGAGCGTATGACTCCTGAAGAAGTTGAGGAAGAAATCGCTGACATTTTCGAAGAGTTCAATGAGCGCAAGGCGTTGCGTACTGAGGCTTTGGATGCGTTCATGAAGATTGAGCCAAAGCAATTGGTTCCTGATGAAGCTTTGTATCGTGAAATGCGCCTTAATTACTCTGATTACTTCAAGGGTGGTATGGGCGCTGAGGCTGTTCGTGATCTTCTTGACGAGATTGATCTCGAAGCAACTGCAACCGAGCTCCGTGAAACCGTTGCAACAGGTAAGGGTCAAAAGCGCACTAAGGCCATTAAACGTCTTAAGGTCGTAGACGCTTTCTTGCACTCTTCAAACAAGCCTTCCGACATGATCTTGGATGTAATTCCTGTTATTCCTCCTGATCTTCGTCCTATGGTTCAGCTTGATGGCGGTCGTTTTGCAACGTCTGACCTCAATGATCTGTATCGTCGTGTTATTAACCGTAATAATCGTTTGAAGCGCCTCCTTGATCTCGGTGCACCAGAAATCATTGTCAACAACGAAAAGCGCATGCTTCAAGAGGCGGTAGATAGTTTGTTTGACAACGGTCGTCGTGGTCGTCCGGTAACGGGTCCTGGCAATCGTCCTTTGAAATCTTTGTCCGATATGCTCAAGGGCAAGCAAGGTCGCTTCCGTCAGAACCTTTTGGGTAAGCGCGTTGACTATTCTGGTCGTTCTGTAATTGTTGTTGGTCCTCAGCTTAAGCTTCACCAGTGCGGTTTGCCTTCCGCAATGGCTCTTGAATTGTTTAAGCCGTTCGTTATGAAGCGTTTGGTTGAACTTGAATATGCGGCAAACATCAAGGCTGCAAAGCGTGCTGTTGATCGTGGTGCAAGCTATGTTTGGGACGTATTGGATCAGGTTATCACTGAGCATCCTGTGCTTTTGAACCGCGCTCCTACCTTGCATCGTTTGGGTATTCAAGCGTTTGAACCTGTTTTGGTTGAAGGTAAGGCAATTCGTTTGCATCCTTTGGTATGTACAGCCTTTAACGCTGACTTTGACGGTGACCAAATGGCTGTTCATGTCCCATTGGGTAATGAAGCTCAGGCAGAAGCACGCGTTTTGATGCTTTCGGCTAACAATATTAAATCTCCTGCTCATGGTCGTCCTTTGACCGTTCCTACTCAAGATATGATTATCGGTCTGTACTACCTAACGGCGGCTCGCGATAATTTCCCTGGAGAAGGCCGTGCGTTTATCGACTTCGATGACGCAATGAACGCCTATGATGCTCGTGCAGAGCTCGACCTTCAGGCAAAGATCTGGGTTCGTCTTACCAAGGACACTCAAGTTGCTTCAGCCTTCGGTGTTTTTGAAGAGCATAAAGCGGGCGAGCGTATTGAGACTACGGTTGGTCGTATCACGTTCAACGCTGTGTTGCCGGACGATTATCCTTTCTTGAACTACGAAATGAACAAGACTGAGATTTCTCGTTTGGTTGAAGATTGCTGTAATCATTACACCACCAGCGAAATGGGTCCTATCTTGGATGGCTTGAAGGAAGCTGGCTTCCACTATGCAACGCGCGCTGGTGTAACCGTTTCTGTTTATGACGCAACTATTCCTCCTAACAAGGGTGAAATTCTTGCTCGCGCCGATGAAAAGGTTGCTGCTATTGACGAAGACTATGAAATGGGTCTTATGTCTGACGAAGAGCGCCATAAGCAGATTGTTGACATTTGGAATGCTGCTAATGAAGAAGTTGGCGAAGCAATGGCCAATAACTTCGACAAGTTCAATCCAATCTACATGATGGCCTTCTCTGGTGCTCGTGGTAACATCAAGCAGATTCGTCAGCTAGCTGGTATGCGTGGTTTGATGTCTGACCCGAAGGGTGAGATTATTGACCGTCCTATTAAGGCAAACTTCCGCGAGGGTCTTTCCGTTTTGGAATACTTTATTTCAACTCACGGTGCTCGTAAGGGCTTGGCGGACACGGCATTGCGTACTGCTGACTCTGGTTATTTGACCCGTCGTTTGGTCGACGTCGCTCAAGACGTTATTATTCGCGAAATCGACTGCGGCACTACTGATGGTGTTGAGTGCTCACTCCTTAATGCTAAGGGTGAAATTGACGATTCTCTCGTTGGTCGTTGCTTGGCTGCACCTGCAGTAAGCGAGACCACCGGTGAAGTAATCATGGAAGCAGGGGAGTATCCTTCTTCTGTTGCTCAACTCCAAGAACTTGCTGATGCGGGCGTTAAAGTCATTAAGCATCGCGCTGTCATGACCTGTCATGCTGAACATGGCATTTGTCAGAAGTGCTACGGTTGGGACTTGGCAACTTCTCGTCCTGTTAATATTGGTACTGCAGCTGGTATTATCGCTGCTCAGTCTATTGGTGAACCTGGTACCCAGCTTACGATGCGTACCTTCCATACGGGCGGTGTTGCAGGTGAAGACATCACGCATGGTCTTCCTCGTGTTACCGAGCTTTTTGAGGCTCGTAAGCCTAAAGGCCAGGCTGTTCTTGCTGAAATCGCAGGTACTCTTCAGGTTACGGGTGACAAGAACAGTAAGACGCTTACGGTTCATGATCAGGAAGGCAATATTCGTGAGTATGTTGTTTCTGCTCGCGCGCAGCTTTTACCTGGTGTTACTGATGGTTGTGAGGTGCAGGTTGGTCAGCAGCTCACTAAGGGTTCAGTTAACCCTCATGACTTACTGCGCTTGACTGATCCAAACACCACGCTCCATTACATCGTTGATCAGGTTCAGGATGTTTACGTATCCCAGGGTGTAGATATTAACGATAAGCACATTGAGGTTATTGCTCGCCAGATGCTCCGCAAGGTTGCAGTTACCGATCCAGGTGATTCCGATTACCTCCCAGGACGTCAGGTTAACCGTTTCGAATTCGAAAAGGTTGCTAATGACTTAGTTCTTGAGGGCAAGAATCCTCCTGTTGGGCAGCCTTTGCTTCTTGGTATTACTAAGGCATCTTTGGCAACTGATTCATTCCTTTCCGCTGCATCATTCCAGGAAACCACCAAGGTTTTGACTGACGCTGCTATTGAGGGTAAGGTTGACACGCTTCAGGGTCTCAAGGAAAACGTTATTATCGGTAAGCCTATTCCTGCTGGTACGGGTCTCAAGCGCTATCATGATGTTGGACTTACCTATCATGGTATTCCTGTTGGTAAGCCTGAGGGCGATCGTCTTCCAGATTCTGCACCAGAAGCCTTGCGCGAAATCGAGGACTTGTTGCCTCAACCACAGGATTGGTCTCTCGATGGCGACGGTTATTTGGGCGCTGGTTCTGATTATGCGAGCTACTTTGCCTCTATTACTGCAGGTTATCGTGCTAACAATCTCACCGACGAAGAGGCTCGACTCTATATCTATGATGACTTGGGCGTTTCTCAGCGTTGGGCAAACAAATTCAGTGAAGCAGGTATTGAAACGGTAGCTGATTTGGTTGGTCATACTGAAGATGAGCTGTTGCGCATTGAAGGCATTGGAACGAAAGCTATCGAGGAACTCAAGCAGGGTCTAGAAGCTCATGGTCTTTCCAAAGTTATCGAAGATGATCTCTCCGCTTCTCGTGACGATATGAGCAAGTTGCTTGATATGGTCTTTTCTCCAGACGACACGGTTCTTATTGGTGGAGACAAACCCGCAACCTTCAGTACCGAAGGCGAGGATATGCTTGGTGAAGCCCTTCCACCTCGCTCTTATCAGCGCAATCTTGAGGAGCTTGATGCATTATTGGGATCTTCTGATTTGGGCTTTGGTATTACGAGCGAAGAAGATGAAGCTTCTAGCAACTCTGATACTGAATAAATCAATACGGAATACTGTATTTGTGTTTGATGTTGTGTGAAACTAAACGCCCCCGTTTTCGGGGGCGTTTTTGTAAGGGGAGAACATGAGTTCATTCTTATTTGCTGACATTTCTTTATTAACTGAAAAAGGAAGCTACATTCCTCATGCGTTCGTGGGAGTTTCAGACAAGGCAATTGAGTATGTGGGTACGGATGATCCGCGCGAAGTGAATCACGGAGTGTATGACGAGATATATGATGGTCGAGGAAAACTCTTAATGCCGGGGCTTTACAACGCTCATTCCCATGTTCCTATGACGCTTTTACGCGGACGCGGAGAAAACCTTGATCTTGATCATTGGCTCAATGATTCTATCTTTCCTTTTGAGGATCATATTCAAGATAACGATGCTTACGTTGCTACGATGCTTGGTATTGCCGAGATGCTCCGTTTTGGGGTGGTTTCCTTTTCTGATATGTACTACCAATCTGATGCGCGCGCAAAAGCGATTATTGAGTCTGGGGTAAAAGCTAATTTGGGTCATTCAATTGTTTGTTTTGATCCAGAAAAAGAATATGCCGATCTTGACGCTTGTAAACTCAATGAACATCTAGTCAGAGATTACCATAAAGCTGCAGATGGCAGACTTCTAATTGATTTCAATCTTCATGCCGAATATACCTCCACCCCAAAAATTGCTCATGGTTTAGCGGATGCCGCCGTAAAAGCAGGTGTTCGTATGCAGGTTCATGTGAGCGAAACAAAAGGTGAAGTGGAGGGTTGCAAGGAACGCCATGGGCTTAGCCCGGTGGCGTATCTGAAAAAATGTGGTTTATTTGATGTTCCCACTACCGCTGCGCATTGTGTTTGGTTGGATGACGATGACTACCGTATTCTTTCGGAAAGTAACGTTTTTGTTGCCACCTGTCCTGCATCGAATGCAAAGCTTGGTAGTGGTATAGCTGATGTGTTGGCTATGAAAAAGGCGGGCATTGTTGTCTCGTTGGGAACTGATGGAGTGGCAAGCAATAATAACCACAACATGTTTAAAGATCTCTATCTTTTGGCACTCATGCAGCGTGCGAAGGATTCGAACCCTCGAGGTCTATCCTCTTCGGAACTCATTGAAATAGCTACGCGCAGCGGTGCGTTTTCTCAAGGACGAGACGATTGCGGAATGATACAGGTTGGCGCTCGTGCTGACCTCATTGTTCTAGATATCGATACGCCCTGGATGACTCCGGTTGATTCTATGTCAAGTAACTTGGTGTATTCCGCAGAAGGAAGTGACGTCGTTTTAACGATGGTTGATGGTTCGGTCCTTTATAAAGAAGGAGACTATCTCAGTATTGATATCGAACGTATGAAGTATGAAGTAATACGTTCTCGCGAAGCTATTGTATCTAAGCTTGGAGAAGACGTATAACCATTCATGTAGCGATCTAATCTTGGATTGATGTCTTCGCTGCGCTATTCTGGTATTCGGTATTTTACGTAAGGATGTATTGATGAAAACATATCTTTCAGACGATCGAACTCCTCCATCAAGTCAAATTGGTGCTGCCTTTGATTCTCTTGCTAAGACAATTCATGAACGCAGGAGCGCAGGGGAAGAGAGCTATACCTATCGTCTTCTTACCGGCGATCTCGATAAACTGCTAAAAAAACTGGTTGAAGAAGCACATGAAACTACGCTTGCGGCAAAAGATATTCAGGCTCTTAGCGGTCGCGACCATACGAGTGAAGAATACAATGCAAACCTCGACCATTTTCGCTATGAAGCAGGGGACGTTGTATATCATCTTTTGGTTCTCCTTGAGCGTAACGGTATTGACCTGGAAGAGTTTGCTGCTGAGCTTAATTCTCGTATGACCGAAGAAGAGATTGCGCGTCGTGGTGGCGTTGTGCTCATAAAGCCTGAGCATGTAAATAGAGGCAATCACTAGCAACAACTCATGCAAAAACAACTTGCACATTGTTTATTTGCGCATGAAGCAAATAGAAGATAGTGAGGTAAAAGTATGACAAAGCTTTTTGGCACCGACGGAGCGCGCGGTGTTGCAAATGTTGAACTTACGGCAGATATAGCATTCAAACTTGGTCAGGCAGCTGTCGAGTTTCTTGGGAAGACCATTGTTGTTGGCAAGGACACACGCATTTCAGGTGATATGCTCGAAGCAGCCCTCAATGCGGGAATCATGAGTAAGGGCGGTACGGTTCTTAGCGCAGGGATTATTCCTACTCCAGGGGTTGCTTTCTTGACTCGTGAGCTTTATGCAGATGGTGGCGTTGTGATTTCTGCCTCTCATAATCCTCCTGAGTACAATGGAATTAAGTTCTTCGACGGAAACGGGTTCAAACTTCCCGATGAAGTGGAAAGCAAGCTTGAAGAGTTTGTATATTCAGGCGGAACCCCTGTTGCAGAGCTTCCTGGTGGAGCCGAGGTTGGAGTAATGGTTCCGGTGGAAAATGCCTGTGAGCTGTATATCAATCATGCGATCGATACCGTAAAGTCTGAGGGTATTACTTTTGATGGCCTTACGATTGCTCTTGATACGGGTCATGGTGCCGCGTCACTCACAACCGCTTGTGCTCTTGAGGCTTTAGGTGCAAGGGTTGAAGTTATCAATGATGATTTTTCCGGCACTGATATCAATGTCGAATGTGGTTCAACTCATCTTGAGCCTCTAAAGGAACTTGTTTCTAAAACGGGTGCTCAAATTGGTATTGCTCATGACGGAGATGCCGATCGCGTTATGTTTATTGATGAGCTAGGCAATGAGATTGATGGTGATGTTGTAGAGGCGGTTTGTGCGATAGATCTTAAAGAGCGCGGCCTTTTATCTGGTAACACCGTTGTTTCTACTGTTATGTGCAACTTGGGATTTACGCAAGCCATGAAACAGGCAGATATTGATGTTATTCAAACGCAAGTTGGTGACCGCTATGTTTTAGAGCAGCTGCGTAAAGGGAAGTATGTTTTGGGCGGTGAGCAAAGTGGTCATATGATCTTTCTGAAGCATAACTCTACGGGTGATGGATTGGTTACTGCTTGTCAGTTCCTTTCTGCCTGCCTACGAAAGGGTGGCTGTGTTTCAGAGGTTGCTTCGGTGATGAAACGTTTTCCTCAGGAACTTATCAATGTAAAGGTTTTTGATAAACATGCGGTTGAGTCCAATGAGGCAGTAGCTGAGGTAATTGCTCAAGAAGCACAGAAGTTAGGAGACTCAGGTCGTATCCTTGTTCGCCCGAGTGGTACAGAGCCTCTTGTTCGCGTTATGGTTGAAGCAGCAACGCATGAAGAGGCTTTTAGAGTTGCAGAAACAATTGCGCACGTTATCGAGCAGCAGCTTGGTTCGGAATAGCTTTTTTATGGTTGGAATCCTTGCCTGTGCAGGGAGAGTGCTAGATGTGATAAGATCTAGCGTTGGTATTGTGAAATCGGAAGGAAGTCTGTATGTCGGGACATTCAAAATGGGCAACAACGAAGCATCGTAAAGCAGCTCAGGACGCAAAACGTTCAGCTCTTTTCTCTAAGCTTTCGCGTAATATTACGGTAGCTGCTAAAGAGGGCGGCGACCCTAATCCTGACAACAACGCTTCTCTTGCTGCAGCAATCGATAAGGCAAAGAGTTATTCCTTGCCTAAAGATAAAATTAAAACCGCAATTGATAAAGCATTTGGCTCAGGCAAAGATGCTGCTAATTATGAATCGGTTGTTTATGAGGGTTATGGTCCTTGTGGCGTGGCAATTTACTGTGAAGCCTTGACCGATAATCGTAATCGTACTGCAGCTGACGTTCGCGCCGCTTTTACGCATCATGGCGGAAATCTGGGTACCTCTGGCTCTGTTGCCTTTCAGTTTGAACGCAAAGGTCAAATCTTGGTAGAAAAGGTTATCAAGAGCGAAGAGAAAAAGGTTGCCGATAAAGAGAATGCTGTTGATGAAGATGAATTCATGATGGCAGTTGCTGAAGCAGGCGGAACTGATTATGAAGATGCTGGCGATGAATGGATTGTATATACCAGCCCAGCAGATTTGATGGCTGTAAAGAATGCGCTCAATGAAGCAGGCATTATTACTAAGGGTGCAGAGTTCATTATGGAGCCAACCACTCCCGCAACGGTTAGTGTATCTGATGCCAAAAAGGTTATGCGTTTGATTGATCGCCTTGAAGAGCTCGAAGACTTACAGAACGTTTATCACGCAATGGATATCACTGACGAAATTGCAGAGGCCCTCGAAGACGAGTAGGTATCGTTGTTTTTTCTCTAAAAAATGTAAAAAAGGTCGCATTTTGCGGCCTTTTTTTCTTCTGAAAAAACTTTATGAAAAGCCCTAAAACATTGGTTGAGGGACGCAATTTCATCGCATGCTGTGCTATCATGGGTCTACTCTAAGCATTAAACGCACTACTTAATCACACTACGATGCTCAAGGGGTAATTTGGTGTCTGAACAGGCAAATATTCTTTCTTTTGATGAGGCGAAATCCCGCGGGGCTTCACGTCGTCGTGCTGTTCACGCCCAAGGTCAACATGCCTCATCTCGTTCTTCGTTATATTCACGCAAATCTGCAACAGGCGAGCGTCTTTCTAATCAAGCTTCTTTAAATCGTTCTGGTCGTATTTCTGTTCAGCAAAATGGTTATCACAGAAGTAATCAACAAGCACGCCAGATACCGCGTTCGATGCACGCGAATGCTTCTTCACAAAGAAGGTCGTCTACTTCAGTTTCTCCGAGACGTTCTGCTCGAGTTTCACAGGAAGGCTCTCAGCGTTTTGCTTCTTCAAGAAACTCAAGGAGTTCAAGAGAGGCTTCTAGTGAACCTACCTTTATGCAGGGTTTAAAGAAACGCGCTCGTTCGGCAAAAGCAGAAAGAGAATTTAACAAAACAATTTCTTCCAAGGAATCGCGAAACGAAGAGCCTACAAGCAGAGCTGCTCTTTATGAAATGCGTATGGGGAGGACTCAAAAGCGTTCGACGAAAATGCAGAATGATTCTTCTTCTGGTAACTCAAAAAGAGCAAAAAGTGTTTCTTTGTCTTCGTTGTTTTCTTGGATGAGTTCCACCATTGCTTCTCGTTTTGTGATCGCGGGCTGTTGTGTCTTCTTTACTTTCGTTATGCTTTATCAGCCCTTAGCTGACTATTACGATGAGTCTAGACAGCTCCAACAGCTTGAGGCTGAGTATTCTGCGCTCGAGGAGCAAAACGCGTCTCTTAAGTCAGAGATTGATTACCTTAATACGGATGCAGGTTTAGAAGACTATGCTCGATATAAGCTTGGATATATTCGTGCTGACGAACAAACTGCAACCGTTGAAAACATAGAGCCTTCTTCCAAGGTAAATGACACAAGTGGATCTATTTCCTATTCCATTCCTGCGGGCAGTATCCCCGCTCCTGATACTTGGTATTCGGGGGTTTTAGATTTCGTTTTTGGGTACGGAAAGTAAGCATATGAAATGTGCAGCTATTGATATTGGGACGGTAACCTGCCGTCTTTTAATTGCTGATGTCGCTGATGGAAAACTCACTGAAACAGTGAGACGTTGTGAAATAACCAATCTAGGCGTCGGTGTTGATAAAACATCCCTTCTTCAGAAAGATGCTATTGAACGCGTTGTAAATCAGATAAAGGAGTATGTTGTCCTCATTGACCAAGAGAGTGCAAAGGCGTCAAATGAGGATTCTTCTACGCGCATGCCTATTATTGCGTTTGCGACAAGTGCTGCTCGTGATGCTAAAAACTCCTCAGAGCTTATTTCTCGGCTTGAAGAGCTAGGAGTAAAGCTTTCGGTTATTTCAGGCACGAAAGAAGCATCACTTTCCTTTAAGGGGGCTTCTTCTTGTTTTGATAACGAAGTATTAATGGTAGTAGACATTGGCGGAGGGTCGACAGAGGTAATTTTTGGTTTAGCGGGGAGTGACCCACTCTTTAGCCATTCGTTTGATATTGGTTGCCGCCGAATTACTGAGCGTTTTCTTCCGTCTGATCCACCCAGTGCAAAAGAACTTGCCTGTGCTGCTGAATATATCGAAAAGGAAATGACTCCTTATTTTATTGAATGCTTGGAAAAACTTCCGTCTTCCCTTGATAGAGTAGTGGCTGTTGCCGGAACGGCAACGAGTGTTGTTTCTGTCGATAAAAAAATGGAAGTATACGATTCAGATGTCGTTCATGGGACAGTTGTTTCGCTTGATGTGCTTTTTCGGATTTATCACTTACTTGCTTTAATGCCGCTTGAACAACGCAAACAGGTTGTTGGCCTTGAACCGCAAAGGGCGAGCGTAATTGTTGCGGGAATGCTTATTCTTGCGGTTGTTCTTAAGCTTGCAAAAAGGAATTCGTTTACGGTGAGCGAATTAGATATTTTGCACGGTATTCTTCTTGAAGAACCCTCTAATTATTTGTTATGATATCAAAGCTGTATCTAAGATAGCACCAAGGGAGCGTGGCGGAATTGGCATACGCAGCGGACTTAAAATCCGCCGCCTTCGGGCTTGAGGGTTCGAGTCCCTCCGCTCCTACCAGTTCTTTGTTTTTGTGTTGCATAGTTTTATTTTGAGAAGTATAACTGTGTAGATAGCGATAACGGTACAATCCGAAAGCGAATTTATGACCAGTAGTAATCAGCTTCCCAATTTCAGTGGTGCTCAAAGTTTGTTCGAAGATTTTCTTGCTCAACAACTTGATACTAACGAAGGGCTTTTAAATCAAGATTCACCTTCGTTGTTTGAAAAGTATCTCAATGCTTGTGCAGACCGTGCAGGTGAGATAATTAACTCGTTTATTCCTCGAGGTTCTCATCCTGATATGGAAACCTACCTGTATGGTCCTTTGTTGAAATACAGCAAGAACAGCGGCAAGCGTCATCGTCCCTTAATTTGTGTTGCTGCGTGCAATGCTGTTGGGGGAGAGGAATTTCGTGCATATTCCTCCGCTGCTGCTATTGAGCATTTTCACACGGCTGCGCTTATTCATGATGATATTGCCGACGAGGCGGAGTTACGTCGCGGCGAACCTTGCATGCATTTAACGGAAGGTGAAGGTCTTGCTATCAATGCGGGAGATCTCGCTCTCTCAATTGTTAATGGTATTGTGATGCGAGATCCGAACCTCGATGATTCCATGAAGGTGCGTGTTGCACTCGAATTGGTTGGTATGGCTCAAAGTACCGTTGAAGGTCAGGCTCTTGATATTGGTTGGGCTCGTGATGGGCGCTACGATATTACCACTGACGATTATTTTGCAATGGCAATGCATAAAACCGCCTATTACTCTGGCGCCGTTCCTCTTGTTGTTGGTGCGATGGTTGGCGGTGCAAGTGATGAGGTTATTGAGGGTCTTCGTTCGTTTGGTTTAGACACTGGTCTTGCTTTTCAGATTCAAGATGACCTTTTGAATCTCGTTGGCACAAAAGAGGCCAAGGAAAAGGATTATCGAAGCGATATTACCGAGGGCAAGCGTACCCTTGTTGCCGTTCATGCGTTGCACAATTCTCCTCAAAACGAACGCCTAATTGAAATTCTTTCTTCAAAGGAAAAGAATCCAGAAATCCTCGAGGAAGCGGTTCAGATAATGAAAGATGCAGGTAGCATCGATTATGCTCGCTCCTATGCTCAAGATTTGGTTTCTCGGGCAAAAGAACGTTTAGTGAAGGTTCTCGAGCCTTCAAATGGACGTGCTATCCTTATTTCAATGGCTGATTGGTTTGTCGATCGTTTGAAGTAAGAGGAATATGGAAGCTATTACTTTGTATGATACGGGTGCCGCCGTAGAAGATATTCAGCGAAAGCTTGTTTCTTTAGGATATCTTTTTGATGATGATATTACGGGCACGTATGATGAACGTACTGCATCTGCAGTGCGTTCATTTGCAAGTGCTTCGGGGCTTTCGGAAACTTCAGAAGTGGATGAGCAAGTTTGGGCTCGTCTTGTTGATGCCACCTATGAACTCGGTGACCGTGTGTTATATCTTCGTGTTCCTTATTTTCACGGGCACGATGTCGCTCTTTTGCAGAAGGCTCTTTCGGCTCTTGGCTTTTCCTGTGGTGAATGTGATGGCATTTTTGGAGTTCACACAGAAGATGCGCTTCGCAAATTCCAACTCAATATGGGTCTTCCTTCAGATGGCATCGCGGGGGCGTTTACGTTTCGCGAAATAACTAATCTTCAACATTCTTGGAAAGATAAAGATTCGTTTAGTCCTATTCCTCATTTTGGTTTTGCGCGTGCTTCAGAAGTGCTCGAGAAGAACTTACTGTGTCTTTTTGGAACATCTCAGTTTACGCGTTCGGTTGCTGCTCGTATGTCTAATCTTGCTATGGCAACCAATCCTACCTCACAGGTTACAAGTGCTGATTCTTTATTGGTTTCTCCTGATGAAGCAATGATGTTTGTTCAAATTCTTTCGGCGGATGAAACTCCGATTGATCAGATTCCTGTTGTTGAATTTGAACCAGAAAACTCACTCTCGCTTCGTCTTTCGCAAGCGCTACGTGTTGCTCAACGCTCGTCGGAGCGTGTCGCTATTCGTATTCCTAGTGATACATGGGAAGATGCTGGTGAGGCTCGTTCGGCTCAGCATTATGCGATTGTTTTGCTTGATGCTCTCTGTACTGCGCTCGTGTCTCTCTCTGAATAGTTTTATGCTTTCATATTTGTATAAGGCGTTCAGTTTTACGATTGATTTGCGTCGTTGTTATATACTGTCTTGCGGGTATTAAACGAAAGGCATATATGAAACATTCAGCTCTTATTCTTGCCGCCGGTGCAGGAACTCGCATGAAGTCCTTAAAACCAAAAGTTGCTCACGAGATAATGAATAAGCCGCTTGTTCGTTGGGTTATTGATGCAGCTCATGGGGCAGGTGTTAATCAGATCGTTAGTGTTATCGGGCATGGTCGTGAAGCGGTTGAACCCTTGGTTGCAGATACGGTTTCGGTTATCCAGGAAGAGCAGCTCGGAACTGCGCATGCGGTTCAGGTTGCCGAACCTGCCTTTAAAGATAAAACGGGATCTCTTGTTGTTCTTACGGGTGATTCGCCTTTAGTTACTTCTGAAACTATCGAAAAACTCTTTTCCGTCCGAGAAAAAGAAAATGCTGCGGTTGTTGTGCTAACAATGGATGTTGAAGACCCTTTTGGTTATGGTCGTATCGTCCGTGATTCTGATGGTCAAATTTGCAGTATTGTTGAACAGAAAGACTGTTCAGAAGCCCAAATGGTAATTAAAGAATGCAATTCGGGCTTCTATTGCTTTGATACGGCATTTCTTTTTGAAGCACTGCATGAGGTTTCCTCTGATAATGCTCAGAACGAGTTTTATCTTACCGATGTTGTATCGATTGCTCGTTCTAAAGGGAAGAAAGTTCTTGCCTTGAAGGCTGTAGACCCAAGGGAATGCTTGGGAGTTAATTCTCGTGTTCAGCTTGCAGAGGCCACTCAGATTCTCCAGGAAAGAATTAATACCTTCCACATGAATAATGGCGTTACCATCATGGATCCTCGAACTACTTGGATTGGTCCTGATGTAACCATCGAACAAGATGTTGAGCTTTTGCCCATGACGTTCTTGTTTGGCAAAACCTCGATTGGTAAGGGAACGGTTGTTGGCCCTAACTCTCGTTTGATCGATACTATAGTTGGGTCGAATTGTGCTATTGAGGAAACCATTGCTCTTGAAACGGTTATCGACAACGAAGTAACTACGGGCCCCCGTGCTTATTTGAGGCCACTTACGCATTTATGTGATGGTTCTAAGGTGGGGACGCACGTTGAAATAAAAAAATCAACGATTGGCGTGGGTTCAAAGGTTCCGCATCTTTCCTATATTGGTGATGCCACCCTTGGAAAAGACATTAATATTGGTGCTGGAACTATTACTTGTAACTACGACGGCGAGAAAAAATGGCCAACTGTCATTGAAGATGATGTTTTTGTTGGAAGTGATGTAATGCTCGTTGCGCCGGTAACTATTGGCGAAGGTGCTTTGATTGGCGCCGGTTCGGTAATAACTAAAGATGTTTCTGCGTATGCATTAGGTTTAGGCCGCGCTCGACAAACGGAAATCCCTCATTGGAACGAAAAAAATAAGGAAGAGTAGAAAATACCGCTTAGATATTGTATGGGAACGTATTAAGATATCCAACGTGTGAAGTGACTGTTCTATTGAACGAGAGTAAAAGGAATCACCATGAGCAATATGACAAAAACCTTGGCAATCTTTTCTGGCTCAACGTGTCCAGAACTTGCTGAAGAGATCGCTTCTTCCCTTGGAACTACCCTAGGGAATGTAAAGTTGGAAAAGTTTTCTAACGGTGAAATTTACGCTCGTTATCTTGAAAGTGTTCGAGGCGCGGATGTTTTCATTGTTCAGTCAACTTCTACGCCAAATGTCAACGAAGCAATTATGGAGCTTCTCATTATGGCCGATGCCGCTAAACGTGCTTCGGCTCGTACTGTTAATGCGGTTGTTCCTTGCTATGGTTATGCTCGTCAGGACAGAAAAGCTGCCGCTCGTGAGCCTATTACTGCAAAGTTGGTAGCAAATCTCATGACGGTTTCAGGCATCAATCGTGTTATTACGGTTGATCTTCACCAAGGTCAGATTCAGGGTTTCTTTGATACTCCCGTAGATCACTTAACTGCTTTACCTATCTTTGCGGATTACTTCAAGAAGAAGGGTCTTACGTCAGAAAATCTTTGTGTCGTCAGCCCTGATGTTGGTCGTGCGAAAGCTGCTAAGAAGCTTTCCGATATGCTTGAGTCGGATTTGTCGATTATGCATAAGGGCCGTCCGGGTCATAATAAGGCTGAAATCACAGCGCTTATCGGGGATGTTACGGGTAAAACCTGTATCGTTAACGACGATATGATCGACACTGCGGGAACGCTTTGTGCCGCCGTTGCAACGCTTAAGGAAAAAGGTGCCGATAAGGTATATGTTTGTGCTTCTCATCCTGTGTTCTCTGGTCCAGCATATGAACGCATCGCGGAATCTCAGATTGATGAAGTGGTAGTTTGCAATACCATTCGTATTCCTGAAGAGCGTCGTACGGGCAAAATCAGGGTTATTTCCGTCGCTCCACTTTTGGCTCGTGCTATCAGGAACGTGTATACCAACGAATCTGTTGCCTCTTTGTTCGATCCAGAGTTTGCTCTGTAGGATTTCATTACGATGTTCGCAATTATTGGCTTAGGTAATCCAGGGGAAGAGTACGCTCATACACGTCATAATGCTGGTTTTGAAACGGTTGATTTGCTCGCCGAGGAACTAGGTGTCACGTACTGGAAAACAACCTGTGGTGCTCTTGTGGGCTCGGGTAAAATCACCCTTAACGGTGTGCGCGTGGAGGTTTTGCTTGTAAAACCTCAAAGCTTTATGAATCTTTCAGGGGGTCCCGTTTCTCATCTCTGTAAAGAATATGGCCTTGGTGTTGATGATCTGATTGTCGTACATGACGAACTCGACATTCCCTCAACGTCCATACGTGTGAAAAAGGGCGGTGGGCACGCGGGTCATAATGGTCTTCGTTCAATTATCGACAAAATTGGTTCTCGCGATTTTTATCGCGTTCGAGTTGGTGTTGGTCGACCTCCAGGAAAGATGAAAGTGCCTGATTATGTTTTGTCGGTACCACGCAAAGAAGCAAAAGATGACTTTGATGCTGTTTGCTATAAGGCATCCAGGGCTGTTTTATCCTTGATGGAAGTTGGCTTGGAGAAAACACAAGCGAAATTCAACGCTTAGCTCTCATTTGTTTGCCTCTGCTCTTTTTTCTTGGGGTTTGTGAGACAATACTTAAGGAGAAAGAGATTGGTAGACACATGTCAGCGCGTATTAATATTCTTTCTGCGGACGAGACCGCGATAAAAACCATAGAAGATCATTTTCAACTACCGCGGTTCATCGCAACTGTTCTGGTTGCTCGTGGTGTCGACACGATTGAAAAAGCAACATCATTTCTCAATGCCAGTATCGATAAGGATTGGCACAATCCTTATGAAATCGAAGGAATGGAAGCAGTTGTTTCTCAGCTTGAACAGGCGGTAAAAGATCATAAAAGAATTCTCGTTTTCGGTGACTTTGACCTTGATGGAATATCGGCAACAACTATCATGGCACGTGGTTTGCGTGAGGTTGGCGGAGATGTTGTTCCTTTTATTCCCTTGCGATTCGAAGAAGGTTATGGTCTTACGGAAGCCGCAATTGCTCGCGCTCTGACGTATGAACCTGATGTGGTTATCACGGTTGATAATGGTATATCAGCAAAGGAAGAGGCTCACTTTTTAACTGATGCGGGCGTCAGCTTGATTGTCACTGACCACCATGAGCCTTCGGGCCTTGTTCCTCAAAACGTTGCCTTAGTTGATCCTAAATGTTCAGATTCTCCTAGTTCTATTTTGGCGGGTGCGGGTGTTTCCTTAAAAGTGATTCAGGCACTTTGCTCTCGTTTTGGGATGCCTCATTTTTGGCGGGAATTGATAGACTTTGCAACCCTTGGAACCGTGGCAGACCTTATGCCAATGGTGGGAGAGAATCGCGCCCTGGTTTCTGAGGGAATCAAAATAATCAACGACAACCCAAGAGCGTGTCTTGCCGCTTTGCTTAACGAATCGGGTTTTGGTGATACAGCTCTAAGCTCAAGTAATTTAAGTTTTACTATTGTTCCGCGGCTTAACGCTGCTGGACGAATGGGAAATGCGCAGTTAGCGCTTGATTTGCTCATGTGTGATGATTTTCTTGAGGCAAGCACGCTTGCACGAGAGCTCGAGGCAACCAACACCATGCGCCGTTCAATTGAGTCTGAACTCACAGATCTTGCTCTTAAAAAGGCAGAAGAAACTTACAACAATGAACGTGTCTTGATTGTTTCAGGTGAAGGTTGGCATGAGGGCGTTAAAGGCATTGTTGCTTCGCGTCTTGCTTCTCGTTATGGTGTTCCTTCTATTCTATTTACTATCGATGGTGAGGAAGCACGCGGTTCAGGTCGCAGTGTAGGAGAGATTAATCTCTTTAAAGCGGTAGAATCCTGCCAAGATTTACTTACGCGTTTTGGTGGTCATGAAGCAGCGGTTGGGGTAACCCTTCCCGTAAATAATTTACCGGTCTTTTTCGGGCGTCTTTGTGAATATATGGATAAGCTTCCGAGTGAAGAATTTTCTCCCCGCATCACTGTTGATGCAGGTGTTAATTTGTCTGAACTTACCAAGGAAAATGTTGAAAAAATTGAGCTGCTTGCTCCGTTTGGGCAGGAAAATAAAATTCCGCGTTTTTTGGCTCATTCTGTTACGCTTGCCTACAGCAGAGCGGTAGGAGCTGATAAAAATCATCTCTCTTGCACCTTTAGCGATGGGAAATCTTCCCTTGAAGGAATTATGTTTCATTGCAGTACCATTAAAGAGCTGCAAGCTTGTCCTTCCGTTATTGATGCGGTATTTGAACTTCAAATTGATGTTTGGCGTGGCAGACGTAATGTCAAAGCAATTGTATCTTCGCTTGTTCCCGTTGCCGCGTGTTCTGCTTTGGCGGCGTGCTCATGTCAAGAAGATCAAGACTTTCTCCAGGGATTGTTTCATGACGATGAAGCAGGAGCGTTGGCCTCGGAAGAAGAGCAAGGTCCTAATCTTACGGGCGATGTCAGTGCTGATGTGACGTGTAAAGAGCGCAAGGCATGGAATGAGCTTGCCTATAATGACCCCGTGAGCCTTCGTCGAGCAATACTTCGCGCCTTTATTGGTGAAGGTACGTTGCATCAGGCTCAAATTGAGTTACTCACCGCCTTAGATGCTGGAGTTTCAACGCTTGGAATTATGGGAACGGGCAGAGGGAAGTCGCTTGTTTTTCAAACGTTTGCCGTAGAACTTGCTTTAAAAAACCATCGAGCAAGTCTTTTTGTGTACCCTTTGCGTGCCCTTATATCAGATCAGGCATTCCATCTCAAAGAGTCTGTTCGAAAGTTCGGTATTGAGGTTGAAGTGCTTACTGGCGATACTTCGCGCGATAATAGGTTGAATGTAATGACGCGCTTAAGTGAAGGTCTTGTTGATATTGTTTTAACAACACCTGAATATCTTGAAGCGCATCTTGATGAATTTGTTGCCGTAGACGTGTTTTCTTTCCTGGTTGTTGATGAGGCACACCATGTAGCTTTGTCTAAGGCTGGGTTTAGAGCCTCGTATCCAAACTTGGGATTAGCGCGTGAAGCTCTTGGTAATCCTTTAACGCTTGCTCTTACTGCAACAGCAGATGAACACATTGCTCAAGACATTCAATCCATTTTAGGGATCTCTTCTTGCATATATGATGACACTGCTCGTGAAAATTTGACTATAGATGATCATCGTGGTTTGAAGCATCGACTACGTTATTTGGTTAATATTGCTGCAAGCGGAGAAAAAACAATTGTGTATGTCAACTCTCGTCTCGAATCTATTGCTATTGCGCGCGACTTAAGAAAGCAATTGCCGCAAATTGCTTGGATGATTGGTTTTTATAATGCTGGTTTGTCGCGTGAAGAACGCGAACGGGTCGAGGAGCTTTTCCGTACTGGTGAACTTCAGGTACTTATTGCGACCTCCGCGTTCGGGGAGGGAATTAATATTCCAAATGTTCGTCATGTGGTTTTGTATCACTTGCCTTTTAGCGAGGTGGAATTCAATCAGATGAGCGGTAGGGCAGGTCGCGATGGGGAAGATGCAACGGTGCATTTACTTTTCGCAAAAAACGACAGCGTTCTTAATGAGTCTATCCTTAATGATCTCACGCCAAATCATGATGATATGGCGCAGATTTATCGACAGCTTCGTGGTATACAGAGATCACAAAAAGATTACTTCGTTTCTATTTCGTATGAGGAAGTGGCGCAGCAGGCAACAAAGTTGTTCCCCTCTTTTACTATTACCGCTTCGCAGGTTAAATGTGGTGTGACGGTTTTTTCTGAGTTAGGACTCATTGAGGTACAAAAAACCTCCGAAGAAGAGGTAGGTTGTGCTATTCATGTCGTAGACTATAAAGGAAAAGTGGAGCTTTTCGACAGTGCCCGCTATCGTGAGGGCATGGAAGAAATCGAAATTTTCAAAAGCTTTTCTTCATGGGTTTTTAAGAATACAAAAATGCAACTGCAGCAGCGGATTCAGAGACCGTTATTGCCGTTTGAGTAAGGGGGTGCGTCATGGGAACTGCTTCTTCAAATACAACCCTCTCTGGAGTTGTTGTTACTCCAGTAGATCCAACAATTAAAGCATCTACTCTTGCGCCAATGGGCGCTTCGCCAGAAGAACGATTCAATGAGCTTTTACATCTAAGTTCTCAGTATTTAGGAAATGAAGATCTTGATACGCTTAAACGTGCGTTTGAGTTTGCTTGTAAGGCGCATAAGGGACAAAAAAGAAAATCAGGTGAGCCCTTCGTTATCCATCCCGTTGAGGTTGCAATTATTTTGGCAGACTTACATATGGATGTTGAAACTCTGTGTGCCGCTTTGCTGCATGATACGGTGGAAGATTCCTCTACTACTAAAGATGAAGTGGCTGAAGAATTCGGTCAGTCCATTGCTGATTTGGTTGATGGTGTTACGAAGATCACCAAAATCGAAGTTGAAAGTTTATCAGATGAGCAGGCTGAAACATTCCGCAAAATGCTCATAGCGATGAACAAAGATATTCGCGTTATTGTAATTAAGCTGGCTGACCGCCTTCATAACATGCGTACGCTTTCGGCTCTAAAGGAAGATCGACGCATTTTTAAAGCGCGTGAAACATTGGAAATTTATGCTCCTATTGCTCATCGTTTAGGTATTAGTTCCATTAAATGGGAATTGGAAGACTTATCGTTTTTCTATCTTGAGCCTAACAAGTTTAAGCAAGTTTCTCGCATGGTTTCAGAAACGCGTAAAGAGCGGGAAGAATACCTGAAAAAAATTATTCATATTTTGCATGGTGAAATGGAAAAAATTGGTGTTGAGGCTCAGATTATGGGTCGTCCAAAACACTTGTATTCCATCTATTCTAAGATGACAAAGAAAGGCAAAGGCTTTTCTGAGATTTACGATCTTATTGCAGTTCGCATTATTGTTACTACGGTTCGTGATTGCTATTCGGCGCTTGGTGCAGTTCATAGCCTTTGGCATCCTATGCCAGGTCGTTTTAAAGATTATATTGCCATGCCAAAATTCAACATGTATCAGAGCTTACATACAACGGTTATTGGTCCTGCTGGCCGTCCACTTGAAGTTCAGATTCGCACCGAAGAAATGCATCGAATGAGCGAATATGGCGTTGCTGCTCATTGGCGCTATAAGGAAAAAGGCGGCAAAGGCAAAGATACCGCTCTTGATAAGCAAATTGCTTGGTTAAGGGAAATGGTCGACTGGCAGGATGAAACTAAGGATTCTCGTGAGTTTTTGAAGTCGCTCAAAACCGATCTTGATCCCAAAGAGGTATACGTTTTTACGCCAAAGGGTGAGGCGATGAGCTTGCGTTATGGCTCTACGCCTATAGATTTCGCCTATTCAATTCATACCGAAGTGGGCAATCATTGTGTGGGCGCTAAGGTGAATGGTTCTATTGTTCCGCTGAGTTATCAACTTCAATTAGGTGATAGGGTTGAGATTCTCACGCAAAAAAGCGCTACACCCTCACGTGACTGGCTCAATATTGTTAAAACGCCCTCGGCACGTTCCAAGATCCGCTCTTACTTTTCTCGAGTCAGCCGTTCTGATGATCTTCAAACAGGAAAAGATAAACTTCAGCGCGAAATGAGAAAACACGGTCTGGGTATTTCTTCTGCTCAGAGCATGCGTGCTATCAAACGTGTTGCTGATGCTATGGGATACAAAGACTCAGATGATATGTTGGTCAATATTGGTACCAACAAAGAAAGCCCTCAGCATGTGGCGAACCGGCTTCTGAAGATTTTGGTTGATCGAGGAACGGAAGACGCGGAAAAACCAAGCATTGGTATGTCTGCTTCCGCTACGGGCAAAATGCCTCCTATGATTACGAGTGTTAAGCGGCCAAAGAAGCATGAGGCTCATGCTTCTAATGGAGTGGTTGTTAAGGGGATTGATGATGTTTTAGTTCGTCTTTCTCGATGCTGTAATCCTGTTCCGGGAGATGATATTGTTGGCTTTGTGACGCGTGGTCGAGGTGTTTCTGTGCATCGACGCGATTGTCCCAATGCACAAGATCTCATGCAGCAACCTGAACGCATCATTGAGGTGTTTTGGGAAGATCAGGCCCCTTCGTCCAATACGACGTTTAATGTTGAGATTTTTATTGAAGCCCTTGATCGCATGAATCTATTGCGCGACGTTTCGACTGTGCTATCCGAACAGGGGGCGAATGTACTCTCTGTTAATTCTATGACCCATCGTGATGGAATGGTTGAAATGCGTTTCTTGTTCCAAGTTTCTGAAACCGCCGCTATTGAGCGCATACTGAAAAAACTAAAATCAGTTGAAGGCGTCTTTGATGCTCGCCGTATGATGCCGGGTAAACCATCATCACGTTAAAGTTCGTTACTGTTTTGATATTCGAAAGGAATGAGTATGAAAATCGAAGTTAAGCGAGGACCTAAATGTTTCAGTATCGAAGGCGCTTGTGTTGATATCGACTGGCTTATTCTTGGCATGATTCAGAACAACACCTACATCATTACCGATGGTTTAGGAACTATTGTTATTGATCCATCGGACGATGCGGATCGTATTATTGACGCTTTAGGAGAGCGTAATCTCGATGCTATTTTCTGCACGCATCATCACAGTGATCACGTTGGTGCATTGAAAGAGTTGAAGCAAAAAACGGGTGCGCTTGTTTATGCATCTGAAATTGACGCAAAGGTAATAGAAAACCAACCCAATACGCCCGGTCCGATCAAGGCGGAATCCTGTGGTGTTGATGTGAAGTTAAAAGACAAAGATGTGTTTTCAGTCGGAGCTATGAAATGGAAAGTTATTGCAACGCCAGGTCATACTCCTGGAGGAATATGCTTTCTTCTTAATTCTGAAGACGGAAAGTATATTGAACGAGCGTCTGTTCTCGCATCTGGTGACACGCTTTTTTGTGGCACAATCGGTCGTACTGATTTTGAAGGTGGTAGCGATGCTCAGATGCGCGCATCGCTCAAACGTCTATCGCAGCTACCAGACGATACTCTTGTTTTGCCCGGTCACAACTCTCTAACCACCATTAAAGATGAGCAGAGACGAGTCTTTGCTTACTTTTGTTAGCGCGTGTTTTGCGGCTTAAAGGGAGGGTGCTAAGCTATGAAAATGAAGTCAAGCAAGAAAAAGTTCAATTATTTTGACGCCTTTGAACGGCAGACTGAAATTGCCGCCAAGCAAGCAAGGCTTTTGCTTGAAGTGGTTGAAGGTTTTTCTAGGGCTGAGGATATTGAGGCTTATTTGCCACGTGCTCATGCTCTAGAAAATGAGGGTGACGTGGTTTGTCACAAAATATTCGATGCAATTTTGCCTGACTTTGTTACTCCCATTGATAGGGAGGACATTATTGCTATCACTAACAGTATGGATTCGCTGATTGATAAGATTGAAGAGGTTATTCAACGGTTTTATATGTATGACATTCATTTTATGCATCATGATGCAGAGCCTTTCGCTAGAATGATTGTGGAATCCTGTGATGCGCTTTGTGCAGTTATGGCGGATTTTAGAAATTGCAAGAAATCCAAAAAGTTTAGACAGCTCATTATCCAGGTTAATGATATTGAAAACGAGGCAGATGCATTTTATGTGAAAGCCGTACGAAAGCTTCATACCATTGATCGTGAAAATCCCATGCGAGTGGTGGTTTGGACAAGTTTGTTTGACATGATGGAAGATTGCGTTGATATTTGCGAAAGTACTGCTGACAAAATGAATTCCATCATGCTTAAAAATGGGTAATTTGTTCGTTTACAAGAACCAGTGAGCAAATAACCGTAAATGATTGGTTAATAGAAGTTTCTAGGTGCTTGTTTTTGCTATCATAAACAAGCACTTTTTATGGAAGAAAGAAGATTATGTCATTAGTCGTTGCAAAGTTCGGCGGAACATCAGTTGCTTCTCCTGAACGAATCCAGATGGTAGCAAAACGCTTAATTGAAAAGAAACAGGCTGGCGATGATGTTGTTGCTGTTGTTTCTGCGATGGGAAAAACAACCGACGAATTAGTTGGTCTTGCTGCTGCTCTTAATCCTCATCCTGCTCCTCGAGAAATGGATATGCTCCTTTCCACGGGTGAACAGGTAAGCATGTCGCTACTTGCGATGGCAATTCAGGCTCGCGGGTATAAAGCGGTGAGTTTTACGGGCTGGCAAGCTGGTATTACTACTGATGACGCCTTTTCGCGGGCGAAAATTGAAGATATTGCCGCTGATCGCATTCGCAAAGCACTTAAAGGTGGAGCGATTGTTGTAGTTGCAGGTTTTCAAGGTCTTTCTATGGAGGGCGATATCACTACGCTTGGGCGTGGTGGTTCTGACACTACAGCAGTTGCACTTGCTCATGGAATTGGCGCCGACGTCTGTGAAATTTATTCTGATGTTGATGGAATTTATTCTGCGGATCCTCGCGTTGCTCCTCGCGCTCGTAAACTCGATGTTATTTCGTATGATGATATGCTTGAGCTTTCAAGTGGCGGTGCTGGCGTTTTACAGTCACGTGCTGTTGAATTCGCGAGAAAATATAACGTAGTTATTCATTCCCGTTCTGCTTTTTCAGATGCAGAGGGAACATTAATCAAGGAGGTTGCTCCATCTATGGAACAGGCAGTAATTTCAGGTATTGCTCATGATACGTCTGAAATGAAAATCACCGTTCGTGGTATTCCTGATGAAGCGGGAATTGCGGCTAAGGTATTCTCAACCCTTGCCGGTAATAATGTTTCTGTCGATCTCATCATTCAGAATATTTCCAATGACGGTAAAGCGAATATCAGCTTTACCTTCCCAAGCTCTCAAAAAGAAGACGCTCTTAAAGCGGTTGATCGTATCTCTGATGAACTTGGAGCTTCTGAGGTTTTGTTCGACGAAAACATTGCTAAGGTTTCTTTGGTTGGCACGGGGATGAAATCAAGTCCTGGTGTTGCTGCTCGTGCTTTTGCTGCGTTGGCAGAGAACCAGATTAACATTATTATGATTTCAACAAGTCCTATCCGTATTTCTGTTGTTGTTGAAGCAAGCCAGGTTGGAGCAGCAGTTCGTTGTTTGCATACCGCTTTCGGTCTTGATTCGGATAGCGTTTTCGAAGAAACCCAGCTTTCTGCTGAGGAAATTGCTGCGAAAATGAACAAGGGTCGATAAACCGTTCCAAGAATTTCTTATAGGCTCGGGCGATTTTTGATCGTTCGAGCCTTTTTTGTTTGGTTGGAATTTTGATAAAGTACACGAAAGTAGATCGAGGTAGATAAGCCTTGATCTTGTCTATTTAACGGGAAGGGAAATACTATGACTTGGGAAAAGACAATACCTGCAAATCCTGTTGTTGCTGTAGCTGGTGCTACAGGTGCGGTTGGTCGTGAGTTTCTTAAAGTTCTTCATGATCTTGATTTTCCTGCTTCGGAAATTCGCGCATTAGCTTCAGCTCGTTCTGCGGGAAAAACCCTTCCGTTTGAGGGATGTGGCGAAGTTCCTGCTGGTGAGCTCGTTGTTCAGGAAATGACTCCAGAGAGCTTTCGGGGGGTAGACATTGCACTCTTTTCTGCTGGAGCATCTGTTTCTAAGGCAATGCGTGAAGCTGTTGTGGCAGCGGGTGCGGTAATGATTGATAACTCGAGTGCATTCCGCATGGATGAGGATGTTCCTTTGGTTGTTCCAGAGGTTAATCCCGAGGATATTAAGTGGCATAACGGAGTTATCGCAAATCCTAACTGCTCAACCATTCAAATGGTTGCCGCTTTGAAGCCATTGTACGACATTTCTCCTATTAAGCGTGTTGTCGTTTCGACTTATCAGGCTGCTTCAGGCGCTGGTGCAGCCGCAATGGATGAACTTTATGCGCAAACTAAGCAGTTTCTCGAAGGCGAAGAACTTACGATTGATGCGTTCGCTCACCAGATTGCTTTTAACTGCATTCCTCATATTGATGTCTTCCTTGATGATGCCTCTACCAAAGAAGAATGGAAGATGATTGTTGAAACTAAGAAGATTATGGGAGATGAGAATATTCAGGTTGCAGCGACATGTGTTCGCGTTCCTGTTCTTCGCTGCCACGGCGAGTCTATCAATGTTGAATTTGAATCTGAAGTAACTGTTGAGCAGGCTCGTGCGGCTCTTGAAGCTGCTCCTTGCATTACGGTTATGGATGATATAGACAATAAGGTTTATCCAATGCCTGGCTTATTGGCAGGAACCGATGGTGCTTATGTTGGACGTATTCGTAAAGATTACTCTGTTGACCATGGTATTGCGTTCTGGAATGTGGCTGACCAAATTCGCAAGGGCGCTGCATTGAACGCCGTTCAGATTGCGCAGCTTCTTCTTCCTTAGTGTTTCGATAATCCATATTGCTTTCAAGCTTTGTTTTCAAAATCCCTTCTGTGCATGCAGGAGGGATTTTGTCTCTAAAAAACACACACCCAAACTCTGTGGGAGCTCGGGTGTATACAATCGTATCAGGGTTTTGAAATGGCTTAGAAGTGACCTGTGAATAGGAATTTTAAGCGTTTGAAGAAGCCGGGTTTCTTTTCCTTTTTTTCAACTAGCTGGATAGCATCTTGTGAAGGTGTTTCTTGAGCAGGAAGAACCTCAGCTACAACATGTTGATTTGTGGGCACGGGTTCTGGTGCAGAGACAACTGCTTTCTCTACCGCTGAAGCACTTGGTGCAGTTTTTGATTGTACTTCTTGAGTGTTCGTTACAGGTTTTTCGATTTCAGAAACGGTTGACTCCTTATTGGAGGCTAAGCTAGATTCCTTTTTTGCTGTTACTTCGGTTTCTTCTACTGTGATTAGTTGTTCAGGTTCGGTTGCTGTTTTAATGGATGGTTCAGAGATAGCAGCTTTTGTTAGTATAGCTTCAACTTGAACGGGAGTAGCAACAGAGGCAGCGTAGCGAAGTGTTTCAGTATCACGCAAGCGCTGAGCCTGAGCAACGGCGGAACGCTTTCTGTTTTCCTCTTCGCGTTTTTCGATAGAGTCCTCATAGTCCTTTTTAGCTTTTTTAATGAGATATTCTTGTGAATCGAATGAATCAATTACGCCCGCCTTGTTTACTTCTGCAAAGTATTCAAGGGGAGTGAATTCAAGGTTGCTCTGAAGCTTTCTAAGTTTAGTTGTGTCAGAAAGGGAGATGTCCAGATATTCAAGAATTTGTTGTCGTAGTGCATCTTCAGTTATTGGCCATGCAATTTCGATACGCTTATCCATATTGCGTGTCATAAGGTCGGCACTCGCAAGATAGAGTTCCATTTCGTCATGGGGACCAAAACCATAGATGCGACTATGTTCAAGAAGTCGACCGACAATAGAAACAACTTCAACATTGTCAGTGTAGCCTTCAACGCCAGGAACAATACAAGAAATGCCGCGGACAAACAGAGTGGTATGAACACCAGCCTGTGACGACTCAGCAATCTTATCAATAATCTCTTTGTCGGTTATTGAGTTGGTCTTAAAAAGAACTCCGTTGGGCAATCCCTTTTTGGCAAGTTCGATTTGCTCATCAATTTTCTTAAGGATTAAAGGTTTAATTTGCAAGGGAGCAACCGAGATGTTCTGGTAATTATTCGAGGTATTTTCTAGACTCATATTGCGGAAGAATTCCGCAGCATCTTTACCAATACCTTCGTTGGTAGTGATAAAGGAGAAGTCAGTGTAGAGCTTCGAGGTTTTTTCATTGTAGTTGCCAGTGCCAAGCTGAGTAATATGCTGAATGCCTTGTTCGCTATGGCGGGGAATGGTGCAGATCTTTGAATGAACTTTGAAGTCATGGAAACCGTAAATTACATGAGCTCCAGCCTGTTCGAAGCGCTGTGACCATTCGATATTATTTGATTCATCGAAGCGTGCGCGCAGTTCAAAAAGCGCTGTGACTTCTTTTCCGTTTTCGGCTGCAGCAAGAAGCGCCTCTGCTAAATGTGATTGGCTCGCAAGGCGATACAGGGTGATTTTTATTGACAAAACAGAAGGGTCATTGGCTGCTTCTCTGAGTAGCTGGACAAATGGATCCATACTTTCATAAGGATAGGAAAGTAAAACATCTTGTTCACATATTTGCTCAATGATAGAGCGGTTTTTATCTAGGCATGCGGGCCATTGAGGTGTGAAGGGTTTACTGGTAACCCTTTTCGCTACCTCTTCATCAATCATCCCGCCTAAAGCCCATGCATAGCCCATGTCAAGAGGAACCTTGGTCACATATACCTGATGTGGTTCAAGATTGAGACGTTTAAGCAGGAATTTTTCAGTTACGGCAGAAAGGGGGGTGTCGGTTTCAAGGCGAACAGGGGCAAGGCGTGCGCGTTTCTTAAGAATGCGCTTCATGTGTTCGCGATAGTCATAGTCTATTTCATCTACACCATCGTTTGCATCGATATCAGCATTTCGAGTAACGCAGATGACGCTTGCTCGTTTGGTGACATACATTGAAAAGACTTCTTCGACCAACAGCTTTAAAGCGTTTTCAAGCAAAATAAACTGCAATCCTTCACCTGGAAGAACGATAATGCGTTCTGCTTGGCGAGGAAGAGGAATAAGACCGAAGGTGGCATCGTTTGCTCCTACGTTCTTTTCTTTCTTTTTGCTCTTAGAGGAAGACTCGTTTGGTGTGTGCTCTTCATCAAGACGGAGTAGAACATACAAGGAGCCGTTTTCTAAATGCGGGAAGGGGTGTCGCGCGTTAATGATTTGCGGAGAAAGAAAAGGAGAAACTTTATCATGCAAGTAAGTGCGCAGGTATGATTCTTGTTCCTCGTTTAAATCTTTTGGTTGGAGCTGGCGAATGCCTTCTTTGGCAAGTTGTTCTTGAATTCGTTCAAAAATTCGCTCTTGTTCAGGATAGAGCTCGTGGCAACGCTCATGGATGGCTTTGATTTGTTCGTCAGGGGTCATGAGTGTTTTGTTTTCACGAAGTTCTTTCTTAACCAATGAAAGATCGGTCAAACTGCCAACACGAACCATGAAGAACTCTTGTAAGTTACTTGAGAAAATAGAGACAAAGGTTAAACGTTCAAGTAAGGGAACATTATGGTCTTCGCCTTGATCCAGAACTCTTTTATTAAATGTCAACCAGGAAAGTTCGCGGTTTTGCATATACGGAAGAACTTTTTTTGAGGATGATTTACTGCCGCTGTTGTTCTTCTCTTTTTTGGATTCACCTGAACCAGATTCGGTTTCTTCTGATATCTTCTTTGCTTCCATTCGAAGTAATCCCCTTTATAACTACTGTATGTTATCAGCTTCTAGAAACATCCAGAGTGATAATCCCCTTATGACATTATAAGGTTTTGTAAGTAAAAACGGCTGATTGTTGCCATTCTTTATGTTGCGTAAATCCTACTTAAGAATTCTGTCTACGAGATAGCCTTCTCTAATTCCTGATTTGCAAACTGTGAGACGTTTTGCGCGTGTAATAGCGAATATCTCGCGGATGATAATGCATCCAGGAATAAAGGTATGGATGCGATCGGGAATAGTTTGTAGAGCCTTATGCAGAAAAGTATCAGGATAGGTTTTGTACTGGTCGAGAATTTTATCGAGATGTTCGGGAAGTAAATAAACCGTTCGTTCTCCTTCATTACATACATCTCCGTAAACTTTAGCAGCGGAACGTATTGAGCCGCCGATGCCGAAGAGCTCGTCTTGTTTTGGAAGGTCGAAATTGCTTTCGCGAAGGCAATCAATAAAACTCAATCGAATAGCGTTAATTTCTGCCTGTGTGGGAACGATTCCGCAAACGTTTGAAGAGTAGGAAGAAAGGGAACCTTGTGGAATACTTACACTTGTCTGACTTTCTTCCTCGTGAATAATAGTGAGTTCCGTTGAGCCACCACCTATATCTACCAGTATTCCTTCATCAAGGTGTCTGTCGAGGTTAGCTCCTATGAAACCAAGATGTGCTTCATCCCATGTAGAAAGGATAGTTACGGGAATATTGCATCCTTCAGAAATTGCCTGTGCAGCATCTTTTGAATTTGAACAGTTTCGAATTACTGCGGTGGCAAAAACATGGATTTCTTCACAGTCAAAATGCGATGCTCTACGAAGATGAGCATTGATGGTATTGATTGCTTTCTTGATTCCTTTCTTTGTTATTGCTCCTTCCTTAACAAACGAGGCAAGGCCTGCCATGATTTTGTAGTTAAGAAGTATTTGTATTTCTTTGCGTGTTATACCGTTCTTTTTTTCTGAAGGAGTTTCGTAAATGCAGAGACGAATAGTATTAGAGCCGAGATCAATAATTCCGTAACGTGGCACGATTCCTCCTGAGTGACGCATAAACAATTGTGTCTATCTGCTTCAATAAGCACGTTGTTGTAGGGTTTTGAGTTATAGAATGCCCTAGTAGATAATCTGACATAACATTTAACTATACTCTCAGTAGAAAATGTGGAGTAGAGTTAAAGAAGATACATTATTTAACATCTCTGGTATGGATTTGTCGTGCTATCCAGAGCAGAGTGGGGGGATTATGCTCGAATCTATCGATATGACTGAACCAAAAATGTCAAAGGAAGAGTATCGGAGCGAATATGATTCGCTCATTTCGCGTTTAATCGTGCTGCAACAAAAAGCGCGTTCCGAAGAGGTTGGACTTGTTGTTTTGTTTGAAGGATGGAAGGGCGCTGGAAAAGGAAGTAGAATTTCTGACCTTGTCTACCATCTTGATGCGCGTGGCACGTCAGTTCATGTAGCTAAGGGGTATGGAACGCAAGAAACCATGCATATTCCTGAGGGACCTTTTGGAGCGACGGGATTTTTTCCACCTATGCAGCAATTTTGGAAAGCACTGGGTACGCGTGGAAGCATGACATTTTTTGATTGCGGATGGTATACCCTTGCAACGCAATACATGATTGATCGCGCCATTGCTGCAAAGAAACGCGGTCGTACGCCCGAAAAATATGACCTATTGCGTAGAGTATTGCGCGTGGTTCCTTCTATTGAAAGCTTTGAAAGCCAGTTGGTTTCTGATGGCTATGTGGTAGTAAAGTTCTTTTTTCATATTTCTGAAGAAACGCAGCGTGAGCGATTGGAAGGGCTTCATGCTGATCCTACAATGCGTTGGCGTGTTTCGGAAGAAGATCTTAGACAACTTAAATACTATAAAAAAACATATGAAATGTATGATGAGCTGCTCAAAAAGACCAACTTTGGTTCTTCCGAATGGGTTTTGCTCAATGCTAGTGACAAGCGAAAGGTTAATCTTACAGTTGTTCGCACGTTGGTTGAAGTTTTGGAAAAACGCCTTGGTTTAAAAAAGAACGCTGCCACGATTGCGGCAGAACAAAAGGCAGAAACTCGTTCGGACACGCTTGTTAAGACCCCTGACTTTAAAGACGAGCGGTTTCGTTCGGATGAAGAAAATAAAGCGATGATTGAGCGCGCTGAAAAAGAGGCGCAATTTTCTTTGATGCAGGCACCTGTAAGAAGTCGTTTTCCTATTCTTCATAATCGTCCTTCGCTTGAAACCGCTGATCATACCCTCAAACTTGAACATAGCGAATACAAGAAGCTGCTCAAGGAAGAGCAAAGTAAACTTTTTGCTCTTGAACCTCAACTCTACATTAATCGCATTCCCATGATCATTATGTATGAAGGTTGGGATGCGGCTGGTAAAGGGGGTAACATTAAGCGAGTGGCTCAGGCGCTTGATGCTCGTGCGTATAGTATTTTTCCTTCACCTGCACCTACCAAATACGAATTGGAGCATCCTCATCTATGGCGGTATTGGACTCGCTTGCCAAAAGCTGGTCATGTGGGTATTTACGATCGTAGTTGGTATGGGCGTGTTTTAGTTGAGCGTGTCGAGGGCTTTGCGAGTCCTTCTCAGTGGGCTGCGGCTTATGATGAAATCAACGAATTTGAGTTAGATTTAGTCAATTGGGGTGCAATTCTTATCAAGTTTTGGGTAAATATTTCTCCTGAAGTGCAACTTGAGCGTTTTATCGCACGTGAAAACAATCCAGATAAAACCTGGAAGATTACCCATGATGATTGGCGCAATCGCGACAAAACGCCTCAGTATCGAGCAGCAATAGAAGATATGTTCCGTTTAACTTCTACTGAACATGCTCCTTGGACGCTTTTGGAAAGCGACGATAAGTATTATGCACGCGTAAAGGCACTGCAAATTATTAATGTAGCTCTTGAAAAGCGCCTTAAAGAGTTTTAGGGTTTTAATGTTTACGGCTGCTTTGGCAGTATAGATAGTGCTTTTGATACGCTACGCTAAGCGTTGTCTTTTATATCAGGACAGGTTGAAGGGTTTGCCTCTACATGAAAAAGAAGTCTAATCAAGTTCGTGGTGCTCATGCACGCGTCGAGGATCCTTCTGAGAGGCAACCTCGCTCTTATCAAGGCTCTCAGCGTGTTCCGCAACGGTCCTTTACCGCGCAGAGAAATACGTATTCTCAAGGAGCGTTTCGAAATGTCCCGCAATCTGGTCAATTTAACACAGCGGCTTTTGACAGCATTCCTTCCAAAAAGAACAAATCCAAAGCATGGAAAGTCGTCTTTGTTATAGCCGTAGTTGTGCTTATTTGCTCTGTGGTAGCTCTTGGGGCTATTGTGTATCAATATTGGGCACAGCAGAAAGCATATTCTGATTTAGAAACCCATGTATCGCTCTCAGATAATTCCAATGTTTCATTGGCTGATTTGTCCGTTGACTGGGATGCTTTGGAAAACATTAATCCAGATATAGTTGCGTGGATTTATATTCCTGGTACGCCAGTGAATTATCCTGTAGTTAAAGGTACTGATAACGAGGAATATCTTCATAAGGCCTTTGATGGTTCAACGGGCTGGCTCGCTTCTGCGGGAACAGTTTTTCTTGACGTGAATAACCAAGCAGACTTAAGTGATCGAAATAATGCCTTGTATGGACATAATATGAATGATGGTTCAATGTTCGCTGCATTAGCTCAATGGGAAAACGAAGATGAGTTTAATGCTCATCGCGATATATACCTTTTAACTCCTAAGGGAAACTATCGTTTGAAATCGTTTGCTGTAGTGGCAACAACGGGTTCTGATGCCATTGTTCAAACAGGCTTTGGAACAGAGGCTGACTACTTCAATTACATCCAAGATAAATTCAACAGGAGCGTTGTTGAACAAAAGGGCACTATTTTAAGTGCCTCGGATATTAAACAGTCGCTTTTACTTTCAACGTGTGAATATACCAAAACTGATGGTCGTGCTGTAATTTTTGCAGCAGTTGTTGAAACCACGGTTACGAATGATCCTTACGTTTCTTCAACGACCGAAGGAACTACAGGTATAAATCAAGAAGAATTGTCGATAGTGGCAGAACAGTATAGGGAGGCTGCATGATTTCCTCTGCGTTTTATCAGGATACCTTTGACACTCTTGAAGAGGAGTGTGGGGTTTTTGGGGTATATGCCCCCAATGATGATGTAGCTCGCTTGACTTGTTTTGGTCTCCAGGCGCTTCAGCATCGTGGACAAGAATCAGCTGGTATCGCAGTTGGTGACGGTGAAACTGTTTTAGCGTTTAAAGATTTAGGTTTGGTAACTCAGGTTTTTGATGAGGCGTCTCTTTCTGCTCTTAAAGGCCATGTGGCTATTGGTCATGTTCGTTATTCAACAAGTGGTGGGGTTGAATCGTGGGAAGCAGCACAACCTCATATCTCTGCCATCGATGAAGTGTTAATTGCCTTGGCTCACAATGGCACACTCGTTAATACCAACTCACTCCGTGCTCAGCTGGTTGATTATGGTGTAACACTCCGTGCAGGTACTGACTCTGAAGCTGCGGCAAAGATTATTGGCGAAGTTACTAGTTCAACACATTCCTTGCGTGATGGCATTCGCAAGGCAATGAAAATGATGCGCGGCGCATACGCTATGGTGCTTTCAAGCCCCGATTCGCTGTATGCATTTCGCGACCCTAATGGAATTCGTCCGCTTGTTTTGGGTAAGCTACCTGATAATCGTGGTTGGGTTGTTTCTTCGGAAACGTGTGGTCTTGATATTGTTGGTGCTGAATACGTTCGGGAAGTCGTCCCAGGAGAAATTATCCGAATTAACTCTGAGGGAATTTCCTCACAAATTGCAGTGGAGCCTGAACGGCGTGCAAGCTGCTTGTTTGAATATGTGTATTTTGCTCGACCCGATTCGGTAATGGACGGAATTAGCGTATATCAATCTCGTCGTTCGATGGGCAGGATTCTTGCGCAAGAAGCACCTGTTGAGGCCGATTTAGTTTTAGGTGTACCTGATTCTGGTCTACCATCTGCTATGGGTTATGCCATCGAAAGTGGCATTCCGTATAGCGATGGCATTGTGAAGAACCGCTATGTTGGGCGGACTTTCATTGAGCCCACTAACGAAATGCGCCAGATGGGAATTCGCGTAAAGCTTAACCCTCTTTCTTCTGTGATATCAGGTAAACGGTTGATTGTTATTGATGATTCTGTTGTTCGTGGTAACACATCAAAGAAGCTCGTTGACATGCTCAAGAGTGCTGGTGCAAGAGAAGTCCATCTTCGCATTGTTTCCCCTGAAGTTCGCTGGCCGTGTTTTTATGGTATTGATACCGATATGCAAGACCAGCTCATTGCGGCAAATATGACCAATGAGGAAATGTGTGACTTCATTGGTTGTGATTCGTTGGCTTTCATTTCTGTTCAAGGTTTACACAATGCCGTTTGCAGTGAGCACGAGGGCTTTTGTGATGCGTGTTTCACGGGCAATTATCCTGTAGAAATACCCGATTCCATCAAAGCGAAGAGTTTTCTTCCCGAAAATCTTGCATAATACTTCGTGAGGCTCTGTACACAATTGGTTATTATTTTGTCGTTCGGTTGTACTGCGATTGAACATTTTTAGTTTTACTGTTGGTTACCATAGGAGAAAAACATGCCGGATCGTATTCAAGTTAACGCTCTCGATGCTGACACTAAATGGCCTAGCTGGACCACTCAGGGTTCTACAACCTATGCTGAAGCAGGGGTAGACACTGCTGAGGGTGCACGAGCCGTCGATGCTATTAAGGATGCCGTTCATCGTACGTATCGCGATGAGGTTCGAGGCGACATTGGTGGATTTGGTGGTTTGTTTTCGCTTAATGTGGCAAAGCAGATGGCAGATCCAATCCTTGTTTCTGGTACCGATGGCGTAGGAACTAAAATTCAGCTTGCTAAGTTGGCGGGAAAGCACGACACGGTTGGTATCGACTTAGTGGCAATGTGTGTCAACGATATTTTAGCTACGGGAGCAGAACCTCTCTTCTTTCTTGATTACATTGCTGTTGGAAAGCTCAAGAGTGAAGCGGTAGCAGAAATTGTTTCTGGTATTGCTGATGGTTGTGTTCAGAGTGGATGTGCGCTTATTGGTGGCGAAATGGCAGAGCATCCAGGTGTTATGGATCCTCATGAATATGATCTCTCTGGCTTTTGTGTTGGGGTGGTAGATCGCCCTGAAATGCTTGATCCGGCAAAGGTCCAAGAAGGCGATGTCCTCATTGGGCTTGCAAGTTCTGGCATCCATTCGAATGGTTATTCGTTGGCACGTAAAGTGTGTGTGGAAGGTAAAACACTCTACGAACTTCGTTTAGAAAAAGAGGAACTTGCTGGAAAGAGCATATTAGATGCTCTCTTGGAACCAACGAGAATTTACGTTAAGCCTGTTCGATCGGTACTGCGTCAGCTTCCTGGTGCAGTTCGTTCTTTGGCGCATATCACAGGTGGCGGTATTACGGAGAATCTTAATCGTGCACTTCCCGCAAATGTTGATGCGGAAGTTCATGTTGGAACATGGACAATGGCACCCATTATTCCTTGGGTTTGTCGCGCAGCTCGTTTAAATGAGCATGAAGCACTTAAAACATTCAATATGGGTCTTGGAATGGTTTTAGTTGTTAATCCCCAGAAGGTTGACGACATTATGGATATCTTGAAGCAGGAAGGCGAAACTCCTTTTATTGTCGGTCAGATTGTTCCCGGAGTAGGAGAGGTGACCTATGTTAATCAGGAGAACCTTTTTGCACCGTTTACCCAGGAAACCGAAGAATAACGTAGAGATTTAAAAAAGACAGAGTGCCTTGCAGAATGGTTAGTTTTCATGTGCTAGGGTTTAAAGCGTAAGGAATTGCATGTCGGAATCTATTTCAACCCAAACTGCTTTTACCGATCAGCCTCTCAAAATTGGGGTTCTCATTAGTGGAAGCGGGAGCAATCTTCAGGCTATTATTGATCAAATCGAGCTTGGTCTCCTTAACGCGGAAATTACCGTTGTTATTTCTTCTCGTCCTGATGCATATGGCTTAATTCGTGCAAAAGAGGCAGGCATTCCTACCATTTCTTTAAATAAAGAGGTTTATAAAGATCCTTGTATCGCTAACGAGATTATCGCAACAGAACTTGTTCGTTCAGGTGCTGAATACGTAATTATGGCAGGGTATATGCGCAAACTTACCGCAGAAGTATTGTTGGCATATCCTGATAAAGTTGTAAACTTGCATCCTGCATTACTTCCCTCGTTTAAGGGAGCGCATGCTATCAAAGATGCCTTCGATTTTGGCACTAAAGTGACGGGCGTTACTGTTCATTTTGCCAACGAAGATTACGACAAGGGTCCTATTATTGCGCAGCGTGCGGTAGAAATTTCTGAATCAGATACGTTGGAATCTCTAGAAGAGAAAATTCATGCAGTTGAGCATGAGCTTTACCCTGCGGTAATTGCTCTTTTAGCTCAAAGGCGTGTTGTGGTCAGTGAAGATCGAAGAGTTTCTATTCTTCCCGAATAAATCTGTCCATCCATCTTTATTCCATAGCCTATGGAATAAAGAGATAGAACAATCGTTATACTTGAATTGCTAGCACTTTTTGAAGGGAGATTAGTATGGCAGACCCGGTAGTGAAGAGGGTTCTTATGTCTGTTACCGACAAAACAGGCATTGTCGATTTTGCTCGCAGTTTATCTGAAGAATTTGGTGTCCAGATTATTTCAACAGGGGGCACAGCAAAGGTACTTTCCGATGCTGGCATCGAGGTTACCTCTATTGATGAAGTAACAAAATTTCCCGAGATGATGGATGGTCGCGTTAAAACGCTTCATCCTGCTGTTCATGGCGGCCTTCTCGCAAAGCGTGATAATACTGAGCATATGGCTCAGGCAAAAGAATATGGCATTGAAATGATTGATATGGTTGTTGTCAATCTGTATGCCTTTGAGAAAACAGTTGCTTCCGGTGCGGAATTCTCTGATTGTGTTGAGAATATTGATATTGGTGGTCCTTCGATGCTTCGTTCCGCTGCCAAGAATTTTGAGAGTGTTGCGGTTGTAACTGATCCTGCATCGTATAATTCTGTTCTCGAAGAAATGCGTGTAAACGATGGAGCGACTACGTGTAAAACACGTGCAGGTCTTGCGCTTCACGTGTTCCAAACTACCTCATCGTACGACGGGGCCATTGCTTCTTGGCTTTCTGGTCAGCTTTCTCAAGGCAACGAGACCGTATTCCCTGAAAAAGCTACACTGAGATTAACGAAAAAACAGGATCTTCGGTATGGTGAAAATCCCCATCAGAAGGCGGCTTTCTTTGCTATTGATGGGTATCCAAACTTTAATATCACTCTTGCTCATGCGCAGCAAAAGCAAGGTAAAGAGCTTTCTTATAACAACTATCTTGACCTTGATGCGGCATGGGTTGCCGTTCGCGAATACGAAGAACCTGCTTGTGTGATCGTTAAGCATTTGACTCCTTGTGGAGTGGCTACTGCAACGAGCGCGGTTGAAGCATATGAACGTGCATATGAAGCAGACCCGGTATCTGCTTATGGTGGGGTTATTGCGTTCAATCGTCCTGTAACGGGTGAGATTTGCGAAAAGATCTTCGGCAATAAACAATTTGTTGAAGCAATTATTGCTCCTGAGTTTTCCTCTGAAGCGTTATCGATGTATGAAGCGAAGCCTAATGCTCGACTTCTTGAGACAGGCGGCGTAAATCCTGCTGGTCATTCTGTTGAGTACCGTGCGGTTGAGGGCGGCTTGCTTTGTCAGGAAAGCGATGCTGTTTTGGAAGATCCCGCATCGTTTGAGGTGGCAACTGATCGCAAACCAACTGATTCGGAAATGGCAGATTTAATCTTTGCTTGGAAGGCATGTAAATCGGTAAAATCTAACGCTATTTTGATTGCTAAAGATCTTGTTAACTTGGGTGAAGGTGGAGGTCAGCCTAACCGTGTTAACTCTGCTCGCATTGCTGTTGCTCAGGCAGGAGAGAAAGCTAAGGGGGCTGTTGCTGCAAGTGATGCATTTTTCCCTTTCCGTGATGGCTTAGATGTTTTAGCTGAAGCTGGTGTTACAGCAATTATTCAGCCAGGTGGCTCTATTCGTGACAGCGAAGTAATTGAAGCCGCTAATGAGCATGGAATTGCGATGGTTTTCACGGCCCATCGTCACTTTAGACATTAAACGATAAACTTCCAACAATTAAAACGCCTCCCTCAAAAGAGTGAGGCGTTTTTTGTCTAGTGCTTAGATCCCTTTTGTTTTTTTAAGGGATCTAAGCACTTTTAAATGTTGAAAAATATTTGAAATATCAAACGCAAAGGCAAGGGCAAAGCAAATCATTCCCACTATGCCAATTGGTCCATTTGCTGCAGGAGCAAAAATGATGGCAAGCAGAACGAAAGGAGCAAGAATGAAAGCGCTTAGTATGCCAAGCCGTTTATATATACCCTGACCAATTGAAATAATGGTGTAAAGGTAGAGTCCGGAAGCAGGGAAACCTACAGCAATGCAAAGGGCCAGAAGAGCAAATTTTACAACGAGGAACTTAACATCACGCTGTAAAAGAGTTTTTGCGTCTTCGATTTGTTTATCGACTGTTGGTGGTTCGGTATAGAACGGGAATCCAAAAAAGGACGACATAATAGGATCGTTAAAAGGGGAACGTGAAGTTGAGCTTTGTTTTGGGCTTGAGCGGTATGAAAAGGGATTTGAGTTTTGAGTGCTATTTTGCGAATTTCCCGTTTGGGTTGAAAAAGGATTGGTCTGTGACGTATGTGCAAAGGGATTTTGGCTCGATGTATAGGTTGTTTTCTTGCCCGAAACAGGATCCCACGTGGTCCAAACGAAACTGGTTTGAGTGAAAGGCCAGTCCGAGAAGACGTCAAAAGGGTCACCGCTGTAAGGGTTGTTTTCCCTTGAAGCGTTTGGTCTTGATTGCGTATAAGGGTTGTAGGAAAAAGGAGCACCATATGGGGTGCCTGCGGTGGTATATTCTGGGTCCCATTTTCCTGAAAGTAGAACATCACGCGCTTCATTGATGAGTTTTGTTTTTTCTTCCGCCTGTTCCCGAGCGGTTTGATTTTGACCAAATTTATCGGGATGGTTTTCAATTACAAGCTTGCGATGTGCTTTTTTAATTTCTTTTTCGGATGCTCCCTCACTCAATCCAAGAATAGAAAGAGCTTCAGATTTTTTCATAGTGTCTTAGGTACCTATCTTCAACGTGTGATGCCTGCATCTTTCATGGTTTACTTTTCCATATAAAGCCAAGAAGAGGATCCCAAACAGTTCTTTGTTGCTTAAATGTTGGAAAACCTCTTCGGTATATGCAAAGAATCACAAATGAAAAAATGCGAATTAAAAAAGAATATCTTCAAGGGGTCGTTTGGGAACATAGTGGACGCCATTTTCATCGCGAAAGTATTTGTAATCTCCGTTTTCCATTTTGGTCAAACGAACATCTTCAATGGGACGTCCAAGGGCAAGAACAAACACTGGGTCAAGGTGCTCTGGAATATTGAGGACATCTTTAAGTTGTTTCTTCTTGAATGACATAATAATGCATCCACCAAAACCTTCTTCGGTTGAGCTCATCATGATAGTCTGAGCGGCTATACCGGCATCAAAATGTGCTTGTGCGGTAGGCGCAATAGTGGTGTCATTTGCCATGACGATGTAACCCGTTGGGCGCTCTCCTTCTTTTGGGCCATTCCAATCGGTTAAATAACCAGCCCAGGCGAGTGTTTCAAAGACATTTGCGCACATATCTTTGTCGGTTATGATGCGATATTTAAGTGGTTGAGCGTTTTTCGCACTTGCTGTTACGCGAGCATTGTCAATCCACTCGGTCATTAGTTTTTTAGTGACGGGATAGTTTTCGCGAAAGCGTCTAAAGCAGCGTGTTGTGTTAGCAAGATGGTGAATGTGGCTAGGCATTGCATTCCTTAAATGTTGAGGGGTAACTGACTACGTCCAAGAATTTTCAACAAAAACTGAAGAGCTACGCTGAGCTTTTGTTGGGGTAAACCCCTGAACCGAATTCATCTTTTAGATGATACGGGATATGATAGAGTAAAATCTATTCAGTAGGATTAATCTATGCAGCTTAAAGGCAAGGTGTCATGAAAAAAGCAATTCTCATCCTCATCGCTGTTGTGGGGGCTTTTTTTATCGTGGCAAATATAGATTATCTCGCTGAGTTTGTAACCACCATTCAAGGTGGTGCCTTAATTCCTATTGTTGTTTCAGTGATTGTAATGCTTGCTCGTCACATTGTTCAGGCAATGTCTTATGATGCGGCTTTTGACGCTGTGGGAAAAAGAACAGGGCTTTGGCATAACATCGTTTTAATATTTAGTCTCGTGTTTATTAATACGTTTTGTCTCTTTTCGGGGGCAACCGGTGTTGCTTTCATTATCGATGATGCACGTAGACGTGGGTGTGATATTGGTACGGCAACGAGTGGCGCGGTGCTTTCACAAATTGCCTATTTTGCTGCGGTTTTCGTAATATCTATTATTGGTTTTATCGCTATGTTTATCAGCGGTATGGTAAATGTAATTTTCGTCATTGGCGGGTTGTTACTTGCGGGAACCTTGGTTGTTTTGGCGAGTTTCTTTTTCTGTGGCTATTTCAAGCCGCAATGGCTTGTTTCGCTTTTTTCCGTTGTTGAGCGTGTAATTCGTAAAATCATTAAGCCATTAAAACGAGAGCTTCCTAATGGATGGGGCCAGAGCGTTGCTGACTCTTTCATCAGATCAGCGCGAATTTTGGCTGGCAACCCTCGAGGAACAGCTATTACAATTGTGTATGCTTCCGCATCGGCTATTTTAAACATGCTTTGTCTTATAGCGATTGGTTTCGCGTTTGGTTTTACTGATATTGGACCACTTATTGCGGCATTTGCTCTTGGAGTTATTTCTGTTTTGTTGAGTCCGACTCCTCAGGGCGTTGGTGTTGTTGAAGCTGCAATTGCAGCTGTTCTTACCAGTGCGGGCTGTTCTTTGTCAGTAGCTACCGCCATTGCGCTCGTGTATCGTGGAATTATGTTTTGGGTTCCTTTCTGTATCGGTGCTGTTTTGCTTTCTCAGTCTGGGTTCTTTACCGCAAAAAAGGACAATTCTGCGCAAGCTAAGCATCGTGACATTGGTTGGATTAGCGGGACGTTGGTAATTCTTTGCGCAGTGGTAAACCTTGTCATGGCTCTTTTCCCGCAGCTTTTTGCTTCTTATACCCTTCTCACTCAGTGGATTGATATCAGCAATATGCTTTCTGGTCCTGCACTTATTTTTACTGCGATAATTCTGCTTATAGCAGGTATCGGGCTTATTTTTCGTTTTCGTATAGCATGGGCATTCGCCTTAACTTTTTTGGTTCTTATTGCGGGTTTTGAGTTTATCTTCTACGAAACAATCAAGGTTGCTATTCCTGTTCTCTTAATCGCAATTTGGCTTTTTTGGAAGCGTGATGTTTTTGATCTGCCGTTTACTTGGCCGCTTTCTCGCTCGTAGAGTGTTGCAGTTTTCGTAAGGTTGGTATGGATACTCTTCGTGGGTAAACTGACCTTTTTTCGTTGCGGTTTTGGGGTTGATGATTCCATTGCTCCTGTGTAGCTTTGCGAGGTTGTTTGTTTACGGTGCTATACTTGTCACGTTTCGCATGAACACTATATAAAGGAGAGAATATGGCACGTCCCATGACCATGGCTGAGAAAATTCTTGCAGCCCATGCGGGTCTTGAAGAAGTTGTTCCTGGTCAACTCATTGAGTGTGATTTGGACCTCGTTCTATCGAACGATGTTACGTCACCAATTGCAATTAAAGAATTCAACAAGGTTGGCGTTGAGAAGGTTTTTGATCCTACGAAAATCGCGCTTGTGCCAGATCATTATGTCCCTAATAAAGATATTGCAGCAGCCGAGCAAGCAAAAATGACTCGTGAATTTGCTCATGCTCAGGGCATTACCCATTATTACGAGGTTGGCTGCATGGGCGTAGAGCATGCGCTCCTTCCCGAGCAGGGTGTTGTTGGTGCGGGTGATCTTATCATTGGTGCCGATAGTCATACCTGTACCTATGGCGCCTTAGGTGCTTTTGCAACGGGTGTTGGCTCAACAGACGCCGCAATTGGGTATGCAACGGGCAAAGCATGGTTTAAGGTTCCTGAGTCAATTCTGTTCAATATTAATGGCGAGTTGCGACCTGGTGTGACAGGAAAAGACATCATTTTGCATATTATTGGCATGATTGGTGTTGATGGTGCTTTGTATGCCGCAATGGAATTTCGTGGAAACGCCATTGAAAATCTTTCAATGGACGAACGTTTGAGTATTTCCAATATGGCTATCGAGGCAGGTGGTAAAGCTGGTTTAATTGCTGTTGACGATGTAACTCGTAAGTATATGGATGGCAGAGTAGAGAGGCCTTACACGGAATACCATTCTGATCCAGATGCTCAGTATGCAAAGGTTTATGATATTGATGCCGCAGATATTGTTCCTACGGTTGCGTTCCCTCATTTACCCTCTAATACACGTCCCGCTTCAGAGGCACGTGATATTACGATTGATCAGTCTGTTATTGGTTCTTGCACAAATGGCCGCATTGAAGACATGCGCCAGGCTGCAGAAATTCTCAAAGGTCGCAAGGTTCACCCCAATGTTCGTTGCATCATCATTCCTGCTACGCAGCAAGTATATCGTCAGTGCATTGATGAGGGCTTGATGGATATCTTCCTTGATGCAAACTGCGCAGTATCGACTCCAACCTGCGGTCCCTGCCTTGGTGGCTACATGGGCATTTTGGCAGCAGGGGAGCGTGCTATCGCTACTACGAATCGTAACTTTGTTGGTCGTATGGGTGACCCAACGAGTGAGGTATATCTTTCTTCTCCTGTTGTGGCTGCGGCTTCTGCAATTTTGGGTCACATTGGTCTTCCTGAAGATTTGGATGAGGAGTAAAGAACATGCAATTTAGAGGTAATGTACATCGCTACGGTCGCGATATTGATACTGACGTAATTATTCCTGCACGTTATTTGACCACGTCTGATCCTGTTGAACTTGCAAAACACTGCATGGAAGACCTCGACACTGAATTTGTAAACAAGGTTGCTCAGGGTGACATTATTGTTGCCGATGAAAACTTTGGTTGCGGTTCTTCTCGTGAGCATGCTCCTATTGCTATTAAAGCCTCGGGTGTTGACGTTGTTATTGCAAAGAGCTTTGCTCGTATTTTTTACCGCAATTCAATTAACACTGGCCTCGCTATTCTTGAATGTCCCGAAGCGGTCGACGCAATCAAAGATGGTGATGTGGTTTCGGTTGATACTGATACCGGAACTATCGTTGACGAAACAACGGGTCAGTCATTTACCGCGCAGCCGTTCCCGCCTTTTATTGCTGATATTATTGAGCAGGGCGGATTACTAAATCGTACCCGTAAAGTTTTAGGAATTGATTAGTTGTTATTTCCCTTGTCATTGTTGGCAAGGGAAATAGTGTATTTACATGAAGTTATTCGAGAGAGGAAGAGGAATGTCTCAAACCTTCAAGATTTGTTTATTGCCAGGTGATGGTATTGGGCCTGAAATTATTGCCGAGGGAGTTAAGGTTCTTAACGCGGTGGGCGCAAAGTACGATACTTCCTTTGAGTACACCGAGGCTCTTATTGGAGGTTGTGCAATAGATGAGGTTGGAGAGCCTCTTCCGCAGTCAACGCTTGATGCTGCCCGTTCTTGTGATGCGGTTCTGCTTGCTGCAGTAGGTGGTCCTAAATGGGATACTACCGATCCTTCGAAGCCACGTCCTGAACAGGGATTATTGGGAATTCGTAAAGAGCTTGGCTTGTATACCAATCTTCGTCCCGTTCAAATTTTCAATGCGCTTTCTTCTGCTTCAACTTTAAAACCAGAAGTTATCGATGGTGTTGATCTTTTGATCGTTCGTGAGCTTACGGGTGGTTTATATTTTGGTAAGCGTGAACGTTTTTACGATGAAGAAGGTGCAGGAGCTTCAGGTTCTCGCGGTCAACGAGCCTATGACACCTTAGAGTATCGCGAATATGAGATCGAGCGTATTGCGCGTCAGGCCTTTGAGGCTGCTCGCAAACGCCGTGGTCGGGTTCACTCTATTGATAAAGCTAATGTTTTGGAAACGAGCCGTATGTGGCGCGAAATTGTTCATCGTATTGGCAAGGAAGAATATCCTGATGTCGAGCTTATTGATATGTTGGTAGATAATACGGCTATGCAGCTTATCGACAGCCCTCGCCAGTTTGATGTTGTGGTAACTGAAAACATGTTTGGCGATATTCTTTCTGACGAAGCTGCTCAGATTACTGGTTCACTTGGCATGCTTGCCTCCGCTTCCTTAGGTGATGGTACTGCTCTGTATGAACCAAGCCATGGTAGTGCTCCTGATATTGCGGGTAAGGGTATTGCAAATCCCTTGGCGCAAATTCTTTCTGTTGAGATGATGCTCCGTTATAGCTTCGACATGGGTGAAGCCGCTGATGATGTTGCTCGTGCAGTTGATTCGCTTTTGAATGATGGTTGGCGTACTGGTGATATCGCTGATGCTTCAACACCCGCAGAGAAAATTCTTGGCACTTCTGCTATGGGCGACAAAGTTATCGAGAATCTGTAAGGAGAATAATGGCAATCCAGAATGCTGAAGGCACTAAAGACCTTCTTCCTGAAGAGGCTGTTTTTTGGAATTATTTCAAACAGACGGCTTTTGATATTTTTGGTCGTTATGGCTATTTGCCTATTGAAACTCCACAGTTCGAGCAGACTGAACTCTTTGTGCGTGGTATCGGTCAAGCAACTGATGTTGTTTCCAAAGAGATGTTTACTGCAATTTCAGGTGAAAATCTTAAGCGTCTCATTGACGGTGGGTCTATCAAAAACAAGAGTCGTTTGAGCTTACGTCCTGAAGGAACAGCTGGTGTTGTACGCGCTGTGGTTCAACATGATCTAGTTCCGCAGGGAGCTGCTCCCGCTAAGCTTATGTATGCCGGTCCCATGTTTAGAGCTGAACGCCCTCAAAAAGGCAGACAGCGTCAGTTTAACCAGGTTGGTGTGGAGTGCTTGGGTGCTGAAAACCCAAGTGTTGATGCAGAAGCGATCATTATGCTTATGCGTTTTTATGAGGCTATCGGCATTCCGGTAAACGCCACGCAGCTACTTATCAATTCTATGGGTTGTGAGCACTGTAGACCAGCATATCGAGAAGCTGTAAAGCGGTATATGGATGCCCATCATGATGAGCTTTGTGAAGACTGTATTACGCGCTCGGAAATCAATCCCTTGCGTGCGTTCGACTGCAAAAAACAAGGTTGTTCAGAAGTCATGAAGAAAGCTCCCATAATCACTGACCATTTATGTGAGGACTGCAAGAAACACTACGAAACAGTTAAGAACTATCTTGATGGAGCAGGTGTTTCCTATATCGAGGATTCTTCTCTTGTTCGTGGGCTTGACTACTATACGCGTACTGTTTTTGAAGTTCAGGTTGTCGAGGGCTTAGGTTCTCAGAATGCTATTGGCGGCGGTGGACGCTACGATAAACTCACCGAGGAAGTGGGTGGACGAGCAACGCCGGGTCTTGGTTTTGCGTTAGGTTATGAGCGTTGTTTACTTGCGCTTCAAGCGGCTGGTGTTGAATTTCCTTCACTCAAGCGCTGTGATTTGTTCGTTGCTTGTGTTGATGATGATGCTCGCGCTCGGGCATTTTGTCTCGTTCAAGAGTGTCGTGATAAGGGGATTATCGCCGAGATGGACCATCAGCAGCGCAGCTTAAAGAGTCAATTTAAGCTTGCTGACAAGCTTGGTGCTCACAATGTTGCAATTCTTGGTCCTGATGAAATTGCCCAGGGTGTTGTTACTTTGAGGAATATGGGTAATCACGAAGAGCAAACAATTTCTTTTGCTGATTTGGTATCTAAACTAGCGTAAAATAAGGCAGTTGATGCATTGAGTATATGGCGCTGTGCTTAGCGAACAGGCTTGATGTTTTAGGTATACCAATCAATCATATTGGTTATGAATAACGATAAGGGTTAAAAGGAGAACAGAAAACATGACTGACTTTCTTAATGAATACAGCATGCATTCTCATACGTGCGGTCAGCTCCGCAAGCAGGATGTAGGCACCGAGGTTACGTTGACCGGTTGGGTTTGGCACAATCGTGACCATGGTGGTCTTATTTTTATCGACCTGCGCGACCGTGAGGGATACACTCAGTGTGTTGTTGACCCTGATTGTGTAAGTGCTGAAGATTTTGCAGTTTCTGAACATCTTGGCCGTGAATATGTAATTGAGGTTATAGGTAAAGTACGTGAGCGTATGCCTGAGGCCGTTAACCCCAATATGACTACGGGCGAAATTGAAGTGCTCGCTTCTTCGGTTAAAGTTTTGAATTCTTCAGTCACCCCTCCTTTCTCCATTGAAGATGGCATTGAAACCGACGAAACCACGCGTATGAAGTGGCGTTATCTCGACCTTCGTCGTCCTGAAATGTTTGCTAACTTAAAACTGCGTCATGTGGTAGCTCAAGCAATTCGCGCTGCTCTTAATGAACGCGGTTTCCTTGAGGTTGAAACTCCTATTCTTGCAAATTCCACTCCTGAAGGCGCACGTGACTATATCGTTCCGTCTCGTCCTAACCCGGGTCGTTTTTATGCGCTTCCTCAGAGCCCTCAGCAGTTTAAGCAGATGCTGATGGTGGGTGGCATTGAGCGTTATTACCAGATCGCGCGTTGCTTCCGTGACGAAGATCTTCGTGCTGATCGCCAACCTGAATTCACTCAAGTCGATATTGAGATGAGCTTCGTTAAGGGTGAAGACGTCATGGTTATGATGGAAGACGTTATGGCTGAAACCTTGAAGGCTGTGGGCGTTGAGCATGCATTCCCTTTGCAGCGTATGCAGTATTCTGAGGCCATGGATCGTTTTGGCTGCGACCGTCCCGATGTTCGTTTCGGCATGGAATTGGTGGACCTCACCGAAATCGTTAAGAACTCTGGTTTCAAAGTATTTTCAAGTGTTGCTCAATCAGGAGGCATTGTTAAGGCTATTAACGCTAAGGGTGCTGGTGACTGGAGTCGTGGCGAAATTGAAAAGCTTGCCGACATTGCCGCTGAAAATGGTGCAAAAGGCATGGCTTGGATTGCTTTTACCTCGGATGGTAAGGAAAAGAGTCCAATTATTAAATTCTTCACTGATGAAGAATTCGCTGCTCTTAAAGAGGCTATGAATGTTGAGCCTGGTGACCTAGTCCTCTTTGCGGCAGATACCTATGATGTAGCAAATGCAGTTCTTTCTGCGCTTCGTCTGCATATGGCTGATGCTCTTGGCATCGAGCGTAAGGGTCATGCTCTTCTTTGGGTTGTTAATTTCCCAATGTTTCGTTATGACGAGGACGAAAAGAAATATGCTGCGGAGCATCATCCTTTCACTCATGTTCTTGAAGAAGATCTCGACATAATTGAAACCGCCCCTCTTGAATGCGGTAGTTACTCGTATGACCTGGTTATGGACGGTTTCGAAGTTGGTGGAGGAACTATCCGTATTCATAATGCAGAAGAGCAGAAGCGTATTCTTCGTGTCTGTGGCTTGACCGATGAAGAAATTGAAGAAAAGTTTGGTCATCTTATCCATGCGCTCGAACTCGGCGCTCCTCCTCATGGCGGAATCGCCCTCGGTCTTGATCGTTTGGTTATGCTTCTTGCGGGTAAGCAGTCTATTCGTGACGTTATCGCCTTCCCTAAGACGAGCTCCGCTTCTGATCCTATGACGGGTGCTCCCAGCCAGGTTACCACTCGTCAACTTAAAGAGGTTGCCCTGCGCATCCTTTAGTGATTAAACAGGTTTTGGGTAATAAGCCACGTTCTCAATCTGTGAGAACGTGGTCTTTTATTCTGATGGGAGCGTGCGTGTGACACGAAAGTATTTTTTCTTTGACTACGACGGAACTCTTGCTATTCCAAGAACAAGAGAAATACCGCAAAGCGCACTCGATACGTTGGATAAGTTGCGAGCCGAGGGTCACTTTGTTGCACTTGCTACCGGAAGACTTCAGGCAAATGCCGTAGATTATATTAAGAGTGTGGGCATTTCAAATATTGTTGCCGATGGCGGTTATTCGGTAACAGTAGAAGGTAAGCTCGTTTACATGAGGCCCCTCGATTTGGAGCCCGCCAAAGCCTGTCTCAGAAAGCTTGATGCTCTTGAAATTCCGTGGGCGGTAACAACAGCTAATGAGCTTCTTCGGTATAGTCCTTGCAGGGAATTTGATACGTATGCAGGGGATTATTACGTTCCTACTCAGTGGGTTTCTAATCTTAGTGCTGATTCGCTTGATGAGATATATAAAATCTATTTTCCCTGCAAAGTGAATGACGAATCTCGTTTGCTGTCAACGGGGGCACTCGATGGGGTGCCTTGGATTCGCTACAATCCTGACACTATTTTTGTTGAGCCGATGGATAAGCAGTTCGGCATTAAGAAGATGATGGATATTCTTAATGCATCCTATGAGGATGTTGTCGTTTTTGGTGACGATAAAAACGACATTTCGATGTTTATCCCTGATTGGACGTGTGTTGCTATGGGGAACGCAAAAGAAGAGGTTAAGCAGCGAGCTACCTACATTACTGAGAGCTGTGATAATGATGGCATCATGAAGGCCTGTCATCATTTTGGCTGGATTTAGAAATTGCTAGAGTCATTTTCCGAAAAACGTTTTTATGAAGATGCATTATTTTTCTACTCTGGTTAACTCCCTTCTTTTGTATGCACGAGTAAAAGAGTATAGTCATTCTCGTTGACGCTTCAGTTATGGTTGAATGTGAGTTCTTCTTAATGGCTGGAGTTTGCTTACGTATTGGATGGAGCCTGGAAGGAGAGCGCGGTTGAGCCTTTCAAATGCGATACGACATTTTGCTACGATTACGCACCATAAAATTGTGGTAGCTAATCATTGCTTCCGATCGGGTTTGTACAGGCAAGGTCTTACGCACGATCTTTCAAAATATTCCTTTACCGAATTTAGAATCGGCATGAAATACTACACGGGCATAAAAAGCCCTAATTCTGGCGAGCGTCAAGAGCTTGGGTATTCCACCGCTTGGCTCCACCATAAAGGTCGTAATCGTCATCATTTTGAATACTGGATTGATATTAAGAACAACGGCGATGCAACTCTCGAAGGCAAGAAAATGCCTACACGCTATGTGGTAGAGATGTTTTGTGATCGTGTTGCGGCCAGTAAGGTGTATCAAGGATCTGCTTACACCGATAAAAGCTCTTTGACCTATTACCGCCTTGAACAAAGTGTTGGTCCTTTATTGATGCATCCTGATACTGCTGCTCTTTTAGAGCGTCTTCTCGTAAAGCTTGCTAAAGAGGGCGAGAAGGAAACGTTCCGCTATATCAGAAACGAAATTGTCAAACCTCGCTATATTGAGGGAGAGGGCGGACGTTTTTAGCCAATCTATTCCCGGTCGTTTTATGTGCATTATATTTTTCTGATCGCGAATCAACTAAAACAAACCGTGTGCCAGTTTTTTTATTATCTGATTACTACTTTTCAAAAAATGCTGCTATTGTCAGTTGTTCATGATGCTTTTGCTGTATTAAAGGTGTCGTAAGGAGAGAACATGACCAATGGCAAGCTGAGCGCACCGTTTCCAAAACCAGATGCTTTGACCCCTGCAGAAATTGAGGCGAAAGCTGAAGATTTAGGCGTTTCTAAAACTTCAATGTCGATAAAACAATCTTTTATTCTCTCTCTTATGGCAGGGGCCTTTATTTCGATGGGAGCCATGTTCTTTACGCTCGTGGTAGGAGATCCAGATTTACCCTTCGCGGTTCAGCGTGTTTTCGGCGGTTGTTTGTTCTCTCTTGGGCTGTTGTTGGTTGTTGTTTGTGGTGCCGAACTCTTTACGGGCAATACCATGATTGTCATGTCGGCGGCCAGTAAGAAGATATCATGGGGTTCGGTTTGGAAAAACTGGATCGTTGTTTTTGTTGGTAATTTTATTGGCTCATTAGTGATGGTTGCCTTGGTGTATTTGAGTGGAATGCCTTCAATGGATGGCGGGCAAGTCGGTCAAACTATGGTAAGCGTTGCGAGCGGAAAAATGTCCGCCGATTGGGTTACGCTTTTTGCTAAAGGTATCCTTTGTAATTTTCTTGTATGTTTGGCGGTTTGGATGGCTTATGCCTCTAAGACTGTTGTTGATAAGATGTTTGCCGTTCTTCTCCCTATAGCAGCGTTTGTTGCCTGCGGTTTTGAACACTGTGTTGCTAATATGTTCTTTTTACCCATGGGTATTTTGCTTGTTTCGGTTGGGGTTGACCCAGTGGCGCTTGACCCGACAACGATTTCATGGGCAGGTGCCCTATGGAACTGGAGTGCAACAGTGCCAGGTAACATTGTTGGTGGAGCATTGTTTGTGAGTATGATGTATTGGATAGCCTTCCATAAGAAAGAAAAGTAGTCTGCGGGGTCGCCAGTAAAAGCGATTCGTCAGAAATTGCAACACATTTATTTCTTATACCCAGGCACGAATTCGATAAGTAACACCCAGCTCTTCGCAAAGGCGCTTGCATGCTTTCTCTTCTTCTGAGGTAAGAGTGGTACTGACTGTTGTTAGGGTGACGGACGGAATGTATTTCTTTACCTCTTTAGCGAACGCTATAACCGCATCAAAGCTCTCTTTGCCAAAATTGCTTCGCGTGAGTTCATAATATTTTTCAGCTGCGGGGGCGTTAAGACTGATGGAGACTGCGTCGATAAGACCTTCAAGCTCTGGTATGATATTACGTTTGTTGATAAGCGATCCATGACCATTGGTGTTAATACGAATGGGGGTTGCGCTACGCCGTTTAATCTCCTTTGCGAGTTTAAGTAAAACATCTAAAGCTTCAGTTGGTTCGCCGTATCCACAGAAAACAATTTCTTCATACAAATCTAGATTTATCGCATCAAGGGCTTCTTTTGCTTCTTTAAAAGAAGGGTCATGATCGAGCCATAGCGTGTTTGCGTTTCCAACCTGGTTGTTTGAATTACGAATGCAAAACGTGCATGCGCATGAACATTTATTGGTGAGATTAACGTAGAGTCCGTTATGCACCTCATAAAAAATAGTTTCAGATCTTTTCATCGATCTCTTCTTTCTTAACAGAAAACGTTGTTTAGTGTATCTATTGTAAACCTGTTTTTTCTCAGAAATTACGCAGGAGTAGGGGGACATTATTTAGCTGCTGTTGAGCCATTAGTCGGTATTTAGCTATCAATAGTGTCTATGAATAACTCCCGACCAGGCACTTTGTTACACTTTATATATGTTTAGTCGGTTTCTGATAAAGAAAAGGGAGGTAATCGAATGAGCATTTCGTATAACTTTACAGGGAAAACCGTAGTGGTGACAGGTTCGGCTCGTGGTATTGGGCGTTGCATAGGTGAGCGTTTTTATGAGGCGGGTGCAAACGTAGCCTTTTGCAGCGTTTCTCCTCGCGGGAAAGAGGAGTTGATGCAAGAGATTGCCGGAGACGATAGAAGTCGCATCATGGCAAAATCTGTTGACGTTTCAAAAATTGAAGACATTGATGCATTTTTTACGAGTGTTGTTGAAAAGTTTGGTGCGTTCGATGTTTTGGTGAATAACGCCGGTGTTTTTTCACTCGAAAGCTTAGATGAAGTCACCGAAGAAATATGGGAAAAGCAGATGAACGTAAACCTAAAATCTATGGTGTTTACCTGTCAATGGTTTGCTCGATATCATCGCGAACATAAAACTGAAGGAAATATCGTAAATATTGCGTCAATATCTGGAGCAACCTATAATCCTCAAAACTTGCTTTACAACATTAGCAAGGCGGGTGTTGCAATGCTTACTAAAACTATAGCGCGTGATTTGGGGCCTGACGGAATTCGCGTTAATGCGGTTGGACCTGGTAGTATTCCAACGGATTTGAATGCAGATCTGTATTCCGATAAGCAGCGTGAGGCTGATCTTTGTGCTAAGCTTCCTTTGAAAAAGCGTGGCACAAAAGACGATATCGCTAATGGTGTTTTGTTCCTTGCCAGCGATGAGTCTTCCTATATCACGGGCCAAATTATCTATATAGAGGGTGGATGGCTTCTTCTTTAGCGTTTCGGAAATATAAACTTTTGTAATGAACTTTGAATTGTTTTATTGTTCGACTAGATAATGAAACATCACATTCCGGGGATGGTTAGGTATGTCTATTTCTCAATTTACGCTTGGTCTTGCTCAGTGTTGTCATCCAGAGGGTGAACGCTATGAAGACGTGCTGGTAATGGCTGAAAAATGGTGCGAGGAAGCTAAAGAGGAAGGCGTAGACATTCTCGTTTTTCCTGAGTCACTTATGACGCGCTATGAAAAGGATCAGCAAGTGTTTTTATCTGAGGCCCAAACGCTTGACGGTCCCTTCTCTAAAGGAATGGATGTTTTGGCTCAGCGGTATGGCCTTTGGCTTATCTATACCGTTAATGAGAAAAATCTTCATACTAACCATCCCTTTAATACTGCTGTTATTGTTTCAGATAGTGGAATGAAACGAGGTGTATATCGTAAAGTTCATCTTTTCGATACGGATTTCACGAAAGAATCCGATCGCATGAGTTCCGGAGATGCTCTTTTTGAACCTATTGAAACACCGTTTGGAAATATTGGTTTAGGAATTTGTTACGACCTTCGTTTTCCAGAAGTTGCTCGGTTTGCAGCGCTCAAAGGGTGCGATTTGCTTGTGTATCCTGCTGCATGGGTGGATGGTCGACTAAAAGCAGATCAATGGAGAACACTTCTTGCAGCTCGTGCTATAGAAAATGAATTTTTTGTTGCAGGGTTGAGTCGAGTTGACAAAGGTTATTTAGGGCAAAGTGGAATTTTTGGTCCCGATGGGGTGTTGATAGCATCGGGCGGTCAACGCGAAACGCTGATAACCGCCCGAATTGATCTTCGCGAGATTAAGGCTGTTCGATCTGCAATGCCCGTTTTGCTTCATCGAAAACCCACGCTGTATTTAAATGAGTAGACCGTTAGTCTTCAACGAAGACTATGGCTGTGTGAACAGGGCCGTGTACGCCTACAACACGAACGAGCTCAATGTCTGCCGTAGCGGATGGACCACTAATAATAGTGACATTCGAGGGCATGTTTCCGCCAAAGTCTTTTCTTAAAGTGTCGAGGGCATCGCCAATTCGAGCAAAGATTTTGCTTTTGTTGACTATGGCGATGTGTGAAGTAGGAATGGTGCAAATTGAGCGTCCTGATTCTTTTGAAGAAGCCTGAATAACGCTTCCTGTTTCAGCAATCCCCCCGTAAGCAAAAGTAATGCCGATGTCGCTTGATTGGGCAAGCATTATTTCTTCATGGCCTCTCGAGGAGTCCCAGGCAACCGCTTCAAGTCCAGCTTTGTTTAGCGCTTGTTCAAGCGCGCATTCTTTTGCTTCTTTGGTTTCGGCGAACAGAACTTTGCCGCCGCCCATATCAAGGGCAACTTTCGTAACAGTCTCGGCGACGTTGCTTGGGGCTGTTCGGGCGATGTTCACGCCAATCTTTTCTGCTTCTGTGAAAAACTTTTCGACGATTTCATCTTTCGTCATAGCATTAGCAAGAATGAACTGGCACGAGTTTTCAATGTCGATTGGTTCGATGATTTCGGGTGGAGTACTTCTGCCTAATGCGGAAGAAAAGGGCTTAAGGAACTCTTCTAGTTCTACGGTGCTCATTAGTTTTCTCCTCCTTTGGTTTCATTGTGTTTGTTTGTGTCAGTTTCGTAAGGGGTAAGGGAGTGACGTTTAAACCAGTCTCTAAAGCGCTCTTCGGCTAAGAGTTCGAAATCGCGTGATCCAGTCCATCCGCGTAAAACAGGAATCCACGAAGTAGATGAGCCGAGCGCACCATAACTGCCACCCATTATTTTCATACCCTTTGAGCCTGCGCCTGTAGCTAGATCATAGAGTTTACGGTTAGAAAGCACTTTTCCTGCTGTTGCAAATGCTGCTTTTTCGGGAGCGCCTGGTCTACCTTCAGCGACGATATTGAGACGATGGTGGTGAATAAGTTCGTGAAGTGGAATTTTCACGGGACAAGCATCATCACATGCTCCACAAAGAGAGCAGGCAAACGCCATTTTATCGGTATTGTCATAGCCTTCAAGAAGCGGCGTAAGTACAACACCCATAGGTCCTGGATAGATTGATCCGTAGCCGTGGCCTGTAATGTGGCGATAAACCGGACAGTTGTTCATGCAGGCGCCGCATCGGATGCAGCGTAGCATAGGAGCAAATTCACTCTTTAGAATGGTGCTACGGCCGTTATTAACCATAATGATATGAACAGAATGGGGGCCATCAGCTTCATCAGCGTTTGCCGTACCAGTGTTGATAGAGAAAGAGCTGGTGATTTTTGATCCAACGGCACTTGGCACCAGCAACGTTAAAAGAGTATCAAGACTTTTCAGGTTTGGTACCAGACGCTCTGCTCCCAAGAATACTATTTGAGTATTAGGTACGGTGGTTGCCATTCTGCCATTACCTTCGTTGGTCACAAGCGTACACGATCCCGTTTCGGCAACACCAAAATTACATCCGGTAACACCTATCTTTGCTTCAAGAAATTCTTTTCTTAAATTTTCGCGGAGGAAGTGGGTAATTTCTTCAGGATCTTCGCTTCCGGTATAGCCCTTCTTGTCTCGGTATAGATCACGAATGTGTTTTCTGTCGAAGTGAAGGGCGGGTACAACAATGTGTGAAGGTTTGTCTCCTGCGGTTTGAAGGATGTTTTCAGCACAGTCAGTTTCGATGGCATGAATGCCGTGCTCTTCCAGAAAATCATTGAGGCCAACTTCTTCAGTGACCATAGATTTTGACTTAACGCAACTTTTAGCGCCAACTTCTTCAAAGATATCAAGCGCCTTCTCTACGGCGTCTTCTGCAGTAGGAGCAAAATAAACCTTTGCGCCTGCGGCTTGAGCATTAGTAGCGAATTCCTTGATGTAATAATCAAGGTTTTGAAGGACGTGGTTACGAATATATGCAGCTTCCAGTCGGAGTTCTTCCCATATGGGGTTTTCTCTCGCTAAACGCTCGGCATTTCCAACAATTGTATCCTGAGCTTTCCTGATTGCTTCGTGCTTGAAATCATCAGTGAGAGCTTTGCGAACGCGCTCGCGAAGGGGAGCGTCGTCGTAGATAACGGGACTTAAAGCCATTTAATTTGCCCCCTTTCCTGAATCAAGAACCTGTGCAATATGGAGCACCTTGATGGGGTGTGGCAGTATTCCTTCAGCCTCCATACGATCAAAACAGCCTTTGATGTTCATGAGACACGCTTGGTCAGCTCCCACAAGATAGTCAGCTTCCGTATTGAGGGCATTCTGGGCTTTCTCTAAAACCATTTGTTCTGATATTTCTGGCTCTTTAACGCTAAAAGTGCCGCCAAAACCGCAGCAACGATCAGCTGCCTTCATTTCGACGTATTCTAATCCTTCAACATTATTTAAAAGGGCGAGGGGTTGTTCGCGAACTCCAAGCATGCGTGTCATGTGGCAGCTTTTATGAAACGTAGCTTTACCTTCGAGTTTTGCCCCAACATCGGTTACGCCTAGAACATCAACAATAAATTCAGTGAATTCATAGATTCGGTTCGCTAAGGCTTCTACTTTAGGAGCATATTCCTCGTCATATGCCAAAAAACGTTTGTAGTCTTCTTTGATGGCATATGCGCATGAACCTGTGAGCGAAACAATCGTGTCGTAAGGTTCATAAGAATCAATAAGGTTTTTCATCATGGGAATTGATTCTTTGGTGAACCCCGAATTAAGAAGAGGTTGACCACAGCAAATTTGTCCGTCAGGCAGAGAGATTTCGCATCCGAGCCTCTCCAAAACACGAACAGCAGATTTGCCAACTTCGGGGTAAAACATGTCTACCATGCAACCCGGAAAGAAAGCTATCTTCATGAATGACATCCTTTCGAATTAGTGAGTGTTCACTAAGAATGAAATGAGCGCTGAGAGCTTCGCGCAGCAAATCAATGTATTGGAGTGTAATAATAGATCATTTCCGTTTGCTGAACAAAAAGAATGAATTTATAAATAAATAGCTCCTATCGAGTGTTTTAGACGGGGATACCAGGGCGTCTTAGCGCGTTTGCTTCATTCAAACGGTGAGGTGATCGGTGAAAAGTTATGAAATCTGTTTTGTGTTCATCGAACGCTTTTTCGCCTTCAGAAAGACCAAAAGGATGATATAAAACCTCAACATCTTTTCCATATCGTAGGGCATGCTGGTGAAGCGAGGATAATGCTTGGTCAGATAAATCTTCCATGTGTCCTGAAAAAAGAATTCCGCTGAAAAAGTTTGTTGGTTGATTTGTTGGTATGGGTCGTTTTGAGCACTGTGCCCAAAGGGCGGCGAGTAGTTCAGTTTTAATAACATTGACAGGCTGTATTTTTTTTCGAAGTTCTGGTTGGTTGCGTAAATACACGTTGCACTCGAGGGGAACTCGTATGTGGTCGGGTTTACATGAGATAGTTTGTAAGGCAAGTTCAAGAGCGCGATATACCAGCGGAATTGTATGAAAATGCTGGTGGCTATCAAGTCTTAAGTTGGTTTTGAGTGTGGGAAATTGCTCAAGAAACCGTTCAATTTGGCAGATAAATTCAAGTGCAATTTGCACAAGTAATTCTTCATTATTGGGTAGATAGGAGCGTTTCAAAAGATCAATGAAGCTCAGTTTAAACATACCCCGATCGTCTACCAAAAGAGGAACTTCACTTTTGGGGGCACAGCTTGGGCCTTCAACTATATTGAGATGAACGGTGGCAAGGAGTTTCCCTTCTTCAACGAAGGGTTTTGCGAGCTGTGTACATTCCTTAAAACTGGGTGAATTGGGAAAAATACTCACAGAAGTTAATCTTCCAGAATTTCCGCAGACTTTACTTAAGCTGAGAATTCGTCCTGCCTGTTTGGGGTTGAGTCCAAAATCATCGGCATGAAAAATAATCGACATATAAAACCAACTCCCATGGATTGTTTTCGTTCGTTTTATGCATTATCGCACGATCTGAATATCTCTAAGATAATCAGATAAAGGAGAAATATAGATGAATATAACAGCAAACGATAAATCTGTAGATTCAGTTTTAACTAGTCGTGCTTTTCATATTGTTCTTTTAATTGTTGGAACAGTTTTTTTATCGCTTAACGCATTTCATAATAATGTTTGGTTTGATGAGAGCTATTCTGTCGCGATAGCTAACCACGATTTTGGAGACATTTGGTACGTAGGCTCTGGGGATGTTCACCCTGTTTTGTATTATTGGGGATTGCATGTTCTCTATATTATCTTTGGGCAGAACCTTGTAGTGTATCGTCTTGTTACCTTGCTAGGCGTTGCTGCTGTTGCTTGGTTGGGGTTTGTTTGTTTACGCAAAGATTTCAGCGCTAAAATCGGTGTCTTGTTTTCTTTTCTTGTTCTTACTATGCCCTATGTAACAATCATGGCTACCGAGATTCGTATGTATTCCTGGGTATTTTTCACTGTTTCGGTATGCGCTCTTTTTTCCTTTAGGATTGCCCAATCGTTGAGTTTGAGAGTATCGATTCCTTATAGATGGTGGGTTGTCTTTTTTCTTTCGAGTTTAGCGAGTGCTTACTTGCATTATTTTGGGGTATTGACGGCTTTTTTAATCAATGCCATGTTTCTTTGTTTTCTTTTAAGACACAGAGAGGGGAATAAAAGGACCATCCTGATATTCATCGCACAAGCTCTTGTTCAAGTTTTATTGTATCTACCTTGGCTGTCTGTTTTGCTTAATCAAGTTGGGGTTGTTTCAGAATCGTACTGGGCAAATATTTCTCCAGAAGCAGTGTTTAATCTTTTAACGTATCTGGTTGCAACTGACAACATGTGCTTTGCATGGCGTGGCGAATATGGGTTAGAAGCGCAAATTACCATGGTCATGTTGTTCTGTGTATTCTTGGTGATTTGCTTTGTTTTTCTTTGTTCGCTTTATAAACAAAAGAAACAGAAGACGAATAGAGAAGACTCTTCTTTTGTAGCCGATCGCACAGACATTAAAGCGGCTTGCCTTGCCTTTGGGTTATATGTCGGTGTCATTGTTTTGTCACTCATTGTCTCTGTTGTGATGGATTCGTTCATTCTGTATTACCGCTATGCGTTTGTGGCTTCCGCTCCATTTTTGTTTGCGTTTTCAGTTTTACTTTCCCGTATTAAACCGCAGTTAGTGACCCGTCTTTTTTGTGCTTTAATGCTTTGCGTTGCTATCGCTAATCAGATTATCTTGCTGCGCGATAACTATTCCGCAGAAAACAATGAGGCTCTTGAGTATTTCGAAGAACAGGCAAAGGATGGTGCCCTTGTTCTTTCTTCTGATATTGGGGTAGAGGGTGTAACTTGTGTTGCTTATCCAGAGATCGAGGAGACTTACCTTGATTGGCAAGAGGGAAATTGGGCGCAATCGTATTTGGCCTACGCCCCTTCACTGAAGAGTGTGAAAACGTGGGATGCGGCGCTTGATGGATATAAGGGAATCTTCATTGTGCTTGGTCAGTCACCAAAAGGAGAGGAACCAAGTGACGTAAATGATATTGTTCGAAGAAACGATGTTTCTTTGGTTGAATTTGAACGGTTTTATCGTCCTTATGAGAGAATCTATTTTACCTTTGCTCTTCTGGAAAAAGTCTGACCGCTTTGAGTGTTACTGAGATCTTTTCGAATACGTAAGTACTCCCAGACCAAAAGCACCATCAAAATACACATCACAATAAGGTAACCAATAACGGCACCAGGTAAACCTGTAAAGTTCACAAGTAATATAGGAATGAAGACAGAGAAGCCAAAGGTAACCACGTAGAGCATCATGACATCTTTTTGTCGTCTGAGTACCGTAATGGTTTGATATAGAAAGTCAATCGCGGCGGTGATTCCACCAGCAGCAAGCATGATATACATCAAGCCTCTGAATTGTTCAAAATCTAATCCATAGAGCAAGCTCATGATAGAGATGCCAATCCACCCCATCACGATAACGTTTACAACAGTTACTCCTACAATAAGCAGCAGCATGCCAATAACAATAAGGTCAAAGCGCTTGCGCTTACTGGGATCGTGCCAGACTTCTGCCATGCGCACGAGCATCGGCTTATAGATAAGCTGCGCGGTGAGAAGAATGCCTTGGGCAGGGAAGTAAAGCGCATTGAAGTAGAGTTGGTTGTCGTAGGATAGTGTGCCTTCCATCACGAATTTAGGCATGTTGTCAATCAGTGCATAAAGGAACAGTGCAATAAAAAGCGGGAAGCAGTTTTTGAAGAGTGCGATGATGCTTGAGAAATTGCAACGCCTTGACTTTGGTGTTTCCAGAAGTGCCAGTGGGAATGTTAGCACTATAAAGGAGATGATGGCACCAATAGCCATGGCGAAACAGGCGGCAACCATGTTCTTTGTTATGAGGAGCAAAAGCGAAAACGCTACGAGCGCAAGTACGGAGCGAATGGTTTGAGAAATTCCTGCTAAATAGAGCTTGTCAGCTTGCTGGAGTCGTCCTTCGTATACGTCAGCTAAACCATCTATCATTTTATAGAGATACACACCGATAGAGAGGTAAAACATTTCTTCACCGTATCCTCGTACGTTACAGTAAACTACGCCAATAAGCACCATAACGACGCAGGTAATCCAGCGGTGAATTTGGTAATCAGTGAAGGAATGTTTTTCCTCTAAGTCTGAAATTTGATAGGTTCTTACACCGAAGTTGGCAATAATCATTAAAAGCGTTGCGGTAACAAACGCCATCGAAAACATGCCTGCTTGTTCGGCGCCGACAAGCTGAGTCGCGATAACGGTTAAAACAGGAAATACGCAACCCCAAGCACCCACACCAATTGAATTCCAAATATAGTCGCGCGAGGTGCGATGGGCAGCATATTCAGCTTCTTGCCCAGCAAGTCCCCCTTCTGAAACAGCTCCCATCACACGGTTAAACCATCGGTTAGAAATGCGCACTAGGGGGTTAAAAGGATTGGGAATATTCGGTCTTCCTGAACGAGTGTCCCCATGAGTACTTGCGTACGACGCAGCACTCGGATATTGTTCGGAGGACTGATCTTGCTGCTCGCTTCGACTTTGGTTTGGGTGTCTATGTCCTTGAGGGCGCGACGAGCCGTTTTTTTTATGAGAAGTCGAGGAAGAAGAAACAGAACCAGCGCGATTCTTTAGTTGTTCTATTTTGTCGCGCAAAGTCATACTGCATGCTCCTTGTTTAAACGCTTACAGCTCATAAAAGCTAATTGACTCCTAATCCCTATAAAAGCGAATGCAATGAATTGATTCGCTCAGCTTTTCTAGTTACTTAGTCTAGCGCGATTGTCTTATTCATTGTTGTATTGGTTGTCTTTAGATTAAAGCTACATAGGTTTTGCATAGGGAAACCATTATCGTTATTCATTAGAAAAAAACGAAAGCTTGTGTGTTGTTTCTTAACAAAGATAAGACCGTCTATTTAGATGAAAAGACGGTCTTTTTAGTTGTGGTGGCTGTCTATCGCAAAGTTTTACCGACAGAACAGACTAGGTATGGTTGTTTGGCTGCTAGGTAGAGCTTGCATCCACAAGATGCTGTTCGAACGAGAATTAACTCAAGAAGTCATCAAGGATTTCTTGTTCCGCTTCTTCTTCGGTAAGACCAAGAGTCATAAGCTTTGTGATTTGATCTCCAGCGATTTTACCGATTGCCGCCTCATGGATTAATTGAGCATCTTCATGAGCCGCCTCAATTCCAGGAATTGCGGTAATGGAGGCTTTTCCCATAATGATAGCGTCACACTGAACGTGACCATGGCAGAATGCTTCACCCTTAACAAGTGGGTTAAACGTTTGCTTGGATTGATCTTTTGCAACACTTCGCGATATCACTTGCACATTGGAATTATTTCCTAAAAGTTGGATATCCATATTGGAAGTTGCAACCTGATCGCCGTCGGTGAGAAGCTTTTCGTTGATGATAAGTTTTGCATCCTCGCCAATTTCGGCAAAGGTGTCACGAATGGTTGAGGTAACGCCTCCGATTTGGCTCAGCTCCATTTCACAGAATGATCCTTCTTCCTGATAAACCTTGGTAACGGGGTTAAGGATTCTACTACCGTCTCCTTTCCCTTCCCCATAGTGACGTTCAATGTATTTGACGCGTGCATGTTTTCCCACATAGAAGGAATGGATGCCATCGTGTTCAGAAGCATCGTGACTATCGTTGTGGATACCACAGCCTGCGATGATGGTAACGTCAGCGTTGTCGCCAATGTAGAACGTGTTGTATACAACATCTTTCAGACCTGCTTTTGAAACAATTACGGGAATATAAACGCGCTCACCCTTGGTGTTTTCTTTGATTTTAATATCAATGCCAGGGTGATCTGATTTAGTTGATATTTCAATATTTGAAGAGGAATTACGTACAACAAGCTCACCATCTTTGCGGATATTGTAAGCACCATCAGGGATGCCGTGAACGTCCGTTAAGGTTTTAAGCAGGTCTGCATCGATTGGAGAAAGATCTACACTCATGGAATTGTCCTAACAGGTAGTTGGGATTTCAGTTATATGCAATTCAGTTGGCTCAGTAAAGGAACAGTAGGTGTTCTCTTTGCGCGCTAAACCAAGGAGAGGAATGATTTTTTCTGCTGGGCCTTGAGCTTCAATCGTTCCATCTCGCAAACAAATAATCTCATCAGCGAGCTCAATGATGCGTTCTTGGTGAGAAATGATAACAATCGAATGCCCGTCATTGTTTTTATAAAGAGTCTCAAATGTTTGCGTAAGACGATCAAAACTCCAAAGGTCAATACCTGCTTCAGGTTCGTCATAAATGGCAAGCTTGGGGTCTGCCGCGAGAAGGGTAGCAATTTCAATGCGTTTCAATTCGCCGCCAGAAAGGCTCTTATCAACTTCACGCGTAAGATAATTTGCTGAACATAAACCAACCTTGCCCAAATACTCATTACAGGAAAGCATTGGAAGGCGTTTTCCTGCTGCAAGCTCGAGAAGCTTCTTTACTTTCATGCCTTTGAAGCGTGCAGGTTGTTGAAAACCGTATCCAATTCCAAGGTTTGCGCGGTCGGTAATGGAGGCATGAGTAATATCTTGTCCATTGAAAAGAATCTGTCCACTTGTTGGAGTTTCGATTCCCATAATTATTTTTGCTAGGGTGGACTTACCGCCACCGTTAGGTCCTGTTACTACAACAAAGCGGTTTTCTTCTACCGTAAGTGATATGTCGTCTATGATTCTTTTTGTTTTAGAGGAGCCCTCTTCAACGGGAACCTCAAAAACAATGTTTTTTAACTCAAGCATCGGTAGGTTTCTCTCCTTTGTAACTTGAAGAATACTGATGATCAAGATGAGATGTTGGATTGATCGATCGGTTATCTAATGGGCATTTACACCAAGTTTTTTGGTATAGGCTCAACTGCTCATTATATGCGCTCTTTCTTGCCTGGGGGTTGATAGATTATGTGAGAACCTTTTCTTTAGTACAATACTCGTATTAACCCACATTTTGCTTGATATACTCCTAAAAGGTATAACAAGTGCTTTCGTATAGTTTAAGGAGAAATAGATGTGTTTTCGTGAGCTTTTCAATCAGTGGTGCGATCGTGTGTCGGATCCCGTTTTAAAAGCTGAATTAGACGAAATGAATCAATCGGGCGATGAAGCGTGTATTGAGGATGCTTTTTATCAGACGCTCGAGTTTGGTACGGCTGGTCTTCGTGGAGTTTTAGGTGCTGGCACCAATCGAATGAACATCTATACTGTTGGTCAGGCAACACAGGGTATCGCTAACTACATAATGCAGTTGCCTTCTTCCGATAATACTGTTGCAATCTGCTACGATTCTCGTATTAATTCTGAGCTTTTTGCTCATACGGCAGCTGCTGTTTTAGCAGCAAATGGTATTCGCTCGTTTGTGTATCCACGTCTCGAGCCAACGCCTGCACTTTCGTTTGCTACCCGTTATCTTAAGTGTGCTATTGGAATTAACGTTACTGCAAGTCATAATCCGAGCAAGTACAACGGCTATAAGGTGTACGGACCCGATGGATGCCAGATTACCGCTGAAATTGCCGATGCTATTACTAACGCCATTGTTTCAGTTGATATTTTTGACGATGTCAAAACAATGGATTTTGATGAAGCGCTTAACCAGGGACTCGTTTCTTTTATTGATGAAAAAGTTCTCGACGCCTTTTTAGATGCCGTTTATGAACAGAGCGTCTACGACAAAGACCCTGGAAATCTTAAACTCGTTTATACACCGCTTAACGGTACGGGCCTTGAATGTGTCACGAAGATTTTGAATCGCATTGGAGTTTCTGATATTCATGTTGTTGAAGAGCAGGCTCAGCCAGATGGCAATTTTCCCACCTGTCCTTATCCGAATCCAGAAAATCGTGATGCGTTAGAAAAAGGTATTGATCTTTGCGAAAAAGTTCATCCTGATTTACTCCTTGCTACTGACCCTGACGCTGACCGTGTGGGCATTGCGGTTAAAGATGGTAATGACTACCAGTTGCTTTCAGGAAACGAAGTGGGCGTCTTGTTGCTTGACTTTATTTGCCGAATGAGACGCAAGGCAAACACCATGCCTTGCGATCCTGTGGCCGTTACTACCATTGTTTCCACTTCACTAGTCGACGATGTTGCGCGTGCTTACGATGTTGAGGTTCGACGTGTTCTAACAGGCTTTAAATATATCGGCGGGGTTATTGCTGAGCTTGAAGACACAGGCCATCCTGAGCGATTTATTTTTGGCTTTGAAGAAAGCTATGGATATCTTGCAGGAACTCATGCACGCGATAAAGATGCCGTTGTTGCAAGTATGCTTATTTGTGAAATGGCGGAGTATTACCGCACTAAGGGCAAGAATCTCTATCGGGCCATGCAGGATATCTATAAAACCTATGGGTATCATCACAACCGCACGCTTTCCTTTACTTTTGAGGGAAGCGCAGGCGCTCAAAAGATGAGCGATCTTATGAGCGCTTTTCGCACGACTGCTCTTTCGGCTGTCGGTGGCTTTGTTGTTGAATCGATCGTTGACTACAAAGAAGGGGTCGGAACGCTTCCTCCTGCCAATGTTATTGAATTTGTCCTGGAAGGTGGAAGCAAGGCTATCGTGCGTCCGAGTGGTACGGAACCTAAAATCAAGGTGTATGTCTTTGCTGTTGGAAGATCCGCAGAAGAAGCAAAAGATATCGCTGATGTCATCAGCAGCGATATGTCTGGTCGTATGGCGTAATGACGAGCGATAAGAAAACATACTCATTAATATCTGTTTCTCCTGCTGCTGATGTCGAAGAGCAAAAAATTAAAGAATTGAAAAAAAAGTCCGACGCTATTTCTGTTGATTCCGGAATTAACTATTCCTCTATCAGCGTTCAGTATGCAGAGCCTGTCTCGGGGGAGGCTGTCTCAGTGTCTAGGGAAGCGGAAAACAAGACAGTGAGTACATCTGTTGCGCTCGAGGAGCTACCCAGTGCTGCAAAAATAGCAGAGGAAAACAGTTCAAAGACATCTGAGTCACACGGCAAAAAAACGAGTACTGATAGACTGGACGAATCGGTTGACGACCTTATAAAAAGAGAGATAGAAGATCAGCTTGGTGAAGGATTCAATGTTCCTTTTGGTCGAATGAGAATTATCATCATTGCTGCCTTGCTTTTGCTTATTATTGGTTTTGGGGTCTATTTCGCTTTTGTAATGTAGAGGGTTTAAGGATCTTGTTTTAAGGTTTCTTATAAAGAGGTAAGCAACGGAGTTCTTAATGGAAGAAAAAGAGCATCGCGGTCGAATTTCTTTTATGGAATACTCCGATCGTATACGTGCTTCAAAGCGAATACGTGTTGCTTTTGTTGGCGCAGTTATTGTCCTTGTCGCAATGATGGTTGCCGCTATTATTCTTATTGCTTCGCTTGTTGATGCTATTCAAAATCCTACGGTAAAAACTTCTGCGCAAGATGACGCTGCGCTTTTGCTTGAAGAAACAAAAGATACGCAGACAGCTCGTGCTTCATCAGAGGCGGTAAACCTTGTTTCTCTCATTGGCTTATCGCAGCAAGAAGCAATTGAGGAAATTGGTCGTGGAGCTGTGGTGGTAGCGGAAGAGCATATTGACGATTCGGGCTTAAAAAAAGAGCTTTCTCTTTCTCTCACTGATGAAAAGGGGACTGAACTTTCTGGTACTCCTTCAGCTTCAATAAAACTTGATTCTTCTGACAAGGTAGGAGCAGCAACATATAGCACTCCTCTTGATGCGTTAGGCTTTGAGTCTATTTCGTTTATCGATGCTGTTTATAAGTATAAGGTGGTGGACAAGGTTTTATCTTCGGTTGGACTCACTAATTACGATTCTTCATCGCTTGTTTTACCTGATCGTAAAGAATATTCAACCTATGAATCTGATCAAAAAACTCTAAAAGCGGAAACCTATACCTTTTCAGGTACATCAAGTCAAAGTGAAGGAATATTTTCTTGGACAGCAACCCTGCACTACGATTACGCTCAAGCAAACAAAACAAGCAATTTAGCAAATACTGTTCGTAAAATCACAGTCTCTATACGAAAGGTGTAAGAGGGTAATTGTGGTGAATTGATGAACTGCAAAATACCTGCGTTTTCTCGTAACAGTTCTTGCTATTTGTGGTATTATCTTCAGGCTGTTAATCAAGAGAGGCTTATGTCTCCACCTGCTTTGGCGCTTTTGTTGCTGATGGGTCACATGAATATGTTTATTCCTTTGTGGATATTATTGTGGCCTGCAACGTGTGTGCAGGTTTTTTATTTTCAGCGTAAATATGGTTCGTGCTTGGTAGCACCAAAAAAGTATGAAAAGGAGGTGGGCACCATAGCAGCTCAAGAACCAAGACTCAATGAAGAGATCAGAATCAAAGAATGTCGTTTGATTAGTTATGACGGATCTCAAATGGGAATTTACCCTATTGAGCAAGCCCAGCGCATCGCCGATGACGAAGGCTACGATTTGGTTGAGATTGCGCCGCAGGCACAGCCCCCTGTATGCCGCATTATGGACTACGGAAAGTTCAAGTATGATCAGGCTATTAGGGCTAAGCAGGCACGTAAGAACCAGAGTAAAGTCGAAACTAAAGAGATGAAGTTTCGTCCCAAGATTGATGTGGGCGATTACACCACCAAAAAGAAGCACGTTCTTCGCTTCTTAGAGGCTGGCTCTAAGGTTAAGATCACCATTATGTTTAGAGGTCGTGAGATGTCACACCCAGAACTCGGTTTAAGCATTTTGGAGCGTCTTGCTGATGATCTTAAAGATGTTGCGGTCATTGAAAACCAGCCAAAGATGGAAGGCCGCAATATGCATATGCTTATTGCTCCGTTACCTACAACGGTCAAAAAGAAGAAGGATGAACAGGGAAAGGAAGACTAATGCCTAAAATGAAAACTCATTCTGGTACCGCTAAGCGTTTTCGTGTAACCGGTTCCGGCAAAATTATGCGTTCTAAGGCTTACAAGAGTCACATCATGACCAAGAAAAGCCAGAAGCGTAAACGTAATTTCCGTCACGACACCCAGGTTGCACCTGCTGATAACAAAGTTATCGCACGTAATCTTGGTCTTCGATAGTAGTAGGAGGAAACAAGTATGCCTCGTGTAAAGCGTGCCGTATCCGCTCATAAAAAGCGTCGTACCGTTTTAAATCGCGCCAAAGGTTACTATGGTGCAAAGTCTCGTTCTTATCGTGCAGCAAAAGAACAGGTTCAGCATTCTCTTCAGTATGCTTATCGTGACCGCCGCAATAAGAAGCGCGAAATCCGTCGTCTTTGGATTACCCGCATCAATGCTGCTGCTCGTCTCAACGGTCTTTCTTATTCCGTTTTTATGAATGGTCTTAAGAAGGCTGGAGTAGAACTCGACCGCAAGGTTTTGTCTGATATGGCAATTAGCGATCCTCAAGCATTTGCTTCTTTGGTTGAAGTTGCTAAAAAGGCTCTTTAATTACTCTGTTTAGCGTATATGCTTTAAAGACCTCTGGTATTTATTGCCAGGGGTCTTTTTCAAACATTTGGGGTTTTTCTTTGTAATCAGAATATGGATCGTATCCGTCATCGTCTTCGTTAATCGCCCTGACGGGCTGTGTTTTGGTTTTTAATGGATTGTTATTTCGCTGCTTAGCTATGCTATTTGATTTTGTTGTTGATGGAGTTGTGGAATTTAATGGCGTAATTTTTGGAACAACGGTGTAGTGTTTTGTCGTATTGCTTTTGCCTGCATCGGTATTCATAAACAATCCTTATTCGTAACGGAAGAGTATATAAAAAGCTTATATCAGAATAAACCCAACACGTGTCGTGTTACCATACACAACGTTGTATGAGAGAAAGGAATTTCATGAAGGTCGAACAGATCAATGAAATTGATGGTGAGGTTGAACTTCGCATTACTGCTAGCGTACCAGAGGTTGAAAAAGCATTTGAAGATGGTTTGCAGCTTTTTATTACCCAATACGAAATCGAAGGCTCTGAAGATGAAGCTCCTGTCCAGCGTATTTATAAAGCGTTAGGCAACGAAGAGGGTAGAGACGCAATTACCTCTGCGGTAATTAGCTTTTTACTTCCCTTTGCTTTGGAGCGTGAAGAAATCATTCCAATGACTTCTTCAAACGTTAATGCTGAATCTGACCCAAAGCAGGGCGAAGAGTTTACGTTTAGTGTCACCGTGCTTCCTAAACCTGAATTTGAGTTGACTGATTATTCCCCTGTTGAGGTTAGTGTTCCTGCACGTACTGATGTGACTGAGAGTGATATCGATATGCAGGTTCATATGCTTGCACACGAATTTGCTACCGTTAAGGTTGATCCTGAAACGGGCGAAGAGGAAATTATCGAGCCTGAAGTTACTGATGAGTGGATTAAAAATACACTTCAAGGAACGGGTGTTGAGAGTGTAGAGCAGTTACGCTCTCAGTTCCGTGAAACTTCAGAGCGCGTTAAGAATGAGCAGTTCGAGAATTCAAAAATGTCTGCCATCATGGCTGAGTACGCAAAGCGTTTTACGGGTGAAATTTCTGAAAAAATGACTGCTGCCATGACTGATGACATGTATGAGGCCTTTAAGACCGAAATCGCAAACGAGGGAATGACCTTGATGGATTTCATGCTTCAACAGAAAACCGATGAAAAACAAATTCGCGCTTCTTTGGCAACTCAGGCAGAGAACCAGCTTATTCAGGGCTTTGTTTTAGACGCCATTTTCCGTCATCACAAGCTTAAACTTGAGCTTGCTGATTTAATGAGCGCATTGGGTAGCCTTGCTCCTGGTGACGAAGAAGATGCTTTTGAGACAATGCAAAAGACGGGTCGTGTCTTCTTGCTTAAGGAAGGCGCATCTCGCATGAAGGCTGCAAACTGGCTCATGGAAAATTCAAAGATTAATATCATCGAATAACTTCAAGAGCAATTGATTTAACAGAGCGTAGTAGTAATTTTCTTGTGATTATATAGGGCTTCATTGAGAGTGGGTTTACAACAACTCTTTTGCTTTGAAGTGTAAGAATGCCACCTCATTTTGAGGTGGCATTTTGTGTCAAAGATATATTTACTTCGTTTTGTTCATTAGTATCCTTAGGGCTTTTTCTTCAAGTTCAATATCAATTTTTGTAGCGGAAAATGCCTCTCCGTCAATTTGTGTTGGGGGAGCAATACGAAACTCCAAAGAGACTTTCTTTGCGCGTTTAAAGCGAACGTGCGGATGGTTGATATGTCCTCCATTCTTTGCCTTAAGGAATGTGGTGGTAGCTTGAAGCGTTGTTAGGGGAGGCAGCGCATAGCAAATATCCAGGTATCCATCATCCAATTCCGCTTTGGGGCATATTTTAAATCCTCCACCATAGGTCTTGCCGTTTTGAATAGCCATTAAATAGAAGGAGAGTTCTTCGGCTTTTTCATCATCGAAAGAAACGGTTGCGGTATGGACATCAAGGTGGTTTTTGAGCTGATTAAAACCAGCTTGAAGATAAAGTGAAGTGCCTGTTCTTCCTGTTTTCTTCCTTAATTCCATAGTTTGTAGCGCGATAGCTGCATCAAGTCCAAAAGAGATGGTTTCGTCACAATATGTGTCATTCACTTTTACGATATCAATTGATGTTGGCTGGGCGATAAGAAGTTCCTGAAGCGATTCTTTAGGTTTTCTGCTCATGTTGATGCTTCGGGCAAAATCGTCACCGTTTCCGCAAGGAATGATACCTAAGATAGGGCGATCTTCTTTTGGGAGGAGCATAAGCCCATTAACAACTTCATGCACAATGCCGTCGCCACCAAGGACAATTACAGTTTGAAAATTTGCCCCTTTTTGTCTTGCAAGAGCGGTTCCTTCTTTTGGGTATACGGTATGACAAACTTCAAAAGTTGGACTACTTGGTTCTTTATCGAGAGCCTGTTTTATTTCGTTGACTGCTTTCGCGGCGACAGCAGTCGCCTTATTATTACGTGCAGTTGGGTTGATGATAAGGAGCGTGTTTCCAAACATTGAGTATCCTTTGTCAGATTGCTCATTTTCTCCTGTCTCATTGTACGGTAAAGCCTGTCTTGGTTATACAATTAAAGGGAAAGAGGAAAGAAGAAGCATGAATCCGAGTCCTGTATCAATTTATGACCCCGTAACGTATAAAAACGATTTTCTGTTCAAAGAAGAACTTCAGCATATTTTCCATAGCAGTTTTTCCATTAAAAATTTTCCTTTTGCGCAAAGGCTTGATTTATTTGCTGTTGTTGAGCCTGGAGAAAAGGCTTTATTTTTTGATGTAGGAAAAGAAGAACTCTGTGGTACCGAGACTCTTGATCGGTTGGTCGAAACGTACCATATCCCTTGGTCGTCAGTCGAAATTGTCCTTTCACATTTCCATGATGATCATGATGGTTGCGTGCAACATTGCATAAACAAAGGGGTAACTCACGTATATCACGGTCCGCGTCTGTGTTTTTCGCAAGAGAGAAAGCAGGTTTTCTTACAGCGCACGGGCATCTTAAAAAAAGGTGACAAAGAGTTGGAACCTTTTGTTGATTTCTTTTTACAAAGGAATCGTTTTTCTCCTGAGGTGGAGGCTGTTTTGCGGGAAGTGCCTGAAGGCAAGGTCTTCTCTATTGCAGGATATGCTTTTAAGGTTGTTTACACTCCTGGTCATACGCCTGAGCATATTTCCCTCTATGAGCCCGATAAGAATATTCTTTTTGCTGGTGATTTTGTTTTAGATGCCGCTCCTGGCGTTATGCAGTTTATTCCTGATTCTCATATGCTTGAGAAGTATCTGCATGAGCTTGGAAAGGCTCGCGAGGCTAATTTGTCAGCGTTGTACATGAGCCATCACGAGGTTCTTTTTAATATAGAGGAAGCCAATGTTCTTATTTCTAAACAGATAGATTCCTATGACCATCCTTTGCGTAAGGTTTTGGCGCAGTTTATCCCAGGTGAATGGCTTGATGCCTACGATGTTGCATTGCGCTATTGTTCTGATCGAGCTGGGGACTTTAAAAAACGAGATTGTAGTTTTCGCATTCGAAAAATTGCAAATATGTATGCCTATTTGGATTTTTTAGTAAGCAGAGGGCTTCTTGAAAAGAGGTTATCTTCTGACGGGAGAGACGTCTTTTTATCTATAAGAGTTTAGTAATTTATCTATTACAAAAAGAAATACCAAACACCGAAATCTTAGTTTTTCAAATTCGTTGTTACAGAAAACGCTTCATATAATGGTCTTATCATCATGGATGGGTTAAACGCAAATGTGCCATTCAAGATGCGGTAACAAAATACTTCGGATGATGAAGTCGGGAGAGATCGTGTGGTTATGCGCGCGGCGCCGAAGGGGAGGCAGAAACTCTCAGGCAGAAGGACCGATTTCGGACGAAACTCTGGAAACGCACGTTGGTGCGCCGAAGAAGCAATCTGCGTGAGCAGAGAATCTTTCAGGCCAATGACAGAGGCGCAAGCGCTAGTTCGCTTGCGCTTTTTTCTTTGAATGGAGGTTTGTATGGAGAAAAAAACACCTCTCTATGACGTACATGTTGAAGAAGGAGGCAAGATTGTTCCCTTTGCGGGATACTTGCTTCCCGTTCAATATGGAACAGGGGTTATTGCAGAACATAAGGCGGTTCGTACGGCAGCGGGTCTGTTTGATGTATCGCATATGGGTGAGGTGAAGGTTACGGGCTCAGGAGCTCTTGCAAGCCTTAATCACCTGATGACCAACGATTTTACAAACATGCGTGTTGGTCGAGTTCGTTACAGTGTGATGTGCCGCGAAAACGGTGGCTCCATTGACGATTTGATTGTCTATAAGTTTGGCGAAGAGTCATACTTGGTGGTTGTTAATGCGGCAAATCGCGAAAAGGACTTCTCCCATATCAAAGAAAACCTTCTTGCGGATACCGAGGTAGAAGATATTTCTGATTCTATTGCGCAATTGGCGCTTCAGGGCCCTAAAGCGCCTGACATCCTTGCTAAGCTCGTCGATGCATCCACACTCCCAACCGGCTATTACACCGCAGTTCCTCATGTTGATGTTGATGGCATCGACTGTATGGTTTCTTGCACGGGCTATACCGGAGAAGGGGGATATGAGCTCTATACCGCCGCTGAAAATGGGTCCGCTTTATGGGAAAAATTGCGTGCAGCTGGCGAAGAGTTCGGACTTATTCCCTGCGGTTTAGGGTCTCGAGACACATTGCGTTTAGAAGCAGCAATGCCGCTTTATGGGCATGAGCTTACCGATGATATTTCTCCTGTTCAGGCAGGACTTAACTTTGCTATTAAACTCGATCATGACTTCATTGGTCGTGATGCTCTTGTTGCCGAGGGTACTCCTCGTCAGGTTCGTGTTGGTCTTGAAGTTACGGGTCGTGGAATTATTCGTGAGCATCAAGACATATATCTCGGTGATGAAAAGATTGGTGTTACAACTTCGGGTACTATGTGTCCTTTTGTTGGTAAGGCTTTGGCTATGGCATATATCGATCGATCCCATGCTGAAGAAGGCACGGAGCTCGAAGTTGATGTTCGTGGACGTCGTGTTGCCGCAAAGATTGTTCCGCTTCCATTTTATTCTCGTAATAAGTAACCCTTTTGACTTACTCAAGGAAGTGTTTTGTGTTTTACGGATAACCCGTGTTAAAGAGCAAGTTTAATCTCAAGAACATCTGAATGCATCCTTATGTAATTGAGCTTTGTTTATTCAGGTTAGAAACCAACTAGTAACCAGACGGTATTGCCGTCCAATAAAAAAGGAGAAGTATCAATGGCAGAAATCAAAACCCCTGAAAATCTTTCATATGCAAAATCTCACGAATGGGTAAAGGTTGAGGGCAATGTGGCTCTCATTGGTTTGACAGATTTCGCTCAGGACGCACTTGGCGATATTGTATTCGTCAACCTTCCCGAAGAAGGAGATGAATTTGAGGCTGGCGAAACGTTCGCTGACGTTGAATCTGTAAAAGCGGTATCGGATGTATATTGTCCAATCTCAGGTACGGTTGTCGAAGTTAACGAAGAACTACTCGATGATCCTGCCTTGTTAAATCAGGATCCTTACGGAGCATGGCTTGTGAAGCTCGAAGGAGTTTCTGGTGTAGAAGACCTTCTTGACGCTGAAGCCTATAAGGCCGCTTGCGCTGAAGAGGAGTAAATATGGGCAGCTTTATTCCTGCAACTCAAGACGAGTTGCAGTCTATGCTTACGGAGATGGGGTATACGAGCATCCGCGAGCTGTATGCGAATGTACCCGAAGAAGTCTATCTTGAACAGGTTGATATTGATTCAGGGAAAAGCGAACTCGAAGTAACTAACGAAATGAATCGTTTGGCAGAGGCCAACGTGCGTTTCAAGAGTTGCTTTCGCGGTGCGGGTGCCTACCGTCACTTTATTCCTGCAACCGTAACTGCAATAACGGCGAAGGAAGAGTTTGTCACTTCTTATACTCCTTATCAGGCTGAAATTAGCCAAGGCGTGCTGCAGTCGATATTTGAATATCAAACGCAAATCTGCGAACTTACGGGTATGGATGTGTCGAATGCCTCGGTTTACGACGGTGCTACGGCGGCTGCAGAAGCGGTATTTATGTGCGAAGAACGCAAGCGCTCAGGCGTGGTAGTTTCTGCAGGTGTAGACCCTCAAACGATTGAGGTGGTACGTACGTACTGTGCTTCTCGCGATGTGGAGGTAACTATTGTTCCCTTAGAGGACGGTAAAACAAATCCTGCTTCTATTGCGTGTGCTGCAAAGAATGCAGCGAGTGTCTTGTTCCAAAGTCCAAATTATTACGGTGTTATTGAGGACGCTGAAGCGCTTGTTGCTTCTGCTCATGAGGTAAAAGCGAAGGTAATCATGTCTGCAAACCCTATTTCTTTGGGGTTATTGAAAACTCCCGGAGAAGTTGGCGCAGATATTGCGGTGGGCGAGGGGCAGCCTCTAGGGCTTCCGCTTTCCTATGGTGGTCCTTACCTTGGATTTATGGCGGCAACTCAAAAGCTGATGCGAAAACTTCCTGGACGAATTGTTGGACAGACGACAGATTCAGAAGGTGATCGCTGTTTTGTTTTGACGTTGCAAGCGCGCGAACAGCATATTCGTCGCGAAAAGGCATCTTCAAACATCTGCTCAAATGAAGCGCTTTGTGCCATGACGGCTTCTGTATATCTTGCCGTTATGGGACCTTCAGGTTTCGCTCAGGTAGCAAAGAATTCTGCCGCTCATGCCCACTATTTATCTCAACGTCTTGAGGAATGCGGATTTAAACGAGTACATGAAGGTGAGTTTTTCCATGAGTTCGTTACCAGCTGTCCCTGTGATGCCTCTGTTCTTGAAAAGGAATTAGCAGAGCGTGGAATTCTCTCTGGTTTACCTGTTGAAGACGGCATCTTGTGGTGTTGTACCGAACTCAACTCAAAGCAGCAAATAGACGAACTTATTGAAGCTATTCAGGAGGTGTTGGACTAATGAAACTCTTGTTTGAAAGAAGCTATACTGGTCGTTCTCAGTCTATTTTGCCTGATTGTGATGTTCCTGAAGTTGTTTTTGACGAAAAACTTCTTCGAAGTGAATCTCCTCGACTTCCTGAACTAGCAGAGATTGAGGTAAGCCGTCATTATACAGAACTTGCTAAGCAAGCGCATGGGGTGAATGATGGGTTTTATCCGCTTGGGTCTTGCACCATGAAATACAACCCGTACATGAATGAGGCTTTTGCTGCATTACCTGGCTTTACCGATATTCATCCTCTTCAGCCGATGGAAACAGCTCAGGGATCTCTTGAGGTTTTGTATCGTGCTGATGAACTTTTGAGTGAGATATGCGGAATGGATGCCATGTCGCTTCAGCCTGCAGCAGGTGCTCATGGTGAATATACGGGGTTGTTGCTCATTCGTGCTTATCACTTGCACCGGGGAAACACTGAGCGTACGCAAATCATTGTGCCCGATTCAGCACATGGCACCAATCCTGCATCCGCTGTTATGGCAGGGTTTGAAGTGGTGAATGTTGCTTCAAATGCCCAAGGTGGTATTGATCTTGATGCGCTTCGTGAGGCGGTTGGTCCGCAAACAGCTGGGTTGATGCTTACTAATCCCAATACCGTAGGCGTTTTTGATCCAAATATTATTGAGATTTGCAAAATCGTTCATGAGGCGGGTGGTCTTTGCTATTACGACGGAGCAAATCTCAATGCTGTCATGGGCCATGTAAGACCAGGCGACATGGGATTTGATTGCGTTCATGTAAATTTACACAAAACCTTTTCCACTCCCCATGGCGGTGGTGGACCAGGATCAGGTCCTGTTGGTTGCAAGGAAAACCTGGCTGCGTATTTACCAGGTCCTCGCATTCGTAAGAACGAGCATGGTTTATATGGTTTGTTCTACCCAGAGCAAAGCGTTGGCCGCATGCGTAGCTTCTATGGTAATTTTTCGGTGATAGTGCGTGCGCTCGCTTATATTTTGATGTTGGGAACTGAAGGTCTTTCACGTGCGAGCGAAACAGCAGTACTTAACGCAAATTATCTTATGCATAAGCTATCCGATGTGTTTGATATGGCATATCCCGCACCCTGTATGCATGAGTTTGTTATGACGCTTGAAGGCATGCATCATGATTTAGGAGTAAGCGCACTTGATGCAGCAAAACGGTTGCTCGATTTCGGCATTCACCCACCCACAATGTATTTCCCTCTCATAGTTCATGAGGCACTTATGCTTGAGCCAACTGAAACAGAAAGCAGAGAAACATTAGATGAGGCGGCGCGCGTGTTTGCCGCAATTGCTAAGGAGGCTCAGACCGATCCAGAGTCGCTTCATGAAGCGCCTCGAGCTTGCGTTATTAAGCGACCCGACGAGGTTACTGCTGCTCGTCATCCTGTTTTGCGTTATTTCTTCGAGGCTGAAGAGGAGTAGATATATGCGTTTGAGTTTCTATAAAACTCAATGCGTTGATCCCTATCGCAACCTTGCGTGTGAGCGGTATTTGCTTGAAAGTGTTAAAGATGATCAAATTATTCTGTATCTTTGGCAAAACCAGAACACGGTGGTTATCGGCAGAAATCAGAGCGCTCTTGCGGAGTGCCGTGTGCAAAAGCTTAAAGAAGACGGCGGACAACTAGTCCGCCGTCTTTCGGGCGGTGGTGCAGTGTTTCATGATTTAGGAAACTTGAATTTCACTTTTTTGGTCCCCTCTGCTCTTTTTAGCGAGGAAAAACAAACGCGCGTCATTCTAGAGGCTGTTCGTTTGTTGGGGGTTCATGCACAACGCACAGGACGAAACGATTTATTGGCTGAGGGAGCTAAGTTTTCCGGTCACGCGTACTACCATACTAAAAGGCATAGCTATCATCATGGAACGCTTCTGGTTAACACGGATTCGGGGAAAATGGCAAAATACCTCAACCCCTCTCCCTTGAAGCTTTCTTCTAAGGGCGTTTCTTCTGTCGCTTCTCGAGTTTGTAATTTGAAAGATTTTATACCAGATCTTTCCATTCGTTCTGTTGAAGATGCATTAGAGCAAGCCTTTTCTCAGGTGTATGACAGCGGGATTGAACAGGTATCGCTTAATGATGCGGCACATGAAATGATTGAGGTGTATCGCGTGCAATTTGCTTCTGAAGATTGGGTTTTAAAAGGTGAGCGTCTTCTCGAAAAAAGCGTTGAAGCTCGTTTTGATTGGGGATGTGTTCGTGTTGACTGGGATGAGTATCAGCAGGTTTTTAAAGAGGTTTCGCTATTTTCTGACGGATTAGACGCAGACTTTCTTGATGCTATCCCCGCTGCATTAAGGGGATGTTCCGTAGACGAAAACAGTATTCATAAAGCACTTGAAACACTGGCAGAAAACACACCAGGTTCTACTTCTGAAGAAAAGCAACTGTGCATTTCAGATTTAGCACAGGTAATTTGTTCAGGGAGGTCGTAATGGATTCCTTTGATATTGCAGTAATTGGTGGCGGACCTGGTGGCTATACGGCTGCTGAAAAGGCTGCTCGCTTAGGAAAACGCGTCGTTTTATTTGAGGAGCGAGAATTAGGTGGAACGTGTTTGAATCGTGGTTGTATTCCCACTAAAGCACTTCTTCGCTCTGCTGAGGCGTATCATAAGGCACGAAATTCTTCTGATCTAGGCGTGTCAGTGCGTGGGGTCGAACTCGATACTCGCGTTATGCATGAACGAAAAAGCCAGGTTGTTGAAACGCTGCGAGATGGCGTCGCCTCTTTGATGTTAAGGAGTGGCGTGACCGTTGTACCTGAACGTGCGATAATTGTAGCTCCTCATTTGATTAAAACATCCGAGCAAGAGTTTGAAGCTGAAAATATTATTGTGGCCACGGGTTCTGCGCCAGCTATTCCTCCCATTGAGGGAATTCGTTTATCTGGAGTTTATACGAGTGATGATTTACTTTCTAATGATGCGCCCTCTTTTTCGAGCATCGTGATTGTTGGTGGGGGGGTTATTGGTCTGGAATTCGCCAGCATGTACAGTGCTTTTGGCATTGATGTTTCCATCGTGGAGGCAGCGGATCGCATTCTCCCAACGTTTGATAAAGAGGTTTCTCAACGCATGGGCACCGCACTTAAAAATCGTGGTGTAGAAATAAATGTTCGCTGTAGGGTAACTTCGTTTGCTGGTGAGCCAGGGGCGATGCAGGTGGCCTTTGAGGATAAAAAAGGAAACCCACAATGCCTTAAGGCTGATGGAGTTTTGGTGGCGGTTGGTCGCACACCAAGTACTCGGGGACTCTTTGAAGAAGGTGCAGAACCCCACTTAGAACGTGGTGCCCTCGTTGTTGATGAATTGGGTCAGACGAGTATTCCTAATATCTATGCAATAGGCGACGTGCGTTATCACGGCATCCAGCTGGCTCACGTGGCGGCTGCTCAGGCAGAAAACGTGGTTTCAGTTATCTTGGGCATGAAACCTGAGATCGATGAACATTTGGTTCCAGGGTGTGTTTATACTTTTCCTGAAATTGCCCAAGTTGGTATGACGGAGATTCAGGCTAAAGAGTCTGGTATTGAGGCAGTTCGAGCAAAAGCATTGGCGAGTGCTAACGGTAAGTGCTTGATTGAGGGTGTGGATGTTGGCATGGCTAAAGTTGTTGCTGAAAAGGAAACTGGCAAAATTTTGGGCGCACAGTTGGTTTGTCCTCATGCAACTGACATGATTGCCGAGCTTGCTCTCGCGATTAGGAACAACCTTACTGTTGCTGATTTGGTCTCGGCAATTCACCCGCATCCCACGGTTTCTGAAATGATTCGTGATGCTGCGGCGCAGTTGCTATAGAGTTACTGCCATGGGTGGTTTTGTTAGGAACACTAATGATGAACTGCAAGGTAGTTTGAACTAATAAAGCCGCCTTTTAACGATCGTTTTTGAACGTTTAAAGAAATCAAATTTTAGGGCTTGCATCATTTTTGTTATCCCATATAATAACTACTTGCGCTTGGTGGGTATAGTTCAGTTGGCTAGAATGCCAGATTGTGGCTCTGGAGGTCGTCGGTTCGAGTCCGATTACCCACCCCAGCGCGACTTTTAAAACCGCATCGAAAGATGATTCAATATTTAGTGAGCAGGTAAACCTGTTTAATTCTGGACCGTTAGCTTAGTTGGTAGAGCAGGGGACTCTTAATCCCAAGGTCCGGGGTTCGAGTCCCCGACGGTCCACCATTTTGAATTTCTTTTGTGCAGGTTATCCTACATACAGCATGGACCGTTAGCTTAGTTGGTAGAGCAGGGGACTCTTAATCCCAAGGTCCGGGGTTCGAGTCCCCGACGGTCCACCATTTAAAACACGAGGTCAGGGGCTATATTTTAGCTACCTGACCTTTTTATTTCCCCTTGGATTTTGAGCAGCTTTCCCCTTAATTCCCCTTTCGAGATTTAAGTAAGAGTGAAAATCTTAAGAAAAAAGGCAAAAAAAAGGAGAGGGATTGGGAGCCCTCTCCTTAAATTTATACGACTAAAAAATTTTAGTTAAGCAATTTTAGTCGCCCAATTAAGTGCCACATAGCGCGTATAACCGCTCCATGAGGTGTACTTGCCCCATGTATAGCCGCCAGCATTAACAGTTGAATCAATGTTAACCGTCTGCCCTGCGCCATACTGGGCAACAACAGCGTAGCCTGTGCCAGCACCAGAGCGGACATTCATCGCACTGTTAAAACGATACGTTCCGCCGCCGCTGGTTGCGTAGGACGAACCGCCAGCTGTGCCACCTTTGACTAAGTAATCGTCAGGTTCGACGGCTCCTGTGTCACGGCCTACAGCAACGTAACGGACGTTGCCGCTATAAGACGTATAACGTCCCCAGATATAGCCACCGCTTGAAGTAACCCAATCGTCAAGGACAACTGTAGCACCTCGGTTATACGAGCCTACAACAGAACCCCACGGAGCAGAGCGGATGTTAAGAACGTCTGCTCTGACGGTGTACGTACCACCAAAGCCACTAGATGCGTTACTGTTTGTTTCGTTTGTGTCGTACTCAACCGTGCCACCTGTTTGGCCTGTGGCCATGTAAGCAGCTACCTCAGATTTAAACTGATTCCAGCTTTTGCCATACTGTGCGAAATAACCTAAGGGGTCGGTATGATCAGTACCTCCCCAGCGCAAGCGTGCATCATTGTGACAAAGCAAGCGGTCGATTCCCCAGCCACGAGAGTTGAGATAGTCACCTGCCCATTTGACAGCTTCATCCCACTGGGCATAAAAGTCATCCATAGTGGTTGCATGAGCAAGCTCGATATTAACGCAATACGGATTCCCATTGCCAACTGCCCATGCATAGCGATCATCATTCATCGTGTGATAGACTACGCTGCCGTCAAGTTCCATAACATACTGCACAGCATAATCGTAGCCGCGAGAGTACAAAAGCATATGGTTATATGCACTTGCTCCTGGGTTTGCGGTTTCATGCACCACAAGATATTGTGGGTTAGCATAGCCGTGGCCGCTATTTACAACGGTTTCCTTCTGCGTATAGGCTAGAGCGGTGCCAGGGAGCGCAAGTACTAAAGCAAGTGCCGCGACAATCGATACTGCAGTCGCCTTAATTGTTTTGGTCATCGGCTCCACCTTCTTTTTTAGTAGCAGCTGAAACGCCAATGCTTGCGCCAATGAAGGTCGCGATAGCGGTAATCACAACGGCAGCAACTGAACCGCCTTCCCACCCAGCAGCCATGCTTACCGCCAATACTGCTGTGGCTAATGCGGGCAATACGGTTAGCCCAGTCCATTTAAGCACGTCATAAACTTTGTTTGGTATAAGCCATACTGGCGGCTTGTTTTCGTTTTTTTCCATTGAATCAATCCTCCTTTACGTGTGCGTCCATGATTTCCTCATACAGATGCGTCCCTGTGCCATTGCCACCTAGCCCGTGATAAGCGGTATAGACGCTCGTAGCTTGCTCTTTGATTCCGACAGGGCAAGGCGCCCCTCTTACTACGTACTGGTCGTGGTAGTCGATTAGCTGCTGACGCAAAAGAGCCCGCATACCTTGTTCCATGGCTTTGTCATGACGTGTCTCTTTGCTTACTACGCCTTTTATGTAGACAACCAAACCGCCCACAATCGCCGCTAAGAGAGGGGACAACACCCATCCGATCAAAGTGCTTAATTCGATCAATTGGCTCTCACCTCCTAACGGGTCTAGAGATTTTCGCCTTGAAAAATCCCACACTCACTTCGCAAACAAATAAGGAGTTTGCCGTCTGGGATTTTGCCGCTAAAAGTATCTAGGTAGTGTCACTATCTGCTGTCATTTGGCTAAAAGAGAAAGGATTACAAATGCTGTTAAAAGATTTCATTAAGGACTACTACTTGCCGTCTTTGTCAGACCTTAGAGAGTCCACTAGGTTGGGCTATGTAAGCGCCATAAGGCTCTACGTATTACCGCGCTTTGGCGATTGTGAGCTAGAGGAGATTAAAGCCTTTGATATAGAGCAGTGGATTAAAAGCATTGAGAAGCCAGGAGCCGCCGAGAAAGCTTATAAGACGTTACGACAGGCAATCCGCCGTGCTATTGATTGGGATATGTTTGATGCGGTAGACCCGACTCGTAAGAGAATAAGACTTCCCAAAAAGAAGCCATATAGGCCAACAGTTTTAAGCGTGAAAGAGGTTAGAGAATTACTGAGAGGCTTTTATGGCCATGAGCTAGAAGCGGTTGTTATATGCGCCGTCACACTTGGCCTACGCCGCGGAGAAGCGTGCGGGCTTATGTGGTCAGATATAGACTTGCGAAGCGGCTTGGTCAAGATTGAGAGATCCGCCCAGTATATAGAAGGTCGCGTTATAGTCGTTGATCCTAAGACCGAGAAGAGTGCCAGGGAGTGCTACCTGCCACGTTTTGCAATTAAGAGATTACGTGAGATAAAAGGTATAGGCTCGACAATTGGAGAAATGACACCTGAGGAAGTGTCGAGAAAGTACAAGGCTCACTGTAAGAAACAGAATCTTCCCTACACTAGTTTCACTAATTTACGCCACACGTGGGCGACTCTCGCACTTGCTGGCGGCGCGGATTCGGCTACAGTTGCGGCAATGTTAGGACATTCGCAGATAGCCACTACCTACGAGCATTATCTAGTGCCCGACAAGAAAATCTACAAGAATGCGCAGAGAGGATTTGAATCTTTGATTCTAGAAAATTAGACAGCGAGGCATTCTGTAACCCCATTTTCTAAAAACGGCTGGACTTGCCTTAAATTTGGCTCGTTGGTTATGTGCTGGACAACGCTTACGGGTAAGCTATCCACCTGGGGCGCATGGGGGTCATGGTATCAATCGAACAATCTAGCGAAGGCAACATACCCATATACCTTTAAGTCAGCTCCTAAAGAATTTATAAGCTTAAATAATAGCGGTATTGATATTACGCTAAATGTTACTGGTAATAACTCGACAACCGAGACAGCACAGTGTACCGCCGTTCGCCCAACTGTCGCTGGTACCTGGGATTACAAATTGTCATTTTTCGTCATTGGAGAGGTTTAGGCTTCTGTAGACCAGTTGTTCTTAATCCGAAAAGAAACTATAGTTGATAGCATTACAGTCCCTAGCGGTGATTATAAGGACGTGAGAAAGGAAGTAACACCACCTAGTGGATATATACCTGTTGCTTATACCTCACTTACGCCAGAATCCGCACACTGTCCTATTTCGCAATTCCGCATCAAGAAATCTGAAAATTCGGAGAAATACGTGCTTAGTGTTGTTGTTCGTTGCGTTAACTCTGGTTCAGTAACTCTTCCTGAGATTGGCGCAGATGTTTTGTACGTTCGCTCTTCGTTAGTCCAAGATTCAAGAAGTTAAAGGGAGCTATAACAGCTCCCTTCCCTTACACAATCGTGCCGTATACGATCCAATTTAGCCAAATTGACGATGCTGTATTGTTTGCCAAAAAGATATTCGTTCTAACATTAGTTTTTTGACCGCTATCTAAGTTTCCTGACCCAGCTATAAATCCGTCACGTTCCGCTAAAGCAACCGATGTTGCTGTGTCCTTGAGAGGATATGGCAAGGTTTCTGTTATTGTGACCTTGCCGTACGAAAGCGAATTGTTAGTAAACCCGCTTTCTCTTGACGGGGTTAACCCTGTATATTGTTTAGCTTTGCGGCAAATAGCAAGATTGCCGATCTTAAGTACTTGCCACCCATCAACAACTTCTTGGGATACAGAATCCTGCAACGAGGTGACTTGGCTAGAAAGAGAAGAGATCTGGTCTAATAAAGCAGCCGTTTTGGTTGTAAAGAGGACTTGCGGCGTACCTACTGTCAAGCCGTTAAGCTGAATACGCGCGAACTTCCAAGCACTTGAGGAAGCCCCTGTATTGATGTTATTGGTTGTTACGGTAGGATCTGACGGCGTTTCCGTAGTCGAGGCACCGTCTACGGAAACAAAAGACATAGCCTCAATCCCGTTTGAATCGCGTGTATACTCCAAGGCTATGATCGTATTACGCTTCTGCCCTGCCACACCGTTAGAGATGGCCACATCTTCACCGCCGCCCGTGATGCGGACATAGCCTCCTTGCACCATCAATTCGCCTTCTGCAATGTGGGCTTTGTTTGCGCTCGTCATAGTAACCGTACAGCCGCTAAGCACATACGTGCCCGTGCCAAAAGACCGACAGTGAAGTAGGCGATCATCCTCGCTTGAGATGTGCAGCTCGCCTTTTTTGCCCGTTTTTAATTCGATCGTCATTTTTGTCTCCTTTTTTTAAGCCGTTCGTTTCCAGGCGAATGCGCCGTTAGTTGGCAGGCTCGTCCATGACCCGCCGTATTTTGTTTCAGGGTTAGCAGCGTCTGTGGTCCAGAAGATTGAACCCACTGGATGAGAGAAAAGGAACTGCTCGGTTGAGCCGTCGTTGCTCGTCCCTAAATCTGTCCTAACCCATGCGTAGCCGCCCATTGTAGGCAAGCTTTTCCACGTCCCCCCGTATTTAGCAGCGGGGTTTGATGAGTCGGTTGTCCAGTAGATTGATTTGGGAGGATGTGCCGCTAGAAAAGAAGCGGCTGGAGTGCCAGTGACTAGAGCCTTTAGCTGAGCTGCAAGCTCGCGTCCTGCTGGTTCTGTCATCACTCGCTGATTCGTCATTACGCGAACCAACTTCTTACGTCATCGACTGTGACGTACTCCATATTTGACTGGATTACATCAAAGTCAGAGTCGGCAACAGAGCTTCCTTTTGCTTTGTTGGCCACAACCATGTCTCCAACTTCGCAATTCTGGCCAGCAAACGTGCCAGCGGTTGACACGATCCAGCACCAACCCGCTTTATAGGACGTTGCCGTGATTTCGCTGTAGGCGGCTGCTGCGCCTTTGTACGTCATTGCGCTTGCTAAGGCATTGCTAATGGCCGAGGTCACAAAAGCTGTGGTGGCCACAACGGTGCTATTAGTGCCTGATGTTGCGGTGGGGGCTGTTGGAGTGCCCGTAAAAGCGGGGCTTGCAAGAGGGGCTTTTGCGCCCAAAGCAGTGTTGATTACTTTGTTTTGCACGGGGTTGGTGCTAGAAGAAGACAGAGCAGAGTCGACAACAGTCTTGTTTGCTCCTGTATCAATTCCGTTAAGCTTGCTCTTGTCCGAAGCGGACATTGCGCCAGCCGCGCTCTCGGTAACAGTCGGGATGCTGACTGACCCAAGAATCACAGGGGTAGATTGGCCATTCTTTAGCTGAATCTCCAGTCCGTTTATAGCCAAAGCCGCGCCAAAGTTCGAACGAACAAGCGCCGCTATTTCTCTTCCTGCGTCTTCGCTTAATGCTTTTCCTGCCATGGATTCCTCCTTTTAAGCAAACCAGGCATTAGCCTCGGTTGCTGTTACCAAATCTAAAGCTAGTGTCACCTCTTGCCCGTTTCGCTCGGACAGGACGGGGCCTTCGGCGATTACGCTCTTCACTAATTCGGCGGCAGCGTTGGTCAAATCGCCCGCTGAGACTTCTGCGCTGATGGTCCTGCCTGAGATGCGGATGCCTTTGCCTGCGCTGTAGGTAGCTACCGTTGTCCCGCTTCCAGAGCCTGACAGACTGGAAGTCGTCGTCTGGGATTCGGAAGGCTCGTAGCGAAACGAGGTATCGCCATTTGATGAGATGACGAGCACTTTCTTGCCTATCGTAGTGGTTGCCTGAATCCCTATATCGCTGTCATAGCCTGTTAGCTCTTGGTCGAGCGAGAAGAGATCAGTAGCAGAGTCCTCGATATCGAAGGTGACCGATGAGGCGTCTTGCAGCTCCTTGAGCTTCTTGGTGCCTGCCTCGATAAGCTCTTCTAATTCCGCTGTCGTATTCTCGTAGAAGCCGTCAATTTGCTTTAAGCCTTTGAATGTCTGTGTTTGGCTTACGTTCCCTTTCTCGTCAGCATATAAATGAACCACAACACGGTCTTGAAGCTCTCCTGTGCCTGCACAGACAAGATGGTTAACAGGCGAATTGACGGTAATTTCTACAGGTGAATTTTCACTATTTACCGCTAAGCTAAACTGCTCGCGCTGTGCCGCCCAAAGCCTGACTTTACCAAGTTCATAGTCGAAAGTTGCGCCAAGTCTCGCTGAGCTGTCCGCAAGAGCTGACCTCAGCCCGTCCCACGCATTGCAGAAGCGGTTAAGATCGGTCGCCAATACTATTCCACTTTCCTCTCCGGACGAGACGAAAATATCGCTTAGACCGATATAAGAGATTAAGCCGCTAATAGCAGAGTTAGCTTCGCCTTCCATTTGGTAGTGGTCTTTACCTGTTGGTGGTACCACGATTCTCTCTGCAAGCAGGCCTGTCCAAGTAGGGCCTGCGAACGTGACTTTGCGGGTTCCGTCTACCGAGGGCTTGGTGTCTTGATGGCGGACTAAGCCGCCCCATTCGGTTCCTAGCGCGAAGACTAGTGAGCCTTCTTTAAGCGTTGCTGAGCGCGACTCTTGGACTATCTCAATCTCATTGCCGGAGTCTCCGATGGATATATCGATTGATTCAAATTCAAGAACGCCAACAGGCACGCGCTGGGCGTCGGTGTAGATAAATTCCATTTCTACCACCCGCTCGTTCTGCGAGGCTCTGAGCGTCCTTCTATGATCTCTAGATCAACGCGACAGCTGCTTGGCCATGAGACGCTGTTCGATCCAGGGGCGATCGGCTCAAAGATATACTCGCCAGAGCCACGGAAACCGACAGAAGCAGCGGCAAATGCGTTGGTAAGGATGCCGAATTGGGAGAGGATACTCACGGTCTTTTTGGTGCTGTTAACCTCTGCATAGCCGCCAGATTCGATTTCTCCCCGAATGCGGTATACGTTGTCGCCAATATAGACGGCAGGGTTAGACGCGGGACCATATACGCGAAGAATAAACTCTGAGGGGCTCGTGTTTGCATTGACAACGCTCGCAGCGGGGGCTGGGGCTCCGTAATCATGTCCGTAATCATAGGGGTAATCTAGGCCGCCTGCCGTTTCATCCTCTCGCACATCAAAGGTGTAGAGAGTGCTTTTGTTCCAGTCTGAATCAACCATGACGCACTCTGTTTCTCGGTACATCAGCCCTGGTTTCCACTGGTATTCATCGGCAGAAGATCCCGTAAATATGCACCTGCGCTTATAACCGTCGACCTCAAGCGTGCCTGGATGACATGTGCGTGCATCGTGGTCTACGATGTCGAGAAAGCGGTTAATCTGGGAGGGGTCAGTGTCATTTAAAAATAGAAGTTTGACGGACTTAATTTCCATTCCTCGATAGATGCGGACAATAGAACCTTGGCTACTAGTGGTCTCCCAAGAGTAATCAAACAGATCTGATTCGTCTAAATACACGCCCGTTTCGTCACCGAAGATAAACGTCTCTAACCGTGCATTCGTGTATTTCATTTCAGGCTTAAACATTCATAGCCGCCAATCTCTGGATTCTTCTAGCTAGCTCGCGCTCACTCGTTGGGGCGTTGTTGTTTGCCAACAAAGTGCCCAATAAACTCTTAATCTGCTTTAGCTCGTTGAGCATATTTACTTGCGTCATGTATTGCGCGTTGAGAAGGGATTGGATTTGAACCGCCCCTTTATCAACAGAAGATGCGCCTTTTGCGTCATAAGACATGGTTAAGCCGCCATCTAATCGGGCTTGGGCTGCACTTAGTGCATCATTAGCGAGATTTTGCGCCGCCGTGACGGCTTGAGAAGTTTCGTTTTCAATGCCTACAGCAAAACCTTGGCTAAAGAATCCACCAGATTCGATTGTGGTCTTCCACGGTGAGCCTTCTCGACCGACCTCTTTCACCTTATCGATTGCTGACCTTGCGAGGCTAGCCGCTGCGCTAATAGCACTGCCAATCCAGCTATTAATTCCGCTAACAAAACCTTCACCCATAAACGAGCCCGCGCCAGAACCGTCAGCGTTGTCCCTAAGGGAGTTTTTAGCCGAACGCCCAAGTTCGCCGCCCTTTGCGCTACCAGAGCCTATGCTGATCGCTCCCGTGAAGGTGTTAGTAAGGCGTGAGCCGCCGCCGCTTGCATTAGCATTTCCAGAAGCTGAGGAAACGGCTGACCCTGCCATTGATGCGGCTGCATTTGTCGCAAACCCTAATAGCCCGCTAACGCCGCCAGCAAAAGTTGTCGTTAATAAGTTACCTGATCCGGTAGCGTTTGAATTGCCTGTGGCAGTATTAACCGCCCACGTGGCGACTCCTCCAGCCGTATCTGCTACAAACTGTCCACCTGCTAAAATAGCGCCGCCCAAAGAGTTGACGAAACCTATGCCGGCGGTAGACGCACCATTCACAAATTCGGAGAGTCCCGACTGGGCGCCTTGCATCATGGAAGTAATTGCCGAGGTGACTCCGTCTGCGCCTTCGTTTATTCCGTCAGTAAGACCCTGGTCAATATCGTTGCCTAAATTCTGCATAAAGCGGCTTGGAGAGTGAGATTGCCACATCTCTTTCGCTTTATTCTTGGCTTCCTCTGACATTTTGCTAATAGCGTCCTGTGGACCGCTAGTGCCATCGAGAATGCCTTGCTTAAGGCCATCGTCAATATCATGGCCAAGAAGCTGGGCGGCTAACTCAACGTCTCCACCAGCAAGCTCAAGAACGACAGCATCTTTTAAGGCTCCGGTAGCGTTTGTTATCTCTCCTGATCCGCTCATAATCCCGTCACGCAAGGATTGAGGAATCTCTACTCCCTTGTCGCGGCAAGTCTGAGCAAGACTTACAAGAGAGCCGTCCCAATTCGTGGCCATAGCCGCTAAAACGTCATCGCCGAGATTGCCGAAGTCGGTCATCTTTATGCCAGCGTCATCAAGACTTTGGGCGAAAACTGAGACGTCCTGATTATTCGCTGTCATAACAGCGCCTACTTGACTATGTTGCGCCAACCATGCCGCGTTAGAATCGGCTCCTTGTTGCTCGGCCATGGTAAGCAGCGTTAGCTGCCCGTTATAGCCAGCAGCTGATTGTGACGCACTGTCATATAAGGCTTGCGCTTCGCCTACTTTTTGGTTGGCCATATCAAGCTTTGCCTGATAAACCTCGTAAGCTTGGCCACCGTTGTCTAAGCAGTTGTTTAGCTCGTCTTGAGCGGCCTTTTGGGCGGTCAAAGCATCAGCTAACTGCCTTGCTGCTTCTTGCTGGGCCTTTAGCGTGTCGGTGTAGGCGCTATTAAGGGCTTCTACTTGGTTTTGTAGCTTCTTAGCTTCTACAAGCTTCTTGATGCTGTCGGTGGTCTCAAGCGCAATGCCGCTTTGGTCAGCAAGTACGCCGTTCTCTGTGTCTATGATGCTATAGGCTGTACCACACGCAGAATTGAGCCCGTCTACCGCAACTTTAAGCTGTGCTTGTTCCTGGGCGCTCAAACCTGATTTGTTGGCCAAAGAGTCAATCGTGGCCATGTGCACGTCAAGCTGAGCATTGCTTGAGTAGGCTTGATTAAACGTCTCTTGGATGCTCTGAGAAAGCTGTGCTTGCGATTCGCGCAGCTGGTCAATTCCTGACGCAACACTTCGATAAAGCTCACCGCTCGCAGCAAGACCAGAAGAAGCGTTCTCAACATGAGACACCATATCTTGTGTTGATGAGCCTAATTCGCCTGTTTTATCAATAAGTTGTTGTACTGAAGCTGTTTGTAACTTAGCTGTGCCTATCGCTGATAGCTGCGCATTCTTTAGGCCAGTAGTGGCTTTTTTCATCTCTTCTTGCTTGCGGATGTATTCCGCCGCTTGCGTTATGGCGAACGCTGCTACAGCAACAGCTAATGCTGCAACGCCAGCTTTTGCTAAGTTCGACGCGGTGGCAAAGCTGCGTGCCTTGGTGGCAGCACCTGATAAAGCAGAACCCAATCGAGAGGCTGATGCAGTGCCCGCGGCTTCTGCTGCGGCTTTCTTGGCTAGAGCTGCTGTGATGTCGGCATAAACCTTAAGAACGCTAGATCCTGCGCCAGCAAGTTTGCCTATCCCCATAACGGTGGGGCCTGCTGCTGCAGCGATGGCAGCAATAGTCAAAACTGTTTTTTGCCCGCCTGAGTCCATGTCGGCGAATCCTTGGGCTAGATCGGCCGCTGCCTGGATCAAAGGCTGAGCATCGTCGATAACATCAGATAGAGCATCACAGAGGGGACCACCTGCCACAATTGCAGCAGCCTGCATCTTGTTTTTAGTGGTCTCCCATTTGTTTGTTAAGGTGTCCTCGAAGTTTGCGACTTCTTGTCCTAAAGCCGTGTTCTCAGCGTATGCCGTGTTGGCTTCTTTGATGGAGTCGGTGAGCAAGTCACCAGAGGAAGCCAGGCGCTTCATCGCATCAGACTGGCGAATTCCCGTAATGCCTAATTCTTCAAGCAGCACGGTAAGGTTTCCGCCCTCGTCTGAGGTTTTGGCCATGCCTTGAACAATCTTAGCGAAAGCTTCTGTGGTGGAGTCTCCGCCAGTTTTCCAGACTGCTACAAATTCATCAACAGACTGGCCAGCTAAACTCGCCCAAGACTCTAGGTTCTTACCATTAGTAGCTACGTCTTTATCAATCTGGTTGATGGTGGTAGACATTGCAGTGCCGCCAGCTTCGGCTTCCATGCCTAAAGAAGCCAGCGAAGCGGATAAAGCTAAGATATTAGCTTCGCTCATGCCTGCCTGAGTACCAGAAGCGGCCAGGCGCATACCCATGTCCATGATACGAGACTCAGTAGTTGCAGAAGTATTACCGAGGGCAACAACGGTAGAACCAACGCGGGATAGCTCCGTCTGAGCCGTGCCGCAGATGTTGGCGAATTGGGCAAGTTCCGTTGCTGCAGTTTCTGCATCAAGATCGGTTGCGATGTCCATACCGTAGGCGGTTTCAGTGAAGCTAACTAAAGCGTCCTCTGAGATTCCTAGCTGAGCACCTAGAGCCATAATGATGGCCACATCAGAAGCACTGATTGGGTGTACCTCCGACATCTCTATACAGGCGTTGTATAGATTCTGATATCCCTCTTCGGTCGTATCGAGCGTTTTACGAACGTTAGCGAAAGAGCTCTCCATACCTGCCGCTGCGCTAACGGCTAAAGCACCAGCACCTACCACAGGGACGGTCACACCTTTAGTAAGAGCGCCGCCGACTGCTAAAGCCGCGCCGCTGAATTGGTCTAGTTTTGCCGCCGCTTGATCCGCTGCAATAGATTGACGAGCAAAAGCCGCCGCGCTCTCATCAAGCGTGACAGCCTTCGTCTCAGCGTTTACCTGCCCATATTTTTTTGCAAATCTCTCAAGAGCCTTTTCTGCCTGGTCAGTACCTGACTTGTTATAGCTAGAGAGAATGGAGAGTTTAACCGCGCCTTTAGCCACCATTTACCTCTTTTTCAATGGCAGCGGCAGCCTTAGCCACACCTGCTTCAAGCTTCGCTGCTGCGCTTGCGTCTATTTCGTCACGTGCTTTATAAAGAATTCGGCCATTGCCTGAGTCTCCAGCTCTTCCGTATACAGAAGTAAGACCACGGACGAGAGCGGCACCTTGAGACGTTGATCCACTTGCCGCAAATTCCGCCTGGGCTTCACGCGCTACGGCATCACCAGAAGGCGTTTGCACTGTCCACCAGAATTCGCCGCGTCTGTTCGTGCGATATGAGGGAGAGAGCCTAGTTCCTCCGTTTCCTACAAAGAAGTTTCTGGGGTGAGAAACATTAACTCCTGCACGTGCTCTACTCCTGATACTCTTGGCAATCTCTCCAAGAATGGGGGCAGTAGCTTTTTTGAGCTGAGGTTGGGCATTGTTAAGGCCACGTAATGCCGTGTTTAATCCATCAAGTTGTATCTCGACAGGAACACCCATTACATGGCCTCCTTTTTTGTTCCCTGCTTTATCTACCGTCCTAGTATTTCGTCAATGTCACTTTTTGGTTTAATCTCTCGTATGCCAGTAGGTTTTACTGGCATATAGACGGAGTACCAAAGGGAATCGAAAACCTCAGGCTGATCATGCAGGAGAGAAATCAACCCTAAAGGGTCGGATTTTGTAGCGATGGCCAAAGCGGCCACCATATTGCCTACTGGGCTTCCTGGCCTTCCTCCTGGGCGGAATCGAAAGGGTCCTCTTTCGCTTCATCCTCCTTAGAAGTGCGGTACTCGTTAGTCACATCAATCGCGTCATAAGCGTTTACGAAGTTGGCTTCTTCGTAGAATGAAGGGATTCCCTTTGCAGGGTTTGGCCATACGCCAGCGGCAGCAGCTGCAAGAAGGACCATCCCGTTTATATAACGCTCGAGAATGTAAGCATTAGAGTGTTTTGCTTCCACGGTCATACGGTCTTTGAATTCCGTCATTTGCGCCCACATAGATGGTGTCGAGATCACTACCTTCTCTTCCCCCGTCTTGCGGTTAATCAACTTAAAAGCGAATTCAAGAGAACCCAATTCGTATTTTTCTTCCATTACTCTCTCTCCTTTAAGAACTAATTGGTGTATTTCTCGGTGCCGTTGGCAATGATGATCTCGATAGCGCCGCTGCCTAGATCAAGTGCTCCATCAGTGGAAAGTTTCAAGTCGAAAGGACCACCATCAGTAGAAACTGCCATAGCGTCACAGTTCCAAGGGATTGCAGGCATTTTAAGCGTGAAGCTGTAATTAGGGTTAGAAGAGTGAGCGAAGGTCATCTGTAAAGATCCAGTGACAACGGTAGAAGCTAACGATGTGCCAGCAGTGGACCCCGTCATAACTTCACGATACATTGCGGTTGAGGTAGTGGTTCCTTCGATGGATGCAGTAACAACGGTACCGCCTTCTTCCTGAGAGTTAGGAGCGGCAGAGCCGAGAGGTGCTTTACCTTCAACACTGTTAGCGATCTCAACCTCAAGCTTAGAAAGCGTAACGTTTACCGGGACTGCTACAGGAGTACCAGAGGAAAGACTAAAAAGAACTTCAGCGTCAGCTAAAACGAACCAGCCATCGGAAACATCAAATTTAGGACCCGTCCACTCCGTAGCAGAAGTCCACTCCATAGCACACCCGTTGACGGTGTAATCAAAAGCGATAGGTTGAACGCCCTCAGCAGACATCTTCATGCTGTCGACCTTAGCGTCTTTCATCGTCACGACAGGCGCGTCATCTGCTCCCTTTTGCTCAAAAATAGTCAGGTAGGGGAGCGTTCCTCCTGCTTTAATTGCATGAGTATAGGTCGGAGATGTGCCGCCGTCGGTGATCTTACCTAAAGCTGCATACGCGAACAGAGCGAGCACATCGGGAAAACCAAGCGTTGTGCATTCAAACTTAGGGGCGATTTCCTCGATATAAGAACCAGCTGTAGTAGGCGAGCCTTTGGTTAAGTTAATGCTGCCCATGGTTCTCTCTGCGCTCAGGCCGTTAGAGTCGCCAGAGGCGTGAAAAGACACGGTCGGAGCAGCGGCAGCCGTGCCTTTAGCAGTCTGCAAAGCAGCGCCAAACAGACCGTAATTTTTATTCATTTTGTCGGTCATGAGTCCTCCTTTAGGACATTAGCCACTTCTTTAGCGGCCTGAATAGATGTTGAATAACAGAAATCGAGCAAATAACCAGCGTGCCTGCGCCCTGATGAATCAGCCCAGCTGTCAGCTTCTTTGACCGTTGGAGCGGTCGCATCAGTGCAAAGCCCTCCAAGCAACGGGTCGCACAGACAAAGCTGCAGCGCCATAGCCTGATAGGCGTTTGCGATTCGAGAAGCTTCTTCGGAAGATGAAGCCGAAGCAATAAGCGTGACCCATATATGAAAACTTGCCTCCATGTATGCGCCCGTAAGGAAGCTTTCAGCATCAAAATCTCGAGCGGTACCCCACACAAACACATGAAGAGGTTCAGGTTCGCTGCCTGGCATATCGAGCGTCACGCGAGGGACGGGCACGTCTGGGTAGACTGTTTTTAAGACTTCCTCTGAAAAGATTTTCCGCATTGAAGAGAAAACACGCTCAATTGCGGATCCTGCTATGTCGGTAACACGTGAAGTCATCCGATGATGCTCCTATGGCTGCGACACGCTTCGATAACAGAGTCCACATAAGGGAGTCCCGTCCATCCGCCATCATCGCCTGTAGCAAGATCGTAAGAGACATATACGCCGTCAATAGCCGTGCCGCGTGCGTTCTCGGCTGCAGCACGAGGGCGCAAATAGGAAGCGGCGAGACGAGTAGCTGCTTCATTGATACGAGCATCAGGGGAGAGACCATAGCTTACTGTTGCCTGAATGACACTTGTAACGCCAATAGCCTGACAAACTGAGATAAGTCTTACCTCTGGATCTTCGCACTCAATGCCCCAACAGTCTGTCATAGGCAGCTCGGAAATCTTGCCAGGATAGAGGGTTACTTCTGCTTTACTTGCGCAGAATCGTCTACGGCATCCGCGCTCAATGGTTTCTTCTGCGGCTTGAATTGCTGCAGTAAACTTCTCAAGCGGATAACGAGCCTCATCCTCAAATCCGTCATTTGATTCTTTGCCGTAGTCAATAATCTGTTCGCGATTGGTATAGCGATTCTTTACGCGCTCTACGAGGTACTCTTGAGCCGTCTCTCCTGACGTAATCAACAAATTAAAAACGCCAAGAGAGGGAAACAGCTCAACAGCCTTCACTAGAGGAATTTCTACAGTGCCATCGATTATAGGAAGCGTGGCGGTTGAGTTGCCAACAGTTACGCTAGCCTGGTCTCCGTCAATTTTGAGAGCAATAGAGCCATCAGTGATAGCCCACCTATTTGTGCGGTATGCCGACAACTCTATAGCCATGGTCTACTCCAGACCTTCTGCAATCTCAAGAAGCTCAGCGTGAGTAGCTTTCGTCTTAAACTCTCCACCATGCTCAAGAATGTATTCCTTTAGTTCGGAGTTGGAGAAGTCTTTAAGTTCGCGCTCAACAGCTTCTTCCTCGGTCTTTTCTTCGGCTTCGTGACCTGGAAGAATACCGCGCTCAGCGGCTTCTTCCTCGGTCATAATCTCGCCTGCAAAAGCGATCAAGCGCCCGTCTCGCTCAATTCGCTCAGGTACTCTGTAAATACCCATTCCGATCACTCCTTAAGCAGCGGTAGACTCGGTGCGAGTCTGAGTAGTGCCAAGCTCAGCGCAGAAACAGATAGCTGTAGGAGCGTCAATACGAAGCAAGCCGTCACCTTCACCAAGAAGGGTGTAAGAGTTTTGGATGAACTGCTTGTCAACCAAACCAATAGTTACCTCGTCAGCCATAGCAGCCTTGTAGGAAATAACGCCGTTGTAGTAAACGACGGCACCGCGCTTAGTGGTGTAGGTGTTGGTCTGACCTTCTTTGTTCTCGGTAACGGTAGTTACATCCATGTTCACGTCTTCAATCGCGACCATGTTGGTGCCAGGCACTACATCGCCTGCTTTGAAGTTAGGGAACAAGTAATTGTCGTTCTGGTCTTTGGTTTTAGCAATCTCGCGAATCGTCTCAGGAGAAAGAGCTACGCAGTTAGGAGAGTAACCGGAAGCTACACGTACGCGCGTGGCCATATCAGCGAGATTGTCCACGATGTTGTCAGAAGCGTTCTTTGTCCAGGTCAAAATGCCAGGAAAATTCGTGACACCGATAATACCGTTGGAGTTGTTACCAAAGATGCACTTCTGATTACGAACCATACGCAAACCAGTCATAAGCGCGTTAGAAATCTGAGATTCTAAGGTCTTATAGCGGTTTACCATCTGCTTGTGGACTGGGATCCAGTGTGCAATTGTCTCAAGCTGAGAGGTGTGTTCAGTCCACGAAATACCAGATTCAGCTTTGGTTGTGCCAAGCGTCCAGGTAGCTGCGCCATTGGTAAGAGTTGGTGGCAAGAAATACTTCTCATCACCAGTGGTTACACCCTGGACGATAGTATCCAAGAAGCCCATAGGCTGAGTAACCAAAGCGGGAAGATTGTTGTCTTCAATCTTTGGTGTTGGGAGCGTGGTAGCGGTATTGTGAATAGTACCAGCGTTAGGTACAACAGCCTGCCAGCCTGGAGCAAGCTCACGGAAAGCGTCCTCTGCGCCCAAAGCACGCTCGCCAACCGTGCGAAGTTCCTTGCGCCCTACAGAGTTAAGACGCGCAACTAAGCCTTCGTTAGCGTCTTCAAGGCGTTTCGCTTCGTCTACCAACATCTCGCGGAATGCGCCCAATCGGCCAGTAGCTTCATGAGCCGCGTCAACTTTGCCAGCTTCAGCAAAGTCAGTTACTTGCTGCTCGAGATTGCGGATCTCTTCCTGCAGCTCTGCAATTTTAGGCATTTGTGCCTTCCTTTCTTCCTTCTAACTGGAAAAGTCGTCCATCGATGACGTGGTACAAGATTTCCTCATCAGAGGCGTTGGTGTGATGCTCATCCGCGTCATCGACTTTGTTAATAATCGGGGAAGTGTCACTTTTAGCTTTTTGAGACATGGCCATAACGGCTTTTCGCGCTTCATCTGGCGCTTGATCAAGGAGCTGAGAATCGTAAAAATCAATACTTGCAGCGACAGGGAGAGCCTCGCTAATTGTGTCGATAAGCCCGTAACTTTTCGCTGTTTCGGCATCGAGCCACGTTTCTTCTTCCATGAGCGCCAAGAACTCTTCAAAATCCAACCCGTCTGAATGATTGGCGTAAGCTTTTGCAATCCCTTTGTCGATGCCGTCTAGTATTTCAATTTCTTTTAAGAGGTCTTTTTTGTTGCCCCATACAAAGGTTGATGCGCTATGAATCATCATCCAAGCAACGTCGGACATGATGATTTCATCTGCAGCCATAACCACGTAAGAAGCCGCAGACGCTGCAAGACCGTCAATATAGGCGGTCACCTTAGAGGAACAATCACGAAGAATCGTATATATTGCAAAGCCATCAAAGACAGAGCCGCCTTCGCTGTTAACGTGGAGAGTGATAGGCTTGCCATTCGCTTCTTTTATCGCATCCATGATTTCCTTCGAGGATACAGCTGTGTCGTCCCATGATCTTTTTCCGATGGGGCCGTATATGTCAATGCGAAGCTCTTCTGCTTCATCTCGAATATCAAACCATTTACGCATTTTGTTAATCCTTTCTATGCGCTATTCGTTTGCTTTTTTAGGGTCAATACCTGAAATGCCGTCAGACTGGCCGCTTGTTCCTTCTGTGGGGGATGCAGGGATATAAGGCTCGCCATCATTTCCTACCATGTAGTAAGCGGTTGGCTGCAAGAGCCTGTCTTGCCCAGGGAGCCATGGGATACCTTCCTGCTCACAACACCACGCGCGCGTGAAAATGCCAGCATATACGCCTGTGCGGTATCCATCCATCCGAGTCTTAAAATCGCCACGTAAGAGCCCGTTAGTGTCAAAATCGATGCGATATCCGCTATTCTTGCCGCCACCTGCTGCATTTGAGAGGTCAAGAACTGGAATAAAGGCTTCTTCGAGTGCGGTAATCTCAGGTAAAACCGTATGTTTTACAAAGTCAATGTCGTAGCCATCTGAGCCTGTAGCGGTTGTTCCACCGTCAGCGTATACGTGGTGAAGGTCCACGTGGCACGCTCGACAAACCTTTTCAAGAACGAAACGCTCTTGCTCAATCAGGCTCATTTCGCCAAGGGAGAAAGCTACCTCGTGATACTTGAGTCCGCGGTCAAATATGCGGATTCCTCCAGCATCTTCAACGCCTGACTGAGCTTTCAACGATCCTTGGATGGCTATAACATCCTCAAGGTCTAAGCGGTCTGGATGTTCGAGCCATCCACCCATATGAGTGCCATTTTTAAGCACTGAACGGTAAAACTCAGCGAGGTCAATTGATAAGCCAATGTCACCTGCCGCAGTCTCGGCTACGCTCTTGCCGGTAATGCCGCCATCTTCGCTAATGTCGGTCTTTATGACGATCACACCGTCTTCTCGCGCCGTCCAGGAAGGATTGAGGGTGTCCGCAGACGCGGAATATATAACCGTGCCCGTGTTTTTATCGAAGCGAACCTCAACGTTAGCGATCACTGGCCATAGAGCTGTGATCTGATAGAGCTGATCGCGTTGAACGCGAATGTAGGCAACACCAAAGACTTCTTTTCTAAGGATCGCCCATGAAACAAGGTCGCCCCACGACATAAGGGGGTTAGGTCTGCGCAGAACGCTATAGAGAGGGTGTTCTGTTGCGATTTCAGGACCGTAATCACCCTCTTTTAGGATTTTTACAGGCAGAGAGCGAATAGCGCGTATCTTAGTCGATTCGCACGCAACAAAATCGCTTGAGAGCATTGCCCCATACTGACGTGCTGGCAGAAGCGTTCGCCCTTTTAAGTCAATCATTCCTACAGGAGTTAGGATCTGTGGCGCTGAGGTTGTTTTGTTTTTGATGGAGTTGATGCGCGATTTCAGATTTTGAATTTTCGCATCGGCTCCTTTGTTGTTGGCCATGCGCCCCTCTTTCGTCTAATTGCTAGACAAAAGAATCGGACAAGTGTCACTTATACGATCCAGACACCGCCAGAATCGGCGAAGCTAACACGCGTTCCCATAGTCTGGGTAACGTATTTTGCAATAGCGGCAGCAATCGCCGCGTCAATGCGGTCTGAGTTTTGGCCATGCTTTTCAGAGCCAAAGCGCCACCCGTAGGGCTCACGCGTGAGGATGGTGCAGTTTGTGAGGTGGTCAGCAAGCTTCGGGCATCCTTTTAGCGAGCTTCTTTTCTCTTTAATTGAGCGCGTGATCATCTCAGAAGCTGCGCACATGATCTTGTTTGACTGAGGAACTTCAAAGATCGACACGCCGTAATCGTCTTGAAGTTGCTGCGCCATCAGCAGCAGCCGCGCAGGGTCGATTCCCACTGGGCATTGGTATTTCTGGTAGATCCACGCTATAAGCTGCTCGATTTGGTTTAGGTCGTAATAGCCCGACTCGGTAGGCTCGTCAAAAACCCACTCATAGTAGCAATCGATGCCTTCTTTCGTGATTTGATGCGCGACGATCGCAAAGGAGTCCCCGCTGGTTGCGCCGTCAACGCCGAGGACGAATGGTTTATCAAAATCAAATCGAACATCACTTTTCATGCACGCCTTCACTTCACGCACTTTAAGAGCCTTATCTTCTGCTTTCTCAAGAGGGAAGCGGTTTACTTCGTAGCGTTCAAAGTTTTTTCGAGAAAGCTTAGACCGCTGTTTTCGTACCTGATCGATGGATACCCAACTCATAGGATGAGTCCGCTTCCACATCCGCTCATCGTCTAGATCGTCGGCATCTTTAGCGCCCCACCACGCTAGATGTGTTTCTTTCTCTTCGCGCCATTTAGGGAGCTGTTCCCATAAAAAGCCTTTACGCGCACCAGCAGCAGTAGTGATGATGATACAGAGTGCGTTAAAGATGTCTCTCTGGCCAGAGATAACCGCGTTGTATAGCTCGTCATCTTTGTAGGTGTGAACCTCGTCTAGTATGGCCACGTTTAAGTGCCATGACTGCAAAGCGTTCTCTGAGTAGGGCATGACCATGATTTTCGCCCCTGTCTCGGTGTTGATGATGCAGTCGGTCAAAGGCTTCCACATTGCCCTTAGCTCGTCATCGAGTCTAATCATCGTCTTAAGTTTGCCGAAGTCTTTCCGCGCCTGCTCTTTGGAATAGGCGATAACCGCATACTCGCCGTTATAGACAGGCTCCATTGAGGCTACCGTAAGTAAGATTCCGCAAGCTAAGTCGGACTTGCCGCCAGAACGAGGTACGCCCTCAACGACGATTCGCTTAGAACGCTCGAAGATGCGCTCAGCGCCCGCCTTCACTAAGCGACCCTGGCCAAAGGTCGCCTGAAAAATATCTCTCCATTGCCAATCATCGAGGATAAAAGGCTGCCCAAAATATTTGTTGTCGGTGTGTTTGATATGCGTCTCGAAAAAGAGCCTGTAGGCGAAAGCTTCTTCTTTACCTGCTTTGGAAACACGGATCCTATCGATACCAGGCTCAAACGGCTTAGGCTTAGCTTCGATCATTTAGTGCCTCGCGTGCTGCTTTTCGGATTTTGGCTGGGAGGTCGGCAGCGATTGATGCAGTAGTGGCTTTGGTGAGATTAAGGCGTTCTGCGGTTAAGGTGTCTAAGCCCAACACACCTGATAAGTGGCGCATTTTGTCTACTGCTTCGGAAAACACCGACCAATTAGGATTCTTTTTGGGCACCATTCCTGGCAGCTGCATTAAGATCTCCATCGAACCGTCGCCTTGTGCGGTCATGTTCGCAGCAGCTTGGCGCATGGCGGCATACGCTACACAGTATGACTCAATCAGCGGGACTTCATGCGCGGTAAATCGAGTCTGGTTATCCATAACCACGTGCCAGCATTCTGCAGCAGCGGGGAGCATTGCAACACTTACCGGCATAGGCAAGATTTTGCCCGTAGCTGCATCTAGCGGTTCCTGGATGATTTCAGCCGCTACGGCTTCTTCTTTTTTCTGAATTGCTTTCTTCTTTGGTACAGCTTTAGGAGCTGGTTTTCTTCCTTTGGCCATGTTAAAACCCCAGCTCCTTCATTGATTCGTCTATACAGTCAGCAAGAACAGTTAGCCGCGGTCTTAAGAAATTCGGACAGCTTCGCGCAAAGAATCTAAGCGCGGTAGTCTCACCTTTAAGCGCAGTCAATATCTCGGCGATATTTTCAATTGTCGCAGGTTTAGCCTTGCGCGGTGCTGGTGGCATCATCCTTAGCGAAAGGAGAATCCCTTCTTCGTCCTGCATCATTTGGATTTCGCGAGTTTTCCGCACACGGCATTTTGACGAACAGCACATAGCGTCTCGTCTTGTGGCGGTAAACTCTTTACCGCAAATAGGGCATGTCTTCTTGTATTCCATGCCTCAAAGAATGAAACAGATGTCACTAAACGCTACACACTTGTTTCCTAGCTTGGGTAAAAAGCTCAATTTGCGTGCATTTTTTTCGAGAGGGTGGCGGCTTGGTGGACTTTGCCTATAGGGCTTTTCCCGACCCCTCTGCCCGTCTGAGCTCGGCATCGAGGCAGGCATGGCACGATGGACAAACCAGTATGAGGTTACTGAGATCGCTTGTACCGCCCGATCTTAGCGGTTTGGCATGGTGTACCTGCCCACCTAGTCTAGCGCAGCTCCAGCGGCCTGATGATGTCTTCTCGGCTACTTTCTTTCCGCATACCGCACAGCGTCCACTCTGCTTTTCAATCACGCGCTGCCTTTGCTTGCGGTATTGCTTGTCATAACCATTAGCTCGCCATGGTTCTGCCTCTAGCCGCTTCTTATCATCTGCGCTATAAGATGAGCGCGAAGTTCGCGGTCTCGGTTGTACGTGCGTTGTAAGCTTGGCGCGTGAACCATTAGGTACTAACCGCGGAATCCTTAATCGCTTTGCCATGAGACCATCCTTTAGTCAGGCGAGGGTTAGGTCAAGGGGTCAAGCCTAACCCTCTAGAAGAGAAGTATGAAAGGAGCGGGTTTAAGATCGCCCCCTTATCTCTCATGGTCGCTGTGGTGTCACTCAAGGTTTTAAGTGTTGTTCTTCCCTTCCATGTCTTTGCGGATTAGTTCCTTTAGGTATCCCGCTCTGTTCTCTTGGTTGCAAAGGTGCTCCCACGGCTCAGCCTCTGCAGGGTAGAACCGCAGGGTGGTTTGCTTAACGTTCTTCTTGCGATAGGCTTCATTTGCCTTTTTTCTGTGCATCGCTTACCGTCATTGTCTAACCTCCTTTACGCTTCAAGAGTCTTTCTTGGTCGCCCTGCTTTTGGCATCGCTTTTTTTCTTTCTGCAATAGAATTCACGCTGATATAAGTTCGTCTTCCTTCTCGGTATCCTTCGAGTAAACCAGCATCAAGCATTTGAGTTATGCGACCCTTAGACACGCCTAAATCTCGAGCAGCTTGAGCCGCTGATACCGTTTCGCCGGCTATCACATAATCCTGATCTGTTTCAAAGAAAACATTAACTGATTCAGAGTCATCAGGACAATCGTGCCTTGTGTAACGTGGTGGTTGTTCTCCGTCTGTTAGCAATGAAGCCACATAGGTTTTCATGGCATCTGCCGCCATATAAACAGCATCTTCATAAGTGTCGCCATAAGTAAAGCATCCAGGAAGGTCAGGAACCTCTACGCTATATCCTTCTTCATCAGGAGTAAGTATTGCTTGGTATATAAACTTTTCCATTTCTATCCTTTCGAGTGGTAGCGGATTTATAACCAACCCGCTACCTTCGCTATGTTCCTGTAAGTGCCTATTGGTATTTCTTTTTTTGAAGTTGGAACCGTTACCATCTTCTTATCTTTAGTGAATACCATATGGCTACCTTTGCCTCTTCGCTCTTGCCAACCTTCCTTTCTAAGTCGTTTGATAACTTCCTTAACTTCTTGTTCTTTCGGCATAAGGTTCCTTTCCTTTAACCGTTGAATATATTATAAACTGTATAGAGTTAATAATCAATAAGTATTCTAAACTATTTATATTTTAATTTTGCTTACTTAGTCATTCGTATTACTTAATCTAGCTTGTTAACAAAGTTAGGCGTTAGCCTCTGCGCCACGAGTGCGGGCGTGGCGTCAGCCCGCACGCACGGCCTAACCTTTGGTAACAAATTAAGTTTGTTTGTTGCGTAGTAATACTTATATCTTTAGATATAGAGTTACGCCGCAACAAGAAGCGTCACCAACCATCTAGCGCGGCTTCAAGTTCGGGGTCAAAAAGGATACCTGCTTTACGGCCAGCTCCTCCTCTTGATTCGATTTGGCACCAGCTCGATTTGCTCGGATCTACCCAGTTTCTCACCGTGCTCTTACTCACTTGCTTACCCTGAACTTCAGGCATTCGCTCGACCACGTTATCTAGCGTTCGTTCAATGCCTTCTCTGTCGCATGCATCCATACCTTCACGCAAAGCCGTTAATTTCTCTTGTTGCCTGTCTTTGTCCCGCTCTGCTTTTTTGCTTCTACCTTTTTCGCGGTATTGGTTGCGGTCTAATATCGCGCCCTCCGGATGAAGGTCAGCAAGCAGGCCGTCTTTATCTCTATGGTGTATCGGATAATCAAACCAAAGATTTACCGCGTCGAAACGGGGGAATTCACGCAGTGTCCCCTCTACTCTCCATGCTGTTTTTGCTCTTGCTCTTTGTCGCGCAAGGTACACTTGGTTCAAAAGTACGTCTTCTTTGCCAATGCCACGCGCAAACTCTTTTGTTGCTGCCAACATCTTGTTAGCGGTTACTTGGTCGTCCTGGCTGATGAGATCGTGCCAACCACTAAAGTTAGCAGGATCAGCATCTAAAAACGTGCTACAGCACTCGCACACTGCGCTATCTTCGATCTGCTGCACAAAAGCCTCATCCATGTGCAACCCAATCATATCGAGCAGAGCATCAGGATCGCGAGCAAACACTCCTGAGCCAGATGCTCTGTCCATGGAATTCTTTTGCCCCTGCAAGCCTTTTGAATGATGGTGACAATAGATTACAGCGCATCCAAGTGAATCGGCTACTTTGTCAAACTGGTTGCAAAACGTAGCCATCTGATCTGCTGAGTTCTCATCTCCTGTGATGACTTTGTAGATTGGGTCGATGATTACCGCGATTGGTCGTGTTTTAAGGGCGCGTCTGATAAGGGACGGCGCTAGCTCGGTCATAGGCTTAGATTTGCCGCGTAAATTCCAAATCTCGACATTATCTAAATTGTTCGGTGTTGCACCCATCGCTTGATATACGTCTTTAAAACGATGCAAACAACTTGCGCGATCAAGCTCTAGATTGACATATAAAACCCGCCTTTTTGCACATGGCCATCCAAACCAAGATAGACCCTCAGCTATTGCCACGCATAGGCTGATTAGCGCAAACGATTTACCTGCCTTAGAAGGTCCAGCTATTAGCATCTTGTGTCCCTGGCGTAGAACCCCCTCAATTAACGGTGGCGATAATTCGGGCAAATTATCCCAAACATCACTCAAGCTTTCAGGTTCGGGTAGATCGTCGTTTTGCTCTGCTATCCAGTCTTGCCAGTCTGACCATGATTCGCGTCCGATATTGGTAGCTATCAACCACTGCTTTTTGCCGTTTCTCATAACACCAGGCATACGTGATAGGCGTGATGGATTTTTGTTTTGTGTGTCGATCTTAAGCCCGTTTTCTTTGCATGTTTGATACAGAAGATCTACGCGCTTTCGGTATTCGTCATAATTGCCTGCATCTACACGCACAATGGCGTGTATGCTTTTGTTGCCACTGTGTACCAGAGCGGCAACGGGAAGCTCCAAGCTTTTTATAATCGCAATTTGGCGAGCAGGCGCCATCTCATCAGACTCGACAAGCGCATACTTAAACTCGGTAACGTTGTCGTTTCTAACGCCTTGGCCATCAAGTGGGTTAAATCTAATCCAGGCTCCTGCTTCGGTGTTGTTGAAGCCTAATGAGCTAGCAAAATCGTTTTGGTACTGTTCAAGCCTGGCAATAATATCTCCTGCAGTCTCTGTAAACGCACCTTTGCTTTTTGGTATCCATTTCCCATCCTTATTCCAAGAATCACATACATAGCCAACGATATCTTCAGCTGAAAAGAGTGTTTCAAGATAGCGAATGAGGTCACGATAACCTTGCCACTCTGTGCCTGGCTCGGTTAGCTCTTCATTTTCTACCCATGTAGGATCAATGATTTTGTAGGACTGATTTGACTCTTTTTTCTCTGAGAAGCCATGAAATCGATTCTCTGGCTCGATAAAGTCAAAATAGCCTTCCCAGTCTAAAGCCTCGCCCATATCGTATTCTGGCGGCTCCCAGCCAGCTTTGCGGGCATATTCTACGAGCGTGCCACCTGTAATCTTTCCGTCAGGGCGAAAAGTTGCCCATTTTCTCTCACATTCACCTTTGTGGTAACGGGGAGCATCCCGCATGCTCCATGTATCCCAAGCATCACAAGCAAAACCAGCAGATTGTAATGCCATCCCGACATTTACCCATTCGGTGTAATCGAGCGATCCTGGATCAATCGCATCTAGACATTCGAGGAGGTTGTATCCTTGGCCAAAATCGTCATTCATGAGATCACCTCATTTGGGTTATAAGTGCTTGGATTTACGCCTTTAGGGACCCTCCATCTATTTGCAGCAATGCGATTAATCATCTTGTGCGCTGCGTCGAACGACCATGAACCTACATGACAAAACCCTTTGTTTTCGAGCAAGCGAATCTGTTTAGGCGTGGTGTAGCCTTCGTTCCGGCGTTTATTGAGTTTATCGAGCAACAAGCTTGCTTTGCCCGCGCATTCAACTTCATCAGGATAGATGCCGAATTTCTCAAGTGCGGCAAGTTGTTTATCACTTGCAGGTGCCATCTCCCAATCAAACGTGGGTGCCCAGCTTACTAAATCTTCTGCCTGGATGCTCATCTCGAATTGTAGAGGGTCTACCAGTTTGCGTTTTCTAGTTCGCATTTCTTTGAGCTGCTCAGCTAGAGCTTCTTCGCGCTGCGCCACTACGTCTTCTTTTGCTTTATGCTCGATCTCTTCGAGGTCTAATGGTGTGCCGCTTGCATCTTCTAGTTGCTTGGTCATGGCATTAGCTACATCGTTGTTTTGGGCGATTAGGTGGGCGGGATGGCATAGATCATGACGTTCGGTCATCCATAAGAAATCGAGCACTAATAGATCTTCTTTACCGGTCTCTGGAGATAAGCGAGTGCCTCTCCCTACCATCTGGCAATACAGGCTTCTGACCTTGGTCGGACGTAAAACTACAACGCAATCAACGCTTGGACAATCCCATCCTTCGGTAAGCAGCATCGAGTTACACAAAACAGCGCCTTTGCCCGAGCTATCAAATGTAGTTAAGACTTCTTCACGGTCTTTACTTTCTCCATTTACTTCCATGGCCATAAAACCGCGTTCGGCCAGGATATGCCTAAATTTCTTTGAGGTGGCAACTAAGGGTAAAAACACTACCGTTTTACGCTCCATACATCCCGCTGCTATCATCTCATCAGCAATTTGTTCAAGATAAGGGTCAAGAGCAGTGCCAATTTCGTTTACTGCAAAGTCGCCATTAGATACCTTTACGCTGGTTAAATCGAGCTGCAAGGGTACAGTTTGCGCTTTGATGGGGGAGAGGTACCCCTCTCTAATCGCTCTCGGGAGGGTGTATTCATAAGCCACTGAATTAAAGAATTCTCCGAGGTTTCGTTTGTCTCCTCTGTCTGCCGTTGCTGTTACTCCTAGGATTTGAGCGGCAGGGAAGTGAGCTAGCACCTGCTGGTAGCTATCAGAGAGTGCATGATGGGCTTCATCAACAATGATCGTATCGAAGTACTCATTATCGAATTGTGCTAGGCGCTTAGGGCGCATTAAAGTTTGCACGCTGCCAACCGTGACACGGTACCAATCGTTAAGGCTGGTTTGTTCTGCCTTTTCAACACTTGATCCAAGTCCTGTTGCGCTTTTTAGCTTGTCAGCTGCTTGCTGCAAGAGCTCGCCTCTGTGAGCCAGAATTAAAACGCGCCCACCGTTATCTACTTCGTCTTTAGCGACCATCGAGAAGACTACGGTTTTTCCACATCCGGTCGGCAAGACAAGGAGCGTCTTTCGACGCCCCTCACTCCATTCTTTGTGTATAGCCGTTCTGGCTTCTTGTTGATATGGTCTTAACTGCATCACAAGCTCCACATCTCACCAGTAGAAGGGTTCATATATTGAGCTGGCTGCTGAGGTAGGGGCATTGCAGACTGTACAGGGGCTTGTGCTGGTACGGGAGTTGTAGCGGGAGCGGCAGTTACTGTCTGTGCAGGAACGCCAAATGCTTTTTGATATTCCTCGAACGCTTTATCTGCCTCGTCGGGACGGCAGTATGCTGTTACCTCGTTAGATTCTCGTTCTTCTCCGTCTTTATTGAAATAAGAGCGTAGATCAAGCTTAAGCCAGCCAGTTTTTTCTAAGATTTCGTTCCAGTGCATAGCCATCTTGCCGTTTGCGTCCTTTGCGAATCCGAGACTTTGGAAGAATTGACTAACGCGCCATTGGGTCTTTGTCGAGAGCATAATCCGATCAGTAATGTTGACGGTATTATTCCCTGCAGTAACCTCTAGAGTCAGCTTCGCTCTTGGGCAGGCTGCCATTTTATTTGAGCCTTGAAAACGCTCTCGCTCTAAGTTTTTAACGGTGAATGGGTAGTATCCAGGAGCTAGCAAAATAAATTCATCGGTCGCGTCAAATTCGCCTTCCCAATCGAGGGCTTCTCCGAGATTTGTGTTTTCAGCCATTTTTTTATTTTCCTCTCTGTTTGTTTTTAGTTAAAAGGCACTGGTTCTTTATTGATTCTGTTGGCTTGAATTCTATTTAGTACCTCTGGCCAGTTAGGGACGATAAATCCAGGGATATATTCAGGCGTGAATTTTTCTGGTGGAGTATCAAGAGTGAAGTGTCCAACTTGAGCAGCTACCTCTCTTACCTCGTCCACTGTTACGCCATCTTTTGCCATGAGCTGTAAGGCTGGTTCCCAAAAGCTGGGGAGATTGGGGTTTTCTGACACTGATGGTTGCGCTACAGGAGCGGCTTGAGGCTGTTGTGTTTGTGCTTGCTGGATAGCTGCAGGCTGCGTTGGCTCTGCTGGAGCAGAGGCGGTTAGATTGGTGATAAACGGAGCAATGACCGAATAATTAAACTTTTGCTCTCCGTCCAACCCCCAACGGTTTTTAGCATCCCAGCACGCATCATGACTGACATACATTACGCGTTTATTCCCGCGCGCCTTGCCTTTTACTTGACCCATACCAACGTCAACAGCTTCAATGATGGTTTTGTAGTTTGCGAATAAGAGAGCATCTGCCCATTCTTTTACAATCGCTGCTGTTTTCTTTTGAAGCTTTAGCTCCCAACGGTCGTATGGCTGCGCTTCGTTGGGTTGCTCGAATTTGCGTGTCATGGCATGTGCAGTGATAACTACGTTTATTCCCGCCTCTACCACATCGGAGAGCCTATTTAAGAATCTGCCAAACTCTTCTTTCAAGACGGTATACCCCTCGCCATATCCTGGCGAATCAAGTGATGTCCATTTGTACTTTGCGCAAAGCTGTTCAACGCAGAGGATTTCTGCCCAGTCGGCGGTATCGATGACTAATGTCTTGCAGGGCTTTTCCTTTATTACGTCATCAATGTAGCTAGTGAGCATTTGCCAACTGTTAGGGGAGGGGTCAACCCTTGCCACGTCGTAGGCGTTAGTACCGCCTTCGGTATCGATAAATAAAGGATCAGGAAATTGTGATGCAAAGGTTGTTTTGCCGATTCCCTCGGGTCCATAAATAACAATCTTTTGTGCCTTTTGAACTTTTCCTCGTGTGATTTGCATTATTAAAAACTCCATTCTTGTACGGCTTGGGTTGTTGTTTGTGCTGATTGGATAGGAGAGGTTGCTGTAGTGGCGGTTTCGAGTACGCGACCGTCTTCGATGATGATTGAGCACTCATCTCCCGTGCTTACACGGGTGCCAATAACTTGCAATCCTTCTGATTCAGCCCAGGATCCAAAGTCGGCAAGTGTTTGGGTATCGAATTGCTCCAGTTTGTCCACTAGAACAAACCCACATTCAGGTTTTAAGCGTCTGACAATTGCAGTGGATACCCTCAGTTGCTCGGATGAACTCATGCAATCCCATGCTTTGCCTTTGTAGGTGAGAACACCGCTTTCTACTCCTAGCTCAGGTAAAGGTAAATCTGCGCCATCCAAGAGACGAGTTCGTGCGTTTCTTACTGTGTCTATCTGCTGGGATAGTTCGTCGTATTGGCCTTTGAGTTCGTCGGCTTCTTTGACTGCCACTTCACGCGCGGCGTTTTCTCTGATTTTTGCGTTGGTGGCATCAATATCAGCTAAAGATTTCTCGATGGCTTTGGTGCTCTCGTCTTGTAGCTGTTCTGCTGCTTTTTGAGCTGTTACAAAATCGGCAACAGCTTCGTTAAACGTCAAGACAGTTTGCGCTTTTTCTTGCTCTAATTTCTTTATTTCGTTTTGTTTTGCAGCGATTTCAGTGGCTATCCTGCCGATTCGATCCGATAGCTCATCTTTTTGTTTTTTGAGCGAATAAACCTGATCGCGCTTCTTTTGATTTTCAGCATTGCGTAAAAGAATAGCTTGCTGTTCCTGGATGAGTTCAGATGCACTTATAGGTTCATCTGGCACGTTTGGCCACAACGTCATTTCTTCTGCAGCGCCGCGCTTCTGCCGCTCATACTGACCGATAGAGGTGCGCTGTTGATACAGCTTCTGTTCCTGAGCGTCAAGAGAGGCTAGTTCGTCTCCTACACCAATGATTTTGAGTAAGATCTCGGCTTTCTCTTTGTCGTTTTTGCTTAAGAATTTAGGCAAGTTAAGAGCGAGTGATTCTAAGAGATCGTTAAGTAAGGTTTGGCCTGATTTGCGCCCTTCGGGGTCGAGCACTTTAAGAGTTGAGTCTTTGCCTTTGCGCTCAACAACAATTCCGTTAGAAAGCTCAACGTGCAAATACGGGTCAGTCACTGAGCCTTCGCGCTTAGGGGTAGAGGGTTTAAATCTATCTCCACCCAACGCCCAAGATATTGCATCCAAGATGCTGGTCTTGCCTTGTCCATTTCCACCACCGATTACGGTTAGGCCGTTTTGAGTAGGCTCCAAGGCAACCGCTTTTACCCTTTTAACGTTTTCGGCTTCAAAACTTGTGATTTTTACGCTCATATTTTCTCCATAACTCTCTCAAAACTAATTGTTGACCTGGGGAAACAAACTCCCCATTCATTTTTATTTTTTTCTTCTCGGGTTATCTCCGTTCTTTGCTCGTATCCTTTCGAGCCGTTTTTTGTCGGCGTTTATCCGCAGCTCGAGACAGCGAATCTCCCACTTCTCGATTTCGATCAGATACGTCTCTTCTGCTTTAGCTGCCTGGTAGGCGTTTGGGTGGTGGAAGAACTTTCTTGTAGGTTTATAGGGGATGCTCCTAGACCCTCTTCGCGTCTCTTGGGTTAGGTAGGTGGCTCTTTGCGCTTCGTCAAGTTTTTTGAGCGATTGCGAAATGCGCCATTCACCTCTTAGAAGCTGCTCGCGCTTAGCGCAAACAGGGCAGTCGCCAGTGCGTGCGTTTAGGGAGGTTCTCCAAGTGGCGCATCGAGGGCACCACACTAGGGAGGAGGCATAAAAGCGGAGAGACAAACCTAGGCGTGACGCCATGTGGTCAACGGCTTTGGCTGAACGGCCTAGTGTCCGCTGGATCTCTTCTTGAGGGATTTTCCCAGCGTTCGCCTTCAAAAAACGGATCTCGCCTAGCGTCCAATTCTGTCGCTTGCTCCCTTTGCGCATCAGTCGCCTTTACGATTAAGCAGGTAGTACCACCCATGCAGAAACGCCGTGCGTAAGTGGTCGTTTGTCAGGATATGGTCGCCAGCATAGACCCACGTCTTAGAATGTTTAAGCATGTCATACTGTGCAGCTAAACTGCCACGTGTGCGAGGATTAAGTACCTGCTTAGAGGTTTGAATTGCGATGTCTTCATCGCACTGCTCAAGGCCAGCTAAAATATAGCCCACTAACCACGGGGTTTGGTGTGAGGTCGACCTCGCGACCTTCATACCCGTGTAAGGGATAAACCCTTCAATGACGAGCTTCTCGTGATCATGGGTAAGAAGGAAAGGTTCAATCTGTTGCCAGATATTGCGGCAACGTTCATCAAGCGCGTATTGGTCAATGCCACAGGCAGAAGGGAAAGCTATCGTTTTTGCGTCGATGATTCTTTTCTCGTCCATATAGACAATACCTGTGTGGCGCGTGCCAGGGTCGATTGCGATTATATTCATACTTACGCCTTAAGATCGTATTCGGCAGATGCATAGCCCTTGTCATAGCCATCTTGATACGCCGCATCCGCCGCTAGAGCCTTGCCGCGGTTATAGCCGTCCTGGTAGGCGTTCTCTGATGCCTGACCAACGCTAAAGATGAAAAGCGCGGCAATTGCAAAAGCGCAGATGATAAGCGCCGCGTAAGGCTTAATTTGGTCTAACATGATGCACCCTTCCTGACGGGGATCCTCCATAGCGTGCCGAATTTCATTGCCCCAGGGACTTGAGACCTCTCACAAGCGCGCCTGATGGTCTCAGGGTTGCAGTGCATCATCTCGGCGTACTGTTTAACCGTGAACCACTCAGTAGCGGAATCGGTCGTGGTATACTGAGGTTGGTTTTGAGGCTCCTGCTTTATATGCAGGGGCTTTTTTATTGCTTCCATTAGTTGCTCCTTTCTGATACGAGGTGACACTCAACCTTTAATAGGGGAATGAAAAGAATCCCTAAACATATGGACCTAGAAGAACGAAAGCTCTTAGAGGAGAAAAAGACTCGTTGCGCTCAGCTCTTCTTAGGCGTGGCCACTTTGCTAGGGCCTACCATCGCGGTTCTGGTTGAGTTTTTCTTGAATCGCTTCTAGGGTTCGCTTGATTGTTTTCAGGTCGACCGCCAAAATTCCAGTACACGCCAGCATCGCGATCGCGATCAAAAGTAAATAAACGGCTTCCATTAGTTGCTCATTTCTCTTCATGTCTTTCACTTCTTCAAACACTCCCTTAAATGACAGCAGGTAGATGGGTTTATTGATGGGCTGGCAACCGATTAGGAAATCCGAATTAGGTACCTGCTGCCACATAGGGGAGTGTTTGGGTAAATAAAAGTTCACTCTCTCGTTAAAAAAATATCTTCCACTCTTTCTTTTAAGATTCCAACTGAGATGTTGTTCAGGTGGGGAAGTAGAGCTTCTAATTGTGCGAGAGTCAAAAGTGAATCGTCCTTTTCGATGTTTCTATACGTCGGCAAGCTTACATCAAAGATGTCGGCACAGTCTTGCATATAGAGACCTGACGCTCTACGAGCAGCTCCGAGGCTTGTTACTGATTCCATTAAATTCCTCCTTTCTTGGTGAAATAATAACTCACTGGAAAATATATGCAATAGAGATATAAAATTATTTCACTAATAAATAATTTTTTTTCACTAAGGAATAGCCATGGCGCGGTTAAATGATGACGAGATAAAGGATATTTTTGTATCTAATCTTCTGTCGATAATGAAAGAAAAGGACATAGATGGTGCAACCCTTGCCAGGATGATTGGAAAAGAGAAGCAATCTGTTTATGCCTGGCTCAAAAAAAGGTCTTTCCCTTCTACTTCAAGCTTGCAGCTTTTAGTAAACGCGCTTGGCGTAACGACTGATGAGCTGCTAATAAAAGACGAAGAGCCACATTCTGGTTTTATCGAGACCCCTCTATACGGTTCTATTGCAGCTGGAACGCCAATAGAAATGCTTGACATTGAAGGAACTCAACCAGTTCCAACTAAGGTGCACGAAAAATATCCCGATGCCTTCCTGTTAAAGGTAGAGGGGGAGAGTATGAATCGCGTACTACCCAATGGCTGCTTTGCGCTGGTTGACCCCTGTAAAGAAATAGATCGAGACAATGAGCCCTATGCGGTGTGTGTTAATGGCTACGATGCAACCATTAAGAGGGTAAAGCAGCTTGCTAATGGATTCCAGTTAATATCAGATTCTGATGATCCGACATACACCACAAAGACTTTTAACTATAACGAAGAAGGAACAGAGCAGATAACCATTATAGGTAGGGTCGTCTATTACGTTTTGCCGTTCGACTGGGAGTTTTAGGAGCAAGTAAAGGCATCGAATTCGATGCCTTAGTGAAACGAATGTTCGATTCATGTAAACTGTGAGCATGTTTAGATTAGGCAGAAAAATGGAAAGACAAGAATTAATTTACAAGCTTGAAGGCGTTGATTATGAAGAGGGAATCAGCGTCTATGATCTAATGCCTTTTCTTCTGTCATTTGGAGATTTGGTTCGTGAAACAGTAAAGGAACTTGGTTATGGTGATGAGGTTTCAGTAAAGGTCAAACCCTTTAAGCAAGGTTCTTTTATTACTGAATTCGTTCTTTCATGTTCCGATAGTCTATTCAGTTTGCTTTCTTCGGAAGAAGCTGGTGCGTTAGCAACTGCTTTAACTGTTCTTGGGTTTAAAGGTGTTCCAGAAGCGGTAAAAAATGTTCCTGAAGTGGTTAGAAAAATTAAGGGAAGAATATCTAATTATGAAAAGTGCGAAGATGGAACATTTGATTATCAAGCGCCTGATGGTGAAGTTGTAAACGTAGATGCAGCAACGCATAAGGTAATTCAATCAAAAAAAGTTGCAGAAAATTTAAGAAAGATTTCTGTTGGTCCTTTTGCGCTTGAGGATAAATCTGTTACCAGAGTTGTTATTTCTCAAACGAACGAGAAAGACACCGAAACCGTATCTTTTAGCAAAGAAGATATTCAGTCATTTAACAGATACAAGGATGAAGCTTCTGGTGTTGTTAGTGATGATATAGACAGTAATGAGGTAGTCCAGCATGGAATATGGCTAAATCCTTTGTCTGGTAGTTATTCGGGAAAAGATAGAGGGTATAGCTTTAAACAAAGTGAATCTGTTGTTTATAAAAATGTAAAGATAGAGGATGCTGAGTTAATCGCCAAATTAGAAAATTCAACAATTAGATTTTTTGAAAAAGACCTTCTACAAGTTGATTTAAAGATTAGACAATCTGTTTCGAAAAGCGGAAATATTACAGAGCATTATTCGATTACAAAACTATTGAAATATATTCCCTATAAACCACCGATTCAAACTTCGATTGAAGATTTTCAGTAAATAACCCCTGGTAAAAGCCTGATTTCTTTTTATTTATGCTTGACGGTATATAGTGTATACACTATAATAATAACTGTAAGTTAAAGAAAAGAAAGGAGGCGGCAATGAGTTTCACAATTCGGATATGGCGAGTAGCGTTCACTGTATCCATCAAATGCAAGCTTCTTAATCGCAAGAAGTGAGCAACAAAGGGAGAGCCGATAAGACTCTCCCGAAAGAAGCTTAAAGCCGCCTCCGTATAAAGGAGTATAGCAATGGTTACCGAAGCCCAAAAGAGAGCATCTAAGAAGTACCACAAAGAAAAGCTTGTTCAGCGTGTTGTGAGGTTTTCCCCGCGTGAAGCCGATCTGTTGGCTCATTTAGACGCGCAACCCAATAAAGCGGGCTACATCAAGAGGCTTATTCGGGAGGACATGGAGAAACAAAATGGATAATAACGAACCGATTAAGGCTGAAATAATTCTTTATCAGTCAGGAGAAACAAACGTCCCTGTCGAGGTTCGCTATATGAATGAGACCTTTTGGCTTACACAGAAAGAAATGGGTGAGCTGTTTGGGCGTGATATTTCGACAATTTCAAGACACTTAAAGAACGTTTTCAGTGAAGGTGAACTTGAAGAAAAAAGCAATTTGCAAAAAATGCAAATTAGCAGTTCAGATAAGCCAATTACTCTATATAGCCTTGATGTAATCATATCTGTTGGGTATCGCGTTAACTCGCTAAAAGCTACTCGTTTTAGGCAGTGGGCTACGGCGACACTGAAAGAGTACATTACAAAGGGCTTTGTTCTAAATGATGAGCTGCTAAAAAACGGTCAACCTTTCGGCAAGGATTATTTTGATGAGCTGCTTGTAAGGATTCGCGATATTCGTGCATCTGAACGCAGGGCGTATCAAAAAATCACCGATATATTTCAGGAATGTAGCTTTGATTATGATTCACATAGCAGTATTGCCCATGAGTTTTATGCGACGGTTCAAAACAAACTTCATTTTGCTGTAACGGGTCAGACTGCTGCGGAATTGATATTCAGCAGAGCAGACGCTGACAAACAAAACATGGGGCTTACAACTTGGAAGGGTGCGCCTCATGCTCCTATTCATTCAAGCGATATTACCGTGGCGAAGAATTATTTAAGCGAAGGAGAACTAACCTTACTTAATAGGTTTGTTTCTATGTTTTTAGATGCAGTGGAGCTTCAGGCGCATGATCATATTTTGATGAGTATGGAAGATTGTGCAAATTCGCTTAACGAATTCATTCGATACAACAGAAGGGAAGTATTGCAAGGTAAAGGCACTCGGTCGAGGCAGCAGGCGCACAACAAGGCAAAAACTGAATTTGATAAATACAGAAAAATTCAGGATAAAACTTATTTAAATGATTTTGAAAAGCATTTAGGTCATTGGCAAAAGCCAACGCAATAAATAAACCTCGCTGGAAGTTTGGCGACCACAGCGAGGTTAGAAACAGTAACCGACCGAGAAAACGGAAGGCTAGGTGAAGTATATCATGGCAAAGAGTGAGTTTGGGTCCATCCGCAAGAAGGGGAGCGGTTGGGAGATACGTTGGTTAGATCCAACAGGAAACCGCAAGAGTAAGACCATCAGAGGGACTAAGAAAGATGCTCGAGCTGCTCTAGGCGTAATCCAAGCCGCGCAAGCAGACGGATTAGTCGAATCTATTACCCTCTCTAGTTTTTGGGAATCTGAGTACCTGTCCGAGATCCAAGCGACCCTAGCCCCTTCTACTGTTGCGGGCTATCAAAAGGAATGGAAGAACAATATAGCGCCCCACTTTGGCAATCGCCTTATCTCAGACATTAAAGGGCGCGAGATCCAAGACTGGATAGACTCCATGAGCTACGGTTCTGCCAGGCACGCTAAGGCGGTTTTATCCGCGATTATAGGACGGGCTCACGCGCTAGACTACGTAAGCGATAACGTAATGACCCGCCGCTATAGACTGCCTAAAAGAGAAATCCAACAGCGAACAGTAAATGATACCGTGGCGGACTATGGGACGCTCGAGCGATTGGCTATAAAAGCACAAGGTGAAGAATGGGAAGCTGGGTTTTTAGCCGCTGCCTTTGCAGGGTGCCGCAGAAGTGAATCTTTCGGGCTAACGGCTAATGATGTCTTTCCTATAGAGACATCACAAGGCGTTTATGCCGCCTTAAAGATTGAGAGGGGAGTACAAGTTATTGATGGCGAAATCCAAATAACGGGCGTTAAGACACGTGATTCTAACAGATGGGCTATTATAGCGCCGCCTTTTTCCTCCAGGATCATCGAGCTAGCAGAACAGGCGCAAGCCTTTGTTAATTCCGTTGAAGCTAAAACAGGGATAGCTAATTCTTTTGCGCCTTGGCTTAACTCTCGAACGCCTGACACGCCGAATCCAGAGCGTTTAGTGCGTGCATATAGGCGTTGGTTTGGTTTAGTGGGAGAGAGGTATATTCCGTTTAAAAATTTAAGAAACAGCTATACTACTAACATGCATACAGCGGGTATGGAGCTTGAAGACGTGGCCAAGCTCTTAGGCCATACCACCGACTCAATTACTTATAGGCACTACGACAGGCCAGACGTTGAGGATTTGGTTAGAAGGGTGCAGAAGGTAGCGGACTAAATTTCCCCTTAGATTTAAAAATTTTTCCCCTATCTTTCCCCTTTGAGAGCAGAAAACACAGAAGTTTGAGTGTATTTAAGTCGAATCTCGTATATAAAATAACGGAGAGTTCTAACGAGGTAAAAACTCTTAATCCCAAGGTCCGGGGTTCGAGTCCCCGACGGTCCACCATTTTGAAACTACGCTCCAGCAATGGAGTTTTTTTCTTTTTCATGAGACATTCATGACTCGAACCCATTAGGGTGGAATTCCGTTAAAAAAACCATCCTGTGGATGGTTTTTAGGAGTTCGCCCGCAAGTACGACACTAGATACGGAAACAATAATGGCAGTTGTGCAAATCATTTGCTTATTTCGTTTTCTTATAAGCTATTTGCTTTAATAAAAGATGAGAAAAGAAATTTGCGCATGCTGGGAGTATCATTTGGCGACTTTTGAACTGATATTATTATTAGGAATCGCGGTACTTATTTCATCGATTGTTGACCAGTTCGTTCCCAAAGTTTCATTGCCTCTTATTCAGATTGGTCTTGGTGTTGTAATTGCGTTTTTGGCAATTTCGCCCGTTACTATCAATATTGAACCTGAGCTGTTCCTTATTCTCTTTATTGCTCCACTGTTGTTTAGTGATGCGCTTGAAGCCGACAAAAAGAATCTATGGGAAAACAAAGGGACGATTCTGTCGTTTGCTATTGGCCTCGTTATTGTTATCACTCTTTGTGTTGGCTTCGCTGTTAATGCTCTGATTCCTTCTATTCCTTTGGCTGCCGCTTTTGCTTTGGGCGCGGCTTTAGGGCCTACTGATGCTGTTGCGGTACAAGCACTCAAGCAAGAGGCTCAACCTAAGAGACGAGAAGGTGCAATTCTACAAGGAGAGGCGCTTGTCAATGATGCCTCGGGTGTTGTTTCATTTCAGTTTGCAATCGCTGCTGCTGTCACGGGGTTCTTTTCTCTTCTCGATGCCACCACATCGCTACTCTTTAGCTTTATCGGCGGCATTGTGTTGGGTATCATTTTGGCTGTTCTGTTCCTCTTTATTTCCTCTAAAATTCGCGATTTAGGCCTCGACAACATTACCTTCCATGTTTTGTTTGAGGTTTCTATGCCGTTTGTTGTCTTTCTTATTTCGGAGCTCATTGGAGTAAGTGGCATTTTGGCTGTTGTAGCGTGTGGCATTGTGTGGTCGCTTAATAATGATAAGAAAGTTTCCCCGTATCGTTCACGTTTGAACATTGCACTTTCAAGTGTATGGAAAGTCCTTGGCTTTGCTCTTAACGGCATTGTGTTTGTTCTTCTTGGTATGCAGCTTCCTATGGCAATGCAATCAACGTGGGGTGATGTTTATATCAATAACTTTGTTGTTATTGGTTACGTTTTAGGCATTACGGCATTGATTGTCGTGCTCAGATTCCTTTGGGCCCTTGGAATGACCTGTGTTGCGAGAAACCCTGAAACGGGAAAGCGCGATAAACTCACCAAAAACACTATTCGTAATGCTTTTATTACTACTGTTGGTGGGCCAAAGGGTGCCATCACGCTTTCGATTATCTTTTCCATTCCTTTTTTCTTATCGGATGGTTCTGATTTTCCTCAAAGATCACTCATTATTTTCTTGGCTTCTGGCGTAATTTTATGCACTCTTCTTTTGGCAAATTTCCTTCTGCCAGTTTTGGCTCCTAAAGAAGATGATGAAGATGAGAAAACAAAAGAGCTTCAGGTTATTAAGATCGAAATATTGCGAATGGTTATCGAGCGGTTAATTGCGGATTCCGACGATGATATTGACCGCGAAACAAATGACGTTATTCGATCGTACAACATGCGCATTGCTTCCATTCGTGACGCAAGTGATTTAGAGCCACCTTCTACAACAAAGTTAAGAATTCAGGTTATCGATTATCAGGCAGATAAATTGCTTGAGGCGTCCAACAAAAATGAGGTTGATTATTACCTTTGCTTTACGTATTTAAGACGCATAATGCAGCAAAAGTACCTTCTTGCGCATGAGAAGGAATCACTCTGGTCTTTTCAAAAATACCTTGGTCGTGTTCGTGTGCTTTTTCAAGCGATCAAAAAATCAATCGCTGAATTGTTCAATATAGATGTTCATCTCAACGATGAAGAAATGCGCAAAATTCGTATTAAGGGCGAAGAATATGCTATTGAGTTTTTAAGCTCGCTTGTGAATGATCCGAACTATCCGAGTGAGGTTGTTGCCAAGTTGATGATTTCTCATGAAACGGTGTTGAGTATTCTTCAGTCGAGCGATGAAGATGTTGAATCTCCTGGAGTTTTAGGGGAAAAGAGCCGTTTAAGGGAAATTCAGCGAAAAGGACTTCAGTACGAAATTCAAGAGATTCAAGATCATTATGCTTCAGGTCAGCTAACGCGTCTTCAAGCCAAAGAAATGCGTGACAACGTAAGCTTAATGATGATCGACGTCGAGGACCACGTTTAAGCTTATTCATGGCTTCACTGGATGAAATAAAAGCACAGCTTGCTTCCGTTCCTGCGCTTCCTGGGGTTTACCTCTGGAAAGATAAAGACGGAATGGTGATTTATGTGGGGAAAGCTAAACAGCTTAGAGCTCGCATGCGTCAATATGTAAACTACCAAGATTCTCGTGTGAAAATTCCTCTCTTGGTTTCTCAGATTGATTCATTTGAATATGTGGTCACGGATAACGAGCACGAAAGCCTTGTTTTAGAGAAAAACCTGATCAAGCAATACTCTCCTTATTTTAATGCGGATTTTAAAGATGATAAAAGCTATCCTTTTATCGCCTTAACCAAGGGGGATGTGTTTCCAGCTATTAAATATACGCGCGAGGCTCATAAGCCGACTACGCGTTATTTTGGTCCGTATACTGATAGCAGGGCAGCAAGAAATTTAATCGACATCGTTCGAAAAATCATTCCCTTATGCACGTATTCGTGTGCAGAATGGCGCCGCTTAAATCGACAGTTACAGGATGTTGCTTATGAGGATGTTGCATTTGATGCAAGACCTTGTTTTGACGCTCATATTGGCTTAGGTCCTGGGATTTGTTGTGGTCGTATTAGCCCTGATAAGTACCGAGAACATGTAAAAAAAATTGAGAGATTTTTGTTGGGTGAGCGAAAAGAGTTTTTAGAAGAGCTCTATGAAGAAATGTCTTCCGCTGCTGAGGCGCTTGATTTTGAAAAAGCAGCTCGAATCAAAAAAAATATTGAAACCATTGAATCTCTTGAAGATAAGCAGCATGCTGTTTCTTCGAGACGTCTTAATGCGGATGTTGTTGGCGTCTATCGTGAAGAAACCATTGCAGGAATTACTGTGCTGATTGTTCGTGAGGGAAGTGTAATAAACAGCAACGAGTTTATTTTCAATAAAGGCAACGATGTTCCTTCTGATGAATTACTTCGTATGTTTTTACTTCGTTATTACGATTCAACTTCATCCATTCCTCACGAACTCATCATTGGTGAAATGCCAGAAGATTATGAGGTGCTTGAAGAGTGGCTCACTACGAAGCTCGAGAGTGCTCATGGTGCACAGGTGCATTTTACGGTTCCGCAACGTGGTGAAAAAAATGCTCTATTAGCTCTTGCTCAAAAAAATGCTCGTCATGCTTTGTTGCGTTATAAGGCACGAAGCAGCTATGACGATAAGCGTATCAATGCTGCTTTATTGCAACTTGAGAGCGCATTGGCTCTTGAACATCCACCCTATCGAATTGAATGCTTCGATGTTTCAACCATTCACGGCAAGCATTCGGTTGCATCAATGGTTGTTTTCACGAATGGACGGCCTGATAAGGCGCAGTATCGACGTTTTAAAATTCGCATGCAAACCGATGAAGCAAATGACTTTGCCATGATGCGCGAAGTGTTCGATAGGCGCTACAACGCTCAAAAAATGAAGGATAGTCAGTTTGCTCAAAAGCCTGATTTGATTATTGTTGATGGGGGTAAACCCCAACTTACGGCAGCTCTTTGCCAACTTAAAGATTTAGGAGTGGACGATATTCCTGTTTGTGGCCTTGCTAAACGCGACGAGGAACTGTTTGTTCCTTGGCAGGAGAGCGGTCCGGTGGTTTTGCCGAGTGGCTCTCCTAGTTTGTATCTTGTTAAACAGGTGCGAGATGAAGCCCATCGTTTTGCAATTACCTTTCACCGTGAACTCAGGCGTAAAGCAATGACTACGAGCATTCTAGATGAAGTGGTTGGACTTGGTCCAAAACGAAAAAAGAAGCTACTTAAAGCTGCTGGTAACTTTACTGAGTTAAGAAAGATGTCGCTTGAGCAAATCAAAGAATTGGGCGTTTTGCCTGATGAGGTTGCTGAAGATTTGTTTACCCTATTAAGGCAGTATAATGAAAACAAGAATAATCCTATAGAAGGAAACGATTTGCATGAGTGATTCTCCTATTGAAGAAAAGCTTGCGACTGGCACGGTTGAAGCAGGAGGCCATCCTGGTCCTGATGTCGTTATTATCACGGGAATGAGCGGTGCCGGAAGAACTGAAGCGATGCACACGTTTGAGGACTTGGGCTATTTTTGCATTGATAATCTTCCTCCTTCTCTCATTATGAATATGGTTAGTTTGGCAAGCTTGCCAGGCCAGAATGATTTTGCGCGTAGGCTTGCTATTGTTTGTGATGCGCGAAATCGTGAGTATTTCAAACAGCTTGTTGGAGAGCTTCATAATCTTAAAACTGCAGGCGTAACGTATAAAATTATTTTTCTTGATGCATCGGATGAGTCGCTTGTTGCACGCTACAAAGCATCCCGCAGACGTCACCCGTTATGTGTCAATAATGCTCTCACAATTTCTCAGGCAATTCAGCATGAACGCAGTCTCACACACGAACTTAAAGATATTGCGGATTCCTATATTGATACTACACACATGAATCCTCGTAAATTACGCGAAGAATTGCGCTCGTTGTACTCAAAAGAAACCGATAAAGATGGCATGAATGTTGTTGTATATTCCTTTGGTTTTAAGCATGGCGCACCAACGGATGCCGATATCGTAATCGATGTTCGCTTTTTGCCGAATCCTTTCTATATTCCTGAGCTCCGTGGGCTTACAGGTCTTGATAAGCCTGTTCGTGACTATGTGCTAGAAAATAAAGAAACGAAGAAGTTTCTTATTGCTTGGGAGAACCTTCTCAATTGCGTTATGCCTGGTTATGTAGCTGAAGGTAAGCAGCATCTTGCTATTGGTGTTGGATGTACGGGGGGTCAGCATAGAAGTGTTGCTTTGGCAGAAAAAACTGCCGAGCTTCTTAAGGGTCAAGAATACAATGTTACGGTTGCCCACCGTGACATTGCTTTGGCAGACACTTCAAAGGTGGCAACCAAATGATCAAGCCTCCTTTTACCCATAACCCAGCGCTAACTGAACGATTTCAGGCGGTATCGGTTGACCTAACCCAAGATCATATAGATTACAGCTCTCTAAAAGCAGTTGTTATTGGTGGTGGAACGGGTGCTCCGGTTTCCATTCGAACACTCTTGAAAATGGGGGTTCAAACATCTGCAGTTGTTGCTATGGCAGACGACGGAGGATCGACAGGAATTCTTCGTGAAGAAGCTCATGTAACGCCGCCAGGTGATATTCGAAAATGCTTAGCTGCCTTTGCGAAAGATCCTAATGATCCACTCACGAAGGCATTTAAATATCGTTTTGAATTTGCTCGTAACCACACCTTGGGCAACCTTATGCTCTCAGCTCTAGAAAATGCCACGGGTTCTTTTCCTGAGGCAATTAAAATATGCGGTCGTTTGCTCGATGCGCAGGGACATGTGTATCCTTCTACGCTTAACAATATTACTCTCTGCGCCAAAACCAAAGATGGAATGATTTTGAAAGGGCAGGCCAATGCCTGCAAATCACCAACGGCGCTTGATGTTGTTTGGTTAGAATCGCCCGAGCAGTGCATGCCCTATATGGAAGCCTTGCGAGCTATTCGTGATGCTGATTTGATTGTGTTAGGGCCTGGATCGCTCTTTACTTCCATTATTCCTAATCTGCTTGTTCCAGGGATTATTGACGCCATTTCGCAGTCTCGGGCTAAAACACTTTTTGTTTGCAGTTTAGCAGATCAGCAAGGGGAAACATGGGGCTTAAGTGCCCTTGAGCATGTTCAGGCACTTTTGAAACATGGTATGGCTGGCATCTTGGATTACGTGCTTATTCATACCGTTTCAAAACCTTCCAGTGCTCGTTTTGCAACGGGTTCGTTTGAGGCTATTGCAGGTCAAGGCGCACTTAATACACGCTATTCAGAAGAGCGAAAAGGCACTCCACTGAAATCAAAAATTCAAAGCGTGAAGGTAACACAAGAAGATGTTAACCAAATTCAGCGGCAGGGTATTGTTGTTTTGCTTCGTAATATGGTTGACCCTCTTCGCCCAACGTGGCATGATCCCGAAGCTCTTGCACAAGCTTTTGCGGGGGTGTTTAAGCTGTGTCTTTTACAACCGAAGTAAAAGAAGAGCTTTCTCGCGTTGAACCTGTATGTTCTCACTGTATAGGAGCTACGCTTGCTGCGTTAATTCGTATCGAAGGAACACTTCTTTTGAGTGGAATGGGGCAGTATCGTCTCGAGGTTGCTACCGATGCTCCTGTTGTGGCTCGTTTTGTTATCAAGGCGCTTCATGAAATTTTTGGCTTAAAAACTGACTTAACAATGCGCAGAAGTGTTCTTCATAAAACACCTAACTGGCTCATTGAAGTTCCAAGCCAAAAGGGGCTCAATGCTGCACTTCGCGTATTGGGCGTACTTGATAAAGAGGGGCATTTAGAGCGTGGTGTAAGTAAAGATTTGGTTAAGAAACGCTGTTGTTCTGCTGCTTATTTGCGTGGTGTATTTTTAGGAAGCGGCTTTATTGCTAACCCTAAAGGCGATTTCCACTTTGAAATAACCGTTGAAACTCAAACAATGGCAAATGATGTTGTTGAGCTAATGGCTTCAGCGGGTATTGTCGCTAAAGTTACTGAACGACGAAACTCATTTACTATTTATCTTAAGAGCGGTTCTGCTATTTCGTCATTTTTGGCACTGGTAGGAGCGCATCAATGCGCGCTTAAAATGGAAAATGAGCGTGTGCTCAAGAGTGTGCGCAACGACGTGAATAGGCGTGTTAATGCAGAAATTGCCAATCAAGCGAAAACCGCTCAAGCTTCCATAGGGCAAATTAAAACGATACGTCATGTCTTGGAGCATCATGACATCAAAACACTTCCCAAAGCGCTGCAGGATTATATTCGATTGCGTGTGAGCTACCCTGATGCCTCACTGAAGGAACTAGGAGAAATGGCGAATCCTCCGTTGTCTAAGTCGGCAATTTATCATCGTGTTCGTAGGTTGGAACAGATAGAAAAAGAACTACCACACACAAAGAAGTCTTAGTATATTTCACAGTAGTGGTATCATGAATCAAGATGCGAATTTGTGTGCTTACGTACGCAGTTCAGTAATAAACTTTTCACGAAAGGGGAAATGTATGGCAACCAAGGTTGGTATCAATGGCTTCGGCCGTATTGGCCGACTTGTTTTTCGAGCAATGGAGAAGGATCCTGATCTCGAGGTCGTAGCCATTAATGATCCTGGCGATATTAACGCCTTGGCTCACCTGCTTAAGTACGACTCTATTCATGGTCGAGTTTATGACTCGGTAGTTGTTGATGGTGATTATGTAGTAGTTGATGGACGCAAAGTTCGTGTTCTAAGCGATCGTAATCCTAATAATCTCCCCTGGGGTGATCTTGGTGTAGAAATTGTTGTTGAGTCAACGGGCTTCTTTACCGATGCAAATGCCGCTCATGCACATATTGATGCAGGCGCAAAGAAGGTTATTATTTCTGCTCCTGCAAAAAACGAAGATATCACCATTGTTATGGGCGTAAACGACGACAAATATGATCCAGAGAAGCATCATATTATTTCTAATGCTTCTTGTACCACTAACTGTCTCGCTCCTTTCGCAAAGGTTTTGCTTGATACTTTTGGCATTAAGCGTGGTTTTATGAACACTATCCACTCTTATACCAACGACCAGAAAACTCTCGACTTGCCACATAAAGACTTGCGCCGCGCTCGTGCTGCAGCTCTTTCCATGATTCCAACTACTACAGGTGCTGCTCGTGCTGTTGCTTTAGTCCTTCCAGAACTTAAGGGTAAACTTGATGGCTTTGCAACTCGCGTGCCAACCCCAGATGGCTCTATGGTTGATCTTACCGTTGAGCTTGAGAAATCCGTAACGATAGATGAGGTTAACGCTGCAATCAAAGCTGCATCTGAAGGTCCTCTTAAGGGAATCCTTGCCTATGTTGAAGATCCTATTGTTTCTTCTGACATTATTGGTGATGATCATTCCTCGTTGTTTGATAGTAAGCTCACTATGGTTCTCGGTGGCGAGGGCGACTTTGTCAAGTGTGTTTCTTGGTATGATAATGAATGGGGTTATTCTAACCGCGTTAAGGACCTGGCAAAGATCTTGCTTTAATTGGGTACTTAGTTAGGTTGCAACGATCACTTCTAAAAGAAACAAAAGGGAGCATCTCGTTCGAGGGCTCCCTTTTTAGGTGTTGAAAGGTTTTTCATGAGTTCAATTAAAACGTATACCGATGCAGATGTTAAAGGGAAACACGTACTTGTTCGTGTTGACTTCAATGTGCCTTTGAATGGAGAATCTGTTACGGATGACACGCGCATTAAAGCTGCGCTTCCTACTATTAACTACCTTATTGATGAAGGTGCGAAAATAATTCTTTGCAGCCATCTTGGTCGTCCAGAGGGTATTGGATATGAAAAAGACTTTTCGCTTAAGCCTGTTGCGCAATACCTTTCTACGGTCGTAAATACTCCTGTTTTCTTTTCCGAAGATACGGTTGGAGAAAAAGCCCATGCAGCGGTTGACGCTCTTTCGGATGGCGAAATCGTCTTGCTTGAAAATCTCCGTTTCGACAAACGTGAAAAAAAGAATGATCCAGAATTTGCAAAAGAATTAGCTTCCTTGGCTGATCTTTACATTAACGATGCATTTGGTGCTGCTCACCGCGCTCATGCTTCTACTGCCGGCGTTGCATCATATCTTCCTTCCTATGCTGGCGCTTTAATGGCTAAGGAAGTAACCACATTAACCTCAATGCTCGATAACCCTAAGCGTCCTTTTGTTGCCATCTTGGGCGGATCTAAGGTTTCAGACAAGGTTGCTGTTATCGATGCGCTTATTGATAAGTGCGACACTCTTATCATTGGTGGAGGTATGTGTTTTACCTTCTTGGTCGCTCAGGGGTACAAAGTAGGTACTTCTCTAATGGAAGAAGAATGGGTTGATCGAGCTGCCCAGATGCTTGACAAGGCGGAAAAAGCGGGCGTTTCAATTCTTCTGCCTTCTGATGTTGTTTGTGCTGATGCTTTCGCTAATGATGCCAATACAGTAACCTGCTCCGTTTCTGAGATTCCTGAAGATATGATGGGTTTGGACATTGGCCCTGAGACCACTGAGTTTTATGCTCATGCTATTGCTGGCGCAAAAACGGTATTCTGGAATGGACCTATGGGTGTTTTTGAAATGTCTTCTTTTGAAGCTGGCACTAAAGGGGTTGCAATGGCGGTAGCATCAAATAAAGAAGCAGAAACCATCATTGGTGGTGGCGACAGTGTTGCTGCCGTGAATAAGTTCAATCTTGGCGATCAGATGACTTTCATTTCCACGGGTGGCGGTGCTTCTATGGAACTCGTTCAGGGGGAAGCACTTCCTGGAGTTGAAGCTCTTAAATAGGAGGAAACTATGCGTACGTATATGATGGCTGGCAATTGGAAAATGAACAAAACGCTTCCTGAGGCGGTTGCTCTTTCTCAACAGCTTTGTAATTTGTATAACCGCAAGTGGAACAACGTAGATATTGTTTTGTGCCCACCTTCAATTGATTTAAAGGCGGTTTATACTGTCCTTGATTTCGATAAAACCGACATTTCTCTTGGTGCACAAAATGTTCACTGGGAATCTTCAGGTGCCTATACGGGAGAGATTTCTATTCCTATGATCAAGGAAGTTGGTTGCGAATATTGCATTGTTGGCCATTCGGAGCGTCGTGAGATGTTTGCCGAAACCGACGAGGCAGTTAATCGTAAAGTGAAGGCTCTTGTTGCTTCGTCTATTACTCCGATTGTTTGTGTAGGCGAATCTCTTCATTTGCGCGATTCAGGGGAGTATAAGGAGTTTGTTTGTGCTCAGGTAAGGGCTGCTCTTGCTGGTCTTGATGAGCTCGAGATGAAGAGTATCGTATTTGCCTATGAACCAGTTTGGGCAATTGGAACAGGCAGAACAGCAACACCTGAACAGGCTCAAGAAGTATGTGCTGCCATTCGTTCTACTATCGCTGAGCTCTTTAATACTGAAATAGCTGGTGCTACTCGCGTTCTTTATGGCGGTTCTATGAACCCAGGAAACGTTGACTCGCTTTTAGCTCAGGCAGATATCGATGGTGGCCTTATTGGTGGTGCTGCTTTGAAAGCGGACACCTTCAAACAGCTTATCGAGGCTGCTCATGTAGCTCAATAATATATTAGGCAATTAAGGAATTAAGAATGAGTAACACTTCTCAATCAGAACTTACCCTTCCTGCAGCATTGATTATTATGGATGGATTTGGCCTTGCTGATGCTGGTCCTGGCAATGCAATCGATTTGGCAAGTACCCCTTGTTTGGATGAGGTTTTTGCTACCTGCTTTAAAACAACGCTTGATGCCTCGGGGAATCCTGTAGGGTTACCAAAAGGACAGATGGGCAATTCTGAGGTTGGTCACTTAAACATCGGTGCAGGTCGTACGGTGTTTCAGGAGCTTTCACGCATTGATAATGCCTGCGCAGATAAATCTCTCTACGAAAATGAAGTTTTAGTTAACGCCTTTTCGTACGTTCGCGAGAATAACTCAACGCTTCATTTGATGGGCTTATTGAGTGATGGAGGAGTTCACTCCAACAATGAACATCTTTATTCATTGTTGGATATGGCATGCGAGTTGGGCGTTTCTTCAATTCGTGTTCACTGCTTCATGGATGGTCGAGACGTTCCACCTCGCAGTGGCAAGAAGTATCTTGCTGAGCTCGAAGAAAAAATCCTTCAATTACCAAAGAATGTTGATTGTAAAATTGGTGTTGTATCTGGTCGTTATTATGCGATGGATCGCGACAATCGTTGGGAACGTATTCAGAAGGCCTGGAACGCTATCTGGTTAGGCGAGGGAGCTTGTGATGCTTCGGTCCAAGATATGATGAGCGATTCTTATAATCGTGATGTTACCGACGAATTTATTGAACCCGTTTGTTTTTCGTATGAGGGGGTAAAAGAAGGGGACGCGTTTGTCTTCTTTAATTTCCGTCCCGATAGAGCACGAGAAATTTCTCGAGCTCTTTGCGATGAAAATTTTGATAAGTTCGAGCGAGAACATTGGGTAAAGCCACGCTTTGTTTGCTTAACAGAATACGATCCAACTATTCCCGCTGAAATTGCTTTTCCTAAGGAATGTCCGGAAAATGTTCTGGCTGACGTTTTGGCTGATGATGGTCTTAAGCAGTATCATATTGCAGAAACGGAAAAGTATGCTCATGTTACCTTCTTCTTGAATGGTGGAATAGAAGCCCCCAAGAAAAACGAAACGAGAGTTTTAATTCCTTCTCCAAAAGTTGCCACCTATGATCTTCAGCCCGAAATGAGTGAGCCTGAGGTTGCGCAAACTTTGCATGATGCAATTATGGCTGATGAAGCAGATGTCTATATCGTTAACTTTGCTAATTGTGACATGGTAGGTCATACAGGAGTTGTTAAGGCGGCTAAGGCAGCTGTAGAGGCCGTTGATTCTGGTGTTGCAAGCGTTCTTTCTGCATTAAAAGAAAAGGGCGGTGTAGCCCTACTTACTGCCGATCACGGCAATGCAGATTGTATGATTGCTGAAGATGGTACGCCTTTTACAGCGCATACTACCGCCCCTGTTCCGTTAGTGTTGATTAACTACTCCGATAAAAACTTGTCTTTAAAAGACAAGCATGGTTCTCTGTCCAATATTTCACCTACACTTTTGGAAATGATTGGCATTAAAGCTCCGAAAGAAATGACTGCAGAATCACTTCTTGTCAAGGCGTAGGAACTTTGGCATAATGATGTGTTTGTATGGCAGTATGTATGTTAGGAAGAAACTTTGTCTGTTGTAGCTATCATATTTAGTATCTTGTTGGTTATTTCTGGTGTTGGTCTTGTGATCTTCGTCCTTATGCACTCAGGTAAAGGTACGGGTGTTTCAGATATGATCGCAAGCTCTATGTATAACAATCAACAAGGAATGAGCATCGTTGAGAAAAACCTTACTCGCATCACAATTATTCTTGCAGCAGTATTCTTGGTTTCTTTGATTGTTCTGATGGTCGTGTATCCTCAAGGAACGATTGCTTCTTAAAACTAGTTGACGAGCGCTACTAATCTGGTAGACTTATCAACCGCTGAAGATTTCTTCAGCATAGTAAGGGCGGTTAGCTCAGCGGGAGAGCACTACCTCGACACGGTAGGGGTCACTGGTTCGATCCCAGTACCGCCCACCATGAATATCAGGTCAGAATCTGCGATGGTTCTGACCTTTTTTAATGCAATGTTTAAGCGTGTACAACGTAAGGAATCTCTATGAATATTAATATTTCTCTTCAGCAACTTCGCTTTATTATCGAAGTCGTGGAATGTGGTTCCATTAACGCTGCTAGTCAAAATCTCTACATTTCTCAGCCAACACTTTCTTCTTCTATTAAAGATGTTGAGCGTGAGTTGGGGATAGAAATATTCAATCGAACTAATCGAGGAATTACCCTTACAAACGAAGGAACAGAGTTTGTTGGGTATGCGCGTCAGATTCTTGAGCAGGTTAATTTACTTGAGTCTCGTTATACCTCTTCCTTTCACGGTCAAGCAGGAAAGCTATCAGTTTCTTCTCAGCATTATGCTTTTAGCGTCAAAGCCTTTGTTGAGCTTGCTGAGGAATGCGATGAGGAGGAATATGAATTTGCTCTTCGTGAAACACGTACCAATGAGATCATTGAAGATGTTAAAAGCTATCGTAGTGAAATTGGAATTTTATATTTAAGCAATTTCAACCGAAAGGTTCTCACCAAAATTTTTAATGACGCAGACTTAGCCTTTACTCCTTTATTTGAAGCAAAACCTCATGTTTTTGTCGGTGAAAACCACCCTTTGAGCTCGTATGAAAAGGTTACTCCGAAGGATTTAGAGGATTATCCTCGTTATTCTTTTGAGCAGGGTAGTAATAACTCGTTTTTCTATTCTGAGGAGCCACTGGGACAATTACCTCATCGGCAAGAAATTACCTATTCAGATCGTGGCACTCTCACAAACCTTTTAACCAATCACAATGGCTTTACTATCTCGACGGGTGTTTTGTCTGACGAAATGAACGAAGGCATCGTGGCAATTCCGCTTGAAGCGGATGAGACCATGACAGTTGGTTATTTGAGTCATGCTCATCTTGAATTCAGTGATTTAGCTCAGCGTTATATAAAAAAGCTACGTGAGGTTATTAGTGCAAATCCTACCGTTAGTACCTACTTTGAGCCAGAACCTACTCCAGAGACGGAGTAGTTCCTTGTTGGGTGCTTGGGAAGCAAGAAGAAGCGCGCTAATAAGTGAGGCTAATTCGAGAAAGCTTTCAGGCTCCTGCAACCATGACTGCAGAGCGCACTCATGGTTGCAGGAGCGCACAACCTCAAATATTTTGAGTTTGGTACCCACACCGTAATCTATGTTTCAAGAACCTAGCTACGTTATAGTTGTTCACCGGGTCTTGAGTTGCTCAGTGAAGCCCATCGTCTGGTTCTACGTGAACGAGGATATCTTTTGCTTCGGGAAAGGCGTCATTGATCTGTTTTTCTATTTCATCAGATAACGCATGCGATTCGAGTACGGTCATGTTGGGATCAACTAAGATATGAAGATCGACATATACCTCATCAGTTGTTCCTCGTGAGCGGATCATGTGAGGTTTTCTTACACCCGGAATAGCACTTACAATTTCGCTAATTCTCTCTTCTGGAAGACGTGATTTATCAGATAGGGTTTGTAGGCCAGTTTTGAATACGTCAAAAGCGGTGAGTAAAATAGCTACCATAACGATAAGAGCCATGATGGCATCAGCCATGGTAATTCCGAATTGGATCAAGATGAGACCAATAATAACGCCAATAGATACAAGGGCATCGGAAAGGGTATGTCTAGAGTCAGCTACCAGTATTTCGCTGTTGAGTTCTCTTCCGCATTTAGATTCGTAGCGAGAAACTGAAATATTTATGAACAGCGTAATAATCATTACTGCAAAAGAGATAGGTGTAACAGTGGCATTGAACTCTTGATTGACAAGAGATGTAACGGCGCTTGAGCTTACTTCTGCAGCTGCAACAAGTAAGAATATTCCAATGACGAGACTGGCGTATGTTTCAAACTTAAAGTGTCCGTAGGGATGGTCGCGATCGGCAGGTTTCGTTGCGAGTGAAATGCCGATAAGACCAACCACATTTCCTGCGGAGTCAAATACGGAATGAATACCATCAGCTTGCATTGAGGTAGAACCCGAAATAACACCATAGATGTATTTTGCTAAAGCTACTCCTAGGTTCAAAAACAGAACAATCCAAAGAACACGCTTAACCTGAACAGTTCGTTTGGTTTGCATATTTTTTGTAGCTAGCATAGATATCATCCTAGTTATAATCGGTGAACTTTTGTACTACATATAAGAAAAGAGCCCCCGAAGGGACTCTTATAGTTTTAACTGGTGTCGGAGGCGGGATTTGAACCCGCACACCCGTTAAGTGGGCACTAGCACCTCAAGCTAGCGTGTCTGCCGTTCCACCACTCCGACGTGCGTTGCAGCAGTGACTATATTAACAAAAGCCACGACAGTTGCAAGAACTTTTTTAAAATTTCTTTCTTTTTTGGTATCTTAAAAAAAATTAGAATTAACCCTTGCGTGATTGGATTATACCCGTATAATAATTGCTTGCGTGCGGACGTGGCTCAGCTGGTAGAGCACAACCTTGCCAAGGTTGGGGTCGCGGGT